>Ga0208328_1000176_pt1 | contig 33875 bp, 37 predicted proteins | sample DeeseametaMP2633_FD_184170 | JGI IMG/M metagenome (GOLD analysis project Ga0208328, IMG submission 184170) | Marine microbial communities from the Deep Atlantic Ocean - MP2633 (SPAdes) | ecosystem: Environmental > Aquatic > Marine > Unclassified | place: Northeast of Antigua and Barbuda, North...
GCCGCTCGTCCGGTCCGTTCGCGTCCGGTTTCGCCGGAGCCGGCGGCGGCGGCCCGCGCCAGTCCAAGGCGCAGCCGCCGAAGGGCAAGGATATCGAGGCCGATCTTTCCGTAACCGTTGCCGACCTGATGGGCGACCGCAAGGCGCGACTGACGCTGCCCGACGGTCGCGCTGTCGCGGTCTCCATCCCGGCCGGCGCGGTCGAGGGGCAGGTCATCCGTCTGAAGGGCCAGGGCCTCGCCGGTCCGGCCGGCCATCGCGGTGACGTGCTGGCGAAGATCCGCTTCCGCGAAGCCGAAGGAATGCGTGTCGACGGCGCCAACATCGTCATGGATGTCGACGTCCCGCTGGAAACCGCGATCGTGGGCGGCAAACTTCCCCTGACGACGCCCGATGGCAAGAAGGTCGCGCTGACCGTCCCCGCATGGACTTCGTCGGGCCAGACCCTGCGCCTCAAGGGCAAGGGCCTGCCGGGCGCGAAATCCGGCCATGGCGACCTGCTCGCGGTGCTGCAAATTCAGCTCCCCGATGAAAATCGCGAGGCGCTGGAGGCACTTTTCCGCAAGACCGAGGTCTGACGCCGCGTTTTCGCGCGCCGACGCCTTCTGGCTTGATGGACTGAAATTGCTGTGCGATATGCTCGCCCGATAAAGACAAGACTCTTTGCGGGATGAAAATCATGACCACAGGTTCGGGCCTCATGAAAGGCAAGCGAGGCCTCATCATCGGCCTTGCGAACAACAAGTCGATTGCCTGGGGCATCGCGAAATCCTGCGCCGAACAGGGCGCCGAGCTGGCCTTCACCTATCAGGGCGACGCGCTGAAGAAGCGTGTCGAGCCGCTCGCGGCCGAATTGAACGCTATCGTCTGCGGCCATCTCGACGTGACCGAGCCGGACACGATCGAGGCCGCCTTCGCGCATCTGGAGAAAACCTGGGGCCGGCTCGACTTCGTCGTGCACGCCGTCGCCTTTTCCAACAAGGACGAGCTGACCGGCCGCTATGTCGACACGACGCGCGAGAATTTCGGCCGGACGATGGACATCTCCGTCTTCTCGCTGACCTCGGTCGCCAAGCGCGCCGAACCGCTGATGTCGAATGGCGGCTCGATCCTGACGCTGACCTATTACGGTGCCGAGAAGGTCATGCCGCACTACAATGTCATGGGCGTCGCCAAGGCCGCGCTTGAGGCGAGCGTACGCTACCTGGCGGTCGATCTCGGAAAGAACGGCATCCGCGTCAACGCGCTGTCGGCCGGCCCGATCAAGACGCTGGCCGCGTCCGGGGTCGGCGATTTCCGCTATATCCTGCGATGGAACGAGTACAACTCGCCGATGCGCAAGACCGTGACGATCGAGGATGTCGGCGATTCCGCGCTTTATCTCCTGTCAGACCTGTCGCGCTCTGTGACCGGCGAAGTGCACCATGTCGATTCCGGCTATCATGTCGTCGGCATGAAGGCTGTCGACGCGCCAGACATCACGAAGGACTGAACCTCTCCCCTCTTCCGAAACGACGGCTTCGCAATGACGACGAAGGCATTTCCGCCGTTCTACATGATCCGGCACGGCGAGACCGACTGGAATCGCGAAAAGCGCTATCAGGGGCGGGCCGACATCCCGCTCAATGCACACGGGCGCGAACAGGCTGCGGGCAATGGACGCCAGCTCGCGGCGCTCGGCGATGACTGGTCGCGCTGGCGGTTCTTCAGCAGCCCGCTCGGCCGCGCCCGCGAAACGATGGAAATCATCCGCACATCCATGGGCCTCGCGCCGGACGCCTACACGCCCGACGACCGGCTGATCGAGGTGTCCTTCGGCAAGTGGGAGCACCGGCTGATGGAGAACCTGGCCGCGGAGGAACCCGCCGAAATGGCGCTGCGCGACGCGAACAAATGGGCGCATGTCCCGCCCGGCGGAGAAAGCTATTCGCAAGCCGTGGAACGCGTCTCCGCCTTCCTCGACGATCTCGACGAGCCCGCCGTCATCGTTTGCCACGGGGGCATTCTTCGCGCCACCCAGTATATCTTCCAGGGCGGCGACGGCCGCGAAATCGCCGACGCGGCGGTGCCGCAGGACCGTATCTACAAGTTCGACGGCACGACCGCGCGCTGGCTGGAAAACTGATCGTCGCATCCGCAACAGAACTGTTTCCATTTCGGCGACCTGTGATCTAAAAGCGGGCGCAGGAACGGATCTCTCATGTCGCACAACACTTTCGGCCATCTTTTCAGGGTCACCACTTGGGGCGAAAGCCACGGCATCGCGCTCGGCTGCGTGATCGACGGCTGCCCGCCCGGCATCGCCTTTACCGAAGCTGAAGTGCAGGCCTATCTCGACAAGCGCAAGCCCGGCCAGTCGAAGTTCACCACGCAGCGCCGCGAGGACGACGCTGTGCGGGTTCTGTCCGGCGTCATGCCGCAGGAGGACGGCGAGACGCTGGTAACCACCGGCACGCCGATCTCGATGATGATCGAGAACACCGACCAGCGTTCGAAGGACTATTCGGACATCGCCAAGCGCTACCGGCCCGGCCATGCCGATTTCACCTATGACATGAAATACGGCATCCGCGACTATCGCGGCGGCGGACGTTCCTCGGCGCGCGAGACGGCGGCCCGGGTCGCCGCGGGTGCGCTGGCGCGCAAGATCGTGCCGGGCCTGACGGTGCGCGGTGCGCTCGTTTCGATGGGTACGAAGGAAATCGACCGCGACCGCTGGGACTGGGAGGAAGTCGACCGCAATCCCTTCTTCACGCCGGATTCGCAAGCCGCCGAGGATTTCGCCGACTATCTCGGCGAGATCCGCAAGGCCGGCTCCTCGGTTGGCGCGGTGATCGAGATTGTCGCGGAAGGCGTGCCGGCCGGACTGGGCGCGCCGATCTACGCCAAGCTCGATCAGGACATTGCCGCAGGGCTGATGTCGATCAACGCGGTCAAGGGCGTCGAGATCGGCAACGGGTTCGAGGCGGCCCGCATTCGCGGCGAGGACAACGCCGACGAGATCCGGCTCGACGAATATGGCAACCCGTCCTTTCTCTCCAACAATGCCGGTGGCATTCTCGGCGGCATTTCCACCGGCCAGCCGGTTGTCGCGCGGTTTGCCGTCAAGCCGACCTCTTCGCTTCTGATCCCGACGCGGTCGATCACCGCCGACGGCGAGGAAACCGAGGTTGTCACCAAGGGCCGGCACGATCCCTGTGTCGGCATTCGCGCCGTGCCGATCGGGGAGGCAATGGTTGCCTGCGCGATCGCCGACCATTATCTGCGGCACAGAGGCCAGACCGGCCGTATCTGAGGAATTTCATGGTATACGAACAGGCGAAAGTCATCGAGGCGCTTCGCGCCTTCGAACGCGGCGAGATTGTCGTTGTGATGGACGATGACGGACGCGAGAACGAGGGCGATCTGATCGTCGCTGCGGTCCACGCGACACCCGAGAAGATGGCCTTCATCGTCCGCCACACATCGGGCATCGTCTGCGCGCCGATGCCGCGCGAAGAGGCCAAGCGGCTCAATCTCGCGCCGATGGTCGCCGACAACGACGCGCCGCATTCGACCGCCTTCACGGTCACCGTCGATTACAAGCACGGCACGACCACCGGCATTTCCGCCGACGACCGCACGCTGACCGTGCGCAACCTCGCCAATCCGAATGCCGGCGCCGCCGATTTCGTCCGCCCCGGCCATATCTTTCCGCTCGTGGCGCGCGAGGGCGGCGTCCTGATGCGCTCGGGCCATACCGAGGCTGCGGTCGATCTGTGCAAGCTCGCCAATCTGCCGCCGGTCGGCGTCATCTGCGAGCTTGTCAATGACGACGGCACCGTCATGCGGGGCCCGCAGGTCACGGCGTTTGCCGAACAGCACGGCCTCAAGCAGGTTTCCGTCGCCGACCTGATCAATTATCGTCAGCGCAAGGAAACGCTGATCGAACTCGTCGAGACCTTCGACGTGGATACGATCGTCGGGCCCGCCAAGGCCTATTCCTACACGCTACCCTGGGACCCGATGCATCACCTCGCCGTCGTCTATGGCGACATCCGCGACGGCGTCGACATCCCGGTCCGGCTGCATCTGGAATCCGTCGTCGACGATGTCTTCGGCAAGGAAAAGGTCATCTCGGCCATCCTGCGCCGCATGGCCGAGGAAGGCCGCGGCGTGGTCGTCTATCTGCGCGAAGGCTCGGTGGGTGTCGGCAAGGCGAGCGGCCGCCGGCTTCCCGAGGAACATGCCGAAGCGCAGGACCGCGAGGCCGAATGGCGCGAAATCGGCCTCGGCGCGCAAATCCTGAAAGATCTCGGCATCGCCTCGATAAAGCTCTATTCTTCGCGCGAACGGCATTATGTGGGACTTGAGGGCTTTGGCATCCAGATCAGTTCGACGGAAATCATCTAGCGTTCTCGCGGCGGCGGCGCTTCTCGCCTGCGCCACGCTTCCGGCGCGCGCGGTGGAACTGTACGAGCTCGCCCTGCCCGCGCCGCTGACAGAAATCCGCAAATCGGGCGACGAGACCTATGCCGTGCTCGGGGGCGAGGTCTTCCAGCTGCTGCCCTGTGCCGCCGAGGCGGGCATCTGCCTCGAAACGACCGCCGAAACCGGCCTGCGCGAAAAAACGCCTGCCGGCGCCCTGCCCGACGGCTTCGTCGCCACGGCGACTGCCGGCGATATCCGCAAGGCCTGGTACGGACAGCCGACGCAGCGCTACGCCCATGGCGCGCTCGGCGACGATATCGAGGGCGGTTCGCTGGTTGCTGTTCTGACCGACGGAAGCGAAGCCGAATTCGTCCTCCCCGAAACGCAGGTCTTCGAGGACATCACGCCGCGCATCGCCGATCTCGACGGCGACGGGACGAACGAAATCGTCGCCATCCGTTCGTCGCGGACGGGCGGTTCCGCCGTCGCGCTCTATGGGCTCAAGGACGGCGAACTCGTTGAACTCGGCGCAGGTTCGGAAAACGGCCGGCCCAATCGCTGGCTCAACATCGCCGGCATCGTTCCGGACGCGAATGGCTTCCGGACGATCTATGCCGTCCGCACGCCGCATATCGGCGGCCGGCTTTTGTCCCTCAATTACGGCAATGGCCGCATCGCCGAGCGCAACGACATTGCCGGCGACCTCTCCAACCATGTCTTCGGCTCGCGTGAGCAGGCCATGTCCGCCTTTGCCGATTTCGACGGCAACGGCGGTCCCGACCTCTTCCTGCCGTCGCAGGATCGAATGCGGCTGCGCTTCCCGATCTCGGACCTGCCCGATATCGCCCTCCCCACACGCATCGACATGTCGATCGCGGCGGTCGACGGGCGAATCGTCACCGGCACGGATGACGGCAGGCTGCTGGTGGTGATCCCCTGAGAGGGCTGTGACGCCGGTCACATCGCGTTTATGCCGCATGACTAAAGTCGCGCCCATCTCATCCAAGAAGGGGCCTTTGCCATGTGGGACTTTTCCATCGGGACGACACTGTCGATCCTCGGCCGCACCATGCCTTTCATCCTGCTCAGGATGGCGGTCTATTTCGGCATCACATTCGCCTATATCATCGCGACCGGCGCGGGCGCCGGCATCGGTTATGGCGTCGGGCAGATCGGCGACGAGCCGGGCTCCTTTGCGCTGTGGGGCGGTATCGCCGGCTTCGGCATCGTCTCCGCCATCGTCTACTGGATCCGCGAATACATCCTCTACATGGTCAAGGCCGGCCACATCGCCGTCATGGTCGAGTTGATCGACGGCGAGCCGCTGCCGCAGGGCCAGATCGCCCATGCGCAGGAAACCGTAAAGGAGCGCTTCGGCGAGGCCAATGTCCTGTTCGCGCTCGACCAGATCGTCAAAGGCGTCATTCGCGCCATCACCGGCCTGCTCGGCGGCGTCGCGGCTTTCCTGCCGATCCCCGGCCTCAGCGGCATCGTCGGCTTCATCAACGGCATCATCCGCATGTCGCTGACTTATGTCGACGAGGTGATCCTCGGCTACAACATCCGCATTCGCAGCGACAATCCGTGGGAGACGTCGCGCCACGCGCTCGTGCTCTATGCACAGAACGGCACCCACATGATCAAGAACGCCGTCTGGTTGACCGCCATCATGTGGGCGTTCTCCCTCCTTGTCTTCCTGATCATGCTCGTCCCGGCCGGCCTGTTCGTCTATGCGATTCCGGGCTCGGCGAGCGGTTACGGCTTCGTCTTCGCGCTGCTGCTCGCATGGTCGTTCAAGGCGGCGCTGATGGAGCCCTTCGCCATCTGCGCGCTGATGCAGGTCTATTTCAAGCGCATCGAAGGCCAGGTTCCAGATCCCGAATGGGATCGCAAGCTGGCCGGTGCGTCCGACAAGTTCCGCGACCTGACGGACAAGGCGAAGACTGCCTTCGGCGGACGGCCCGTCACGCAGTAAAAAACTTCTGTGAGAGACGGATGGCAGCGCGCGCCGCAGATGCTACATAGGCCGCCATGACCACCCGTCTCTATTCGCACGACATCTTCCTCGAACACGTAACCCCGCCCGGCCATCCGGAACGCCCGGACCGGATCAGGGCGGTGTGGGAAGCGCTCGCCGACGAGGCCTTCGATCCGCTCGACCGGGTCGACGCGCCGGAGGGCGATCCGGAAACCATCCGCTACGCGCATCCGGAAGACCATATCGAGCGCGTCATCGCGCAGATCCCGGAAACCGGCATCGCCCGCGTCGACGCTGACACCTGCGCCAGCCCGAGAAGCTACGAGGCGGCGCTGCACGCCATCGGCGCGGCCAATGCGGCGGTGGACGATGTCTTCGCCCAGACCGTCTCCAACGTCTTCGTCGCGGCCCGCCCGCCCGGCCACCATGCCGAGAAGACAACAGCTATGGGCTTCTGCCTGTTCAACACGGCGGCCATCGCCGCGCGCCATGCGCAGCGCACCCATGGCGCAGAGCGCATCGCCATCGTCGACTGGGACGTGCATCACGGCAACGGTACGCAGGACATCTTCTGGGACGATCCGACCGTCCTCTACTGTTCGACGCACCAGATGCCGCTTTATCCGGGCACAGGCGCGAAGGACGAAACCGGCGCGCACGGCACGATTCGCAACGCGCCGCTCAGCCCGCATGACACCGGCGACCAATTCCGCGAGGCCTTCAAGGATCGCATCCTGACGGCGATCGACGATTTCCGCCCCGACCTGCTCATCATCTCCGCCGGCTTCGACGCGCATCACCGCGATCCGCTGGCCGAGATCAATCTCGTCGAGGACGATTTCGACTGGGCGACCGGCAAGCTGATGGACGCCGCCGGCCGCCATTGCGACAACCGTGTGGTCAGCCTTCTGGAAGGCGGCTACGATCTGAAGGGGCTGGCGTCTTCCACCGCCGCCCATGTCATGCGACTGATGCGAGGATAGACCGATGGCCGACGCCCCGAACCACGCCGATGTGAAGGAAATGAACTTCGAGACGGCGCTGCAACAGCTCGAAACCATCGTCGACCAGCTCGAACGCGGCGACGTGCCGCTCGACAAATCCATCGAGATCTACGAGCGCGGCGAAGCGCTGCGCAATCGCTGCGACGAATTGCTGAAGGCGGCGGAAGCGAAGATCGAGAAGATCAAGCTCACCCGGGAAGGCAAGCCGGCGGGGACGGAGCCGCTGGACGGTTAAGCCCTCCCGGCATGAGCGCGCTGACCGATACGTTTCTCGCCGACATTGCCGGCCTCGATCCGGAACTCGAAAAGGTTCGTCTCGAGACGCTGGCTTACTGGAATGAAGAAACGCCGCCTCTGACCATTGCCTATGCGGATATCGGCCGCGCGATCGTGCAACATCACGATCGCTTCGACGCGGATATGCGGCGAAACATATATGCGCGCATCGAGGAGGGCATGGTCTCACCCGACGAACTTCTGCGCACTGCCGTTGCGACGGGCATGATCGAGGCAATGTCAGGCCGGGCCGGGCGGCTGGGCACGTGGGAAACGATCCGCGCCTTTTTCGGCCCGGCATCGCTCTATCATGCGGATTGGTGGCACAACGGCTGAGCCAGCGATACGACAGTCCTCGTTTGGGAGACGCAGTGTCGCCCTTGATTGAAAAGCCTTCAACGCCTCCCATTTGCCCTCGTGACGAAACACTCGGAGCAGCCTCATGAGCTTCTTTCCCGGAAATGACCCAGAGGCCGGCGATGCCTTCGCCTGCGACGCCATCGAGACGCTGATTATCCCGAAAGTCTCCGATATCGGCGGCTTCGAGGTGCGGCGCGCCCTGCCATCGCTGAAGCGCAAGCTGGTCGGGCCGTTCATCTTCTTCGACCGCATGGGCCCGGCGACCTTCAAGCCCGGCGAAGCCATCGACGTGCGGCCGCATCCGCATATCGGGCTCTCCACCGTCACCTATCTCTATGACGGCACCATCCGCCACCGCGATTCGCTCGGCACCGAGATGGTCATCGCCCCGGGCGACATCAACCTGATGACGGCGGGGCGCGGAATTGTCCATTCGGAGCGCTCACCGGAAGAAACGCGCGATTCGTCGCGTCGGCTCTCCGGCCTGCAGACATGGCTGGCGCTGCCCGACGCCGTGGAGGAAATGGCGCCGGCCTTCGAGAACACCGCCGCCGCGTCCATGGGCGTTCTCGACGACGGAAAGGCACATGCGCGCGTCCTGATCGGCTCCTTCCACGGCGCGACCTCGCCCGTCTCGCAATATTCCGACACGCTCTATGTCGACGTGACGCTGCCCGCCGGCGGCGAGATCGAGGTGCCTGCCGATACGGAAGAACGCGCGCTCTATGTCGCCGAAGGCTCGGTCGAGATCGCCGGCGACACGTTCGGCCAGGACCAGTTGCTTGTGTTTCGCCCCGGCGACCAGATCGTCGTGAGATCCGAGCGCGGCGCGTCGTTCGCGCTTCTCGGCGGCGCGTCGCTCGGCTCACGGCGCTATATCTGGTGGAACTTCGTCTCTTCGTCGCGCGAGCGCATCGAGCAGGCCAAGGAAGAATGGAAGAGCCGCCGCTTCGACATCGTGCCGGGCGACGACGAGGAGTTCATCCCGCTTCCGGGCTGACAGGAACGAGGTGACGACTTCTCCCCTCAACCTCGCTGTCGACGTTCATTATCGCGAAGACGGTTCGGCTGTCGCGGCCGGTATCCTGTTTCCCGACTGGGAGACCGACGAGATCGCCCGCGAAACCGTCGTCACGATCCCTTCTGTCAGCGCTTACGTGCCCGGCCGCTTCTTCGAGCGCGAATTGCCCTGCCTCCTCGCCTTGATCGAGACGCTCGACACGACGCCCTCCATCATCGTCATCGACGGTTACGTGACGCTCGGCCCCGATGAGCGCCCCGGCCTCGGAGCGCATCTCTTCGAGGCACTCGACCGGAAGATCGCGATCATCGGCGTCGCCAAGAACCGGTTCCGCGACACGCCGGTATCGGCGGAACTGCTGCGCGGCCGCAGTGCCCGGCCGCTCTATGTAACGAGCGTCGGGATTGAACCGGATGAGGCGAAACGGCTTGTCGCATCCATGCGCGGGACGGGACGCATTCCGAGCCTGCTTGCCGCCGCCGACCGGCTGAGCCGCGCTCCCGCGCCTTAATCTCCGGTTCACCCTGTACGTTAGGCCGGAGCTTACCATCCTTGTTTTCCAAGGACTTACCGCGTTTCTTTGCGTGGAAATAACACCTGTTCCGTAAAGTCATGTCCAACACAGGGATGGTGGACATGATGTATGCGAACACGCTGAAAATGGCGGGCGCATGTGCTTTTCTGGGGATGGCGGTCGTTCTGGCTCCTGTCTCCGGAGCCCATGCACAACCGCAATTCGACAAGAAGCTGGCGAAGTTCCTCGCCGACAAGGCGGCCGAAGCTCTCGGCGATCTGCGTATCGGCGCGCTCGATGACGTCGCCGCCGCGCTGCCGGAAACGACGGAGACCTTCTTCGGCCGCACCGCGACGGATGCGATCGAAACCGGATCGATCCGCTCATACCAGCCGCTTCCGCCGAAGCCAGAGGCCAAGAACGACGGCGCGACGCGCTGGCTGACGCCGCGCACCGATATCCGCATCGTCTACGCCGGCTGATCCGTTTGCCTCGAATGTCATTGCCAAGGCGCGCAACGCCTGCAATGACACTGGCATGACGACGGCCGAAACTACACAGCGCGTCCGGCTCGACCAGTTGCTGGTCGACACCGGCGCCTTCGCATCGCGTTCGCGGGCGCGCGACGCGATTCTGCGTGGCACGGTGCGGGTTTCCGGCATGCAGGCCGCAAAGCCCGGCCAGATGGTGCCGATCGACGCCGCGATCGATCTCGACGATCCTGCACAGGCTTATGTCTCGCGCGCCGCGCTCAAGCTGAAAGCCGCCCTCACCCATTTCGACCTCACCCCGAAGGGCCGTATCGCGCTCGATGTCGGCGCCTCCACGGGCGGCTTCACGCAAGTGCTCCTCGAGGAAGGCGCGACGCATGTCGTCGCCATCGATGTCGGCCACGGCCAGATGGATGCCGGCCTCGCCGCCGACCCACGGGTCACCAATATCGAGGGACTGAACGCCCGCGATCTCGACCTCGCCCATCTCGATGGCGCGCATCCTCACGTCATCGTCTCCGATGTCAGCTTCATCTCGCTGAAACTCGCCCTGCCGCCCGCCCTCTCGCTGGCCGCGCCGGGCGCGGAAGCAGTGCTGCTGGTCAAGCCGCAATTCGAAGTCGGGCGCGATAAGGTCGGCAAGGGCGGGCTGGTCGCGCCGGGAGCGGCGCAGGCCTGCGCCGACGATCTCGCCGGCTGGCTCTCCACCCAGCCCGGCTGGACGGTCCTCGGCCTCTGCCCCTCGCCGATCTCAGGCGGCGACGGAAACACCGAATATCTGCTGGCGGGAAGAAAAGAATGAGCAAGACCGCGACGCTCACCATCGACCATCTCGGCGCGCGCGGAGACGGCGTTGCGAAAACCGATGCCGGCCCGGTCTTCGTGCCCTACACGCTGCCCGGAGAGACGGTCACTGCCATCGCCGACGGCAAGCAGGCCGCCCTGCTCTCCGTCAAGACGCCCGCGGCCGTGCGGATCGAGCCGGTCTGCGTCCATTTCGAAACCTGCGGCGGTTGCTCGCTGCAGCATATGGGCGAGGACGCCTATCGCGCATGGAAGACGGGACTGCTGACCCAGGCGCTGGCTGCGCGCGGCCTCGACACATCCGTCATGCAGCCGGCTCGCTTCTGCGCGCCGCAATCGCGCCGCCGCGCCGTCTTCTCGGCAATCTCGACCGAGAAGGGCGTGCTGCTCGGCTTCCAGCAAGCGGCGAGCAACCATGTCGTCGACATCACCGAATGCCACGTCATCACGCCGGAGATCGACGCCGCCCGTCCCACAATCAAGGAGTTGCTCGCCACATTCCTGCCAGCCGGCAAGACCGTGCATGTCACCGTCAACCAGACGCATGCCGGGCTCGACATAGCCGTCGAGGGCAAGATCGCGCCGGAGGACAGCCGGAAGCGCGCCGCGGCGGATGCCGTCCGCAGGCTCGGCTTCGCCCGGCTGACGGTCAACGGAGAGATCATTCTCGCGCCGAAACGTCCCCTCGTCGCGTTCGGCGACGTCACCGTCTCACCGCCGCCTGGCGCCTTCCTGCAGGCCGTGCCGGCAATGGAAGAGCAGATGGCGGACATCGTCACCGCCCACATGGCGAAGTCGAAGCGCGTCGCAGACCTCTATGCCGGCTGCGGCACCTTCGCGCTTCGGCTGGCGAAAAATTCAACCGTCCATGCGGTTGAAGGCGACGGCCCGGCGCTCGCCGCGCTAGACCGCGGGTTCCGCGACAATTCCGACAAGCGGCTCAAGACCGTCACCGTCGAACGCCGCGACCTCGCCCGCCGGCCGCTGACCGCATCGGAACTGAAACCCTATGACGGCGTCGTCTTCGACCCGCCCCGGGCCGGCGCGGAAGCGCAGGTCAGGGAAATCGCGGGCTCGCCCGTCCGCCACGTCGCCGCCATCTCCTGCAATCCCGAGACGCTGGCTCGCGACCTCGCCATCCTGACCGAAGCCGGCTTCACGCTGAAATCGGTGACGCCGATCGACCAGTTCATCTGGACCCCGCATCTGGAAGCCGTCGCGCTGCTGGAGCGCAAGGTGGGCAAGAAGCGGCACTGGTCGGATATGTGAAACGCGCCCTGAACGGGTGACCTGACCTGTGGTTTTCGGCGCCATTCGCCGCGCATGTGCTTCCGCATTCTGATCGGTGGTAAGCCGGTGATTTCGGAAGACTTCCCACCGCCCATTTCGTCGACGATGCGGGGTAGACCGCGCTCGTCACCACTCATCTGACGCCTGACAACGAGCGGAACTTTAACGTTAACGTAAGTCGCGGCGGGCGTGTGCCCGTCATTCGAGCGATTGTCCGTGCATGAGCCCAACTATCCTCAATTCCGGTGTTGATCGTGCGTCCGCTTCATGCATTCAATGGCCGTAGGGAAATCATAGTATTTTTCCGCGGATTGCAAAATCCGGTCGTTTGTTGGTTCGATCTCAGGGAGGAGACGAATATGTTCAAGAAGATTCTGAGTGGGGCGATTGTCGCCACATCAACGTTACTGTTTGCCGGCACGGCCATGGCCGCCGACTACAACTGGACGTTCCAGACGTCCGAGACGGCCGGCGAGCCGGGCTTCATCAACAAGCAGAAATGGGCCGAAAGCGTAAAGGAAATGTCCGGTGGACGGATCGAGATCGAGATCCTGCCGATCGGATCCGTGGTGCCCCATACCGACACGCTCGACGCCGTCGGTTCCGGTATCCTTCAGGGCCACCTGACGGACCCGAGCTACTTCGCGGGCAAAGATCCGGCCTTCGCGATGATGGGCAATCTCGTCGGCGCGTGGAGCGACCCCTTCGAGCTGCTCGGCTTCATGCAGTCCGGCGGCGGCCACGAACTCTATTCCGAACTGGTCGAGCCTTACGGCGTCCACTTCATCGGTGCTGCTGCAACCGAGCCGGAAGCCTTCGTTTCGAGCAAGCCGCTGCGTGGCGTCGATGACCTGAAGGGCCTGAAGCTGCGTGCGCCGGAAGGCATGGTCTACGAGATCTTCTCGAAGGCGGGCGCTGCGCCGGTGGCCCTGCCCGGTTCCGAGGTCTTCACCGCGCTCGACAAGGGCGTCGTCGAGGCCGCCGACTACACGGTGTTCGCCACCAACCAGGCCCAGGGCATGAACGACATCGCCCATTATCCGCTCTATCCGGGCTTCCACTCGCTGCCGCTGATCGACATTTCGATGACGAAGTCGATCTGGGACGACCTGCCGGATGACCTCAAGGCGATCCTGAACGCGTCCGTCGACAAGTTCATCTTCCAGCACGTCTATTCGGTTCGCAAGCTCGACGCCGAGGCCGTGGCCAAGGCGAAGGAGAACCCGGAGATCGAGATCATCAACTGGTCGGGCGACGAGCGGACGAAGTTCCGCCAGATCGCGCAGAAAGAGTGGGAAAACTGGGCCGGCAAGACCGAAATGACCCAGCGCTACTACGACGCGGTCGTCTCCTACCTCAAGGGCCGCAACCAGCTCTGATCCGGACAGCGTGAACCGGTAAAGACAGACGCCCGGCCGGACATCCGGCCGGGCGCACATACCTGACTGGGAGGAAGCCATGTCGGACAATCCGGACCTTGTCCCGGAACAGCCGGAGGAAGAGGTCGAGATCAGAAGCGGTCTCGACCGGATCGTCGCGAATTCCGCGAAGATCCTGTCATGGGCGATATTCATCGCGTTTGCGATCAGCGTCTTCGAGGTCATCTCGCGCTACGTCTTCGACAGCCCGACAATGTGGGTGCATGAATCGACGACCTTCCTGATCGCCGCGACATTTCTCGTCGGCGGCCCCATCGCGCTCGCCCGCGACAAGCACATCCGCGTGCGCATGATCTACGACACGGTTTCTCCGGCAGCGCGACGCTGGCTCGACATCGTCAATTCCGTCATCGCCATGATCTTCTTTGCAGGCCTCGGCTATGCCGGCTGGACGCTCGCCTGGAAGGCGACGCACACGCCGACCGGCGATATTCACTTCGAAGGCACCGGCACAGCGTGGAACCCGCCGACGCCGGCGCTGCTCAAGATCATCATCCTGATCTGCGTCGTGCTGATGTTCGTGCAGTCGGCCATCCATCTGGTCAAGGCCATCCGCCGCGACGTATCGGGCGAGGACCGCTGACATGGGCCTCAACGCACTCGGCATCGAGAACGGCACATTCCTGCTCGTCGGGATGATCTTTCTTCTCCTCGTGACCGGGCAGCCGCTCGCCTGGGTCACCGGGCTGGTCGCGCTCATCTTTACCTTCGGCTGGTTCGGCGGGAATGCCCTTCCGCTCGTGACCTCCCGCATATTCGGCTTCATCACCGAATATTCGCTCGTCGCCATCCCGATGTTCATTCTCATGGCCGCATTGCTCGACAGGTCGGGCATCGCGAAGGACCTCTTCAACGGCATGCGAATACTCGCCGGGCGCCTGCCCGGGGGCGTCGCGGTCCAGACGCTGATCGTGGCGATCCTGATGGCCGCCATGTCGGGGGTGATCGGCGGCGAGATCGTGCTGCTGGGCATCCTTGCGCTGCCGCAGATGCTGCGGCTCGGCTACGACCGCTCGCTTTCGATCGGCGTGGTCTGCGCAGGCGGCTCGCTCGGCACCATGATGCCGCCCTCGATTGTGCTGATCATCTACGGTCTCGTCGCGGGCGTCTCCATCGCCGATCTCTTCGTCGCCGCGATCACGCCGGCCATGCTGCTGCTCGGCTGCTACATCGCCTATGTGCTCGTGCGCTGCCTGCAAAACCCCGATCTCGGTCCGCCCATGTCGAGGGAGGAGCAGGCGGAGGAATCAGTGGCCTCTGCGCTTAAGGCGCTGATCGCGCCGCTCTTCATCGTCATCGCCGTCCTGGGCTCGATCTATGCCGGCGTCGCCTCGATCACCGAGGCCGCGGCGCTTGGCGTTTCGTCGGTGCTGGTCATCTCGCTGCTGCGCCGGGAACTGAATTTCCGGATGCTGCAGGACAGTCTGGTCCATACGCTCGAGACCTGCGGCATGATCATCTGGATCGGCATCGCCGCCGCCGTGCTGGTCGGTGTCTACAATCTCATGGGCGGCAATCGCTTCGTATCGGCGGCGATCCTCGGACTGGACGCCTCCCCCGTCGTGATCATCCTGGTGATGATGGCGATCCTGATCGTCCTCGGCATGTTCCTCGACTGGATCGGCATCGCGCTGCTGACGCTCCCGATCTTCGTGCCCATCGTCAAGGAACTCGGCTACGACCCGATCTGGTTCGGCATCCTGTTCGCGGTCAACATGCAGGTCTCCTACCTGACCCCGCCCTTCGGCCCCGCTGCCTTCTACCTGAAGAGCGTGGCGCCGCCCGACATCACCCTGAAGCACATCTACACGGCGCTGCTGCCGTTCATCGCGCTTCAGCTGCTGGTGCTGGGGATCCTGCTGTTCTATCCGCCGCTCGCCATCTGGCCGGTCTCGTGACAGTCATGACCAGAGGAGCCGGGAGGTCCGCCGCGTGAAGATCGTTTCCATCGACGCGCATGTCGTGAATGCCGAGATGCGCAACTGGGTCTTCGTCAAGGTCCAGACGGATGTGCCGGGCCTGCATGGCTGGGGCGAGGCGACGCTTGAGTGGAAGACCCGGGGCGTCGCGGGCGCCATCGAGGACCTCGCGCCGCTGGTCGTCGGCCGTGATCCGCTGGATATCGAACAGGCGGTCCGGGCGATGCGCAAGCAGTCGTTCTGGCCGCTCGGCGCGATCGGGATGAGCGCGGCATCGGGCATCGAACTCGCCCTGTGGGACATCGCCGGCAAGCATTACGGCGTGCCGGTCTGGAAGTTGCTGGGCGGGCGAACGCGCGACAAGGTGCATGTCTACACCCATCTCGGCTTCGGCGAGATGCGCGCTGTCTACGAGACCGACAGCGTCGATCCGCTGATCGAGCGCACGCAGGAGGTCCTGGCGAAAGGCTACACCGCCTTCAAGGTGGTGATCCTGCCCTATGTCCACGCCTACGCGCCGCGCAAGGCGGTGGCCCATGTGGAAAAGCTCATGGCGGGCCTGCGCGAAGCCGCCGGCCCCGACACCGAGATCATGCTCGATTTTCACGGCAAGCCGGGCTCGGTCGCCACCGCCCTTTCGTTCATCGACGCGGTCGCGCCCTACGGCCCGATGTTCGTCGAGGAGCCGGTCCAGCCGGGCGACGCGCGCGCCATGAAGCGGATCACGCAAAAATCGCCGGTGCCGATCGCGACGGGTGAGCGGCTCGTTGACCGCGGCGAATTCGAGACGCATTTCCACATGCGCGCGATGGATATCGCACAGCCGGACATCTGCCATTGCGGCGGGTTGCTGGAGACGAAGAAGATCGCCGCCATGGCGGAGACTGCGGGCATGGGCGTCGCGCCCCATAACCCGCTCGGCCCGATCGCCGGCGCCGCGGCGCTGCACTTCGCCGTCTCCACGCCGAACCACATCATCCAGGAGGAGATGGTCGGCGCGGTGCCGTGGTATTTCGACGTCGTGCGCGGACCGATCGTCATGACCGACGGCCACTGGCAGGTCCCCGACACGCCCGGCCTCGGCGTCGAGGTCGAGGAGGGCGAATGCGCGAAACACCCCTTCGCGCCGGAAGTCTATCACACGAAGAACGCCGTTCTCGAAGACGGAACCATCGTCGACTGGTAGCGCCCCGGCCGGTATGACCGGCCGTCGTCGCCCTACCCCGTCGCCGGCTGCGTGATCGGATTTTCTACCGGCGGCGGAGCGAGGTCGAGGACATCGAGTGCAGCCAGTCCGCCGAGGACCGAGTCCACCGCGATCGTGGCGAGGACGATCCCCATCACACGGCTGATGACGCTCGCCCCGGTATTTCCGATGAATTTGTGCACGAAGCTCGCCGCCAGCAGCAGGAACAGCGTCATCAGCATGACGATCATCAGCAGACCTGCGGTCGTCGCCTGATCGGCCAACGATTCCGTATGATTATCGGTCAGGATCACGACGGCCAGCATCGCACCCGGCGATGCGATGGACGGCATGGCGAGCGGGAATACCGCACCGGCAAGGTGGTCGCGCTCCGCCTCCTCGATTTCCCGCAAGGGCTTCGATTCGCCGAAGATCATCGTCATCGCAAAGACGAACAGGATAATCCCGCCCGCGATCTGGAACGATCCGAGGCGCAGGCCCAGCGTTTCCAAAAGAAATTGCCCGCCGGCGAGGAATGCCAGCAGGACGACCGCCGCTATCGCCACCGCCCTCAGCGCGAACAGGCGATGCAATTTCCGCGGCACGTGCTGTACGGCGAACAGGAAAACGGGGACCGAGCCGACCGGATCGATCACGACGAAGAGGGTAACGAGCTCCTTGACAAGGGCAGCCCAATCCATGGCTTGCAGGCCTTCATGCTGGCGGGTTGGCGGAAATTGCTTCGCAACTGCATACCATCTTACCGGAGGAAAGGTACTCGGCAAGCAGCTGTTGAAACCCAAAAACCATACGAAAACGGCATTTTGGCGCGATTTTTTAGCCGGATGAGAGGCCAGGCCTATTTCTTGCGCGCCATGAAGGCCGTGAACGCTTCCCGCGCCTCGTCCGACTTCAGCTGTTGCAGGAAGAGTTCGCCCTCTTCCCTGAGCCGGGCCAGCACCTGCTCCTGGTCGCCCTTCATCAGCTTCTTGGCAAGCTGCAATGCCTTCGGCGGCTTCTTTTCCAGCGCGCCCGCGGCTGCCATGACCTCGTCTTCGAGATGGTCGCGTTCGACGATCTGCCAGATCAGCCCGGCGTCGAGCGCCTGTTCGGCGGTGAAGCCCTCGCCCATGCCGAGCAGCGCGAAGGCGCGCTGATGGCCCATGATGCGCGGCGCGAGCAGGCTGGAAGCCGCCTCGGGCACCAGCGCGAGATCGGTGAAGGGCGTGCGGAACAGCGAGCCCGGCGTCGCGAATGTCATGTCGCAATGCAGATGGATCGTCGTACCGATGCCGATCGCCAGCCCGTCGACGCCCGAAACGACGGGCTTCGTCGCCGTCGCCAGCGCGATCAGGAAATCCCAGACATCGTCGCCATGATCGCCGCCCATGGCGATCGCCAGGAAGTCCTGCAAATCGTTGCCCGACGAAAACGCGCCGGGCGAGCCGAGGAAGACATGCACGCGTACCGCGTCGTCCGCCTCGCCCTCCCTGAGCGCCTTGGCCATCGCGTCATACATGGCGCGGGTGATCGCGTTCTTCTTGTCCGGCCGGTTCAGCCGGATCACCTGCACGGCCTCGGTACGCTCGACGAGAATATGATCGGACATCGCGGTTCTCCTCAGGCGACCAGGAATTCGCCGGCTTCGTGCAGGCTTTCCGCGCCGGTCTCGACCGTGCGGCACAGCGCCGCCGTTTCACCGGCGAGGTTTTCGGCAAAGTAGCGGCAGAGCGCCGCGCGTTCGCCATTCTCGCCGTCGGCCAGTGCGGCGCGCGCCAGATAGACGCCGCCCGAAGCCAGACCCGCCAGCTTCAGATAGGGTGTCGCGCCGGCAAGCGCGCCCGCCGTGTCGCCGCCATGCAGCATCGCCGACAGCGCGTCGGTCGCGGCCCGCAGCGCGTCCATCGCCTGTTTCAACCGTTCGGCCGAGGCGCCGAAGGCCGGATTGTTGGAGGCGGCCAGTTCGGCGATCGTCGCGTCCAGCTCGTCAAACCATGCGGCCACGCAGGCGCCGTCCGATTGCGGCAGCTTGCGCATGACGAGGTCGATCGCCTGGATGCCGTTGGTGCCCTCATAGATCTGGGCGATGCGCGCATCGCGCATGAAGATCGCCGCGCCGGTCTCCTCGATGAAGCCCATGCCGCCATGGACCTGCACGCCGAGCGAGGCGACCTGGCTGCCGATATCGGTGGAGAACGCCTTGGCGATCGGGGTCAGCAGGCTGGCGCGCTCATGCCAGAATTTCGCCTCGTCACCCTCATGGGCGCGACTCATGTCGATGGCATGCGCGCAGGCGTAGCAGATCGAGCGCGCGGCGCGCGTCAGGCCGGTCATGGTCAGCAGATCGCGGCGGACATCGGGATGCAGCACGATCGGGCTCATCCCCTCGCCCGTCCAGCCCGGCGCCTTGCCCTGACGGCGCTCGTTTGCATATTCGATGGCCTTCTGGCGGGCCGCCTCGGCAACGGCGACGCCTTCAATGCCGACGGCAAGCCGCGCATTGTTCATCATCGTGAACATGCAATTGAGACCGCGGTTCTCCTCGCCGACCAGCCAGCCGATCGCGCCCGGCTGATCGCCGAACTTTCCGTCGCCATAGATCATCGTGCAGGTCGGCGAGCAATTGATGCCGAGCTTGTGCTCGATGGAATGGCAGACGACATCGTTGCGCGCGCCGAGCGATCCGTCCTCATTGACGAGGAATTTCGGCACCAGGAACAGCGAGATGCCGCGCGTGCCCGCCGGTGCGTCCGGCAGGCGGGCGAGGACCAGATGGACGATATTCTCGGCCATGTCGTGCTCGCCATAGGTGATGAATATCTTCTGGCCGAAGATGCGGTAGGTCCCGTCGCCGACCGGTTCGGCCCGGCTCTTCAGCGCGCCGACATCGGAGCCCGCCTGCGGCTCGGTCAGGTTCATCGTGCCGGTCCACTCGCCGGAGACGAGCTTCGGCAAATATGTGGCCTTCAGCTCCTCGGAACCATGCGCTTCCATCGCCTCGATTGCGCCCATGGTCAGCGTCGGGCAAAGCCCGAAACCGATCGCGCCGGAATTCCACATTTCCGAGACCGCCATGGCCAGCATGGTCGGCAGGCCCTGCCCGCCATGCTCCGGATCGGCGGCGAGGCTGTTCCAGCCACCGGCGATCCAGTCCTGGTAGAGATCCTTGTAACCGTCCGGCATGGTCACCGCGCCATCCTGGCAGGTGGCGCCCTGACGGTCGCCGGGGCCGTGCATCGGCGCGATCCTGTCGGAGGCGAACTTGCCCGCTTCCTCCAGAATCGCATCGACGAGGTCGTCACTCAGATCGCCGAGCTTGCCGGCCTCGAGCGCCGCCGAAAGGCCGGCAACGGATTTCAGCGTATGGGCGATTTCGCCGACTGGCGCCTTGTACATGAAGACCTCCCGGAAAGGTGCGCCGCGCTTCGGCGGCACTGTTTCTCGTTGCTGCCAGCGCTAGTTACTTTTGACGTAAACGTCAATATTCGCGCTGTCGGGCGCACCGCGAAACCGCAATCTCGGTTCTCGCGAGTTGCGCAGCCGCCAAGCGCCATTACATAGGGTTGGACATCAATCAGGCCAGCGAGAGCGACAGTGACCCCGAAGATCAAATCCCTGCTCCCCAAGCGTTTCCGCACCGATGTTCCGGTCATCCCGGTGGTGCGGCTGCAAGGCACGATCGCCGCCGGCAGTTCGCCGATGGCGCAGCGCCTGTCGCTGGCAACTGTCGCACCCGTGATCGACAAGGCCTTTGCCGACAAGCGCGCGCCCGCGGTCGCCTTCACCGTCAACTCGCCCGGCGGCTCGCCGGTCCAGTCGCGGCTGATCTTCCGGCGCATCCGCGATCTCGCCGCCGAGAAGAACAAGAAGGTCTACATGTTCACCGAGGACGTGGCGGCGTCGGGCGGCTACATGATCGCCATCGCCGGCGACGAGATCATCGCCGACCCCTCCTCGATCATTGGCTCGATCGGGGTGATTTCCGCCGGCTTCGGCTTCGTCGAGGCGATCGGCAAGATCGGCGTCGAAAGGCGCGTCTATACGGCGGGCGAGAACAAGTCAGTGCTCGATCCGTTCCAGCCCGAGAAGAAAGAGGACATCGAGCGGCTGAAATCGATGCAGCTCGACATCCACAAGATCTTCATCGACATGGTGAAAGAGCGGCGCGGCGCGAAGCTCGCCGACGATCCCGAACTGTTCACCGGCGCCTTCTGGGCCGGGCACAAGGCGAAAGAACTCGGCCTTGTCGACCATATCGGCGACATGCGATCCTTCCTGAAGGAACGCTATGGAGAAAAGACCGAGTTGCGGCTCGTCCAGCCGCAGCGCAATCTCTTCGGGCGCAGGCAGGCGACCGGCATCATCTCCGCGCTCAACGGGGTCGATGCGGAAGCGCTGACCGCCGCGGCGGGGACAGGCCTCGCCAACGCCATGGAAGATCGATCCATTTGGGCCCGCTACGGTCTGTAGGGGCTGGGAGGGGAGTTATCGGCATGCCTCAACTTCTGCTGCTTGCCGGCGTCGTCGCGGTCGGCGTATTCGGATACCGGGCTTTCCTCCGCGAGGCGGAGCGCGTCTCGGCGCGCGTGCGCCGCGCCGAAAAGGAACAGCAGACCGGCGCCGTCGGCACCCTGGTCAAGGACGAGAAGACCGGCGAATACCGGGTCATGAAGCCTGACGAATAAAGGGGCCTCGCGGCCCCTTTTTTCCTCCCATTACGGAAATCCCGGCTCCTACATCGCGAATTGCGTGTGGAAACCGAGATCAGGCTCGCTGTCGGACAGGTTCGCCTTGGCGATCTCCCAGCCGAAGCGCAGCGAGCTGTCGGACGACGCCCAGACAGAGGCGTGATCGGGTATCAGTTCCAGCATGGTCAGGTTCGGATCGTCCTTGCCGTCGAACCATGCACCGACCACGGAGGACCAGAACCGGTCGATATGCTGTTGCGACTTGTTTTCGGCAAGCTGGCCGGAAACGCAGGCGTGAAAATCCTGGTCGTCCGAAACAAGGCACATATGCGCCTTGCCGGCGGCCACGGCCTTGACGAGATCGCTGTCCTTCTTGGTGAAGAACCAGATCCGGTTCTCTTCGCGTGAGGGCATCGGGGCCATCGGCTGCATGTGCTGGCCGGATGCCGGAACGCCGAGCATCACCGCGCGAACGCCGTCGATCTCGTCCCAGAGCTGTTTCTTCGGATCTGTCTTCGTTTCCTTCAGGTCGGCCATCTCTTACTCCTTGTTGGTCTCCGGGTAACAGCCGGCCGGGCGCAATGGTTCCGTGCGATCAACGGAAAATGGGCGGCCCGGAGGCCGCCCTTTGCATTCGCGATGCGTTTGCGGTCAGTTCACCGCGCGCGGGTTCTGACAGTAGTAAACCTTGTTGGTCGGCAGCAGGACATAGCAATCCTTTTCGGCGACGCGCTGGCCATTCACCGTCTTGTAGACGATGTGGCACTCGCAATCCTCCTTGGAGGAAGCGGTGAAGCGCGGCGGCGTCCACGGGGTGCAGTCGATCGCAGCCACCGAGGCGGTACCCGGTATGCATGGCGGCGGAGTACGGCCGCGACGCGGTTCGTCGCTGCTGTCCTTCCTGTCCGGACGCGAGTAGTCCGGGCTCCGCTGAAAACTCTGCTGTTGCGCCTCGGCGCCGGACTTGCCGGCAATCGGCTCGGCGACGAGACCGCCCAGCGCCATCGCGGGGACGAGGACGAGTGCAGCGAAGATATTGCGATGTGTCAGTGTCGTGTTCATGTCATTTCTCCATTGGTTCGAGTTTCAGCCCCGAACTGCCGGCGGAGGTCTCGATTGTGCGATCACCACGGCCACCGGTAAGTTGAACCCAGCATGCCCCGGCTGACGCGACGGCGATGTGCATACGGTCACAGGGAGCGCCACTTGACCCTTTGGGAGCGTCATGCCACGGAAGCGCCGACCAGCCACAAGGCCGAAATCATGACCGCGCACGCCACCATCGATCCGCTCGATCCGACCCGTTCCTTCCAGGGGCTCATCCTGACGCTGCAACGCTATTGGGCGGCGCATGGCTGCGTGATCCTGCAGCCCTACGACATGGAAGTCGGCGCGGGCACGTTCCATCCGGCCACCACGCTGCGCTCGCTCGGACCGAAGCCCTGGAAGGCCGCCTATGTGCAACCGTCGCGCCGGCCGAAGGACGGCCGCTATGGCGAAAACCCCAACCGCCTGCAGCATTATTACCAGTATCAGGTGATCCTGAAGCCATCTCCGCCGGACCTGCAGGAGCTCTATCTGGGCTCGTTGAAGGCGATCGGCATCGATCCGCTTCTGCACGATATCCGCTTCGTCGAGGATGACTGGGAAAGCCCGACGCTCGGCGCCTGGGGCCTCGGCTGGGAATGCTGGTGCGACGGCATGGAGGTCTCGCAGTTCACCTATTTCCAGCAGGTCTGCGGCATCGAATGCGCGCCTGTCTCGGGCGAGCTGACCTACGGCCTGGAACGCATCGCCATGTATGTGCAGGGCGTCGACAACGTCTACGACCTCAACTTCAACGGCCTCGACGGCGAAGACCGCATCTCCTATGGCGACGTCTTCCTGCAGGCCGAGCAGGAATATTCGCGGCACAATTTCGAATATGCCAACACGGCGATGCTTCTGAAGCATTTCGAGGACGCCGAGGCCGAATGCGCGGCCCTTCTGGCGGCAGGCGCGCCCGGCGATAATTCCAACGAGCGCCTGCACAAATGCGTGCTGCCGGCCTACGACCAGTGCATCAAGGCAAGCCACGTCTTCAACCTGCTGGACGCGCGCGGCGTCATCTCGGTCACCGAGCGGCAGAGCTACATCCTCAAGGTCCGCAACCTGTCGCGCCAATGCGGAGAAGCGTTCCTGATGACGGAAGCCGGCGGCGTGAACTACGCGGGCTGATCCGCTTCAAGTCCCTCGTCGGCCGTGCGCAAGACCGGCTCCAGTCCCGTCCCTTCCAGCGTCATCACCGGCGGAAAGCCGTTCATGTCCTCGAAGGTGCAAAAGGCCGGCGGGCCGAGTTCGACGACCGGGATGCGCTGGCGAAATTCCCCGGTCAGTTCGGCGAGCGCCTGTCGGTAGCAGTCGACCATGTCGTCCGGAAGCCAGTCGATCAGATAGGCGAGCGTGACATGGAACGTGTAGGCGTCATGTTTCGGCGCGCGGTAGGTGAAGGGGCCGGTGAGCGCGTCGCGCCATGCCCGCGCCGTCTTCTCGTCCGCCTCGGTCGCGCCGGTCAGCGTCAGGCCATAGGGCGTCACCTCGGCGATGCGCATGTCGAACGGTCCCGGCCCGGAGAATCCGTCGAGCCGCGCGGCAAGATAATCCGTCACCGCTTCGATCGGCAGGTCGAGGGCCAGCTCTTGCGGCCAGAAGCCCGGTTCGCGGCAGGTCTCGATTACGCCATTGAAGACCGTCATGTGGAGGCTTTCCACATCGGTAAAGGCGAAACGGTGGCCCCAGGGCAGATCGCGCAGGCGCTTTCGCAACTCGATCAGCGCCGCCTCGGTTTCGGATCCGGGCACGACATGGCGCACCACGGTGTTGCCCGCCTCCGGCAGAAACACACGGTTCCTGTCCAGCCTGACGCCGACGAAACGGTTCGGCGCGGCATTGGCGGATCGGGCAAGCTTGTCGAGATCGAACGGCTTGGGCGGAGGCATTGGGCGGGTCTCCTGTCGGACCACGAAGCCTTAATCCCCCGAGGCGCGCCTGCGTGTGAAATTTCCATGACGGAATTGGCGGGCACCGCCGCTCCTGTCGCGGGCGCGATACCGACGGGCCTCAGATCGGAGGCACGGCTTTGCCCGCGCTGTCCTTTTTTTCCTCCGCGAACAAAGGATTGACGTAGCCGAGCACGATCTTGTTTCCGCCGGTATCCAGTTGGGAAGACGAGCCGCCCACCGCGATGACGTAGGCCTTGATCTTGCCCTCCCCCTTCACGCTCCTGGCCAGGACGAAATGAACCTCTATGTCGACGGATTTCGGCAAGAGGACGGGATCGTCCTTCGCCGTGGCCAGAAGCGCTTGACGGGCCGCCAGAACCAGCGCGGAGAGATCGAGCTCTCCATGCGCGCCGTCGGCGAGCAGTTCATCGCCCGCCGGAGCCTTGAACGCGACCGTGATCTTCGACCCCCGGGTGAGTTTGCGCGTGGTGTCGACGCCGATGCTGGCCTCATCGAAGACCGGTACGGCAAGTTCCGCCGTGGTGTTCTCCTCGTCCTGCCGCTGCGCCGACAACTCCACCTTCACGGTGTCCAGGATCAGTCCGGCCGTATCACCCGGCGTCGCCGCGATCTCGGCCAACTCGAGCTCGATGTGGCGGATCGTGTCCTCGAGCGAGAGAACCGCTATCTCGTCCGCCGCCTCCTGGAATATCTTCGGATAAAGCTGAAACGCGCCCCAGAAAGCGATCGCGCCGATGAGGAAGGAAGCGAGAAGCTGGTTCATTGTGATGGCCTCATTGCACTTTGACCGGAAGAAGTTGCGGCGGCTCGGATCCATAGGCGCCGAACTGGGCGTTTATGTAGTCCCGGTCGACCAACCCGGCGCCGGCCTGCCAGGACCTGGCCCCTGGAACCGGGATCGCGGTGTCGATCAGGATCTGTTTGACCAGCCTCCAGGGTTCGTCCAGCGTGTAGGAATATGTCATTCCGCCACTGTCGTTCGGGGTGGCGGTGCCTGTCAGCCTCGGGGCCTGCCGGTCATAATCGGACATGCGGTCGGGGCCCGCCTCGAGCTCGAACAGAGCGTCGCCGAAGCTTGTTTTGTGCTCAACGATAAATCCGTTGAGATATCGCAGGATTTGCGCCGCCGCGCCGCTGACGACAGCCGCGGCCTGGCTGGTTCCCGTCATCAGCGTGTACTTGTCCTGCTCCTCCTTGGGAATTTGCGTCCGAAAGCGGTCGTTTGCCTCATCGTAGGCCCGCCGTTCCACGGATTTTTCGCGGGTGGACGTCCAGGGACCGATGACATCTACACCCGGAGCGACCACGTCCGGCCACGCGTCCACGCGATCGGGCTCCGCGGTGGACGAGCCGGTCCATACCGCGTTTGTCGTATGATCCCATGCCCCGACCGAAATGACCCACGGCGGCGCGCTCCAGGGATTGACGTAGCCCGGCGCCTGCTCGCCCGTGTTTCCGATAGCCACAATCGCTATGAGCCCGCGTTCGGCCGCTGCGCCGAGAGCGCGTTGCACCGGCGCGTCGAGCTCCGGCTCCGTTCGATAGAACTTCGTGGGAGGACCAAGCGAGAGATTGGCCAGGTTCGGCAAGGGCAGGGTCGCGACGGTGTAGTCCAGCCCCTGCAGGACCCTGATCGTTCCCGTCGCCTCGTCGGGATGGAGATACCATACCCAGCGGATCCCTGGCTGATCGGCGAGTTCGAAGGCATCCGCCACCGGCATCCGCATGGCAAAGCCGTTGAGCAGCTTCAACGGAAGGGTCTCGCGCTGTCCGGCGAGGCCCGAATCGGGCGTTTCGTCTTCCTCAAAGGAAACCACGTAATCGTAGATTTCACCCGGCTGGGCGCGAAGCGCCTCGACAAGACGAGGCGGCCCAACTTTCCCCGCCCGGGCCGGCTCTCCGGGGATCAGGAGAAGAACTCCGACAAGAGCAAGGCAGGAAGCGCGCAAGGAGCCGAAAAGCAGCATGGCGACCTCATTGTATTCATGCCGTCAGTCTAACACAGCTTGTTTTTTCTTCGAAGACGAAAATACAACAATAGATTCTGCGATAAGCGATTTTCTGTATTCACAATACTTCATGCGATACGCACCCCGAGATCCGCTTGCTTCGCCTTGTAGAGTTCCTTGGTGGATTGTTCGATCGCGCGGCGCATCCCGGCCATCTCCAGATCATCCTCGTGCAGTTCGTTCGAGAGGCAGGCTGCCAGCAGGCATATCTGGATGATCTTGACGGTTTGCATGGCGCTGTCGCCGGGTTCGGGTTGATCGTCCCGGCAGCATGCGCCCTTCCGCCTGAACCGGCCGTGGCGGGCCGGTTTATCTTCCGTTCATGCGGAGCGGGGAAACGGGCGGCGGCGGACCGGCGGTCAGCGCGGTGCGTCCCGCAGGAAGCGTTTCAGGCCGCGCCGCGACCAGACAGACCGGAGCTGGTGGTTGGCGAAAGCGCGCCACCAATTCTCTCCCGCTTCCGTCGTTTCCAGCTGGAACTTGCGCTTCGCCCCGGCGGGGTTCTCGCTCGGGCCGTAGGTTGCCACGACGAGCAGGTCGAATTCCGAGACATTCGACATGTCGAGACCATGCTGCCGGGTACAGTTTTCCAACAGCTTGTCGAATCCGCCGAGCGAGAGAAACTCGCCGGATGTCAGCGGACCCTGGAACCAGTGCGAGCGCTTGTCGCCTTCAGGCGCCTTAACGAGATTGCTGAGATCGGTCAGCGAGCATTCATGCGTCTCGTCGCCGACTGTCAGGCACATGACGACAGCCTCCAGATAAACGGTGCCGGCGCTCATGTTGGAGATCACGCATTGCGCATCGAGGTTCTGCCCGGCGCTGCGGTTGATCAGGATCTTCGGCCGCATCCCGCGGCGATGCGCATTGAACAGCATCTGGAAGTAGAAGGTCCATACCAAGAGCATCAGCACGTTGATGACAGTATTGATGGTCTGCCGGCTTTCCGCGAGAACTTGAAACATCGTATTTGCGATCGGCTTTCGGCCGTGGTCCGTAACCTTTCGGCACTGGCCCGGCGCGTGGGTGGCTGTGACACGCGCCTTGGGGCCCGGTCACGGTTTGTCGACGGCTTCGTCCCGTTCGGCGGGCGCCGGGCGAAGCCCCACGCCTGTCTCGTATCGTCCGGTTTTCCTGTCGCTGTCCAATATTCCCAGGAGCTGGGTCAGGGCCGCAACGTCGCCGTGGGCGGAGAGCGCGGCCAGATGGTTCGCGTCCGGCTTGCCCGTCTCGCTCAGGCGAACGGTCGGGACGCCGATCTGTTCCAGCCTTCCCAGAATCTCCTCCGTCATCTCGACATCGGTGGGCGCGGCGACCACGGCCACGTCGCCGCTCGGAATCTGCATTTCGCCGGCAAGGCTGCCGCCATTGATCGGGTAGACGTTGAAATCGCCGGCTTCCTCCAGCCGCAGAATGATATCGGCGGCGAAATCCGGCTCTTCGGCAAAGACGAGAACATCCAAGATTTCTTCTCCAAATACAAAGACCTCCACGACAAATTGAACTGCGTCGCGGGCCAGGTTTGAATCGTGGTGTCGGTTGTTTGCGCCATGATCGCAGCCCTGCACCTCCCCGTAAAGCCGCCGCTTCATCTATGAGCGTCGCTCATACAACAGGCAAAACATTTGCAAGTTGACGCATTTGAGCTATTAACTAACAAATTCGTTGAGTATATTCCCGCCGTCCATACACATGAATCGCGACAGAAACGAACGACTGCAAATCATGTTGTCCGAGCAGGAGCTCGAGGCGATCGACGACTGGCGCTTCCAGCGGCGGATGCCTAGCCGAGCGTCAGCCGTACGCGAATTGCTGCGGCTTGGCCTCACCTCGGAAGGCGTGGCATGGGCGGAAACCCATGAAAAATCGAAGGATTTCGGCGTCCTGGAACGAAAGGCCGACGGCGAAGAGGGCTGATTGCTCTATCGGCTTCGGCGCCGCACCCTTCCCTGCTATCCTGCCCTCCGGGAGGATGACGACAGGAGACAGCGCATGCCGGCCTTCACACCCACCGTCAAATGGCCCTTCTCGGGCGACGTGTCGCAGATGATCGCGCCCTGGACCTCGTGGTTCAGCGCCTTCGGCAGCCAGGTCGGCCTGATCAACATCAATCTCGGACGGTCCAGCGCGCCGGAGGTCGAGCGCGACATTCTCGACGAGGTCGGCAGCTATGGCCGCCAGCTCGGCCGGATCGGCGACGCGCTCGCCGTGCTGCTGGAGCATTTCGACCCGAAACAGCCGCTCACGCCGGACGAGGAAAAGGCGATCCGGGCGCTGCGCGTCATGCTGGACGATATCGACGGCGTGAAAAGGCGACACAATAGATCAACAATAGAAACCTGATTATTCCTTTGCTTTTCAAGTTGTCGGTCGCGCTGGACTGACCGACCTGTTACAAAGCGGTTTTTCTGTCGCGGGAGAAACGCATGATCCCACATGGCACCATCCACTGGACCGAATTGAACACTCATAACGCCGACAAGGCGATGAAGTTCTACGGCGAAACACTTGGCTGGACATTCGACGCCATGCCGATGGGCGGTGATGCGCCCTATTACATGTGTTCCTCCAACGGCGAGACGGTTGCCGGCATCTTCACCCTGACCGGCTGGAAATATCGGCTCGTGCCGGAGCACTGGTTCACCTATTTCGCTGTCGACGATGTCGATGCCCGCGTCGAAATGGCGAAGGCCGCGGGCGGCAAGATAATGCGCGCGCCGTTCGATGTGCCCAATGTCGGGCGCGTCGCCATCGTCAAGTCGGCCTCGGGTTCCGCCTCCGGCTGGATCACGCCCGCCTGACCGGTTTCGCCAAGGAGCTTCAAACGGTTCCGCAACTGGGCTAACGTCCGGGTCATTCGCGAATCCGGAGATCCCGCATGAGCTCGAGCCTGATCCTGATCATCATTGTCGTCGCCGTCGTCGGTTACGCCATCGTCACCTACAATGCGCTGGTGCGCGTGCGCCAGATGGTGCAGGAGGCATGGAGCGGCATCGACGTGCAGCTGAAGCGCCGCGCCGACCTGATTCCCAACATCGTCGAGACTGTGAAGGGCTATGCCGGCCACGAGAAGGAGACGCTGGAAAAGGTCACAGAGATGCGCACCCGCGCGCAGTCGGTGCCGGCGGGCGATGTCGCAGGCAGGGCCGCGGCGGAGGGCATGCTCTCCCAGGCGCTCGGCCGGCTGATGGCCGTGGCGGAAGCCTATCCCGACCTCAAGGCCAACGAGAATTTCCGCGACCTGCAGGGCACGCTGGAAACGCTGGAAAGCGAGATCCAGATGGCGCGGCGCTATTACAACGGTTCGGCGCGCGAGCTGAACGTCAAGGTCGAGAGCTTCCCGTCGAACCTGATCGCCAGCCAGTTCGGCTTCGCCAAGGCGGACTATTTCGAGCTGGAGAACGAGGCCGACCGCCAGACGCCCGAAGTGAAATTCTGATCTGAAGTTCTGACCGGCAGAAATCCCATGCTCCGCGGCGCCCTCGCCCTCCTGCTCCTCATCGCCTCGGCGACGGTCACGCTCGCCGCCGAGACGATCCTGCTCTACCGCTCGGACGTCGAGGTGCAGGCCAATGGCGATTTCCTCGTCACCGAAACCATCCGGGTCAATGCGGAGGGCCGCAACATCAGGCGCGGCATCTTTCGCGACTTCCCGGTCCAGTTCGAGGATCCCGAGGGCCGCACGGTGCGCGCCGGTTTCGAATTGCTCTCGGCGACGCGAGACGGCCAGCCGGAGACGAGCCGGGTGGAGCGCATCAGCTCCGCGGTGCGCGTCTATCTGGGCAAGGAGGACGTGTTCCTGTCGCCGGGCATCCACACCTACGAGCTGAGATACCGCACCGACCGTCAGGTCCGTTTCTTCGCCGATCACGACGAGGTCTACTGGAACGCCACCGGCACGGAATGGATGTTCCCGATCGAAAAGGCGATCGCGGTGATCGACCTGCCAGACGGCGCGACCGCGCAGGGCACCGCCGCCTATACGGGCGGCTACGGCTCGCGGGCGCAGAATGCCACGGCGACCACCTCGGCGAACGGCAACGTCGTCACCTTCGAAACAACGCGGCCGCTCGGCGCGCGCGAAGGGCTGTCGGTCGTGGTCGGGCTTGAAAAGGGCGTTATCGCCGAGCCGACCGACGAACAGAAACTCGGCTGGTATCTGCGCGACAATCTCGGCACCATCATCGCGGTCACCGGGCTGACGTTGGTCTTCCTCTATTACCTCTGGGCCTGGCTGCGCGTCGGCCGCGATCCGCCCGCCGGCATCGTCGTGCCGCGCTGGGACCTGCCCGAGGGCGTCTCGCCGGCGCTGACCCATTACATCTGGAACAAGGGGCTGAAGAAGGCCGGCTTCCCGGCCATCTCGGCTGCGGCCCTCAATCTCGCCGTGAAGGGCTATCTGGAACTCGACGATATCGGCGAGACCATCACCATCCGGCGCACCGAAAAGCCGACCGGCGGCGTCAGGTTCCCTGTCGGCGAAAAGGCGCTGATCGCCACCATCGACGGTCTCGGCGGCCGGCTGACCATCGACAAATCCAACGGCACCAAGGTCAAGTCGCTTGCCTCGAAATTCCGCTCCGCCATGGAGAGCGAGCATCGCGCGATGTTCTACCGGGCCAATATCGGCTGGATCGTGCCCGGCGTCATCGTCTCGATCGCGACGATTATCCTGACATTGGCGTTCGGCAATCTCTCCCAGGACACGCTGGGCTTCGCCATCCCCATCGGCTTTTTCGGCATCGTCATGACGGTCATGGCCGTCAGCATCGGCAAGCGCGCGCGCTCCGGCTTCGGCGGCAAGCTGCAGATCGTCTTCATGGCCTTCTTCTTCGGCATCTTCATCGTCAATTCCGGCATCTTCGCCGGCGGACAACTGGCCGACCTGATCGACAAGCCGGCCTTGGTCGGCGCGCTGGCGACGCTGGTCATGCTCAACGTCCTGTTCTTCTTCCTGATGGGCGCGCCGACGAAGCTCGGCCGGCAGCGCACAGACGAGATCGAGGGGCTGAAGCGCTACCTCACCGTCGCCGAGAAGGACCGGATGAACATGGAAGGCGCGCCGCAGATGTCGCCGCAGCATTACGAGACGCTGCTGCCCTATGCGGTGGCGCTCGGCGTCGAAAAGCCATGGTCGAAGGCCTTCCAGGCCTGGCTCGCCACGGCGGTCGCGGCCGGCGTCGCCACGGCGGCGGCCTATCACGGGCCGGGCTGGTATCATGGCGGCCCCTTCTTCGACACCGACCGCATCGGCGATACGATGGGCAATCTCGCCGGCTCGCTTTCCGATAGTTTCACCGCCTCCCTGCCGACGCCGAAATCCTCGTCGTCGGGCTTTTCGGGCGGCGGCGGCTTCTCCGGCGGCGGTGGTGGCGGTGGCGGCGGCGGCGGCTGGTAAGACACGCTCCACGCCGCTTTTCGCCCAGACCGCGTGACATCGTCCCGCGGTCTTGCTATTCGCCCCCGCGACACTCCCATCCGACATTACCGGACCCACCATGCCAGACCTCCTACTCGAACTCTTCTGCGAAGAAATCCCCGCCCGCATGCAGCGCAAGGCGGCGGGCGACCTCAGGAAAGCCGTCACCGACGCGCTGGTGGAGAGCGGTCTGACCTATGAGGGTGCGCGCGAATACTGGACGCCGCGCCGCCTCGCGCTTGACATTCGCGGCGTCACCGCCCGCTCCGCCGACATTTCCGAGGAACGCAAGGGCCCGCGCACCGACGCGCCCGAGAAGGCCGTCGAGGGCTTCCTGCGCGGCGCAGGCCTTGCCTCCGTCGATGAGGCCGAGGTCCGGTCCGACCCGAAAAAGGGCGATTTCTACGTCGCCGTGATCAAAAAGCCCGGCCGCGACGCCGAGGAGATCATCGCAGAGGCTATGCCCGGCATCATCCGCTCCTTCCCCTGGCCGAAATCGATGCGCTGGGGCAAGGCGTCGCGCGAGCCCGGCTCGCTGCGCTGGGTACGCCCGCTGCAGTCGATCCTCTGCACCTTCGGCCCCGAGACCGAGGAAACGCGCATCATTGCCTTCGAGGTCGACGGCATCGTCGCCGGCAACGTCACGCGCGGCCACCGCTTCCACGCGCCGGGCGAGATCACGGTGCGCCGCTTCGACGACTATGTCGCCAAGCTGGAGGACGCCAGGGTCGTGCTCGATGCCGAGCGCCGCAAGGACATGATCGCCACCGACGCCCGCAACCTCGCCTTCGCGCAGGGCGTCGAACTGGTCGAGGACGAGGGCCTGCTGGAGGAAGTCTCCGGCCTCGTCGAATGGCCGGTGCCGCTGATGGGCGAGTTCGAGGCGGATTACCTCGAAATCCCCGACGAGGTGGTGCGCCTCACCATCAAGACGAACCAGAAGTGTTTCGTCTGCCGCGATCCCGAGACGCAGCAGCTCACCAACCGCTTCATCCTCGTCGCCAATATCGAGGCGACCGACGGCGGCAAGGAGATCGTCCACGGCAATGGCAAGGTCGTGCGCGCGCGCCTGTCCGACGCGCTGCATTTCTGGAAGACCGACCAGGCCGACCTGCCCGATCTCGGCGAGTTGAAAGCCTCGGCGGAAAAATTCGGCCTCGATTTGAAGAAGCCGCTCGACCAGCGCATGGCCAAGCTCGACCGGCTGGACGTCACCTTCCACGCCAAGCTCGGCACACAGGGCGAGCGCGTCGCGCGCATCGCCAAGCTCGCCGAGGAACTGGCCCCGAAGGTCGGTGCCGACCCGAAAGACGCCCGCCGCGCCGCGCTGCTCGCCAAGGCGGATCTCACCACCGAAGTGGTCGGTGAGTTCCCCGAGGTGCAGGGCGCGATGGGCCGCATCTATGCCGAACTGCAGGGCGAAGATCCGGATGTCGCGAAAGCCGTCGAGGATCACTACAAGCCGCTCGGCCCGACCGACGACGTGCCCACCGGCCCGGTCGCGATTGCCGTCGCGCTCGCCGACAAGCTCGACACGCTGACCGGCTTCTGGGCCATCGACGAGAAACCGACCGGCTCCAAAGACCCCTATGCGCTGCGCAGGGCGGCGCTGGGCGTGATCCGGATATTGCTGGAGAACGGGATCAGACTCAGGCTGCATACCCAGATGCGATTTTGGGAAAGCTCATTGGCACCGGACATAGTGGAAGCGGCCACTCCCGTGAGTATCGACAGCCACGAGCTATATCGAAATGTCGACCTCCTCTCCTTCTTCCATGACCGCCTGAAGGTCTATCTCCGCGATTCCGGCGCGCGCCACGACTTGATCGACGCGATCCTGTCGCCGGAAGACGACGACCTCTTGATCGTCGTACGCAAGGTCGAGGCGCTCGGCGCGATGCTCGACACCGAGGCCGGCGCGAACCTTCTCGCTGGCACCAAGCGCGCGCTGAACATCCTCGCGGCCGAGGAAAAGAAGGACGGCGAAGGCGCATTCGACCGCGCCGTCGACAAGTCCCTGCTGAGCGAGCCCGCCGAACGCGAACTGGCCAATGTCCTCGAAGCC
>Ga0208328_1000177_pt1 | contig 33773 bp, 30 predicted proteins | sample DeeseametaMP2633_FD_184170 | JGI IMG/M metagenome (GOLD analysis project Ga0208328, IMG submission 184170) | Marine microbial communities from the Deep Atlantic Ocean - MP2633 (SPAdes) | ecosystem: Environmental > Aquatic > Marine > Unclassified | place: Northeast of Antigua and Barbuda, North...
GCACGAGCTGGCTCGAGCCGTAGTCCGCGAGCTCGTCGAGAATGTCGTTGAGCAGCGCCTTGGCGTTGACCTCGCCGAGGATCGCCGGCGTCTCGCGCACCGCGACGGCGCCGCCGCCGAAGGGCTCGACGGTCAGCCCCATGCGCGACAGCTCGTCGGCGACGGACAGAAGCCGCGACAGGTCGTCGGCCGAGAACTCGACGATCTCGGGGATCAGCAGCGCCTGCGCCGCGACGCCGCGCTCGGCCAGCTGGCGCTTGAGCTTCTCGTAGACCAGCCGCTCATGCGCGGCGTGCTGATCGACGATGACTACCCCGTCGGCGGTCTGGGCGATGATGTAATTCTCGTGCACCTGCCCCCGGGCGGCGCCCAGCGGCAGCGCCTCGGCGGGCTGCTCGGGCTCTTCGACCACGTCGACCCGACCGGAGTAATCGCGCGAGAACTCGGCAAAGCCCGAGGTCGGCTGCGGCGCAGGCGGGGCGTAGGGCTGAGGCGCCGGGGCCTGCGCCCGCCAGGCGCTGGACAGCGCCCCCTGCGACGGGCGATCCATCTGGTAGACCCGCGGCGCGGCGGCGGGCTGCGGCTCGGGCCGCATGGCGCCGAGCGTGGCGCCCGCGACGGTGGTCGAGGCGCGGTGCCCGGCCTCGGCCAGCGCGTGGCGCAGCGCCGAGACGATGAGCCCGCGCACGATGCCGGGGTCGCGGAAGCGCACCTCGGATTTCGCCGGGTGCACGTTCACGTCCACCTTGTGGGGGTCGCAATCGACGAAAAGCGCCACCGCCGGGTGCCGCTCGCGGCTGAGGAAATCCGCGTAGGCGCCGCGCAGCGCGCCGTGCAGCAGCCGGTCCTGCACCGGGCGGCCGTTGACGAAGAGATGCTGCGCCACCGAGGAGCCGCGCGAATAGGTCGGCAGCGCCGCGAGCCCGGTGAGCCGGAAGCCCTCGCGCTCGGCGTCGATGGAGAGCGCGTTGTCGGTGAACTCGGCGCCCATCACCTGCCCCATCCGCCCGCGCAGCGCATCGAAGAGATCGCCCGAACAGGGGTCGGCGCGGAAGGTGACGCGGTCCTTGCCGTCGCTCACGTCGCGCAGGGTGAAGCCCACCGAGGGCTCGGCCATGGCGAGCCGCTTGATGACCTCGGAGATCGCCTGCATCTCGGCCCGGTCTGTGCGCAGGAACTTGAGCCGCGCCGGCGTCGCGTAGAAGAGATCGCGCAGGGTCACCACGGTGCCGCCGTTCAGCGCGCAGGGCTTCACGCCGCCGGTCTGCCCGCCCGCGACCGAGATCTCGGCCCCTTCCTCGCCCGCGGCCCGGCTCTGGATCGTCAGCCGCCCGACCGCGCCCAGCGAGGGCAGCGCCTCGCCCCGGAAGCCGAAACTGTGGATGTCGAGCAGGTCGCTGCCGTCGATCTTCGAGGTGGCGTGCCGCGACAGCGCCAGCGGCAACTCGTCGGCGCTCATGCCGCAGCCGTCGTCGGTCACCCGGATCAGGGTCTTGCCGCCGTCCGCGATCTCGATCGCGACTCGGCGCGCACCGGCGTCGATGGCGTTCTCGACCAGCTCCTTGACCGCCGAGGCCGGCCGCTCGACGACCTCGCCCGCCGCGATGCGGTTGATCGCGGACTCATCCAGCTGCCGGATGACGGGACGGGATTCAGGGCTGATATTGGGGGCGTGGGTGTTCATCCCACTATACCTAGCAGCCGATCCGCGATTCTGAAACGGGGGAATGTGGCTTGCGCGGCGGCGCCCGTTGCACATTGAACCAAAGTCTCGGTCGGTGCGTTAACGAAACAATGTTACCCTGTCGCCGAGGGTGGTCGCAGAATTACTGCATCCGTCACTCGAGCAAAAAAAACGCCAAATTACTGGAGAAACAAGATGCCCGTTACACGCTTCGCATACGAGACAATCGCCGCATTCTACGGCGAGAGCTTTGCTCAGACCTGGTTCCGCCCGGTGTCCGCCGTTTTCAAGAACAGCTGACCCGCTGCGCTTCACGATCTGAAAGACCCAAGGATCACCCGCCGCCGACCGCCGCGGATGACCGCCCATAGGGCTTTGAAACGCCCTAGCCTTCCATCGCCGCCCTGAACCATCGGCGAATGACCTCACGCTCGGTACGCTCCATAAAGGACAGGTCCGCGGGCGGCATGGCCCGGCTCAGCCCGGCCTGCAGATAAATGGCCTTCGCGTTCTCGGCGATGCCCTTCGCACTGTCGAGATGGACGCCCTTTGGTGCCCCTTGGAGGCCCTCCCAACGGTGCCCCTTGGAGGCCCTCCCAACCCGGCTCGGCGCTGTGACACATCGAACAGCGGCCCAGAACGATGTCCTGCACCTCGGCAAACGCCTCGGCCTCGGCATAGCGCCGCGATGGCCCCTCGGCCTGTGCGTCCCATTCGCTTTCGCCCGGCAGCGGCAGGGTCGAGAGCCACATGATCGCGAGGAACAGCAGCAAGATCAGGATCGTGCCCCCAGATCGGCAGGTCCATGACCTGCGAGTCGACAAGGTAGAACTCGGCCTCAAGGTAGTAGACCAGCACCAGCATCGCAAAGCCCGACAGCCAGGTGACGTAGCTCTCCCACTTGAACCAGACGAGGTCCTCCGGCATCCGCTCGGGCGCCACCAGGTATTTCTGGATGTGGTAGACGCCGGCGCCGTGGACCTGCCACTCCTCGCCGTCCGCCCCGGAGGCAAGGTTGCGGTCGCGGTGCAGGCCGAGATCGAGCGCGATGAAATCCACCATGTCCCGTCTCCACCGTCTTTTTCTTATTGTGCCGCATGCCGCGCGAACGGCCGTGGCCTTTCCCATTCAGAGACCCCGGTTTCGCGCCAAACGCATCCCGAAAAGCGTGCCCGCGCAGGGGGAGAAGGCACTCCCCCGCGCCATTGCCCATGCCGTGAACATGTCCCGCCAGACGCGAACCGCCCGCGCCGTCTCGTCGCATCGCCCTTGAAGGGGGACGCGATACATCCAATTTATGGAATGAATATCCCTCAACCGCCGAAAGGACCCGCGCGATGAAAACCGAACAGGTCGGAGACGCCCTTCTCGAGACATGGACCGTGGACGAGGTCGCCGCCGCGTTCAACCGCAACGAGATCGTGCTGATCGACGTGCGCACCCCTCAGGAGTTCATGTTCGAGCACATCGAGGGCGCGCTGCTGATGCCGATGGCCTTCTTCAACCCAGACAAACTGCCCGGACAGAGCGAGAAGCGCATCGTCTTCCACTGCGGCTCGGGCCTCCGGTCCGAGCGCGTGGCCCGCAGGGCGATCGACGCGGGCGTTGCCCGGATCGCCCATATGGAAGGCGGGTTCGGTGCGTGGAAGGGCGCCAAGAAGCCCTACATCGGCACCAACATGGCAACCGGCGCACCACATCTGGTGAGCTGACGCGCGTTTTCTTGAGTGACGCCATGACGATGGAGGAGGGGGCGCCCTGGACGGGCGCCCTTTCCTGTCTTTGCGGGATTGCCAGCGGGCGGGGCGACGGGTATCGGGAAGATGTTACGATATAACATACCGAATCAATCCCGGAAGGATCCTTCATGTCCAAACCCCTTCTCGCCCTCGCCCTCGGCGCCTCGCTGCTCGGCCTGCCCGCCGCCGCGGAGTCCCACGATCACGCTCATGACCACGCGGACGCGCAGAACCACGACCACACCCACGCGCATGGGGACGACGACATCTACCGCGGCTATTTCGACGACGCGCAGATCGCAAACCGCGCGCTGTCGGACTGGGAGGGCGACTGGCAGTCGGTCTACCCGCTGCTGGGCGACGGCACGCTCGACCCGGTGATGCAGCACAAGGCCAAGCACGGCGACAAGAGCGCCGAGGAGTACCGTGCCTACTACGAGACCGGCTACGCCACCGACGTCGACCGCATCCTGATCGAGGGCAACGAGGTGACCTTCTTCGGGCCTGAGGGCTCGGTTTCGGGGAGCTACGCGGATGATGGCTACGAGGTGCTGACCTACGCCAAGGGCAACCGCGGCGTGCGGTTCATCTTCCGCAAGGAGGCGGGCGACGCGGCCGCGCCCGCCTACATCCAGTTCAGCGACCACATCATCGCGCCGCAGAAAGCCGGGCACTACCACCTCTACTGGGGCGAGGACCGCGCCGCGCTGCTGGAGGAGGTGACCAACTGGCCGACCTACTATCCCGCGTCGCTGACCGGGAACGAGGTCGCCGCCGAGATGATGGCCCACTGAGAGAATGGCCCACTGAGGCCAGCGCGCAGCGCCCTTGCCGGGCGCCGCGCTTCCGGATCAGAAGCGGCTGGCCGCGACCATGAGCCCCTCGGCCTTGAGCCGGGCGTGGCACTCGTCGAGCGACTTCCAGGCCCGCGCGATCAGCACGTCGATCTCTTCCTTGGTCAGCACCAGCGGCGGCGAGATGATCATGCGGTCGCCGACGTGGCGCATCACCAGATTGTTGGCGAAGCAGCGCTCGCGGCAGATGTAGCCCACGGTGCCCGCCTCCGAGGCAAAGGCCGCGCGGCTGGCCTTGTCCGGGGTCAGCGCGATGGAGCCCATGAAGCCCACGATCTTGGCCTCGCCCACCAGCGGGTGCTCGGTCAGGCTCTCGAACTTCTGCTTGAGATAGGGGCCGGTCTCTTCGCGGACCTTCTCGACGATGCCTTCCTCGTCGAGGATACGCAGGTTCTCGAGCGCCACGGCGCAGGCCACCGGGTGCCCCGAGTAGGTGTAGCCGTGGTTGAACTCGGTGCCCGAGATCACCTCGGCCACCTCGTCGGACAGCACCGAGCCGCCGATCGGCTGGTAGCCCGAGGACAGGCCCTTGGCGATGGTCATGATGTCCGGCGTGATCCCCATGGTCTGCGAGCCGAACCAGTTGCCGGTCCGGCCGAAGCCGCAGATCACCTCGTCGGCGATGAGCAGGATGCCGTATTTCTTCACGATGCGCTCGATCTCGGGCCAGTAGGTCTCGGGCGGGATGATCACACCGCCGGCGCCCTGCACCGGCTCGGCGATGAAGGCCGCGACCTTCTCGGGGCCGATCTCCTCGATGGCGGCCTCGAGCTGGCGGGCGCGCTCGAGCCCGAACTCCTCGGGGCTCATGTCGCCGCCCTCGGCCCACCAGTTTGGCTGGTCGATGTGGTGCACGCCCGGAACGACGCCGCCCTGCCCGTGCATGCCCTTCATGCCGCCGAGCGACATCGAGCCCAGCGACGAGCCGTGGTAGGCGTTCCAGCGCGAGATGATGACCTGCCGCTCGGGCTGGCCCTTCTCGGCCCAGTAGGTGCGCACGAGGCGAATGTTGGTGTCGTTGGCCTCGGACCCGGACGAGGCAAAGAACACGTGGTTCAGGGGGCCCGGCGCAAGCTCGGCGATGCGGGCCGAGAGCTGGATCGCCGGCACGTGGGTCGTCTGGAAGAACGTGTTGTAATAGGGCAGCTCCTCCATCTGGCGCGAGGCCGCGGCGGCAAGCTCCTTGCGGCCGTAGCCGATGTTCACGCACCAGAGCCCTGCCATGCCGTCGAGGATGCGCTCGCCCTCGCTGTCGGTGAGCCACGAGCCCTCGGCACGGGTGATCACCCGCGCGCCCTTCTTGGCGAGGTCGGCGCCGGTGGTGAACGGGTGCACGTGGTGAGCGGCGTCGAGCGCCTGCAATTCGGCGGTCGGGGTATTGGTGGAAATGAGCGTCATGGCCGCGTCTCCTGAATCGTCGAGGGGTTTGTGCGGCAGAATATGATCAAATTATTTGCTGTCAATCGAATCGCCCGATCTTGGCCCGGATGCGGCGTCGCAGACCAGTCTCGAAGCGGACGTCACGGCAGCGCGCCGGAGGCGGTCGTCACACCGCCTGCAGCGCCGCCGAGATCTGGTCCATGCCCTGCCGCACGTCCTGCTCCATGGCCTTCGCCGCGGCGTCGGCATCGCCGGCCTCGAGCGCCGACAGGATCGCCTTGTGCTGGTCCGGCAGGTTGCGCGTGCCGAACTGGCCGCAGACCACCCGCAGCGACGGCCCGAAGCGCAGCCACAGCCCCTCGACGAGGTCGGTGAGAATCGGCGCCGCGGCCACCGCGTTCAGCTCGGCGTGGAACTGGTGATTCTCCACGAGATAGCCGTGCACGTCGCCCTTGGAGATGGCCGCGTCGAGCCGCGCGTCGGTCTCGCGCAGCCGCTGCACCTCGTCGCCCTGACAGCGCAATGCCGCCCTGCGGGCAAGCTGCGGCTCGAGCGCCACGCGGGCCAGCGTCAGCTCCTCGACCGAGGCCACGCCGAGCACCGGCACGATGATCCGGCGATTGCCCTGAAACACCAGCGCGCCCTCGGCGATGAGACGGCGCAAGGCCTCGCGTACAGGGGTCATTCCGGCCTCGAGCCTTTCGACCAGACCCTGGATCGTGACCGGCTGACCCGGCTCCAGCTCGCCGAACAGAATCATGTCCCGCAACTGGCGGTAGACGACCTCGTGGGTCGGCAGTCCCGCACCATCTGCTCGCATGTTCACCATCTGCCTCCTGTTTGACCAAACCGCCCGCGAACCCATCTTGCACGCTCAGGCGGGCCATGAAAACATCTCGCATGTTGCCATGCGCCGCAACATTTGATCAAATCCAAAGGCCACGGGGCGACAAGACCCCCTGTCCAACGGGAGCACATGATGAAGAAACCCCTTCTGAGTTTCACCGCGATCCTCGCGCTGTCGGCCGGAATGGCCCAGGCCGTGGAAGTCCGCGTCTACAACTGGTCCGACTACATCGACGAGAGCCTGCTGGCCAAGTTCGAGGAAGAAACCGGGATCGACCTGATCTACGACGTGTTCGACAGCAACGAGGTTCTCGAGACCAAGATGCTCGCGGGCGGCTCGGGCTACGACGTCGTGGTGCCGACCGGCACCTTCCTGCAGCGTCAGATCATGGCCGGCGCCTTCCAGCCGCTCGACAAGTCGAAGCTGCCGAACATCGAGAACATGTGGGACGTGATCTCGGAGCGGACCTCGAAATACGACCCCGGCAACGAATACGCCATCAACTACATGTGGGGCACCACCGGGCTTGGCGTGAACGAGGCCAAGGTCAAGGAAGTGCTCGGCGAAGACGCGCCCGTGACCTCGTGGGACCTCGTGTTCAAGCCCGAGAACATGGAAAAGCTCGCCTCCTGCGGCGTGATGTTCCTCGACGCGCCGTCCGAGATGATCCCGGCCGCGCTGAACTACATCGGCGAGGATCCCGACAGCCATGACCCCGAGGTCATCGCCAAGGCCGAGGCGGTCTACGACCCGATCCGCCCCTACATCCAGAAGTTCAACAGCTCGGAGTACATCAACGCGCTGGCCAATGGCGACATCTGCGTCGCGGTCGGCTGGTCCGGAGACATCCTGCAGGCCCGCGACCGTGCGGCCGAGGCCGACAACGGCGTCGAGATCTCCTTCTACGCCCCCGACGAGGGCGCGCAGATGTGGTTCGACATGATGGCCATCCCGGTCGACGCGCCGAACCCGGACGCCGCCCACAAGTTCCTGAACTTCATCATGGACGCCGAGAACATGGCGGCGGCATCGAACTACGTCTACTACGCCAACGGCAACCTCGCCTCGCAGGAGTTCCTCGTCGAGGACGTGATCGGCGATCCCGCGATCTATCCGACGCCCGAGGCGATGGAGAACACCTTCACCACGACGCCGTGGGATCCGAAGGTCCAGCGCGAGGTCACCCGCCTCTGGACCAAGATCAAGTCCGGCACCTGAGCCGCGACCCGATGACAGCCCGCGCCGGAGACCCGGCGCGGGCGTTTTGACCTGACAGGATCCGATCCCGCATGGCCCAGACCGTCTTTGCCCCATGGACGGACACCGATCAGAAACCACTGATCGAGTTCCGCAACGTCACCAAGAGTTTCGGCGACTTCACCGCCATCGACAATCTGTCGCTCAAGATCTACGAGCGCGAGTTCTTCGCCCTCCTCGGCCCGTCCGGATGCGGCAAGACCACGATGATGCGGATGCTCGCCGGGTTCGAGTCGGTGACCAGCGGGAGCATCCTGCTCGGCGGCCAGGACATCTCGGACGTGCCCCCGAACAAGCGCCCGGTGAACATGATGTTCCAGAGCTACGCGCTGTTCCCGCACCTGTCCGTCTGGGACAACATCGCCTTCGGGCTCCGGCGCGAGAGCCGCGACAAGGCCTTCGTCGAGGAGCGCGTCGAGGAGATGCTGCGCCTGACCCGGCTCAGCAAGTTCGCCCGCCGCAAGCCCCACCAGATCTCCGGCGGCCAGCGCCAGCGCGTGGCGCTGGCCCGTTCGCTCGCCAAGGCGCCGAAGCTCTTGCTGCTCGACGAGCCGCTCGGCGCGCTCGACCGCAAGCTCCGCGAGGAGACCCAGTTCGAGCTCATGGACATCCAGGAAAAGACCGGCACCACCTTCGTGATCGTGACCCATGACCAGGAAGAGGCGATGACCGTCGCCTCCCGCATCGCGGTGATGGACGAGGGCCGCCTCGTGCAGGTCGACACCCCCGACGTGATCTACGAGGCGCCGAACTCGGTCTACGTGGCCGATTTCATCGGCGACGTGAACCTGATCGAGGGCAAGGCCCGCGTGCGCCCGGACGAGCCCGCACCCGCCCCGGCGCCAGAGGCCCCCGCCGTCGCCGAGACCCCGGCGCCCGCGCCGCAGCCGGCCGAGCCCGCGACGCCGGTGGTCACCGACGCCCGCCTGCCCGCCCCCAACGCCCGCGGCGAATGGCTCTACCAGAAGGTCTTCGCCCGCCTCCTCGGCCACCGCGAGACCGTGCCGCGCCAGCTGCCGCCGCCGAGCCCGGAAGAGCTCGCCGCCGCGCGCAAGGCGCCGCCTCCGCCCCCTGCCCCGGTCGCGCCTGCGGAACCCGCCATCAAGCCCGGCGGCATCTTCATCGACTGGGCCGAGGGCCAGCCGCCGATCATCGCCGCCAACGGCGATCCGGCCACCGACGGCAAGCCGGTCACGCTGTCGATCCGGCCCGAGAAGGTCACCATCGACCTCGACAAGCCCCAGCGCCCCAACGTGCTGCCGGGCAAGGTCATCGACATCGCCTATCTCGGCAACATCTCGACCTACCACGTCGAGCTGCGCAGCGGGCTGATGATCAAGGCGCAGATGGTCAACGCCCGCCGCCTTTCGAACCGGCACATCACCTGGGAGGACGAGGTCTGGATCGGTTTCACGGAAACCGCCGGCGTCGTGCTCGAGGAGTAGCCCGATGCGTCGCGCGTTCCTCATCGCCGTTCCCTACATCTGGCTGCTGCTCCTCTTCCTCGTCCCGTTCCTGATCGTGCTCAAGATCTCGCTGTCGGACGTGGCACTGGCGCGCCCGCCCTACATGCCGCAGCTCGATCTCTCGACCGGCTGGGACGGGATCAGGGCCTTCTTCTCGGAGCTCGACTTCGAGAACTTCGTCTTCCTGACCACCGACAGCCTCTACTGGAAGTCCTACCTCAGCTCGGTGCAGATCGCGGGGCTGTCGACGCTCATCACCCTCTGCGTCGGCTACCCGCTGGCCTACGGCATGGCCCGCGCGTCCGACGAGTGGCGCCCGACCCTGCTGATGCTGGTGATCCTGCCGTTCTGGACCTCGTTCCTGATCCGCGTCTACTCGTGGATGGGCATCCTCTCGACCGAGGGCGTGCTCAACAGCTTCCTGCTCTGGACCGGGATCATCGACGAGCCGCTGATGATCATGAACACGCCCAAGGCGGTCTACGTCGGCATCGTCTACACCTACCTGCCCTTCATGGTGCTGCCGATCTACTCCGCGCTCGAGAAGATGGACGAGAGCCTGATCGAGGCGGCCGAGGACCTCGGCTGCTCGAAATTCGCCGCCTTCTGGCTGGTGACCTGGCCGCTGTCGAAGAACGGCATCATTGCCGGATGCTTCCTCGTCTTCATCCCGGCACTGGGCGAGTTCGTCATCCCCTCGCTGCTCGGCGGGTCCGAGACGCTGATGATCGGCAAGGTGCTCTGGGAAGAGTTCTTCAACAACCGCGACTGGCCGGTGGCCTCGGCGGTGGCAGTGATCCTGCTGCTGATCCTGATCATCCCGATCGTGCTCTTCCAGCGCAACGAACAGAAGGCCCGGGAGGCCGAGGGCCAATGACCATGCGCAGCTTCCCCCTTCGCAAGGCCCACGCCCGCGCCGCCACCGGAACGGGAGCACGCCGATGAGACGCTTCTCCTGGTTCAACGCAACCTCGCTGACCATCGGCTTCGCCTTCCTCTACCTGCCCATGGTCCTGCTGGTGATCTACAGCTTCAACGAAAGCCGTCTGGTCACCGTCTGGGCCGGTTTCTCGACCAAGTGGTACGGAGAGCTCCTGCGCGACGAGGCCTTCCTCGACGCCGCATGGGTGACGTTCAAGGTGGGCGTGTTCTCGTCGACGCTGGCGACGCTGCTCGGCACCATGGCGGCCTACGTGCTGGTGCGCGCGGGCCGGTTCCACGGCCGCACCCTGTTCTCGGGGATGATCTACGCGCCGCTGGTCATGCCCGAGGTCATCACCGGCCTGTCGCTGCTGCTGCTCTTCATCGGCATCGGGCTCGACCGGGGCGTGTTCACCATCGTGCTCGCCCACACCACCTTCTCGATGTGCTACGTCTCAGTGGTGGTGTCGTCGCGGCTCACCAGCTTCGACCGCTCGCTGGAAGAAGCTGCGCTCGACCTCGGCTGCTCGCCCTTCGAGGCGTTCCGGCTGGTCACCCTGCCGATCATCGCACCGGCGGTGATCTCGGGCTGGCTGCTTGCCTTCACCCTGTCGCTCGACGACCTGGTGATCGCCAGCTTCACCACCGGTCCCTCGGCCACCACCCTGCCGATCAAGATCTTCTCGGCGGTGCGGCTCGGGGTGAGCCCGCAGATCAACGCGCTGTCGACGATCCTCATCGGCATCGTCACCGTGGGCGTCATCACCGCCTCGGTCATCACCAAGCGCGCGGCAGTGGCGCAGGCCCGCGACGAACAGGCGGCTGCCCGAACCGAATGAAACGCATCTACGAAGCGCCGGCCTACGGGCCGCAGGGCGCCTGCTGGTGGGCCGAGACGGTGCCGCCCGACGACTGGCCGGCCCTGCCCGGAGACCGCAGCACCGAGTTCGCCATCATCGGCGGCGGCTTCACCGGCCTCTCGGCCGCCCTGCACCTCGCACAGGAGGGCACGGGCGTCACCGTGCTCGAGGCCGAGCACGCGGGCTACGGCGCCTCGGGCCGCAACGGCGGGTTCTGCTGTCTCGGCGGTTCCAAGGCGACCAGCGGCCAGCTCCGCCGCCAGTACGGCCCGGACGGGCTGATGGCGTGGCGCGCCACCGAGAAGGCCGCTATCGAGACCGTGGCGGGGCTCATCGCCGATCACGGGATCGAGGCCGACACCCATTCCGAGGGCGAGACGCTGATCGCCCACAGCGCGCGCGCCTTCGGCAAGCTGAAGGCGGGGCTCGACGAGATCGAATCCGAATACGGCGTGACCCCGCGCGTGCTCGAGATGGAGGAGATGGCCGCCGAGGGGCTCGGCGGCCCGTTCTTCGGCGCCGTCACCATTCCCGTGGGCTTTGCCCTGAACCCGCGCAAATACCACGCCGGGCTCGCCCGCGCGGCCAGTGCTTCCGGGGCCACCCTGCACGGCCACAGCCCGGTCACGGCGCTGAGGCGCAACGGCAAGTGGATGCTCTCAACGCCGCACGGCACGCTCACCGCCGACCGGGTGATCCTTGCCACCAACGGCTATTCCTCCGAGGACGTGCCCGACTGGCTGCGCGCCCGCTACCTGCCGGTGCAGTCGAGCGTGGTCGTCACCGAGCCGCTCACCGAGGCGCAACGGGCGGCGCAGGGCTGGACGTCGTATCAGATGGCCTACGACACCCGCGCGCTGCTGCACTACTTCCGCCTGATGCCCGACAACCGCTTCCTGTTCGGGATGCGCGGCGGGCTGACCGCGACGCCGCGGGCGCAGGCCTCGATCTCGCGCAAGATCCGCGGTGATTTCGCCGAGATGTTCCCGGGCTGGCGCGATGTCCGGCTGAGCCACGAATGGGCGGGGCTGGTCTGCATCATGGCAAGCCTCACGCCCTTTGCCGGGCCGGTGCCCGAGCAGCCGGGGCTGTTCGCGGGGATGGGCTATCACGGCAACGGCGTCGCCATGGCAAGCCACACCGGGATGCTGCTTGCCGACCTCGTGCGGGACCGGGCGCCGCGCGCGCGTCTGCCCGAGGCGATGAGCACGCCGCCCCGGCGCTTCCCGCTGGGCCGCCACCGCCGCGCCATGCTGGCGCCGGCCTATGCGGCGGCCTCGCTGCTCGACCTCTGAGGCCCTGACGGCGGGGCCTCAGCCCCGCGCCAGCCTCACCCGGATCGCATCGGCCAGCAGCGCGCCGGTCGCGACCGCGAAATCATGCGCCAGCATCCGCACGTCCGCGATGCCCGCCAGTTCGCGCGCCCGCCCCTGCCATGCCGCGCTGCGCTCGGCCAGGGCCGCGTCCTCCGGTGCCAGCCGGGCGATCAGCGCCGCGAAGGCCTCGATCGCCGCGCCCTCGGCAAAGCGCACCCCGCGCGAGGCGAGGGTCTGGCAATGGACGCCGTTGGCGCCCTCGTAGATCGTGGTGATCCGCGCATCCCGCCAGATCTGCGCCACGCCGTATTCCTCGAGATAGCCGTAGCCGCCAAGGATCTGGATCCCCAGATCCGCCGCCCGCAGCCCCGCCTCGGTACACCAGATCTTGCAGAGCGGCGTCAGGAACTCGACCAGCGCCGGGGCGTCGCCGCGCTCGAGCTCGCCCAGCGCGATGTGGCACATGGCGCGCGCCACCCGGGCGGCGTCCTGCTGCTCGGCCAGCATCCGCTGCACGTCCGGGTGATCGGCGAGCATCGCGTCGGACCCGTCGGGCTGCCGCCCCTGCCGGCGCTCGGCGGCATAGGCCGCGGCGATGGCATGGGCACGCGCCGCGTGGGCCACGCCCTGCAGAGACACGTCGAGCCGCGCATGGTTCATCATGGTGAACATCGCCGCGAGCCCGCGCCCCTCGGCGCCCACCAGCTCGGCGCTGGCACCGTCGAACTCCATCTGACAGGTGGGCGAGGCGTGCAGGCCCAGCTTTTCCTCGATCCGGGTGACGGTGATGGCGTTGCGCACCCCGTCGCGGTCAGAGGGGCAGAGGAACAGCGACAGCCCCTTCACCCCGTCCTCGGGCGCCCCGGTGCGCGCCAGCACCAGATGCAGGATGCCCTCGGACAGGTCCTGATCGCCGCCCGAGATAAAGATCTTCTGCCCCTCGATGCGCCAGCCCGCACCGTCGCGCACCGCGCGGCAGCGGATCCGCGACAGGTCCGAGCCCGCCCCCGCCTCGGTCAGGCACATGGTCGAAAGCCACGCCCCCGAGGCGAGCTTCGGGATGTAGGTTTCCTGCTGCGCCGGGGTGCCGTGCACCAGCAGCGTCGAGACCGCGCCCGGCACGAGATTGGTCACCATCTGCAGCGAATGGTTGGCGCCCGAGAAGATCTCGGACACCGCCGCCGCGGTCAGGTGGTCGAGCTCCTGCCCACCGAACGCCTCGGGCGCGGTGAGCCCCTGCCAGCCGCTCTCGGCGAGCTCGGCATAGGCGGCGCCGAAACCCTCGGGCATCCGCACCCGCCCGTTCTCGAGCCGGCACCCCTCGCGGTCGCCGGGCCCGTTGAGCGGCGCCAGCACGCCCTCGGCGAAGGCGGCGAAATGGCCCGCCACCTCCTGCGAGAGCTCGGGGTCCCATCCGGGCACCTCGCCAGCAAAGGTCCGGAGGCTGTGGAAGATGTCGTCGACCGGGGCCTGAAAGGGGATCATCGTGCGGCGCCTCCGGTCAGCTCTCGATGCCCAGGAGGCGCATCGCGTTGTCCTTGAGGATGAGCGGCCGCACCTCGTCGCGAAATTCGGCCTTGTCGAACGCGTCGAGCCATTTCTCGGGCGCGATCATCGGCCAGTCGGACCCGAAGAGCATCTTCTTCTTCAGGATCGTGTTGGCATATTGCACGAGGATCTTGGGGAAGTACTTGGGCGACCAGCCGCTGAGGTCGATGTAGACGTTGGGCTTGTGCTGCGCGACCGAGAGCGCCTCTTCCTGCCAGGGAAAGGACGGGTGCGCGAGGATGATCGGCATGTCGGGGAAATCCACCGCCAGATCGTCCATGAACATCGGGTTGGAATACTTCAGCCGCATGCCGTTGCCGCCGCGCATCCCCGAGCCCACGCCGGTCTGGCCGGTGTGGAAGAGCGCCGGCACCCCGGCCTCGGCGATGGCCTCGTAAAGCGGGTAGGCCATGCGGTCGTTGGGGTAGAACCCCTGCATGGTGGGGTGGAACTTGAACCCCTTGATGCCGTGGTTCTGCACGAGGTCGCGGGCCTCGCGCGCGCCGACCTTGCCCTTCGCCGGGTCGATCGAGGCGAAGGGGATCAGGATGTCGCTGTTCTTGGCGCAGGCGTCGGCGACCTCGTAATTGTCGTAGCGCCGGTAGCCGGTCTCGCGCTCGCTATCGACCGGGAAGATCACCGCGGCGATGTTCTTCTCGCGGTAATGCGCGGCCGTGACGTCGATGGTCGGCGGATGCGACCACGGCGCGCCGAAGTACTTGGCCATGGTGGACTGCAGCTCGTCGTAGCCGTCATCGGCATGACAGCCGCAGGCCTCCTCGGCATGGGTGTGGAAGTCGATCGCGCGGACCTTGGCGAAGTCGATCATCTGGTGTCCTCCTCAGACGCGGATCAGCGCCGGATCTTCGTTGTCGTAGAGCCGCTCGAGAAGCTCCGCCCGGCGGGTCAGGATCTTCTTGATGTTGAGCGAGCCCTTGTCGGTGATCTCGTGGTGTTCGAGCGACGGCGGCTCGGCCAGCACGATGGCGCGGGTGATGCGCTTGGCCGAGCCCGTCACATGTGCGTTCATCTCGCGGAGGCGCAGCTCGACCCGCGTCATCAGCGCGGTGTCGGTGACCGCGCCCTGCGTGACCTCGCCCGAGGCGGCGGCCCCGGGCACGGGGAAGATGAAGAGCCCCACCTCGCCCCGGTCATGGCCGCAGATCACCACGTCCTGCGCCAGCCCGGCGAGTTCCTTGAGCGCGGTCATGCGCAGGTTGCCCGCCTGCACCCAGGTCCCGGTGTCGAGCTTGAAGTCCTCGGACACGCGGCCGTCGAACACCAGCCCGCGGTCGGCGTCGTCGGGGTCGACGAAGCGCACCGCATCGCCGGTGATGAAGAAGCCCTCGTCGTCGAAGGCCTCGGCGGTCTTGGCGGGGTCGTTGAAGTAGCCGGTCATCACGTTCGGCCCCTTCACCCGCACCTCGCAGCGCATCTCCTCGTCGGGGATGAGCTTCACCTCGACGCCGGGCAGCGGCACGCCGATCACGCCCGAGCGGCCGATGGGCTCGTGCACCATCAGGCAGGCGGGGGCGGTCTCGGTGAGGCCCCAGCTCGAGATCATCATCGGCAGGCCGCCGCGGGCGTGGATGCAGAACTGCTCGAGCGCCTCCCACACGTCCTGCGGCAGCGAGGCGCCGGCGTAGAACAGCAGCTGCTGGTCTTTGAAGAGATGCGCCTGCGTGGCGGGGTCGTCCTTGATGGCATCAACCAGCATGTTCCAGCCCACGGGCACGTTGAAGGCCAGCGTGCCGGGCCGGTCGGTGCGGTTCTCCAGCGTGGTGGCAAAGCCCTTGCCGGTGGGCTTGCCGCTGTCGATGGTCAGGGTGCCGCCATGGGCCAGCATCATGTTGACGTTGTGCGAGCCGCCGAACACGTGGTTCCACGGCAGCCAGTCGGTGATGCGCGGCGCGTGATCCATGAGGAAGGGCAGCGCCACCTGCATCTGCACCTGGTTCACGCACATCATCCGGTGCGTGGTCAGCACGCCCTTGGGATCCGAGCTCGAGCCGGAGGTGAAGAGGATCTTTGCCAGCGTGTCCGGGCCGACCGTGGCATGGACGGCATCCAGATCGGGGCTTTCCTCGGCATGGACCAGCTCGGAAAGCGGCGTCACCGGTCGCCCGGCCTCGCCGCGCGCGGCGACCACCTCGACATCCGCGAGCTGCGGCAGGGCCAGCGCCGAGGCGTAGCGCGTGGCGTCATCGACGAAGGCGAGCTTGGGCTTCACCTTGTCGAGCACGAAGATCAGCCGGCCATGGGCCTCCGGGATCAGCGAATACTGCTCGGCCAGCGGCACCACCGGCACGCCGATGTACTGCGCCGCGAGCGAAACCAGCAGGTGGTCGAGCCCGTTGCCCGAGAGCATGGCGATGGTGTCGCCCTCGCCCAGCCCCCGCGCCAGCAGCGCCGAGGCGATGGCGCGGACCTGCTGCAGCAGCTCGAGATAAGTGACGTTGCGCCAGCCCGGTCCCTCGACCGGCCGCTCCGAGACGGCGACGCGGTAGGGCGCCTTCTCGGCCCATTCGTGCAGCCAGACGCCGGTGTTGGCGACCGCCTCGGGCAGGTCGTAGCCCGAGCGCAGCAGGATGGTGCCGTCGGCGCGGTCCTCGCGGATCACCTTGTGCGGCACGTAGCGGGTCAGCGTGTGACGGCGGGCCCAGTCGGCCCGGGCGGTCGGGTCCTTGGGCGCGCGTTCGATGACGTGGGTGTTCATGGTTCCTCCCTCCCTGCGATCTCAGCGGAACACGGGGCTGCGTTTCTCGAGGAAGGCGCGCAGGCCCTCCTCGGCGTCGGGCGTGGTCTGGACGAGCGCCGCGGCGAGGCTCTCGGTGAAGAGCCCGTCCGCGCGGGACATGTCGCCGATGCGGGTCAGCGCATTGATCATGAAGTAGTTGGACATGGGCGCGTTGGCGGCAATCCGGGCGGCGAGCTTGCGCGCCATCGGCAGCGCCTCGCCCTCGCCCACGCTGTAATGCGCGAGCCCGAGGCGCAGGCCCTCCTCGGCGTCGTACTTGCGCCCGGTGAGCATCATCTCGACCATGCGGTCCGGCCCGAGGATGCGGCCCACCCGGACCGTCGCGCCGCCGCCCACGAAGATGCCGCGGCGGCCTTCGGGAAGCTGGAAGATCACCGAGGGCTCGGCGATGCGCACATGGGTGGCCGTGGCCATCTCGAGCCCGCCGCCGATCACCGCGCCGGTCATGGCGCTGATGGTCACGACGCCGCCGAACTGGATCATGTCCATGACGCGATGCCAGTTGCGCGAGTGGTAGACCCCCTCTTCGGCGCTGCGCGACACGTGCTCGGCGAGGTCGAGCCCCGAGCAGAAGTGCCCGCCGCGACCGTGCAGGATCACCACGCGGATGTCCTTGGGAAGCGTCGAATAGAACTGCTCGATCTCGGCCATGAGACCGTCGGACATGGCGTTGCGCTTGTCCTCGCGGACCAGCTCGAGCTCGGCGACCTGCTCGTCGTAGCGGGCCTCGGTGTAGGTGCCTTTCAACATGTCAGTCCTCATTTCGGCGCAAGGCGAACGGCGCTGTCGAGGCGGATCACCTCACCGTTCAGCAGGGGGTTTTCGACGATCTGCTGCACCAGCAGGGCGAATTCATCGGGCTTGCCCATGCGCGAGGGGAAGGGCAGCCCGGCCTCGAGCGCGGTCCGCGCCTCGGGCGGGAGACCGGCGCTCATGGCGGTCTCGAAGAGCCCCGGCGCGATGGTCATGACGCGAATCCCGAAGCGGGCGAGCTCGCGCGCGGCAGGCAGCGTCAGCGAGGCGATGCCGCCCTTGGATGCGGCATAGGCCGCCTGCCCGATCTGGCCGTCCTGATAGGCGACCGAGGCGGTGTTCACGATCAGCCCGCGCGCCCCGTCCGCATCCAGCGGCTCGGCGGCGGACATCAGCTTGGCCGCGTGGCTGAGCACGATGTAGCTGCCCAGCAGGTTGACCCGGAGCGTGCGCTCGAAGGCCTCGATGGGCAGCACCCCGTCGCGGGGCAGGATGCGCCCGGCGGTGCCGATGCCGGCGCAGTTGACCACGATGCGCGGGGTCCCGAACTTTGCCGCGACCTCGGCGAAGGCGGCCTCGACGGCGGCGTTGTCGGATACGTCGACCGCAAGCGCCAGCCCGCCGATCTCGGCCGCGACGCGCTCCGCCGCCTCGGCGCCGCGGTCCACCACGGCAACCCTGGCGCCGGCCGCCGCGAGCCGCCGGGCGGTGGCCTCGCCGAGCCCGCTGCCGGCGCCGGTGACCAGCGCGATCTGTCCGGAAATCTCCATGATCCGTTCCTTTCCCTAGATCAGGCCGCGCAGGGCGAGCATGCCGCCCACCAGCGCCAGGTCGGCGATGATGAAGGGCACGATGCCGGCGAAGACCTGTTCCAGCCGCACGTAGTCCCGGGCGACCGAATGTATGACGAAGACGTTGAGCCCCACCGGCGGCGTGATCATCCCGATTTCGAGCAGCTTGGCGACGAGCAGGCCGAACCACAGTTTGTCGACGCCGTGCTGGGCGAGGATCGGCAGGAACAGCGGCAGGGTCAGCAGCAGTGCCCCGATCGGCTCGAGGAACATGCCCAGCACGAGGTAGATCAGCACGATCACCAGCAGCAGCGCGAAGGTCCCGAGCCCGAGGCTTTCCACGAAGCCGCCCATCTGCATCGACAGGCCCGACATGGCCACGAGGCGGGTGAAGAGGTTGGCGCCGATGGCGATGATGAAGAGCGCGCCCGACGACAGCAGCGTGTCGACAAGGCTCTCCTTGAAATCGGCCCAGCTCAGCGAGCGGCGCAGCACGCCGATGAGCAGCGCCGCGAAGCTGCCGAAGGCGCCCGCCTCGGTGGCGGTGAAGAAGCCCGAGAACAGCCCGCCGAACACCGCCGCGATGAGCAGCAGCACCGGCCAGATCTCGGCGGTCTTCTTCCAGCGGTCGCCCATGGTGTAGGGCTCGGCCGGCGGCAGGGCGGCGGGGTTGCGCCACCACACCACCAGCACCGCGCAGATGTAGAAGATCAGCGAGGCGAGGCCGACGAAGAGCCCGCCAAGGAAGAGGTCGTTGATCGAGACCTGCGCCTGGATGCCGAAGAGGATCAGGATGATCGACGGCGGGATCAGCGCGCCGATGGTCCCGCCCGCGGCGACCGAGCCGGTGGCGATGCGCAGGTCATAGCCCTGTCGCGCCATCTCGGGCACCGCGATGCGGCCGATGGCGGCGGAACAGGCCACCGACGAGCCCGACACCGCGGCAAAGCCCGAGGCCCCCGCCAGCGAGGCGATGGCAAGCCCGCCGGGCAGCCAGCCCCACCACACCCGCGCGGCCTCGAACAGGCCCCGGGTCAGCCCCGAGTGATAGGCGATGTAGCCCATGAGCAGGAACATCGGGATCGACGACAGCGTCCAGCTGGCCGAGGTGGTGTAGGGGATGGTCGAGAGCATCGAGAAGGCCGGGCGGAAGCCGGCGACGGCCCAGATGCCGACGAAGGACACGCCGATCAGCGCGGCGGCGATCGGGACGCGCAGCATGATCAGCCCGAGCAGCGCGACAAGGGACAGGATGCCGATGGTGACGGGATCCATCACGCGTTCTCCTTGAGGGATTCGAGTTCGTCGAGCGGGTCGTGCTGGGCGCCCGCGAAACGCCCGGTGAAGAGCTCGATCAGGCGGATGACGTTGACCAGCAGCGCGAGGCCGAAGGACACCGGCAGGATCCAGTAGCTGGGCCACGTCGGAAAGCGCATGGTGCCGGCCTCGACGTAGACGCGGCGGGCGGTCTTGCTCAGCGCCTCGACGGTGGAGCCCCAGAGCAGCACGGCCAGCACCGCGCCGAAGATCGTGAGCCCGAGCAGCAGCACCGCGCGCAGCGGCCAGCCGGTGAGCTTCTCGGTGAACACCGTCGCCTCGATGTGGCGGCGCTTGAGCTCGGTCATCGCCAGCGGCAGCACGCTCACCGCGACCATGTAGTACTTGCCGACAAGATCTGCGGTGGCGGGGAAGCCGGCGCCGAGGAAGGCGCGCATGAAGACGTCGATCACGACCTGCAGCATCATCGCCAGCAGCACGACGCCACCCAATACCATACTGATCCGCGCCACGGCGGTTTCGATCGGTTTCAGCATCCGATCCTCCGGGAAATTGCGGGGTGAAGCGGGTGGGCGCCCCGGGTTGGCGGGGCGCCCGGCGGTGACTCAGCCGCCGTAGGTCGCGAAATCGACCTGCGACCAGATCTCCTGCGCGCGCAGCTCGCCCAAGGCCTCGGGCGTCATGTCGGGGGTGACGAGCCCTTCCCATTTCTCGATCAGCGCCTTGTAGCGGTCGATCTTGGTCTGGGCATCGGACACGCCGCGCTCTTCGAGGATCTTGGCGGCGTTGGCGAGGCGCTCTTCGTTGAACGCGGCCTTGGCATCGACGAGGCTCTGGTCGGGCTCGATGAACTCGACGAGCTTCTGTTCGCGCACTTCGGCGATCTGGGCGTCAAAGCCCGCGAGGCCCGCGGCCAGACCGTATTGCGAGGCGGTGGCCAGCGCCTGGCGGTCGGCGGTGTCCATGCGGTCCCAGAGCATCTTGCCGGCGGTGGCCACGGCCGCGCCATTGAACACGCCCTGCTCGATCTCGGTGACGTAGCCCACCACGTCGCCGAGGCGGTTCGCGATGATCTCGTGCGGAGAGCTGAAGGTGGCGTCGATCACGCCCTGGCTCAGCGACTCGAAGAGCTCGCTCGAGGGCATCTGCACGGGCGCGCCGCCGGTGCTTTCGATGAAGGCCGCGTAGAACGGCGAGCCGCTGCGGACCTTCAGCCCCTTCATGTCGTCGAGCGTGCGCACCGGCTTCGTCGACAGCAGGTCGTAGAGCGGCGTGGTGTCGGAGCCGAGATAGACCTGCCCGTTGCGGGTGAACTCGGCCTGGCAGGGCTCGCAGGTGACGATGTACTCGGTCACCGCCGACGAGACGACCATGGCGCTGGAGCCCAGCATCGACAGCTCGGAGACCAGAACGCTGTCCGGGTACTCGGCGACGAAATAGGGCATCAGCAGCGGGCCGAACTCGGTCACGCCGTCGCGCAGGCTGGTGGACATCTCGTTTGGCGCGACCAGCCCCGAGGGCGTGTCCATGCCGGTCCAGCGCCCGTCGGTCAGCTCTTCGAGCTTGGCGAAGATCGTCGGGTAGACGTCGGTGGCGATGGCGTGACTCGGGCCGAAGCCGCTGGTGGCGCGGATGGTGTCCGCCTGGGCCGTCAGCGCGACGGCGGAAATAGAGCATGCGAGCAGGCTCGCGGCAAAGCGCGTTTTCATGGGTCTCCTCCCTGTATTGCGTCACGCCCGTCCGAACCCGGACGGACCGCGACCCTCCTTATCGCGTCCGCTGGTCCTCGAGCCGTTCCAGAACGGCCATGAGGCGGGTGCGATCCTCCTTGTCGAGACAGCCGACGATCCTGTCCTCGGCCTGCCTTACCTTCTCGGCCGCCCGGTCGCGCAGACGGCGGCCGCGCAGCGTGGCGGTCAGCGCATAGCGCCGACGGTCCGTGGGAACCTTCTTGCGGGCGATGAAGCCGGACTGCTCGAGCTCGTCGATGATGACGACGAGGTTCGAACGCTCCATCTGCAAGGCTGCCGCGAGCTCGGTCTGAACGATGCCGGGATTGTCGGTGATGATCGACAGGCAGGAGAAGCTGACCACCCTGAGACCGTCCTCCGCGAGCACCTGCTGTGCCACCGGCTGGATCTGCATGTAGGCGCGCTTCAGGCGGTAGCCGATCAGGTCACCAAGCACCGTGTCCTCCACATTCTGGCCCACACGGTCGTCCGGACTTTCATCGAGTTGCGGCATGCGGTCCCTCCTCTGCAGAAATTGGTATTCTGTATAATTGTTATGGTCAATAAGTATTTTATGATGCGTCATTTCGGGGCGTCTTCCCAGGGCAGCGACGAGGCAAACTCTCAGCTTAATATACTGAAATATAATGAAATTAGAGCAAACCCGACGGAGAACCTCTCCCTCCTGTCCCAAGCATCCCTCCCGGCGGAGCATCAAATTTTCCACCCGTTTTCCGCCCCGCCAGCCCCCTCGATTCCACCCCGGAACGCCCCGCACCCGGCCGCTCTGCACCGCACCCGAATGCTGCATCTGCGAGAGCCCGCGTTTGGGCCCCAGCGCCCCCACTCGCCGACACCGACCGCGATTTACCTTGCGTAAACAGGCACGAAGTGACAACCTTAGGGAGAAAATGGGTCCACGCGATCCACGGTGTCAGGACGAGTCGGGGGGAGAGGATCATGCGCAGCACAGCAGCAATGACACTGGACCGGAGGGGCTTCCTCGTCGCCACCGTCCTTGCCGGCACCGCCGGCGCCATGCCGTTTCTCGCGGCAGAGCCCGAGCCGATGCGGCTGACCCTCACCACCGAGACGGGCAACACCGGCCTGCGCTACCGCGTCCTGCTCGAAAACCCCGCCAGCGCGCCGGCGCCGGTGCGGTCGGTGCAGGTCTTCGCGCTTGGCGAACGCCAGCCGCTGCTGGCCAGCTACGACATCGATCCGGACGCACCCCGCGCCGAGATGAGCGGCCCGCTCGACCTCGGCCGCGAACAGAACGTCATGGCGCTGGTCCGTCTCGACGACGGCACCATGCTCCATGCCCGCAGCCACGTCTCCGCCGCCAGCGGCTGAGGCGCAGCCACGAAGAAGAGAGTCCGGACTCGATCCGGGGGGAGGGACCAGATGACATTTCGTACCGGCGGCCTCGCCGCCATCCTGTTTGCGGGTTTTCTCGGTGTGCCCGCCGCCCAGGCGCAACAGGGCACCGATTGCAGCGCCCCCACGGACTGGTTTCCCCACGCGCAGACGCCGCCGCCGGACGACAACGCGGATTTCGACAGCAACTGCGCGTTCCACCTCTGGTCGTGGCAGGCCTTCCTGTTCCTCACCCAGAACGACGACGACGGCATGCCGCGCTTCCTGAGCCTGATCCCGGCGCAGGACGTGGTTGACGGCGTCCCCGACACCGAGCCTGACGAGGTGATGCTGCGGCCCCGCGCCCGCAAGAGCGACATGGGCGAGACCTTCGACGAGGTCGGACAGGCGGGCTCGCTGGGGCTGCTCGTCGATCAGAACGGCCGGGCGGTCTATTACTCGATGTATGTGAACCAGATCTACTACGACTTCGTGGTCACCCAGAACCAGTACAACGTCCCCGCCAACCTGCTCGCCGCCCCGGCTGACCAGAACTACCCGATCGGGTCGGTGACGCTGAAGGCCGCGTGGAAGATCATGGGCGCCGACGAGGACGCGTCGGGCTTCTTCACCATGCCCGCCACCATCGAGAAGCTCAGCGCCGACGCCGCCGGCAACGTCATCGCCGATCCCGGCCAGACCGAGGAGGTCACCGTAGCACTGGTGGGCCTGCACGTGGTCGGTATCGTCAAGGGCCACCCCGAGGCGATCTGGGCCACCTTCGAACACCGCAACAACGCGCCGCAGTTCTCTCTGGGCCAGCTCATCGACGACCCGGTGAGCAGCCAGGATTTCACCTTCTACGCGGCCAACACCACCGCCGGGAACTGCAACCAGAACAACGCGGGCTTCCTGACCCTGACCGATCCCGCCACCCAGACCCTCTCGCCGGTCACGCAGGTCTGCCGCCAGTATCCCTTCGGCGGCGGCTCGACTCAGAACTCCGCCAACATCGGCAGCCTCAACAGCACCGTGCACGCCGGGCTCGAGGCGGACTCGGTCTGGCGCAACTACATGGAAACCGGCGCGATCTGGTTCAGCCAGGCCGACGCGCTCGAACCCAACATGGCGATGGACGGCAGCATCATCACCGGCTCGGTGAAGCTGTCCAATTCGGTGATCGAGACCTTCACCCAGAAGGTGCGCTCCGAGGACCAGTGCTTCTCGTGCCACCGCACCGACATGGTCTTCCCGCCCGACGCAGTGGACCAGCCGCTCCCGGGCAAGAACCTCAACATAAGCCACATCCTTCTGAACGCCTACGTCCAGAACCTCGAAGCCAAGTGACCGGACACGCAAGGAGAGACATGCCATGACATTCCGCATTCATCCGGCCATCGGCATCGCGCGCGTCGGCAACAGCGTCGAGTACTACATCGGCCCCGAGACCATGGCCGGCATGCCGCAGGAGGGCACCGACCTCAACGGCGGCCTGCCGATCCGGCCCGACACCGACGGCGAGACCATCACCAGCGCCGACGTGCGCGACGGCGCCGGGGCGCTCAAGCGGCAGGCGGCGCGGTTCACCGTCTTCGAATACGACGACGCCCCGCTCGGCAGCTTCCCCTCGGGCGACGGCACGCCGGTGGGCATCGGCACGGTGCTCTCGGACGGGCGCACCGTGACCGACATCATCTGGACGGTGCACCTTGCCAACAAGAAGGCCAACTGCTGGCTCGAGGTCGACGAGGAGGGCATCGCCTCCTACACCGGCGGCGGCCTGCCCCCGCTCCGCAACCCGGGCTTCGGCGGCGCCGACGACCCCTCCGCCCCGGAGCGGCTGGCGAAGCTGGTGATCGACGCCGGCCCCCGCACCATCCAGGGCACCGGCGCGAGCGTCGAGTTCGACACCGCGACCCCGGCCTCGGCCTATGTCGGCGGCGCGGTGACCGAGCTGCCGGACTATCCCAAGCAATTCCCCGACACCGCGACCTTTCCTGACCTCGTCTGCCCCTCGGGCGAGACGATCACCACGCTGGGCGGGCTGCGCACCGACAGCAAGGGGCGGCTCGAGGTTCTGGGCGGCCACGGGCTGGCCTGCGGCTTCGGCGCCAACGCCCTGCCCCTGATGCACGACGTGAACAACAACGGCTGGTTCGACGACACCTCTGACGGGCCGGTGACCGCGGTGCTGGTGCTCGACGACGGCACCGAGGTGCCGCTCGAGGGCAGCGCCTGGGCGGTGGCGACGGACCCTGGCTATGCGCCGCAGACGCTCAACATCGTTTCGCTCTGGGACGACATCTACAACACCTGGATCGAGCATTTCGACGTCAACCCGGGCATCTACGCCAACGGCGCCTACCTGCCAGACTACCAGCCGGATTTCTACGAGGACATCTTCCCGGTCTTCCGCGCCGCCTCGCTGCAGATGTGGAACACCAACCTGCCGGACTCGGCCATCGCCGCGCATGACAGCATCGACAACATCACGCCCGAGGACGACCCCGCCAACCGGCTCTACGTCAAGGCGCTGATCCGCAACCCCAACCCCGATCCCGACGGCAGCAACGACTTCGCCACCGGCTCACCGCTGATGCCGCTGTCGCTTGGGGACGCGGGCAAGGCCTTCCTGACGCTGTCGACCAGCCAGTATTTCTTCGTCATGCAGTGGTTCGACAAGAAGTTCACCGCCACCCCGCCGGTGCCGCTGGGGCCGGGCGAGCGGCTCGACAAGGTGGTGCTGGCGAACTGCCTCGGCGGGCGCTTCAGCCCGGGCATCGACCTGACCTTCATCGTGCGCGACACCGAGCTCTACAACAGCGACTGGACCAACCCGGCCATCGGCCCGTTCCGCATCGCCATGGCGCCGCTGGATTACGGCAGCGCGCAGGCGGGCACGCCCTTCCTCGGGGTCGGCTACACCCCCACGCGGCCGGGACAGGCGGGGGTCGAGCCCGGCGACATCTGCAAGTTCATGGCCATCCCCTGGCACACGGACTACAACTCCTGCGCAACCCACCTGCCCGAGCCCAACCCGGGAGGCGACGTCAACAGCCGCAACGACCCGCTCGTGTTCGAGGGCATCAACACCACGCTCTTCTGGTCCTGGCCCGCGCAGCGGCCGGTCGCGGTCTATACCTTCGACGACCTCGCCGCGAACGGCGGTGCCCTGCCCCGGCAGAAGTTCTCGGTGCGCGGCGAAGGCACCAAGGCGCAGCCCTCGCCCGTGGGGCCAGGCCCTTTCCCGGCGCAGAACGTCGGCCGTTTCCAGGACCGCGAGAACATCCTGCTGAACTGGCAGAAGATCGGCGTCATCATGCAGGGCCCGGCGATCGAGGGCTATGACCCCTCCTATCCCACCAACTACTATCTCGAGGTGGCGAGCCTCTTCGAGGACGATGCCGACCCGGTGATCCCGTGGCCGAACACCATCGCCGACAACCCCTCGGGCTGACCGCCGCATGATCGCAGACACCACGTTCGAAAGCTGTGAGGTCGCGGTGCTGGGAGGCGGCCCGGCGGGCGCCGCCTGCGCCATCGCGCTGGCGCGGGCCGGGGTCGGGCGCGTGGTGCTCTGCGAGTCCGAAGAGGCGCGCCCCTTCCGGCTGGGCGAGACCATCCCGCCGGACAGCCGCGCCCTGCTCGACCGGCTGGGGGTGCTGGATGCCTTCCTGGCCGACGAGCACATGGCCTGCCACGGCAGCTGCTCGAGCTGGGGCAGCGACGGGCTGGGCTACAACGACTTCATGCTGCGCCCCTACGGCCATGGCTGGCACATCGACCGGCCCCGCTTCGAGGAGCTGCTGCTGGAAAGCGCCGCGCAGGCGGGCGCCGAGCTCTGGCTCGGGGCGCAGTTCGCGGGGACCGAGCGCATCGACGGCGGCCACCGGCTGGCCTTCCGCGGTGCACCAGCGCTACAGGCGCGCTTCGTGGTCGATGCCACCGGCTGCAGCGCCGCCTTCGCCCGCAGGCAGGAGGCGCAGCGCACCGGGCTCGACACGCTGCACTGCATCGCCGCGCGCTTCCGCAAGGCCGCCCCCGGCCTGTCGAGGCTGACATGGCTCGAGGCGGTGCCAGAGGGCTGGTGGTACGCGAGCCGCCTGCCCTCGGACCGGCTGCTGGTGCTTTTCGCCTCCGACGCGGACGTCGTGCGCGACCATGGTTTCTCGGACCCCGAGACGTGGCTGGCGGCACTGCGGCGCACCCGGCACATCCGCGCCCTGCTCGGGCATGTCTCGGATGCGCACGAGCGGCCCCGGGCCGGGGCGGCGCCGTCCTTCTGCCTCGACCGGGTGGCGGGGGATGACTGGGCGGCGCTCGGCGACGCGGCCTCGTCCTGCGATCCGGTCACCGCACGCGGGCTCTGGAAGGCGCTCTCGGGGGCGCTGGTGCTGGCCGACGCGATACCTGCGGCGCTCGCGGGCGATACCGCGCCGCTCGACGCTTATGCCGCCGCCGTACGGCAGGACTTCACCACCTACCGCGCCATGCGCAGGGATCTCTACGGGCTCGAGACCCGCTGGCCCGACGCGCCCTTCTGGGCGCGGCGCCACGCCAGCGTCACCGCCTGAGCCCGGCGCTCAGCCGAAGATCAGCCGCGGCACGAAGAGCGAGATCTGCGGGATGTAGGTGATGATAAGCAGCACGATCAGGTTCACCACCACGAACGGCCAGACACCCTTGATGATCTCGGTCACCGGCTTGTCGAGCGTCGAGCTCGCCACGAAGATGTCGAGCCCGAAGGGCGGGGTGATCATGCCGAGGCAGACGTTCAGCGTCGCGATCATGCCGAAATGCACCGGGTCGATGCCGAAGCTCTGCGCCACCGGGAAGAGCGGCGGCACGAGGATCAGCAGCGTCGAGTTCGGGTCGATGAACATGCCCGCCACGAAGAAGCAGAGGTTGACCACGATCAGGAAGGTGATCCGCCCGGCCTCGGCGGTCTCCATCAGCGAGATGATCCCGGCGGGGATCTGCGCCAGCGTCACGAAGAAGCTGATGAGCCCGCCCACCGCCAGCAGCACGAAGATGATCGCGGTGTTGATCGCGCTCTCCTCGGTGATCTGCACAAGCCCCTTCAGGTCGAGGCTGCGCAGCACCACCATCTCGACGAGGATGGCGTAGACCACGCTCACCGCCGCGGCCTCGGTCGGGGTGATGACCCCCGAATAGATACCGCCAAGGATGATGACCGGCATCCCGAGCGCCCATTTCGCCTGCCAGATGGCGCGGAACCGGGCGCCCCACGGCAGCCGCGGGTCCGCGGTCACGCCGCTGCGCAGCGCCTCGAAATGCACGAAGATCGCGAAGGCCGCCGCCAGCACCACGCCGACCGCAAGGCCGCCCGCGAAGAGCTGCGAGATCGAGGTGCCGGTGATCCAGCCGTAGACGATCAGCGTGATCGAGGGCGGGATCAGCAGCGCCGTCTCGGCCGAGGCCACCAGCAGCCCGAGGCTAAACTTGTCGGAAAACCCCGCGCGGCGCATCTCGGGGTAGACCATGCGTCCCATGGCGGCGACCGTGGCGGGCGCCGAGCCCGAGACCGAGCCGAAGGCCATGGAGCCGCCCACCACCACGTGGCCCATGCCGCCGCGGGTGTGCCCGAGCAGCGCCTTGACCACGCCGATGAGCTGGCGCGCGATCTGCCCCGAGCCCATCAGGTTGGCGGCGAAGATGAAGAACGGGATGGCCAGCAGCGTGGAATGGTCGATGCCGCCCACGATCTTCTGCACCACCGCCGCGTCGGGCAGCTGCGGCCAGAACGCCTGTTTGTAGGCCAGCGCCGGCAGGCCCAGCACCAGCAGCATCTCGAAGCCGAGCGCCAGCAGCGCCACCGCCAGCAACAGGATCAGCGCGAGCATCATGCCTGCTCCTCCTGCGCGGCGAAGCGGTCGATGACGCCGAAGAGGCTCAGCGCGTAGCGCAGCGCCAGCAGCAGGAAGCCCGCCACCGGCGCCATGTAGATCACCCCCATCGGCACGCCGAGCGTGGGCGAGCTCTGCCCCGAGCGCAGCACGAACTGCACCAGCCCCACCGCCAGCCACGCGACGTAGAGACAGAAGCCGATGCCCGCGATGTCGATGAGCCGCTGCACCGCCTTCAGCGCCGCCGGCGGCAACCGGTCGCGCAGCGTGGTGATGCCCACGTGCTTGCCCCGTTCCAGCGCCAGCCCCAGCGCGAGGAAGACGAGGAACAGGTTCATGATCCGCACCGCCTCCTCGATCCAGGCGAAGCGGCTGGCGAAGCTGCCGCCGATCTCGCGGGTGATCACCGAGCCGGTGTAGAGCGTCACCATCGACAGGAAGAGCGCGACCAGGACGGTGCGTTCGACCGTCCGGAGCAGGCGGAGGGCTTTCATCGGGGCTCCTTGATGCAGGCGGCCCCGTGTCGCCGGGGCCGCCCTGACCTTAGTTCAGGCTCTCATAGGCCTGCGTATAGGTGTCGAGCAAGGCCTGCCCGGCGTCGCCGGTCTTGGCGACATAGGCGGCAGAGGCGGGCTCGAACATCACCTCGCGGAAGTTCGCCCGCTCGGCCTCGTCGGCGATCCGCACGTCGGTGCCCGACTCCTTGATGGCGGCCAGCGCGTCCTCGACGGCGGCGGCCTTGTGCGCGGTCAGCTCGGGGATGACCTCGGCAAAGGCGTCACGGATGATGGTGCGGTAGTCCTCGGGCAGGCTCTCCCAGAACATCGGGTTGAACAGCACCACGTCCTCCATCGCGCCGTGATCGGAGACGACGAGGTAGTCCTGCACCTCGTAGAACTTCATGGCGCGGATGGTGTCGAGCGGGTTCTCCTCGCCGTCCACGACGCCGGTCTGCAGCGCGGTGTAGAGCTCGCCGAAGGGCAGCGCGATGGCCGAGGCGCCGAGCGCGTTGAACTGCTCGATGAGGATCGCGCTGTCCATCACCCGGAACTTCTGGCCCGAGAAGGCCGAGATGTCGTCGAGCGGCTTGGACGAGGTGAACTGCTTGGTGCCGTTGGGCCAGAGGTCGATGGCGACCAGACCCTTGTCCGAGAAGCTGTCGAGCAGCGCCTCGCCGAAGGGGCCGTCGCGCAGCTCGGCGGCGGCGGCGGTGTCCTCTGGGACGAGGTAGGGAATGTCGAGGATCGACACCAGCGGGTTGAAGCCGCCGAGGAAGGCCGCGGGCGACACCGTCGCCTCGAGCGTGCCGAGCTGGACGCCCTCGGTCATCTGGCGCTGGTTGCCAAGCTGGCCCTGCGGGAAGAGCTGGAACTCAACGGCGCCCCCGGTGCGCTCCTTGACCAGCTCCGCCACCTTCTCGAGGTGGACGTGACGGCTTTGCTGGGTGCTTTCGAGGTGGCCGATCTTGGCCACGAAGTCCTGCGCGAAGGCCGGGGTGGCGAGACCGATCGCCAGCGTGGCGAGGATCGGATGAAGGAAGGACGCGGTCCGCATCGGGATGTCTCCGTAAAGTCGCAAATTCCTGGTGGTGCGCCGCAGTTTCACACCCCACCCCATCGGGGCAAGCGCCATGCGTCAGATTTATGATGCGCCGCGCTTTTGCCGCCGCACCCATGGGGGGACGCTGAAAATTTGCACAGGCCCCGCCCGGCGCGCAAGTCTGCTGCACGGGCGACCCGCGTCAGATCGCCCTTGGCCAGCCGCGCGCCGGGCGCCATATCTGCAGAAGGGCGGCGCATCGGGCCGCCGCTACTGGGACGGAACGGGCAGGTGCGGGCACTCTGGATCACGCTGGGCGTTACAAGCCTCGGGCTCGGGATCATCGGGATCGTGCTGCCGATCCTGCCGACCACACCCTTCGTGCTGCTCTCGGCCTTCGCCTTCAGCCGCAGCTCGCCCCGGCTGCACGCGGCGCTGCTCGCGCACCGCACTTTCGGCCCGCTGATCCTGCAATGGCAGACCGAACGCGCGATCCCGCGACGCGCCAAGATCATGGCGGTCACCATGATGACGCTGGTCTTCCTCGGCAGCCTGCTGGCCGGCGTCTCCGAGCGGGTGCTGCTGATCCAGGGCATCGCCATGGGCGGCGCGGCGATCTTCGTGCTGACCCGGAACCGCCCCTCGGACGAGTGAGCCGCCGCCCTGGCCCGCGGGACGCGCCATGGTCGCAGATCAGGCGAATGGGCTTGACGCGACACAACCCATGCGAATTGATGCCCACAGGCCAGAGGCGCCGCCGCCCGGGCGCGCCGGCGGAGAAGCGAGGAGAACCACCATGAAGATGTGGGTGAAATGGCTCATTCTGGGCATCCTGTCGATCCTGTTCGGCCTGTTCGTGCTTGCGAACCCGGTCGCCGCCTCGATCGCCGTCACCACGCTCGCCGGCATTCTCTTCGCGGTCGCCGGCGGCTTCCAGATCTTCGCGGGGTTCGGCGAGGGCAGCACCTCGAACAAGGTCATGAGCTTCGGGCTTGGCCTGCTGCTGCTGCTGCTCGGGATCTCGCTGATCTTCCGCCCGCTCGAGGGCGTGGTGTCGCTGACGATGATCGTCACCATCCTTTTCGCCGCCAACGGCGTCACCCGGCTGATCACCGCCTTCCGGATGCGCGAGACCCCGTTCTTCTGGGCGATGCTGCTCTCGGGCGCGCTGTCGGTGCTGCTCGCGGGCTACATCATCGCGAACTTCTTCGAGGTCGCGCCCAGCCTGCTCGGGATCCTTCTCGGCATCGAGCTGATGTTCAACGGCATCGGGCTGGTGATCCTCGCCTTCTTCCTGCGCACCCACGCGGAAGAGATCAGGCAGGCGCTCAAGGACCTCGAGAAGTAAGCCGCCCTCAGGCCGACACCGCCTGCACGGGCCCTGCCACCGGCGCGCGGCGAGCCTCCGCAAGCTCGCGCGCGTGGATGCCCAGCAGCACCAGCGCCGGCCACAGGAGATAGGCCTCGATCTCGATGTTCTCGCCGAAGGTCAGCAGCACGATCACCATGCAGAGCCCCAGCGGCAACCGCCCGCGCGGCCCCATGGCGGCATCGCGCAGTGCCAGCGAGGTCTGCCAGATCAGCGGCACGGCAAAGGCCAGCAGCCCCACTAGCCCCTTCACGAAGAGCAGCCCGAACCACGTGTGGTGGCTGCCGATGGGCATATATTCGACGATGTGCGGGCCCGGCTGCACGGTGCCATGGCCGAACCAGACCGCCTCCTCGCGCCAGCGCTCCTCGGCGATGCGCTGCAGGGTCTCGCGCACCCGGGTGCTGTCGGCGCGGGCGCCCTTGAAGGCGTCGACCCCGTTCGAGACGGTCCGCGCCAGCCATGTGCCGGTGATCGCCAGCGAGGCGGTCAGCCCCGCCGCCGCCGCCCAGGCCCAGCTGCGCAGCACCAGCGGCATCATGCGCGGCCCCATGGTGCAGGCCACAAGCCCGACGAGCCCCATGCGCGATTTCGACGCGAGGATCATCAGCACCCCCGCCGCGATCCCCGCGGCGCGCCAGCGCTTGTCGGTGTCCTCGAGCGCGAACAGCACCGTCGACACCCCGAGCAGCGCGGCAAAGGGCGACCACGGCGCGTAGAACTGCCAGCGCGGCGTCCATGAGGCCGGGTCGAAGGTGAAGAAGTAGACCGAGAAATACTCGGGCCCCGGGCCGCCGATGGCCTTGAGCGGCGAGGTCCAGATGCGCTCGGGCAGGCCGAGATACGGGGCGGCCAGCAGCACCGGCGCAAGGCAGAGCGTTACCAGCCCGAGCCGGCACTGGGCGCGGACGAGGATCTCGCGCCGGATCGGCAGCACCGCCCCGATCAGCGGGAAGAGCGCCAGCAGCGCCCAGCCCTTGGCCCAGCCGATCGAGGACTTGATGGTCTGCTTCATGCCCAGCGACCAGTCGAGATGCCCGACCCAGAGCGCCACCAGCATGACCAGCATGCCGACGCCCCAGCCCCAGACCACCGGCGGTACCGGGCCGGTGGCACGCAGGTCCGCGCGGATCGCGGGCCCGAGGTAGAGCGACAACCCCGCCAGCATCGCCAGCGTCCAGGCCAGCACCGGCCCCACCACGTAAAGCGCCCCGATGCCATAGAGCGGCCAGGTCCAGGTGATGGTCTTCCAGATCATCGCCTCGGCCGGGTTCTGCGGGGCGATGACGGCAACGGAGCGGGGGGCCGCGATGACGGCCTCCGAGCGGTCTTGGGAGATCTCGGCCCCGCCAGGGCCATCGGGCGCGTTCGCCATCTCCGGGGAGTTGCGGCCGGCGCTCACTGGCCCTGCCCCTTGACCGACAGCAGCCCGCGGATCAGCGCGCCGCGGATCCAGGCGAGGCAGAGCGAGAAGAACAGCAGCATGCAGGCGGCGACACCCGCGGCCAGCGCCAGCTTGCGGTTGGGCGACGACGGCCGGTCGGGCAGCGTCGGGTCCTCGAGCACCTGCACCAGCGGGTACGAGGCGTAGATGTCGGTCTTGCTCGACTGGGTGCGGGCGATGGCCGAGGCGAAGACCGCCTCCGCCACGCTGAAGTCGCGCTGCAGGTCCTCGAGCCGCGCCGCCAGCGGGGCCAGCGCATCGAGCCGGGCGCCTTCGGTCCGGCGCAGGGTCTGCAGTTCGGAAAGCTCCGCCGCGATGCCCGCGCGCTCGGCGTCCTGCCGGACGAGCTCGGTCAGCAGCGTCGCGCGGCCGCCGTCGATGGCGCGTTCGAGCCGCAGCCCCTGCCCGGTCAGCTCCACGGCGCGGGCCTCGGCCTTGCGGCTCGCGGCGTCGAGCGTGGCGGCGGCCTTGACCACCTCGGGGTGCTGGCGCCCGTAGCGCGACCGCACGTCGGCGAGCTCGGCCGAGGCCTCGGCGATGGCTTCGAGCAGCGCAAGATAGGTGCTGTCGCCGTTGAGACGCAGGATGATCGAGGCCTCCGACGGTCCGGTGTCGAGCTGCAGCTCGAGCCGGCGCACCGCCGCCTCCTTGCTCTTGTGCTCGGTGGAGAGCGTCTCGATCTCGGCCTTGAGGTCGTCGAGCTCCTGCACCTGCCGGCGATACTGCTCGGCCGAATGGAGCCCGCTCTCGGCCTGCAATCCGGCGATGTCCGAACGGGTCGCGGCGACCGAGTTCTGGTATTCCTCCATGGCGGCGAGCCCGCCGTTCTGGCGGCTGTCGAGTTCGTCGCCGCGCAGACGGTCGATCTCGGTGAAGAAGGCATCCATCAGGGCGCCGTTGCGCGCCTGCGCCTCCTCGGGCGAGGGGCCGACCATCTCGACGTGGATGAAGGCGGTCTGGTCGACGAGACGCACCCGCGGCTCGCCGAAGCCACGCGGATCGACGCCGAGCCGGCC
>Ga0208328_1000178_pt1 | contig 33706 bp, 27 predicted proteins | sample DeeseametaMP2633_FD_184170 | JGI IMG/M metagenome (GOLD analysis project Ga0208328, IMG submission 184170) | Marine microbial communities from the Deep Atlantic Ocean - MP2633 (SPAdes) | ecosystem: Environmental > Aquatic > Marine > Unclassified | place: Northeast of Antigua and Barbuda, North...
CTCTGCATGCCATCGCCCCCGATGACGGAGCCGCTACCAGCTGCGCCGCGCACCACGCACCCCCCGAAATGGCCGAAGGCCGCCTCTTGCGAGGCGGCCTTCCGGACCTGGTGGAGGTGAGGGGACTCGAACCCCTGACCCTCTGCATGCCATGCAGATGCGCTACCAGCTGCGCCACACCCCCAGGTGGTGTGCCGGAGACGGGCTGCAGCCCGTTCCAGCGACCTGCGGAACATTAGCCGACCGCTGTTCGCAACGCGAAATCGGGGTGCCGAGCCGCCGTGTCGAGGGCGCTGGACCGGTGCGTCAGGCCGTGCGGTGGTAGGCCAGCAGGCGCAGCCGACCGGTCTCGGGCTGCTCGAGCAGCTCCACCCAGCCGCAGTTGCCCAGGCCGCGCAGCGAGTGCACCTGCTCGGTGGGCCAGCCCAGGAGGCCGACGGTGGCGACCCGGATGGCGGCCCCGTGGGAGACGGCCAGCCCGGTGCCGCCGGCCGGCACGGAGGCGATCAGCTCGAGGAGGCCGGACACCATGCGCTCCCGGACCGCCTCGGTGCTCTCCCCGCCGGGGACGACGTCGAAGTCGCCCTGGTGGAAGCGGGCGAACTCCTCGGGGTGCTGCGCGGCGTACTCCTCGTGGGAGAGCCCCTGGCGCTCCCCGAGGTGGAACTCCCGCAGCCTCGCGTCGTACGACGCAGCCCGGCCGCACGCGGCCAGGACCGGCTCCGCGGTCTGCCGGGTGCGCAGCAGGTCCGAGCACCAGACGACGTCGGGCTCGAGGGCGGCCATGGCCGGCGCGACGGTCGCGGCCTGCTGGTGGCCGACGTCGTCGAGGGGAACGTCGAGCTGCCCCTGGATGCGGCGGGCGTGGTTGTGCGCGGTCCGCCCGTGCCGCAGCAGCACGAGCCGGCGGCCGTGGGGCTCGGGGCCGCTCACGGGCGGGTGACGTCCTCCGGCAGCGTGATGGCCGGGCAGTCGCGCCACAGGCGCTCCAGGGCGTAGAACGCCCGCTCCTCCTCGTGCTGGACGTGCACGACGATGTCGCCGTAGTCCAGCAGGACCCAGCGTCCGTCGCGCTGGCCCTCGCGCCGGATCGGCTTGGCGCCGACCTCGCGCAGGGCGTCCTCGACGGCGTCGACGATGGCGCCGACCTGCCGCTCGTTGGAGGCGGAGATGATGAGGAAGGCGTCGGTGATGGCCAGCTGCTCGGAGACGTCGAAGGCGACGATCTGCTCGCCCTTCTTCTCCCCACCGGCGCGGGCGGCGGTGGTGACGAGCTCGATGGCGTGGTCGGTGGCGGTCATGCTGCTCCCGTGGGGCCGGTCTCGCCGGCCGGGTAGAGGTCGTGCTTGGTGAGGTACTGCACCACACCGTCGGGGACGAGGTACCACACGGGTTCCCCCCGCTCCTGGCGGAGACGGCAGTCGGTCGAGGAGATGGCCAGTGCCGGGATCTCGATCATGGTCACGCGGTCGGCGGGGATCGAGGCCAGGGTGGCGGCGTCCATCTCGTAGCCGGGCCTGGTGCACCCGACGAACTGGGCGAGCGCGAAGAGCTCCTCGGCATCGCGCCAGGTGAAGATGTCGGCGAGTGCGTCGGCGCCAGTGATGAAGAACAGCTCGGCGTCGGGCATCGCCGCGCGCAGGTCGCGCAGGGTGTCGACGGTGTAGGTCCGCCCCGGGCGGTCGATGTCGACCCGGCTGACGGTGAACCGGGGGTTCGAGGCCGTGGCGATCACCGTCATCAGGTAGCGGTGCTCGGCCGGGGTGACGTCGCGCCCGGCCTTCTGCCAGGGGTCGCCGGTCGGCACGAAGACGACCTCGTCGAGGTCGAACCAGTGCTGGACCTCGGAGGCCGCGACCAGGTGGCCGTGGTGGATGGGGTCGAAGGTGCCACCCATGACGCCGATGCGGCGCCGGGTCACCTGCTCCCCCGTCCTGGCACGGGCGGAGCGCTCAGCTGTGCTCGCGGCCGCCGCCGAAGGCGAGGAGCGCGAACATCAGGCCCATGAGGATGGCCAGCGTGATGCCGCCGATGCCCCAGGCCAGGGCGTGGTTGACGGGGTACTCCTCGGCGGCCTCGGAGGCGAGGATGATCAGCGACTGCATGGCCGCGATCCTAGCGGGCCGCACGCGGCCGCCACGCGGCGGCTCAGCGCACGTGCCCGTCCCCGGTGACGACGTACTTGGTCGACGTCATCTCCGGCAGCCCCATGGGCCCGCGGGCGTGCAGCTTCTGGGTGCTGATCCCGATCTCGGCGCCGAAGCCGAACTCGCCCCCGTCGGTGAACCGGGTGCTGGCGTTGACCAGCACCGCGGCCGCGTCGACCGCCGCCACCCAGCGGCGCGCCGCTGCCTGGTCCTCGGTCACGATCGCCTCGCTGTGCTGGCTGGAGTGGCGGCGCACGTGGGCGAGCGCCGCGTCGAGGTCCGGGACGACCCGGGCGGCGAGGTCGAGCGAGAGGTACTCGGTGTCCCAGTCCTCCTCGGTCGCCGCCACCACGCCGTCGTACGCCGCGAAGGCCTCGTCCCCGTGGAGGGTCACCCCCGCCTCCTGCAGCGCCGCCACGACGCGGGGCAGGAACTCCTCGGCCACGTCCGCGTGCACCAGCAGCGACTCCGCGGCGTTGCACACGCTCGGCCGGTGCGTCTTGGCGTTGACCACGATCGCCAGCGCCTTGTCCAGGTCGGCGGCCGCGTCGACGTAGACGTGGCAGTTGCCCACCCCGGTCTCGATCACCGGGACCGTCGACTCCTCCACGACCGCCCGGATCAGCCCGGCGCCGCCACGCGGGATGAGCACGTCCACGTGCCCCCGCGCCCTCATCAGGGCCTTGACGGTGTCGTGGGAGTCGGCGGGCACGAGCTGGACGACATCTGCGGCGAGACCGGCGGTGGCCGCCGCGTCACGCAGGACGCCCACGATGGCGGCGTTGCTCGCCGCCGCGCTCGACGAGCCGCGCAGCAGCACGGCGTTGCCGGACTTCAGGCAGATGCCCGCGGCGTCCGCGGTCACGTTGGGACGGGCCTCGTAGATCATCCCGACCACGCCGAACGGCACCCGCACCTGGCGCAGCTCCAGCCCGTTGGCGAGCGTGCTGCCGCGGACCACCTCGCCGACGGGATCGGGCAGCGCGGCGACGTCCCGCAGGCCCTGCGCCATCCCCTCGAGCCGCTCGGGGGTCAGCCGGAGCCGGTCGACGATGCCCGCCGGCGTACCGCCCGACTCGGCGCGGGCGACGTCCTCGGCGTTGGCCGCCAGGATCGGCTCCGCGCGGGTGAGCAGCGCCTCGGCCATCGCGAGCAGCGCCGCGTCCTTCTGCGCCCTGGTGGCCAGGCCCAGCCCCAGCGAGGCCTCCCGGGCCCGCTGCGCCAGCTCGATCACGTCCTGCTGGGTGGTCATGGACCCGAGCCTAGTGATCCGCCGACCGGGGAGCGTGCGGCGTACGTGCTGCGGACGATGCTCCCCGGTCGCCACACCTTGTTGTCCACAGGCCGCCGCCCGTCTTGGTGCGGTGCCGTCGCGGCCGGGAAGGACTCGCGCATGCGACTCGACGACCTCGCCACCCTGCGTGCCGACCAGGACGGCGTGCTCTCGCGCCAGCAGCTGCTCACTGGTGGAGCAGCTGTCCACGACATCGAGCGGTGGATACGCCGCCGCGAGCTGGTGCGCCTGCATCCGGGCGTGTACCTCGACCACACCGGTCCGCCGTCCTGGAGCCAGCGTGCCTGGGCGGCTGTGCTGCTCCACCCACCTGCGGCCCTCGACGGGCCCAGCGCACTGCGCGCCTGGGGAGTGCGCACCGGCGGGAGCGGGGACGCGGACGGTCTCGACGTGGTGGTCAGTCACGGTCGGCGCGTGAGCGATCCTCCGGGCGTCACGACCCGCGTCTCGCGCACCTTCCACGACGACGCGCTGCCACACCTGCGACCACCCCGGATCCGCTTGGAGGCCGCCGTTCTCGACGTCGCCGCCGCCCAGCGCCGACCGGATGGGACCGTCGCGGTCCTGGCGGACGCCGTGCAATCGCGACGTACGACGGCGGAGCGACTGCGCACCGCCCTGCTCGCCCGGCCACGACTGCCGGGCCGGGCGCTGTTGACCGAGGTGCTCACCGACGTCGACGCCGGCGCGCTGTCGGCGATGGAGCGCAGGTACCTGCGCGACGTCGAGCGCACCCACGGCCTCCCCCGCGGTGAGAGGCAGGTGCGCAGCCCGGAGGGGCGAGCGGCGTACTCGGACGTCCGCTACCGCCGGTTCGGCGTGCGGGTCGAGCTCGACGGCGTGCTGGGCCACTCCCACGCCCAGGACCGCTGGGCCGACCTGGAGCGCGACCTCGTGGCCGCGGCCTCCGGCGAGGTCACACTGCGCCCCGGGTGGCGGCAGGTGCTCGCGCCCTGCCGACTCGCCGCGGTGGTCGGCTCGGTGTTGAACAGTCGCGGGTGGAGCGGCATGGCAGGCTGCCGGACGTGCGACCGGGGAGGTTCCTCCGCACGTGGTGCGGTGGAACCTCCCCGGTCGGCGTGAGCTGAGCCGATCAGCCCTTGCGCTTCTCGATCTGCTCGGTGGCAGCGGGCAGCACGGCGTGCAGGTCGCCGACGACGCCGAAGTCGACGAGCTCGAAGATCGGCGCCTCCTCGTCCTTGTTGACCGCGACGATCGTCTTCGAGGTCTGCATGCCGGCGCGGTGCTGGATCGCACCGGAGATGCCGTTGGCCACGTAGAGCTGCGGCGAGACGACCTTGCCGGTCTGGCCGACCTGGAAGGAGTGCGGCTTCCAACCGGAGTCGACCGCGGCGCGGGAGGCACCCACGGCGGCGCCGAGCGCGTCGGCCAGGCCCTCGATCGGGTCGAAGTCGCCGCCGGTGCCGCGACCGCCGGAGACCACGATGGCGGCCTCGGTCAGCTCGGGACGACCCGTCGACTTGCGCGGCTGGGCCGCCACGATCTGGGCCTTCTTCGCCGAGTCGGAGATGGTCGCGGCGAACGCCTCGACCTCACCGGCGCCGGCGCTCTCCTCCGGGGCGGCGGAGTTCGGCTTGACCGTGATGATCGGGGTGCCCTTGGTGACCTTGGACTTCACGGTGTAGTTGCCGGCGAAGACCGACTGCGTGGTCACGCCGCCGTCCTCGATGTCGACCGCGTCGGTGATGATCCCCGAGTTGGTCTTGATCGCCAGGCGACCGGCGATCTCCTTGCCCTCGTAGCCGGAGACCAGGAGCACAGCGGCCGGGGAGGTCTTCTCCACCAGCTGCTGCAGGGCCTCGGCCTTCGGGGCCACCAGGTAGCCCTTGATCTCGGCGTCGTCGACGACGTAGATCTTCTCGGCGCCGAAGGCCTTGAGCTTGTCGGTCACCGCGGCGTCGTTGCCGCCGAAGTAGACCGCGGACGGGGTGCCGAGCTTCTTGGCCAGGGCCAGGAGCTCGAGCGTGGGCTTGCGGACAGCGCCGTCGACAGCGTCGACGACGACCAGGACCTCAGACATGTGTGCGTTCCTCTCCTATCCGAGCCCGGCTCAGATGAACTTCTTCGACGCGAGGAACTCCGTCAGCGCGGTGGCGCCGGAGCCGTCCTCGTCGGTGACGATCTCGCCGGCGGTGCGCGGCGGGCGGGCAGCGGTCTCCTCGACCGCGCTCCACGAGGCGTTCAGGCCCACGAGCTCGGCGTCGACGCCGAGGTCGGACAGGCTCCAGGTCTCCAGCGGCTTCTTCTTCGCCGCCATGATGCCCTTGAACGACGGGTAGCGCGCCTCACCGGTCTGGTCGGTGACCGACATGACCAGCGGCATGGTGGCGCCGATGACCTCGGTGGCGGTGTCGCCGTCGCGCTTGATGCGCACCTGGTCGCCCTGGGTCTCGATGACCGAGGCGAAGGTGACCTGCGGCAGGTCGAGGCGCTCGGCGAGCATCGCCGGGACGACCGAGCCGGAGGCGTCGGTCGAGGCCATGCCGCACATCACGAGGTCCGGCGTTGCCCCAGAATCCGAGCCCAGCTTCTTGATGGCCTCGGCCAGCACCAGCGAGGTGCCGAGGTAGTCGGAGCCGGCGATGGCCTCGTCGGAGACCAGGATGCCCTTGTCGGCACCCATCTGCAGGGCCTTGCGCACCGCGTCGACGGCCTTCTCCGGGCCGATGCAGAGGGCGGTGACCTCGGTGTCGTCACCGGCCTTCTCCTTGAGCTGGAGCGCCTGCTCGACGGCGTACTCGTCGAGCTCCGACAGCAGCCCGTCGACGCCCACGCGGTCCACGGTGTTGTCCGACTCGAACTGCCGGTCGGCAGTGGCGTCGGGCACGTACTTCACACAGACAACAATGTTCATGGTGGTGACGGCCCCCGGGGGGCCCCTCCTGTGCTCTCGGGATCGATCGCGAGGCTACCCTCGCGTCAACAGACATGTAACACGCGTTTACGGTTGCTTTTCTCACACCACCGGGCTGGACCGCGCCCGGTCCCCCACCCGGCCCGTCCTCAGGCGCCGGGGCGCACCACCCGCTCGAGCAGGCGTCCCACGAGCAGGTAGACCACGGCGCCCAGGCCCCAGTTGACCAGGGCGTTCTTGGTCTCGGCGGACTCCCCGCTGAACTCGCGGATGCCGTTCTCGCGGGAGAAGACCCCCAGGTCGACGGCGTCGGCCGCGGACAGCACGAGGCTGACCAGGCCGTTGTCCTCGTTCGCGTCGATCGCCACCAGCAGGGCGCCCACCGCCAGGACCAGGGCGGCGAGGACGCACAGGGTCCACAGCAGCTGCGCGACGCGCGTGCGCCAGGACCCGCTCGAGAGCCTGTCCTTGATGCCCATGCCCGTCCTCACCTGCTCGCGAAGGTGGCCTTGCCCGGCCCGTTCTCGAGGAAGGATGTCATGCCGGTGGTGCGGTCCTCGGTGGCGAAGACCGCGGCGAACTGCATCCGCTCGATCTCCAGCCCGGTCTCCAGGTCGGTGCCCAGGCCCCGGTCGATGCACTCCTTGGCCGCCCGCAGCGCCAGACCGGCCGCCGAGCGGAACTGCCCGGCCCAGGCCAGCGCCTCGCTGTAGACGTCCTCGTCGGGGACGACCCGGTCGACGAGGCCGATCGCCAGCGCCTCGTCGGCCTTGACGAAGCGGCCGCTGAAGATGAGGTCCTTGGCCTTCGAGGGCCCGACCAGGCGGGCCAGCCGCTGGGTGCCGCCGGCGCCGGGGATGATGCCGAGCAGCGTCTCGGGCTGCCCCATCACCGTGCGCTCGCCCGCGATGCGCAGGTCGGCGGCCAGCGCGAGCTCGCAGCCCCCGCCCAGGGCGTAGCCGTTGACGGCCGCCACGACGGGCTTCGGGATGCGCGCGATCGCCGTCACCGCCGACTGGAGCGGGCCGGAGCGGGCGACCATGTCCTGGTAGGACATGTCGGCCATCTCCTTGACGTCGTTGCCCGCGGCGAAGACCCGCTCCCCGCCGTACAGCACGACGGCGCGGACGTCGTCACGCTCGGTCGCCTCCGCCGCGGCCGCCCGCAGCTCCTCCTGGACCGCGATGCTGATCGCGTTCATCTTCGGACGGTCGAGCCGGATCGTGCCGACGCCGTCGGCGACCTCCAACCGGACGAACTCACCCATCGTCTCTCCCTCTCCTCTTCGGCTCTGCGGTCCCGCCCTCCGACGCCGGGGCCCTGGCGACGGCTGGGTCCGCGCCGAGCATCGTGCCACCCCTGACACAATCCTCGGCATGGTGCCGGTGGCGTGGACGCATCTCGGGCAGACCTCCAGGGTCTGGCCCGGCCGCAACTGGCCCCTCGGCGCGACGTGGACGCCGGAGCGCACCAACTTCGCGGTCTACGCCCCCGAGGCGAGCGAGGTGACGCTGTGCCTGTTCACCGACGCCCCCGACGGGGGCGAGGAGGAGCACCGCTACGTGCTCACCGAGCAGTCGCTGGGGATCTGGCACGGCGCCCTGCCCGACGTGCGGCCCGGCACCCGCTACGGCTACCGCGTCGACGGGCCGTGGGACCCGGCGGCGGGCCACCGGTTCAACCCGCACAAGCTGCTGCTGGACCCCTACGCCATGGCCGTCAGCGGCGACTACACCCCCGACCCCGCCACCTTCGGCTACGTCTTCGACAGTCCCGAGGAGCAGTCCACCGCGGACTCCGCCCCGTTCGTGCCGCGCAGCGTCGTCGTCGACCCGGGCTCCGGCGGCTTCGACTGGGAGGGCGACCAGCCGATGCGGCGCCGCTGGCGCGACACGGTCGTCTACGAGTGCCACGTCAAGGGGATGACCCAGCTGCACGACCGGGTCCCCGAGCACCTGCGCGGGACGTACGCCGGGCTCGGCTCCCCCGCGGTCACCGACTACCTGCGCGACCTCGGCGTGACCGCTGTGGAGCTGCTCCCGGTCCACCAGTTCGTCTCCGAGCCCGGCCTGACCGAGCGCGGCACCGGCAACTACTGGGGCTACAACTCCATCGGCTACTTCGCCCCGCACGCGGCCTACTCCTCCTCCGGCGACCGGGGCGAGCAGGTCCGCGAGTTCAAGGAGATGGTCAAGGCGCTGCACCGCGCCGGCCTCGAGGTCATCCTGGACGTGGTCTACAACCACACCGCCGAGGCCGGCCCGCTCGGGCCGACGCTGTCCTTCCGCGGCCTGGACGACCGCGGGTTCTACAAGCGCGTGATCCCCGTGCCCGACCCGGAGACCGGCGAGGTGGAGTTCGACGACACCTACTGGGACGTCACCGGCTGCGGCAACACCGTCGACTCCAACCACCCCCTCGCGCTGCGGCTGATCCTGGACTCGCTGCGCTACTGGGTCACCGAGATGCACGTCGACGGCTTCCGCTTCGACCTGATGTCGGCGCTGACCCGCACCGGCTACGACATCGACATGAACTCCGACCTGCTGGTCGCGATCGGCCAGGACCCGATCCTGCGCCACGTGAAGCTGATCGCCGAGCCGTGGGACGCCTCGATGGACGGCTACCTGGTCGGGGGCATGCCGCCGCCGTGGGTGGAGTGGAACGACCAGTACCGCGACGAGATCCGCGACTTCTGGCGCAACCACGCCCAGGGCCCGCGCACCGTCGCGACCCGGCTGGCCGGCTCCTCCGACCTCTACGCCGACGACGGGCGCTCGGCCTACAACTCGATCAACTTCGTCACCGCCCACGACGGGTTCACCCTGCGCGACCTGGTGACCTACGAGCACAAGCACAACGAGGCCAACGGCGAGGACAACCGCGACGGCACCGACAACAACCGCTCGTGGAACCACGGGGTCGAGGGCGAGACCGACGACCCGGCCCTCGTCGCCGTACGCCGGCGGCAGGCGGCCAACATGATGGCCACGCTGTGCCTGTCCAACGGCGTGCCGATGATCACCGCCGGCGACGAGCGCGGGCGCACGCAGCGCGGCAACAACAACGCCTACTGCCAGGACAACGAGATCTCCTGGGTCGACTGGTCGCCCCAGGACGCCTGGCTCGACGTCTACGAGGTCACCAAGACCGCCCTGCGGCTGCGTCGCGACCACCCGGCGCTGCGCCAGCGGCACTGGTTCGAGGGACGCCCCACGATCAAGGGCGGCCCCAAGGACCTGGCCTGGCTGCACCCCTCGGGTCGCGAGATGCGCGAGGAGGACTGGTACGACCACGAGCTGCGCACGATCGGCATGTTCGTCTCCGGGGCCCCGCTGCGCGCCCCCGGCCCGCGCGGGGAGCAGCAGGTCGACCGCTCGTTCATGCTGTGGTTCAACGCAGGCTGGCTGCCGCAGGCGGTGCACCTCCCGGAGAACGACTGGGTCCAGCGCGGCGAGGTCGTCCTGTCCACCGACGTCAAGCTCGACGTGGGCGCCGAGGTCGTGGCCGGCGACCGGATCTCCGTCGGGCGCCGCTCGGTCGTGGTGCTGCGCGAGCTGCTCGACTAGCCGGTCGACTAGCCGGTCGGCAGGGCCACGACGCCGAGCTCGGCGTCGGAGGCGAGCAGCTCGTGGCGCGGCACGACCCTGACGGTGTAGCCGAACGACCCGGCGGAGTCGAGGGCGACGGCGCCGTCGAAGCGGTGCCGGCCGCCCTCGTAGCTCTCGGCGAGGGTCAGCAGGGAGGTCCGGGTGTCCAGGAGCTCGTCCTCGGCGGTCGCCCGTCCGTGGACCAGCTGGACCTCGACGTCCTCGGGAGCGAGCGAGCCCAGCGCCACGAAGGCGCGCGTCGACATCAGCGCCCCCACCTCCGGCGAGTCACCCACCCCGCTGGACTCGACGTGCTCGACCCGGACCGCGGGCCAGGACTCCAGGACCCGGCGCTTCCAGGCGGCGAGGTCGACCGCCCCGGCGTAGTCGCTGTTCAGGGCACGGGCGGTGGCGGCGGCCGGGGCGTAGAGCTGGCGCACGTAGTCGCGGACCATGCGCGTCGCGAGCACCTTGGGGCCCAGCGACTTGAGCGTGTGCCTGACCATCTCCAGCCAGCGGGTCGGGACCCCGGAGGCGTCGACGTCGTAGAACCGGGGCGCGACCTCGTTCTCGATCAGGTCGTAGAGCGCGGCGGCCTCGAGGTCGTCACGACGGTCGACGTCCTCCACGCCGTCGGCGGTCGGGATCGCCCACCCGTTGTCGCCGTCGTACCACTCGTCCCACCAGCCGTCGAGCACCGAGAGGTTGAGGCCGCCGTTGAGCGCGGCCTTCATGCCGGAGGTGCCGCAGGCCTCGTAGGGGCGCAGCGGGTTGTTCAGCCAGACGTCGCAGCCGGGGTAGAGCGGCTGGGCCATCGCGATGTCGTAGTTGGGCAGGAAGACGATCCGGTGCCGGATCTCGGGGTCGTCGGAGAGCCGGACGATGTCCTGGATCAGCTTCTTGCCGCCGTCGTCGGCCGGGTGGGCCTTGCCGGCGATCACCAGCTGCACCGGACGGGCCGGGTCGAGCAGCAGCCGCTTGAGCCGCTCGGGATCGCGCATCATCAGCGTCAGGCGCTTGTACGACGCGGCGCGGCGCGCGAAGCCCATCGTCAGCACGTCGGGGTCGAGGGCCGAGTCGATCCAGGCGAGCTCGGCGCTGGCCGCCCCCCGCTTGGTCCAGGACTTGGCCAGGCGACGTCGTGCGTCCTCGACCAGACGCTGGCGCAGCACCCGCTTGGTCGCCCACACGGCCTCGCCGGGGATCGAGTCCACGACGTCCCAGAAGGCGTCGACGTCCTCGGAGTCCGGGGCCACCCCGGCGCGGGCGGCGAGCTCGAAGACCTCGCGCCCGACCCAGGTGGGGCCGTGCACGCCGTTGGTGATGGAGCCGATCGGGACCTCGGCCTCGTCGAAGGCAGGCCAGAGCCCCTGGAACATCCCGCGCGAGACCTGCCCGTGCAGCTGCGAGACGCCGTTGGCGCGCTGGGCGAGGCGGAACCCCATGACGGCCATGTTGAACACGGCCGGGTCGCCTCCCTCGTAGTCCTCGGACCCGAGGGCGAGGATCCGCTCGACGGGGACGCCCGGGCAGGCGCCGGAGTCGGCGAAGTACTGCGCCACCAGCGACCGGGGGAACCGGTCGATGCCGGCCGGGACCGGGGTGTGGGTGGTGAACACCGTCGAGGCGCGCCCGACCTCGAGGGCGGTGTCGAAGTCCAGGGCGGGCCCGGCGGGGTCGACCGTCAGCTCGCGGATCCGCTCCAGCCCGAGGAACCCCGCGTGGCCCTCGTTGGTGTGGAAGACCTCGGGCGCCTGGTGACCGGTGATGCGTGAGAACGCGCGCAGCGCCCGGACGCCGCCGATGCCGAGCAGGAGCTCCTGCCGCAGCCGGTGCTCGGAGTTGCCGCCGTAGAGACGGTCGGTGACGTCGACGTACTGCTGGGGGTTGCCCTCCACGTCGGTGTCGAGCATCAGCAGCGGGACGCGCCCCACGCTGGCCACCCAGATCCGGGCCAGCAGGTCCGGGCCGCCCGGCATCGCGATCGAGATGGTCGCGGGCTCCCCGGTGGGCTCGCGCAGCATCGAGATCGGGAGCTCGTCGGGGTCCAGGACGGGGTAGGTCTCCTGCTGCCAGCCCTCGCGCGACAGCGACTGCTTGAAGTAGCCGTGGCGGTAGAGCAGGCCGACCCCGATGATCGGCACCCCGAGGTCGCTGGCCGCCTTGAGGTGGTCACCGGCCAGGATGCCCAGGCCCCCGGAGTACTGCGGCAGCACGGCGGTGATGCCGAACTCGGGGCTGAAGTAGCCGATCGCGCGGGGCCCGCCGCCCTCGGCGCCACCACCGGAGCGCTGGTACCAGCGCGGTGCGGTCAGGTAGGTCTCGAGGTCGGCGGCGGCGCCGGCCAGGTCGGCGAGGAAGGCCTCGTCGGCGGCCAGCTGGTCGAAGCGCTCGCGGCCCACGGCCCCCAGCAGACGGACCGGGTCGTGGCCGGTCTGCTCCCAGAGGTCGGCGTCGACCGCGGCGAAGACGTCCTGGGTCGGTGGGTGCCAGGACCAGCGCAGGTTCAGCGCGAGGTCGTTCAGCGCAGCCAGCGCGGGAGGCAGGACGGGACGGACGGTGAAGCGACGGATGGCACGCACGCGGCGAACGCTAACCCCGATCACTTGAACGATCCAAGACATCTGGACCTCTGCTCGCCGGGTGAACGGCGTGTTTCACACGGATGGACGCATAACCACCGGTTCCCGCACACGTTGAGCAGGCCATGCCCACCGCTCCCTCCCGCGCACGGCGCCGCATGACGGCCGCCCTCGCCCTCATGACCGCCACCCTGGTCCCGGGCCTCGCGCAGATCCCCGCCCTCGCCACCTCACCCACGGTCGCATCCGCCGACCTGCAGCACGTCGTCGACGGGGTGGTCGCCACCCTCGGCGACACCGTTCCCGGCCTGTCCGACCTCGACCTGCGCGGCCGCGTGCTGCCCACGGCGGCCCAGCGCAGCGCGGCCGACCGCCTCGGCGCGGTCACCCTGCGCTGGAACGACTTCGGGACCCCGGGCTCGTTGCTGCCCGCCGACGGCGCGCTGGCCCGCGCCACCTCCGCCGACCCGGTCGCCGCGGCGCGCGCCTACCTCGAGGACAACGCCGCGCTCTTCGGCCTGACCCGCGCGGCGATGGCCGGCCTGGAGTTGGTCAACGAGCAGAAGCTCGCCGACTACCCCGACGCGAAGGGCCGTCCCACCGCCCCCGCCGGTCACGCCGTGCTGTTCCGCCAGCGCTTCGGCGACCTCTCCCCCGCGCTCGGCTCGATGGTGACGGTGGGGGTCTCGCGCGGCGAGATCGCCTACGTCTCCTCCTCCCTGGCCCGTACGACGCAGACGGCCCCGGCCGCGACCCTCACCCCGCTCGAGGGCTGGGTCGAGGCCGCCGGCAACGTCGGCCGCTCCATCACCGGCACGACGCTGCGCAAGATCGGCACGGTCGTCGACCGTGCCGTCGGCTCGGTCGCCCCCTGGACCCGGCTCTCCGTGCCCGGCTTCTCCGAGCAGCAGCAGGTCCGCCTGCGCGCGCTCGCCCTGGCCGACGGCACCGTGCGCCCGGTCTACGAGGCCAACGTCGTCGACAACCAGGACGGCCTGGCCTTCGCGTACACGCTGATGGTCGACGCCGTGACCGGTGACGTCCTGCACCGCGCCCACCAGGTCGAGAACGACTCGGTCCAGGAGGTCTACCAGGGCACCTTCAGCAGCACCGAGTGCGGCCCGAAGCACGCCTTCGAGCTCACCGACGACCTGACCACCACCCTCAACGCCGCGGCGCTGGCGCTGCCCGTGGACGACGTGGTCGTGAAGTTCTTCGGTCCCAAGGACCGGTTGCTCTACACCGGCGACCTGCTCACCAGCCCCGAGGTCGTCACCTGGACCTCCCCGGAGCCGCTGGAGGCCGGCGTCTACAGCGCCCAGGTCTGCCCCTTCGACGACGCCTCGGCGGTCGTGGGTGCCTACGCCCTGATCGTGTCGACCAGCGACACGGCCACCCCCGGGGTCGGCGGCGGCCTCGGCTTCGACCCGACCTGGAGCTACTTCCCGGCCAACCCGTCGATGTCCTCGACGAAGATCGGCAAGACCCCGGGCAACGACGTCATCGGCTGCTGGGTCGACACCGCCGACTGCTCGATGCCCACCGGCCCGTTCCGCAACCTGGCCTCGCCCTTCGCGTGGGACCAGGTCAACGTCGCCGGTGCGTCGTCGATGACGACAATCGGCAACAACGCCAACACGCACGAGGCCTGGGCCAGCCCGCTCACGCCCGGCGGCCTGCTGCAGGCCCCGGTCTCGCCGACGCGCACCTACACCGGTGAGTTCACCGACGCCTGGAACGAGTCGGCCTGCGACCCGACCAACCTGGTGCCCGGCGGCAACGACATCGACTTCGTCACCGGCAACCTGTTCGTCTCCCACAACCGGATGCACGACTACAGCTACTACCTCGGCTTCACCGAGGAGAACTACAACCTGCAGCTGGACAACTTCGGTCGCGGCGGCGTGCCCGCCGACGCGGAGGTCGGCAACGTGCAGGCCGGTGCGCTGACCAGCCCGGTCTTCGAGGCCACCGGTGTCGCCACCGGGCGCAACAACGCCAACCAGATCACCCTGCAGGACGGCGTCCCCGGCATCACCAACCAGTACCTCTTCCAGCCGGCCGCCGGCGCGTTCTACGCACCCTGCACCGACGGCAGCCTCGACATGGGCATCGTGGGCCACGAGTACACCCACGCCATCTCCAACCGGATGATCGCCGGCCCGGACGAGGGCATCGGCTCCGACCAGGGCGGCGCCATGGGCGAGTCGTGGGGAGACCTGACCGCTGCGGAGTACCAGTTCAGCCACGGCTACAAGAACGGCGGCAACATCTTCGCCGTCGGCGTCTACGCCACCGGGAACAAGAAGACCGCGATCCGCAACTTTGCGATCAACAAGAACCCGCTGAACTACTCCAACTACGGCTACGACACCACCGGCGTGCAGGTCCACGCCGACGGCGAGGTCTGGAGCGGCACTCAGTGGGAGGTCCGCCAGGCGCTGGTGGAGAAGTGGAACAGGAAGTTCCCCTACAAGGACAAGGCCCTCCAGCTCGACTGCGCCCAGGGATCCGACCACGCCTCGCCCGTCGCCCCGCAGTACTGCCCCGGCAACCGGCGCTGGATCCAGCTGGTCTTCGACGCGTTCCTCCTCCAGCAGGGCAGCACCTCGATGCTGGACGCGCGTGACGCCATGCTGGCCGCCGACCGGATGCGCTTCGGCGGCGAGAACACCAAGGTCATGTGGCAGGCCTTCGCCCGCCGGGGCATGGGCAAGAACGCCGCCATCGACCCCACCGACGAGAACGTCGTCACCGGCGGCTTCGCCTCCCCCAAGGGCGGCAACGCCACCGTGACGTTCAAGGGCGGCTCGGGGCCCGGCTCGGTCTACGTCGGCATGTTCGAGGCGCGTACGTCGCCGCTGGCCGACACGTACCCGAAGACGAGGACCAAGGCGACCGCGACGATGACGCCGGGCCGTTACGACCTGCTCTACGTCTCCCCCAAGGGCGGCTTCCACCGCTTCGGCCTCACCGTCAAGGCGGGCCAGAAGCGCACCGTGCGGCTCCCCGCGGCCGTCAACCTGGCCGCGTCCGCCGCGGGCGCGAAGGTCATCGGCGCCACCGAGGGCTCGCTCAAGACCGAGGCGCTGATCGACGGCACCGAGGACACCAACTGGGCCGGCGTGACCGAGGCCAACGTCGACGACTCCAAGCCGTTCGTGGCCGTCGACCTCGCGGGCAAGAAGTCCAAGATCCGTCGGGTCCAGGTCAGTGCCCTGCTGAACCCGGTCGACGGCGCCGACGACATCGACCAGCTGTCGGGCTCGCGCTTCACCGCGCTGCGACAGTTCGCGATCGAGGTCTGCACCAAGGGCTGCACCAGCGGCAAGGCGAGGTGGAAGCGGGTCTTCACCTCGAAGTCCGATGCCTTCCCGGCCGTCCGCCCGCGCCCGACCGCACCCAAGCAGGTCATGCGCTCGTTCTCCTTCAAGCCCACGAAGGCCTCGGCCGTGCGGCTCGTGGTCCTCAACAACCAGTGCACCGGGTTCGCCGGGTACGCCGGTGAGCTGGACAACGACCCGATCACCACGACCGACTGCGCCACGGGCTCCGAGCGCGGCAAGGTCGTCCACGCGGCCGAGCTGCAGGTGTTCAAGAAGTAGCCCACCCACGGCACTCCAGCACGCCGAACCGGCGCGTCCTTCCGGAAGGACGCGCCGGTTCGGCATTCCCACCGGAGCTGCGCCACCGGGTGGGTGTTTGCGTGACGGGTGCCCAGCCGCTTGGCTAGTGGGCATGGTCGGACGCATCCCCGTCATGAACGTGATGCCACTGGTGGACCTCGGTCGGCAGCCCGCGAAGGCGACCGTCGGCGAGCCCTTCAGGGTCTCCGCGACGGTCTTCCGGGAGGGCCACGACAAGCTCGCGGCCGAGGTGGTGCTGACCGACCCCGCGGGCGTGCGTCGTGCGCCGGTGCGGATGGTCAAGCACCCCGACGTGCCGGACCTGCACGAGGCGTGGGTGACCCCCGACCTCGAGGGTGCCTGGAGCTTCGAGGTGCAGGCGTGGTCCGACCCGCTCGCCACCTGGCAGCACGACGCGGGCATCAAGATCCCCGCGGGTGTGGACGTCGAGCTGATGTTCCTCGAGGGGCGGCTGCTCTTCGAGCGCGTCGCCGCCACCCTCGAGCCCGCCGACACCAAGGCTCGACAGGTGCTCGAGGGCGCGGTCCTGGCCGCCCAGGACACCGAGCGCCCCGCCGCCGCTAGGCTCGCGGCCCTGCGCGACCCCGAGCTGACGCAGGTGCTGCTCGAGCACCCGCTGCGCGAGCTGGTCACCGTCGAGGGGCCCTACCCGGCGTACGCCGACCGCGAGCGCGCGCTGTTCGGCAGCTGGTACGAGTTCTTCCCCCGCAGCGAGGGGGCCACCAAGGACCCCACGACCGGGAAGGCGCGCTCCGGCACGTTCCGCACCGCGGCGAAGCGGCTCGACGCCGTCGCCGCGGCCGGCTTCGACGTCATCTACCTGCCGCCGATCCACCCGATCGGCGAGGTCAACCGCAAGGGCCCCAACAACACCCTCACCCCCGGCCCGGACGACACCGGCTCGCCGTGGGCGATCGGGTCCAAGGACGGTGGGCACGACGCGATCCACCCCGACCTCGGCACGATGGCCGACTTCGACGCGTTCGTGGCCCGCGCCGGCGAGCTGGGCCTCGAGGTGGCGCTCGACCTGGCCCTGCAGGCCGCGCCCGACCACCCGTGGGTCACCACCCACCCGCAGTTCTTCACCACCCGCGCCGACGGCTCGATCGCCTACGCCGAGAACCCGCCCAAGAAGTACCAGGACATCTACCCGCTCAACTTCGACAACGACCCCAGCGGCATCTGTCGCGAGGTGCTGCGCGTGGTGAAGCTGTGGATGTCCCACGGGGTGCGGATCTTCCGCGTCGACAACCCGCACACCAAGCCGGTGGCGTTCTGGGAGTGGCTGCTCAAGGAGGTCCGCCGCACCGACCCCGACGTGCTGTTCCTCTCCGAGGCGTTCACGCGCCCGGCGATGATGCACGGCCTGGGCGCGGTCGGCTTCCACCAGAGTTACACCTACTTCACCTGGCGCACCGCGAAGTGGGAGATCGAGGAGTACCTCCGCGAGCTCTCCAGCGAGTCCGACCACCTGATGCGGCCGAACTTCTTCGTCAACACCCCCGACATCCTCCACGCCTACCTGCAGTACGGCGGACCGGCCGCGTTCAAGGTCCGGGCCGCCCTCGCCGCGACCAGCTCCCCGAGCTGGGGCGTGTACGCCGGCTACGAGCTGTTCGAGCACGTGGCGGTCAAGCCCGGGTCCGAGGAGTACCTCGACTCCGAGAAGTACCAGATCCGCATCCGCGACTGGGAGGCCGCCGAGGCCGAGGGCCGCACGCTCACGCCGTACCTCACCCGGCTCAACGAGCTGCGCCGCGAGCACCGCTCCCTGCAGCTGCTGCGCAACCTCACGATCCACCACAGCGACGACGAGAACGTCCTGGTCTTCGCCAAGCAGGCGGTCGTGGGCGACCCCGACAGCGACACCGTCGTGGTGGTCATCAACCTCGACCCGCACGCCACCCGCGAGACGACCGTCCACCTCGACCTGCCGTCGCTGGGCATGGACTGGGGCGAGCGCTTCGTCGTCCACGACGAGATCACCCACCAGGACTGGTCGTGGGGCCAGCACAACTACGTGCGCCTGGACCCCCACCACGAGCCGGCCCACGTCCTGACGGTGCGGAGGGGCGCATGAGCGACCACCTGCCCTCCGAGTCCGGCGTGGACCTCGACGAGGCCACCCGCTCCCAGCCCGACTGGTTCAAGACCGCGGTCTTCTACGAGGTCCTGGTCCGCTCCTTCCGCGACTCCAACGGCGACGGCACCGGCGACTTCGCCGGCCTGGTCGAGAAGCTCGACTACCTCGAGTGGCTCGGCGTGGACTGCCTGTGGGTCCCGCCGTTCTTCCCCTCCCCGCTGCGCGACGGCGGGTACGACGTCGCCGACTACAACGGCGTGCTGCCGGCGATCGGCACCATCGAGGAGTTTCACCGCTTCCTCGACGAGGCCCACGCCCGCGGCATCCGCGTGATCATCGACTTCGTCATGAACCACACCAGCGACCAGCACCCGTGGTTCCAGGCCAGCCGCAGCGACCCGAACGGGCCCTACGGCGACTTCTACGTGTGGTCCGACACCGACGAGCTCTACCAGGAGGCTCGGATCATCTTCGTCGACACCGAGCCGTCGAACTGGACCTGGGACCCGGTGCGCCAGCAGTACTACTGGCACCGGTTCTTCCACCACCAGCCCGACCTCAACTTCGACAACCCGGCCGTGCACGACGCGATGATCGACGCGCTGCGGTTCTGGCTGGACATGGGCCTGGACGGCTTCCGCCTCGACGCGGTGCCCTACCTCTACGAGCGGCCGGGCACGAACGGCGAGAACCTCCCGGAGACCCACGAGTTCCTCCGCAAGGTGCGGCGCATCGTCGACGAGGAGTACCCCGGCCGGGTGCTGCTGTGCGAGGCCAACCAGTGGCCCCAGGACGTCGTGGAGTACTTCGGCGACTTCGAGTCCGGCGGCGACGAGTGCCACATGGCCTTCCACTTCCCCGTGATGCCGCGCATCTTCATGGCGGTGCGCCGCGAGTCGCGCTACCCCATCTCCGAGATCCTCGAGCAGACCCCGCGCATCCCCGACAACTGCCAGTGGGGCATCTTCCTGCGCAACCACGACGAGCTGACCCTGGAGATGGTCACCGACGAGGACCGCGACTACATGTGGCAGGAGTACGCCAAGGACCCCCGGATGAAGGCCAACATCGGCATCCGTCGGCGCCTGGCCCCCCTGCTGGACAACGACACCAACCAGATCGAGCTGTTCAACGCGCTGCTTCTCTCCCTGCCCGGCTCGCCGGTGCTCTACTACGGCGACGAGATCGGGATGGGCGACAACATCTGGCTCGGCGACCGCGACGGCGTGCGCACGCCGATGCAGTGGACCGGCGACCGCAACGCCGGGTTCTCCTCGGCCAACCCCGGTCGGCTCGACCTCCCGGTCGTCCAGGACGCGATCTACGGCTACGAGTCGGTCAACGTCGAGGCGCAGATGGAGAACCCCTCCTCGCTGCTGCACTGGACCCGCCGGATGCTCGCCGCCCGTCGCCACCACCCGGCGTTCGGCCTCGGGGAGTTCCACGACCTCGGCGGCTCCAACTCCTGCGTGCTCTCCTACGTGCGGGAGTGGACCGACCCCGAGACCGGCGAGGAGGACGTGATCCTCTGCGTCAACAACCTCTCCCGCTTCCCCCAGCCCGTCGAGCTCGACCTGCGGCGCTTCGAGGGCCGCCGGCCGGTGGAGCTGCTCGGCAACGTGCCGTTCCCGACCGTGGGTGAGCTGCCCTACCTGCTCACCCTCGCCGGCTACGGCTTCTACTGGTTCCGGCTGACGGCGCCCGAGCACCTCGAGGAGGACCAGCTGCTGTGACCTCCTCCGACACCCCCCGAGGCGGGTCCCCCCGGGCCCCGCTGACGCTGCGGACCGACCACCTCGACCACCGCGTCCTGGCCGACTACCTGGTGCGGACCCGCTGGTTCGCCGGGAAGGGCCGCCCGTTCACCGTCACCGGCGTACGCCGGCTCGGCGAGGTGCCCGCGGGGTCGGTCCCCGAGCCGCGCGTGGTGCTGCACCTGGTCGAGCTGACCTACTCCGACGTGCCCGCCGGGGCCAGCGACGAGGTCGAGCGCTACCAGGTGCCGCTGGCCCTCTACTCCGAGGCCGAGTCCCGCCTCGACCACGCCTTCGTGGGGTGGTGGGAGGAGCCGGGCCTGGGCTGGGTGCACGCCTACGACGCCCTGCACGACCGGGAGGCGATGGCCCGCTGGCAGCAGGCCTTCCACACCGCGGCGGGCCGGCCCGGCGGCAACCTGCTGGACCACGAGAGCTCGCTGGCCTTCCACCGGCTGCCCGGTCACGACCTCGACCTCGCCGCGCACTCGACGCTGTTCTCCGGCGAGCAGTCGAACTCCTCGGTGGCCTTCGGGGAGGACGCGCTGCTGAAGGTCTTCCGCAAGGTCACGCCGGGGGTGAACCCCGACGTGCAGGTCCACGAGGTGCTCAGCCGCGCGGACTCCCCCGACGTCGCGCACCTCTACGGCTGGGTGGACTGGGTCGACCCCGACTCCGTCGACCCCCACGACCCCGAGTCCGGCGAGGTCGTCCAGCTGGCGATGCTGCAGCAGTTCCTGCGCACGGCCTCCGACGGCTGGGACCTCGCGCTCTCCAGCGTGCGCAACCTCTTCTCCGACCCCGAGCTGCACGCCTCGGCCGCGGGCGGCGACTTCGCCGGGGAGGCCACCCGGCTCGGCCTGACCCTCCGGGCGGTGCACGACCTGCTCGTGGAGCACTTCGGCGAGGACGAGGTCCCCGCCCGGGAGGTCGCCGAGCGGATGGGCGACCGGCTGCCGGCCGCCCTGGCCGCCGCCCCGGCGCTGGAGCCGCACCGCGAGTCGCTCGAGCGGCTCTTCGACCGGGTCGCGGCCCTCGGTCACGTGGGCGTGCACCGCATCCACGGCGACCTGCACCTCGGGCAGACCCTGCGCACGTCGCTGGGCTGGAAGATCGTCGACTTCGAGGGCGAGCCGGCCAAGCCGCTGGCCGAGCGGCTGCTGCCCGACTGCCCCTGGCGCGACGTCGCCGGCATGCTGCGCTCCTTCGACTACGCCCCGCGGGTCGTGGAGCGCACCTGGGCCGAGGACGACCCCGACGGTGCGGACGTGCGCGCCGCCAAGGCCCAGGAGTGGGCCAATCGCGCCAAGAACCACTTCCTCGTCGCGTACGCCGGCGGCGAGGTCACCCCCGAGCAGCGCACGCTGCTGGAGGCCTACGTCGCCGACAAGGCCGTCTACGAGACCGTCTACGAGACTCGCAACCGGCCGACCTGGGTGGAGATCCCCCTCCAGGCCGTGGCCGAGATCGGAGCGTCATGACTCCCCCACCGCCCACCCAGCCCCCCGCCCAGCCCCCCGCCCAGCCCCCCACCCGGCCCGCTGCCGGCACCAGCCCGAGCCCCCGACCGGTCCCCCGCGAGGAGCTCGACCAGCTCGTCCGCGGCGAGCACGGGCACCCGCACGCGGTGCTCGGCCCGCACGTGCACGAGGGGGCCGTCACCGTCCGGGCGCTGAAGCCGCTGGCCGCCCGGGTCGCCGTCGTCGGGGAGTTCGGCGAGGTGCCGCTGACCCACGAGCACGAGGGTGTCTGGGTCGGGGTGCTCCCGGTCGCGGAGGTCCCCGACTACCGGCTCTCGGTCGCCTACGACGGCGACCCGCTGCTGCTCGAGGACCCCTTCCGCTTCCTGCCCACGCTCGGCGAGGTGGACCTCCACCTGGTCAACGAGGGCCGGCACGAGCAGCTGTGGACCGCCCTGGGTGCCCACGTGCGCCACTACGAGGGGGCCGACGGGCGCGCCATCGAGGGCACCTCGTTCGCGGTGTGGGCGCCCTCGGCGCGCGGCGTGCGCCTGAAGTGCGACGCCAACGGCTGGGACGGCCGCGAGCACCCCATGCGACAGCTGGGCACGTCCGGGGTGTGGGAGCTGTTCGTGCCCGGCGTCGGGTCGGGGACGGCGTACAAGTTCGCGATCCTGGGCCAGGACGGCCACTGGCGCGAGAAGGCCGACCCGCTGGCGCGCTGGGCCGAGCCGCCGGCCAGCACCGCCTCGAAGGTCTTCGAGTCCGACTACACCTGGGGCGACGACGCGTGGATGTCCGCGCGCGCCGACACCGCGCCGGTCAGCGCCCCGATGAGCGTCTACGAGGTGCACCTGGCCTCGTGGCGGCGCCACTACGACGGCAGCACCTGGTCGTGGGATCAGCTGGCCACCGACCTGGTGGCCTACGTGCAGGACCTCGGCTTCACCCACGTCGAGCTGATGCCGGTGATGCAGCACCCCTTCGGCGGCTCGTGGGGCTACCACGTCACGTCGTACTTCGCGCCCGACAGCCGCTTCGGCGACCCCGACGGGTTCCGGCTGCTGGTCGACCGGCTCCACCAGGCCGGCATCGGCGTGATCCTGGACTGGGTGCCCGGCCACTTCGCCACCGACGAGTGGGCGCTGGCCCGCTTCGACGGCACCCCGCTCTACGAGGACCCCAACCCCCAGCGCGGGTGGCACCAGGAATGGGGCAGCCACATCTTCAACTTCGGTCGCCCCGAGGTGCGCAACTTCCTCTTCGCCAACGCCGTGTACTGGTGCGAGGAGTTCCACGTCGACGGCCTGCGCGTGGACGGTGTCGCCTCGATGCTCTACCTCGACTACTCCCGCAAGGAGGGCGAGTGGTCGCCCAACAAGTACGGCGGGCGGGAGAACCTCGAGGCCGTGCAGTTCCTGCAGGAGATGAACGCCACCGTCTACCGACGGGTGCCCGGGGTGGTGACGATCGCCGAGGAGTCCACCTCCTGGCCCGGCGTCACCAAGCCGACCGACGCCGACGGCCTGGGCTTCGGCTTCAAGTGGAACATGGGCTGGATGCACGACTCGCTGACCTACATGGCCCACGAGCCGGTGCACCGCGCCTACCACCACGGGGAGATGACCTTCTCGCTGGTCTACGCCTGGTCGGAGAACTTCGTGCTCCCGATCAGCCACGACGAGGTCGTGCACGGCAAGGGGTCGCTGCTGCGCAAGATGCCCGGTGACCGGTGGCAGCAGCTGGCCAACCTGCGCGCCTACCTCGCCTTCATGTGGGGCCACCCCGGCAAGCAGCTGCTCTTCATGGGCGTGGAGCTGGGCCAGGAGTCGGAGTGGGCGGAGTCCCGCGAGCTCGACTGGTGGCTGCTGGAGCACCCCGAGCACGCCGGGGTGCACCGGCTGGTCCGCGACCTCAACCGCGTCTACGCCGAGTCCGGGGCGCTGTGGGCGCAGGACCACTCCCCCGACGGCTTCGCCTGGATCGACGCCAACGACGCCGGCCGCAACGTCTTCTCCTTCGTCCGGCGTGCCCCCGGGCACCCCGACCTCGTGTGCGTCGCCAACTTCTCCGCGGTGCCGCACCACGGGGTGCGCGTGGGCTTCCCGGCGGCCGGTGAGTGGGCGGAGGTGCTCAACACCGACGCCGAGACCTACACCGGCTCCGGGGTCGGCAACTTCGGCTCCGTGACGGCGGTCGACGGCGAGCACCACGGCCACCCGGCGTACGCCGACGTGAGCCTGCCGCCGCTCGGCACCGTGTGGTTCCGGGCGGCCCCCTAGGGTGACGGCATGAGCCAGCAGCCGACGACGAGGCAGAGCACCGTCGCCGACGGGGTGGCCCGTCTGGTGTGGCCCCCCGGGGAGCCCATCGACAACGTCCGCCGCGAGGTGGCCCGGGCCCTGGTCTCCCACGCCCGGGTCGAGGCGCACGTCGACCCCGACGACACCGAGGGCCAGCGGATCGCCACCTGGGCGGGAATGCTGCGCGAGGGCGTGATGCGCGGGGTCACGGTCGACGGCACGCCGGTGGACCGGATCGTCTACGCGCGGCTGGCGACCGACCGCCCCGTCGACGAGCCGGGCTCCTTCCGGGCGCTGCTGAACTCCTTCCTGCCGCGCAAGCGCGCCATCTCCCAGATGCTGGTGCGCGACACCGACGACCGGGTGCTGCTGTGCCAGCTGACCTACAAGACCGACTGGGACCTCCCGGGCGGTGTCGTGGAGGTCGGCGAGTCGCCGCACGAGGCCGTGGCGCGGGAGGTCGAGGAGGAGCTGGCCCTGGCCCTGCCCGCGGGACGCCTGCTGCTCACCGACTGGCTCCCGCCGTGGGGCGGCTGGGACGACGCGCTGTGCCTGGTCTTCGACGGCGGCGCCCACGACCCGGGCCTGCTCGACCAGGTGGTCAAGCAGGCCCGCGAGATCCGCTCAGCGCGCTTCTGCACCCTCGACGAGGTCGACGAGCTCTGCGCCGACTTCACCGCGCGGCGCGTCCGCGCCGCGCTCGCGACCCTGGCCAGCGACGGCTCGGCCTACACCGAGAGCGGGCGCTGAGGCGCTGCGCCCGCGGGGCGCACGCAGCGCCAACAGCACGCCCAGCACCAGCAGCAGCCCACCACCGGCCTCACCGACCGTCGGCAGGTCGCCGAGCAGCAGCCAGGCCGCGGTCATCGCCACCACGGGTGCCAGCAGGACCCACGGCACGACCGCGGCCGAGGGGTTGCGGGCCAGCAGGGTGTTGAAGATCCCGTAGCCCAGCAGCGAGGCCACGCCGGCGGTGTAGAGGGTCGCCAGGACCGCCGCGCCGTCCACGGCGGCCAGGCCCTCGACCACGGCCGACGGTCCGTCGACCACGAGGGCCAGCGCGAGCACCGGGACCGGGACGACGAGGCCCGACCACACCGTCAGGGAGAGCCCGCCGGGCACCTTGGCCGCGCGCGAGACGACGTTGCCGATCCCCCAGGACAGCGCGCCCATCAGGCACAGCCCCATGCCGAGCAGGGGGACGTCCCCGCCCCGGCCCTGCGCGACGACGGCGAGCCCCAGCACGCCCAGCCCCACACCGACGCCCTGGGCCACCGTCGGGCGCTCGCGCAGCACACCGGCGGCGATCACGATGGTGAAGACGACCTGCGCCTGCAGCACCAGCGCGGCGATGCCGGGCGGCAGACCGACGTCCATCGCGACGTACAGGAAGCCGAACTGCCCCACCGACATGAACAGCCCCACGGCGCCCAGCACCCGCCACGACACCGCCGGCCGCGGCACCAGGAACACCGCCGGCAGCACGACCGCCACGAAGCGCAGCGCGAGGAACACCAGCGGGGGCACCTCGCCCATGCCGAGGTCGATGGCCAGGAAGTTCAGTCCCCACAGCGTCGCCACCAGGGCGGCCAGGGCGTTGTCTCGGCGGCTCACGGCTCCCAGCCTGCGGCACCGCACCATGCAGCACCAGCGACCATTCCTACCCACCATCGTGAAGCAGCGCTGCACGGTCTGTCAGGATGGACCCGTGCTCGACCTCGATGCCCTCACCGCCCTGCGCGCCGTCGCCGAGCACGGCTCGGTCAGCGCCGCCGCCACGTCGCTGGGGTTCACGCCCAGCGCGGTCAGCCAGCAGGTCAAGCGTCTCGAGCGGCAGACCGGCGTCGCCCTGCTCGAGCGGGTCGGCCGCGGCGTCATCCTCACCGGCGCCGGGCGACACCTCGTCGACGAGGGCGGCCGGCTGCTGACCGACCTCGAGCGCCTGGAGAGCGGCCTGCACCGGCTCTCCGGCGACGTCACCGGGCACGTGCGGCTCGCGGCCTTCTCGACCGCGATGCGCGGACTGGTCGCGCCTCGCCTGGGCGAGCTGCGGCTGCGTCACCCCGATCTCACCTTCTCCCTGACCGAGACCGAGCCCTGGGACACCGTGGAGACGGTGGCCGCCGGCCGCCTCGACATCGGCGTCGTGCACTCCTGGGGCGACGTGCCCCTGCACGTCCCGGACCACCTCGAGCGCACGGTGGTGGCCCGTGACGTGGCCGACGTGGTCGTGCGTGAGGACCACCCGGTGGCGGGCCGGGGACGGGTGACCCCGGCCGACCTGGTCGAGGAGGGCTGGATCGCGACGCCCGAGGGCACCATCTGCCGCCAGTGGCTGCACCGGATGTACGTCGGCACCGGCCGCAGCCCGCAGATCGCGCACGAGTCCCTGGAGTACGACTCCCACCTCGCCCTGGTGCGCGCCGGGCTCGGCATCGCGCTGGTCCCCCGCCTGGGCCGCCCGCGCATCGAGCCGCCGCTCACCACCGTGGCGGCCGCCGACCCGGTCCCCACCCGGGAGGTCGTCGCGGTCCACCGACGGTCGATGGCCGCCTCCCCCGCGCTGCAGGCCGTCCTGGCCGCACTGACCGAGTGACGGCTCGTGTGGTCCAGCGCGGTCTATGGCCCGCGCTGGACCACACGAGGCGGCAGGTGGAGCAGGTCACGGGCCAGCATCGTGGCGCCGGCCACCGCCGCGGGCATCACGGCGACCGCCCCCAGCGGCACCAGGAAGCACAGCTGGGTCACCACGCCGAAGCCGAGGACGGCGCCGCGGTCACGCCCCAGCACCTCCGCGCGGGCCGCCCGGTCCAGGCCGCGGGCCTCCAGCGCACGCGAGACCAGCTCGGCGGCCAGCAGCCGACCGGAGACGACCACGCCGAGCACGAGGCCGACGACCGTGCCGACCACGGGGAGCAGGCCGAGCACGAGCACCCCGACCCCCAGCAGCAGGCCTGTGCCGGCCAGGACCAGCCCGTCGGCGGCCGATCGCCAGAAGCCCGGCCCGGAGTCGGGCACGTCCCCACCCAGCATCTGCTCGGTCTCGGCCCAGATCCGGGCGTAGAACGGATCCCCGAGGGTGAGCGCGAGCGCGGTGAACGTCATCGAGGCGACGACGAGGAAGCCCACCACCAGCAGCAGCGCCAGCCCCGTGCGCACGACGGCGCGCAGGGCGGTGGCCCAGTCGTCGGCGAAGGGCGTGGCCCAGGCGACCAGGTCGCCGACCTGCAGCAGCAGGACGACCAGGGTGCCGGCGACCAGCAGCAGCACCAGCAGTGCCGGGACCATCCCGAGCAGCATCAGCCCCGGGCGCGTGCGCCACAGGCCCAGACCGCGCAGGAGGTACCCCGGGCCGCGCACCGGTCGGCTCAGAACAGGGCCGAGGCGAGTGCCCGACGACCGTTGAGGACGCGCGGGTCGTCGTTGCCGACCGCGGCGAAGAGGCCCAGCAGGTGGTCGCGGGCGCGCTCGCGGTCCTTGTCCGAGGTACGCCGCACGAGCTCGACGAGCCGCACGAACGCGTCCTCGACGTGCCCGCCGAGCATGTCCAGGTCGGCGCACAGCGTCTGGGCGTCCACGTCGTCGGGGGCGGCGGCCGCCGCGGCCCGGGCCTCGTGCAGGTCCACCCCCTGGGTCCGCTGCAGGACCTTGGCCATCGCCAGGCCGGCGACCGCCTCCGCGTCGGCGGGGTTGGCCGAGACCAGCTTCTGGTACTCCTCGACCGCGCGGTCGACGTCGCCCGCGGCCAGCGCGTCCTGGGCCGGCGCGTAGCGCGGGTCCATGGCCGGCTCCTCGCCCTCCTCCGCCGCGGGGGCCGCGGCACGGGGCTGGTGCCGACCCGTGACCCCACCGGCGGTCAGCTGCTGGGCGAGCTGGTCGAGCAGGCCGCTGATCTCCTCGGGCCCGAGCACGTCCTGGGCGATCGGCTGCGGACGGCCGTCGAGCACGGCCATGAGGTACGGGATCGACTGCAGCTGCACGGCCTGCGCGATCGCCGGCGTAGCGTCGACGTCGACCAGCGCCGCGAGGAAGCGGCCCTCGTGACCCTCCACCGCGGCCGCGAGGTCCTCGGCCATCTGCTCGCTCTCCGGCAGCCGGCTGGCGGAGTAGAAGGCCAGCAGCACCGGCGCGGTCATCGAGGACTCGACGACCTGCTGGAAGTTCTCCTCGGTGACCATGACGGAGTACGCCGAGCCGCCCCGACCACCGGCACCTCCACCGGCACCTCCACCGGGCCGGCCGGCGGAGGACGGGGTCGCTGACGGGGCCGGCTTCTTCAGCGCCGAGAGGTCGATGGCACCGGGGCGGGAGAACGGCTGCTGCGTCATGGCGCCAATCCTAGGAAACCGGCGCCGCCCACCGGGTGGGGGCCTCGGCCGGTGGTCACACGCGGTCGGAGAGGCCCAGCGCCCCCGCCTCCTCCCACAGCTCCTCGCGGACCCGCGGGTGGGCGGCGTGCTCGATCAGGTGCCGGGCCTGGGTCCGCTCGTCGTGGCCGGCGAGCTCGGCGGCGCCCTGCTCGGTGAGCACCGCGCTGACCTGGAAGGAGGTGACCGGCTCGTCGACCAACGGAACGATCGTCGAGCAGTCGGCCTTGGGGTGCCACGAGCGCAGCGCCATCAGCGCCTGCCCGCCCGGGCTGTGCAGCGCCCCGACGATGAAGTCGGTCTGCCCGCCGAAGCCGGAGTGGATGCGGGCGTCGATGCGCGAGGCGTTGGCCTGGCCGAACAGGTCGACCTGCAGCGCCGTGTTGATGCTGGTCATGCCGGGGTTGCGGGCGATCAGGCCGGGGTCGTTGGCGGTCTCGGTGCGGATCATCCGCACCCGCGGGTTGCGGTCGACCCAGGCCAGCAGCTCGGGCGAGCCGAACAGGAACGACGCCTGCACCGGCACGCCCGGATCCAGCGCGCCCGCCTGCTCGAGCGCGAGCACCGAGTCGCAGAACATCTCGGTCCACACCCGCAGCCCCCGCCGGTCGGTCAGCCCGCGCAGGGCGGCGTCGGGCACCGCACCGATGCCGGCCTGCAGGGTCGCCCCGTCGCCGACCCGGGCCGCGACCTGGGCGCCGATCGCCGCGGCCTCCGCGTCGATCGCGCTCGGCGGCACCGGCGTCACGGGCTCGTCGGCCTCCACCAGGACGTCGATCGACCCCACGTCCAGCTCGCTGTCGCCGTACGTCCAGGGGACGCGGTCGCTCACCTGCGCCACCACCCGCCCGCCCCGGGCGCGCGCCGCCTCGATCGCGGCCGGCAGCACGTTGACCTCCGTGCCGAGCGAGACCCTCCCGTCCCGCGGCCGGGTGGTGTGCAGCAGCACCAGGTCCGGCTGCTGGGTGGTGACGAACAGCCGTGGGACCAGCGAGAGCCGCGACGGGGTGTAGCGCAGCCGCGGGCTGCGGCGCATGCCCGGCCCGACGAACGGCGTCTCGTAGGTCACCCCGTCCCTGTCGGGGATGCCCCGTTGGGCGTTGAGCACCCACAGCCGGTACGACGCCAGCGACTCGTCGACGAGGCCGAGCAGGTGCCACGGGGTGGCATGGTTGCCGGTCACGACCACCCGAGGGTCCTCGGGGAGGCCGGCCAGCACGGTGCGCAGGTCCACGCCCCCATTCCAGCAGAACCGGGGTGTGCTCAGCCGTTCCCCCGCGCCTGCTCGGCCTCGAAGCGCTCGAGCTTCCTGCGTGCCTCGTCGAGGCGTCGCAGGTCTCGACGGGTCAGCAGCGGGACCGGCCCCCAGGTGGCGTGCCGCGAGACCACCCGGTCCCGGTCCAGGCCGGCCACCTGGAACTCGCGGAGCGGACGTCGGGCCAGCTCGCGGGCGACCCGGCGGTCCTCGAGGTGGATGCACACGATGAACCCGGCCACCGCCGCGAGCAGCAGGAGGACGGCCCACCAGTGCGAGAAGAGGCCCACGGCACCCATGATGCCCCCGACGGGCCCCGCTACTCCCCCAGCAGTGCGTCCGCAGCGGCGTAGGGGTCCTGCTCCCCGGCGGCCACGGCGGCCGCCAGGGCGTCCAGGGCGGAGTGGTCCCCGAGCTCCCAGCGGGTCCGCAGGGCCGCCACGGCGACGGCCTCGACCTCCGCACGGGCGCGACGGGCACGCCTCACGGCGAGCTGGCCGGTCTCCTGGAGCCAGGTGCGGTGCTGCTCGAGGCCCTCGACGACCTCGTCGACCCCCTGGCCGGTCTGGGCGACGGTGGCGAGGATGGGCGGCTGCCAGGCGTCGGCGGCCCGCTCGGTGAGTGCGAGCCCCGCCCGCAGGTCGCGGCGCAGCCGGTCGGCACCGTCGCGGTCGGCCTTGTTGACGACGTAGAGGTCACCGACCTCGAGGATGCCGGCCTTCGCGGCCTGGATGCCGTCACCCATGCCGGGGGCGAGCAGCACCATCGTGGTGTCGGCCAGGCCGGCGACCTCGACCTCGCTCTGCCCCACCCCCACGGTCTCGACCAGCACGACGTCGAAGCCGGCCGCGTCGAGGACCCGGACGGCCTGTGGCGTGGTGAAGGAGAGCCCGCCCAGGTGGCCCCGGGAGGCCATCGACCGGATGAAGACCGCGTCGTCGGCAGCGTGCTCCTGCATCCGGATCCGGTCGCCGAGCAGCGCCCCGCCGGAGAACGGCGAGGACGGGTCGACGGCCAGCACGCCGACCGAGCGACCGGCCGCTCGCAGCGCGCCGATGAGTGCGTTGGTCGAGGTGGACTTCCCGACACCGGGAGCTCCGGTGAGCCCGACGACGTGCGCCCGGCCGGTGTGCGGCGCGAGCGCCGCCATCACCGGCCGCAGCAGGGGTGACTCGTCCTCGACCAGCGAGACGAGCCGGGCGACGGCCCGGGCCTGGCCGGCGCGTGCGCGCTCGACCAGGTCCGGGACCGCCGAGGGGTCAGTTCGACGGGACACGCACGATGAGGGCGTCGCCCTGGCCACCGCCGCCGCACAGCGCGGCCGCACCGGTGCCGCCACCGCGGCGCTTGAGCTCCAGCGCCAGGTGCAGGACCACGCGGGCACCGGACATGCCGACCGGGTGGCCGAGCGCGATCGCGCCGCCGTTGACGTTGACCTTCTCGTCGGGCAGGCCCAGCGCACGGGCCGAGGCGATGCCGACCGCGGCGAAGGCCTCGTTGAACTCCACGAGGTCCAGCGACGAGGGCTCGATGCCCTCCTTGGCGCAGGCCTTCGCGGTGGCGTTGGCCGGCTGCAGCTGCAGGGTGGAGTCGGGGCCGGCGACCATGCCGTGCGCGCCGATCTCGGCCAGCCACTCGATCCCGAGCTCCTCGGCCTTGGCCTTGCTCATCACGACCACGGCGCACGCGCCGTCGGAGATCTGCGAGGAGGTGCCGGCGGTGATGGTGCCGTCCTTGGCGAACGCCGGGCGCAGAGCGCCGAGGCTCTCGGCGGTGGTCTCGCCGCGCACGCCCTCGTCGGCGGAGACGACCACGGGGTCGCCCTTGCGCTGCGGGATGGAGACGGGGACGACCTCGTCGTCGAAGACGCCGTTCTTCCAGGCCTCGGCGGCCTTCTGGTGCGAGGCCGCGGCGAAGGCGTCCTGCTCCTCACGGGTGAACTTGTCGGTCGCGGCGTTGCACGACTCGGTCAGGCCGCCCATGGCCTGCTGGGTGGCCTGGTCGAACAGCGCGTCGTAGGCCATCGAGTCCACCAGCGAGGTGTCGCCGTACTTGAAGCCCTCACGCGACTTGGGCAGCAGGTGCGGGGCGTTGGTCATCGACTCCATGCCGCCCGCGACGATGACGTCGGCCTCGCCGGCGCGGATCATCTGGTCGGCGGTCGCGATGGCGTTCAGGCCCGACAGGCACACCTTGTTGATCGTGATCGAGGGCACCGAGGCCGGCAGCCCACCGGCGATGCCGGCGGCCCGGGCGGGGTTCTGACCGGCGCCGGCGAGGATGACCTGGCCCATGATCAGGTAGTCGACCTGCTCGCCGGTCACGCCCGCCTTCTCCAGGGCGCCCTTGATGGCGATCCCGCCGAGGTCGGCGGCCGAGAAGCTCTTCAGCCCGCCGAGCAGGCGGCCGATCGGGGTGCGCGCCCCGGCGACGATGACGGTTCCGGACATGCGGTTCTCCTCCAGTGCTGGGTGGGCCGGCGCGGGCGAGGGCCACGGGCGCCGGGCCGGGACCCGGTCAGGCTACCCACGAGTCATCCCGGCGGCGAGGGGCGTCCGTCCCGCCGACCATGAGGCGCTCATCACAACCCGGGCGGGCCCGTTGTGGCGGCGACGACGCTCGTAGACGATGCCGTCATGAGCACACCCCTCGAGATCCCCAGCCACCTGTTCACCGCCATCGACCACGTCGGCATGGCCGTGCCGGACCTCGACGAGGCGATCGCGTTCTACCGCGACACCTTCGGGATGACGCTGGCCCACGAGGAGACCAACGAGGAGCAGGGCGTGCGCGAGGCGATGATGGCCGTCGGCGACTCCGGCTCCTGCGTGCAGCTGCTCGCCCCGCTCTCGGAGTCCTCCACGATCGCGAAGTTCATCGACCGCAACGGCCCGGGCTGCCAGCAGATCGCCTACCGCGTCACCGACGTCGAGCAGGTGGCGGCGATCCTGCGCGAGCGCGGCCTGCGGATGCTCTACGACGCCCCCAAGCGCGGCACCTCCGACAGCCGGATCAACTTCGTGCACCCCAAGGACGCCGGCGGCATCCTGGTCGAGATCGTCGAGCCGAACCCCGCCGCCACGCACTGACCGTGCCGTGCATCACAGGGGGTGGTCGCGAGATCACTCTTCACGGCACTGTTACCCACCAGTAATCTTCCGCGCGGGGCGTCCGCCCCGACTGACTCCCGACCAGACCAGGAGCCACCCGTGCAGCACATCCTCGATGCGATCCAGGCCGGCCAGACCGGCGACGCGACCTCGCAGGACTTCGCGAACCTCGCCCTGCCCGAGTCCTACCGCGCCGTGACGGTGCACAAGGACGAGGTCGACATGTTCGAGGGCCTCGCGTCCCGCGACAAGGACCCCCGCAAGTCCCTGCACGTCGAGGACGTCGCGCTCCCCGAGCTCGGTCCGGGCGAGGCGTTCGTCGCGGTCATGGCCTCGGCGATCAACTACAACACCGTGTGGACCTCGATCTTCGAGCCCGTCTCCACCTTCGGCTTCCTCGAGCGCTACGGCCGGCTCTCCGAGCTGACCAAGCGCCACGACCTGCCCTACCACGTGGTCGGCTCCGACCTCGCCGGTGTCGTGCTCAAGACCGGCCCCGGCGTGACCCAGTGGAAGCCGGGCGCCGAGGTCGTCGCGCACTGCCTCTCGGTCGAGCTCGAGGACCCCGCCGGTCACGACGACACGATGATGGACCCCCAGCAGCGCATCTGGGGCTTCGAGACCAACTTCGGCGGCCTGGCCACCATCGCGCTGGTCAAGTCCAACCAGCTGCTGCCCAAGCCGGCCCACCTGACCTGGGAGGAGGCCGCCTCCCCCGGCCTGGTCAACGCCACGGCGTACCGCCAGCTCGTGTCCAAGAACGCCGGCCAGATGAAGCAGGGCGACAACGTCCTCATCTGGGGCGCCTCGGGCGGCCTCGGTGGCTTCGCCACGCAGTACGCCCTCAACGGCGGTGCCAACCCCATCTGCGTGGTCTCCAACGAGGAGAAGGCGAAGATCTGCCGCTCCATGGGTGCGGAGATGATCATCAACCGCTCCGAGGAGAACTGGAAGTTCTGGAACGAGGACAACACCGAGCAGAACCCCAAGGAGTGGCAGCGCCTGGGCAAGAGGATCCGCGAGCTCACCGGTGGCGAGGACATCGACATCGTCTTCGAGCACCCGGGCCGCGAGACCTTCGGCGCCAGCGTCTACGTCACCCGCAAGGGCGGCACCATCACCACCTGCGCCTCCACGACCGGCTTCATGCACGAGTACGACAACCGCTACCTGTGGATGAACCTCAAGCGCATCGTCTCCAGCCACTTCGCCAACTACCGCGAGGCCTACGAGGCCAAC
>Ga0208328_1000180_pt1 | contig 33534 bp, 34 predicted proteins | sample DeeseametaMP2633_FD_184170 | JGI IMG/M metagenome (GOLD analysis project Ga0208328, IMG submission 184170) | Marine microbial communities from the Deep Atlantic Ocean - MP2633 (SPAdes) | ecosystem: Environmental > Aquatic > Marine > Unclassified | place: Northeast of Antigua and Barbuda, North...
CCGATGATCTGCGCCTCGGTGAAACGGCTCTTTCGCATGTGTCTGCTCCTTCAGAGTTGGCGCAGACTCTACATTACGGTGAGGGATTTCGCGGGGGGGCAGGTCAACGTCAATAAAATTTCGATTTTTTTACAAGCACCGGGCGGCCGATTTGACGCGACATCTTGAAGATCTTACTCTATCTTTTTCGGAGCTATGGCCACGATGCACGCAGCAGCAACCTCGGTAACGCAGTCTGCTTACACCAGACTGCGAGAACTCATTCTGACTGGTGAGATTCCCCCAGGAGAGAAAATTCTACTTAAGGTGTTGAGCACGCAGCTTCAGGTCAACCTGAGTGCGCTGCGTGAGGCCCTTTCAAGACTTTCTGCAGAAGGGCTGGTGGTGGCCGAACCGCAGCGTGGTTTTCGCGCGGCCCCCTTCTCACTTGAGGACCTGCGTCACCTCAGTGAGGCTCGAATCGAGATCGAGACTTCCTGCCTCCGCCAAGCAATTGAAAAAGGAGATCTCGGCTGGGAAGGGCGGGTTGCTGACGCGGCTCATCAACTGGCGCGACTTTCGGGCAAAATTCGCAACGAGACGGGAGGGATTTCTTGTGAATGGGCTTTCGCGCATGATCGTCTTCACTTCGCGTTGTGCAGCGGTTGCGACAATACGTGGATGCTACGTATCCGTGAAATGCTCTACACTCAGAGCGAACGCTATCGTAGCTTGGCCGGCCCGCTGGCGGGGGGGGACACGGGACATTGACGCCGAGCACCGCGACATCGTGGACGCCTCTCTCGCCCGCAATGCGTTAGCTGCCTGCGCACTGCTTGCAGCCCATCTACGCAGCACTGCGGAGATCCTGATGGACACCTATAAAAGTGGTGATCGGAGCGAGATCGGCGAGGCTTCGCCGAAGGGGGCTGAGGGGTCTTGCCCCACTGAAGGGGTCCACCCCTTGGGATAGTTTATCCCTTATCACAGAGGACTACGACGATGGCAGGCAAACGAGAGAAGCCCGAAGTCATCATAACGAAGCTGCGACAGGTCGAGGTGTTGCAGGGTCAGGGCGCGAAGATCGCGGCCTCGTGCCGACAGAAGCGGGCGAGGCTTTCATCGCCTATGCCCGGCGTATCGTCGCGCTGAATGACGAAGCCGCGCTCTCGGTTGGCGCGGCGGCGGGCAAGGCCACCGTGCGGCTCGGCCGGCCGCAGGATTTCTTCGATGACGTGATGCCCGCGACACTTGGCAGGTTCGGACAGAACGTGGAAAACGTCCATGTCGACGTGCAGGCCGGGGAGAACAACAGGCTCGCCGATGAGGTCCGGGCGCATCGACGCCCCGATCGCCTTTTTCCGGCCCGGCAGCCCGACCGAAGGCGAAACCCTGTGCGAATGCCCCATGCACTGGCTGGCGCATGGCGATCTGCCGGAGGCTCCCGTTGCCGATCCGCTCCCCCTCACCATGTTCAACCACCCTTGCCTGTTTCGGCAGGCCATGCTTGCCACGCTGGACCACAGCCAGACGCGCTGGCGCGCCGCGCTCACCACGCCCAGCCTGCCCGCCGTCTGGGCCGGCCTGCGCAGTGGTCTCGGCATCACCGTGCGCACGGATCACGGCAGGCCGCAGGATATCGCTTGTGTCGGCGCAGAGCTTGGCCTGCCTGCCGGACTTGCCGAACATCGGAGTGCGTCTGCTGCGGGCGCCGAACCTGTCGCGTTTTGCCGAAAGACTTGCAGAAGTGCTGCGAGAAGAGACGCTCAGGCATCTGGACCCGCGCGCGGGAAGCGTTGATTTCGTGCGCCATCCTGATAGGCTGCACGCCACCTAGGGGTGTCCCGACAAGGGGCTGAGATATCGCTGGCGCTTCGGTCGCAGGATCGTTGGGCAGCGCGGTGACCCTTTGAACCTGATCCGGATCATGCCGGCGAAGGGACAGGATCGCAGCGCTCTCTTGCCCTTGCCGGCCTCAGCATGACGAGGCCGCCTTGCCATCTCCATCGACACCCCCCCGCCCGATTTCGGCGACTATCGCCGCCGTCATACGCGACAACCAGGTCCTTCTCGTTCGCCGCGCAAATCCGCCCGACGCCGGACGATGGGGATTTCCGGGCGGAAAGATCGAGCACGGCGAAACCCTGTTCGAAGCCGCAACAAGAGAACTGGCGGAGGAAACCGGCATTTCCGCCGAGCCGCTTCGCGTGTTCACGGCAGTTGACGCCTTTGACCACGACGCCACCGGTAGCTTGCGCCGACACTTCATCCTGATCGCCGTGCTGTTCCGATGGACGGAGGGAGAACCGGTCGCTGGAGATGACGCGCTGGAGGCGCGTTGGGTTGATCTTAAATCTCTGAAGGGAACCAGCCTCACTCTGAGCCTCGATGTGGCCGAGGTCGCGCACGAGGCCGCCGCCTTGATGAAGGAGGTGCTGGCATGATCGCCAATGTCCTGACCATCGCGGGCACCGACCCTTCGGGCGGCGCAGGCATCCAGGCCGACATCAAGGCCATGTCGGCGCTTGGCGCCTATGCCTGTTCAGTCATCACCGCCGTGGTGGCGCAGAACACCTGCGGCGTCCGGTCTTTCCAGGCGCTCGACCCCGATTTCGTCGCCGCCCAGATCGACGCGGTGCTGGAAGATGTGCGCATTGACGCGGTGAAGATCGGCATGATCGCCAACGCGGGCATCGCCCACGCCGTGGCCGAACGGCTGCGTCATCACGGCGCGCGCAACATCGTGCTGGACCCGGTGATGGTGGCCAAAAGCGGCCACGCGCTGCTGGACCCCGAGTCGGTTTCGGCCGTGCGCGAAGCGCTTGTGCCACTGGCCCGCCTAGTCACCCCGAACCTGCCAGAGGCCGCCGTGCTGCTGGATCGCGAAGACGACTGGACCGCCGAGACGATGCAGACCGCCCTGCCCGACCTCCTGGCACTCGGCTCCGATTACGTGCTGCTCAAGGGCGGGCACCTGGAGGGCGCGGACAGCACCGACCTGCTGGCCGGTCCTGAAGCGACGCAGACCTTTGCCGCTCCGCGCATCGCCACGACCAACGATCACGGCACCGGCTGCACCCTTTCCTCGGCCATCGCGGCGCTTTTGCCAAATCACGACATGCCCGAGGCCGTCGCCCGCGCCAAAGCCTATCTGCATGCCGCTCTTGCCCAAAGCGACGCGCTGGACGTGGGCCAAGGCCACGGGCCGGTGCACCATTTCCACGCGCTCTGGCCCGCTGAGGCCAAAGCGCAAGAATGACCTTGCCGCACCGCATTTCGGCCGGAGCGCTTGTCGTCGACCAGGGCAGACTCCTGCTGCTACGCCATTTCCATAAGGGCGAATACGACTTCTGGGCACCGCCCGGCGGCGGCGTTGAAGGCGGGGAAGAGCTTGAAGAGACGGCCCGGCGCGAAACCTTCGAGGAAACCGGCCTGCGGATCGAGACGCAACAGCTGGCCTATATCGACGAGTTGATAGATGGCTCGGGCAGGATGGTGAAATTCTGGTTCACCGCGCGGTTGGTGTCCGGCAGCATGGCGCTGTCCCGGAACCCGGACCCACGGGAGAGCATCAGCGACGCGGGATGGTTCGCCCGGGACGACTTGCCCCGGGCCCATGTCTTTCCCGCCGTCCTGCGCGGGGGATTCTGGCACGACTGGACGCGCGGCTTTGAGAGCATCGTGCGGTTACCCCTGAAGACCTCAATCTTCTGAGGCCTCAGCTCCGCGCCCCATCGGTTGCCCACCGCAATCGCCGCGCGCACCCCCGACATGAAGGGCGAGGACAGCGTGCCGATATTCACCGTCAGCGCGCCGGCGATGCAGGCGAATTCCCCGGCTTCCTCGGAATCCGAGACCATCGCGGGCGATGCCCCGGCGGCCAGCAGCACATTGGCGGCGATGTTCATGGCGACATCGCTGGTGATGCATTGCACCAGCGACGGCGCGGCGCGCAGGGCGTCCAGCAATTGCTGCGGTGACTGGGTCATGTCGCGTCCTCCAACGGGATATACAGATCTCCGCCATCGCGGAACTTCTCGGCCATCTTCTCCATCCCGTCTTTCTGCGCCTCGGCGCGGATGTCGTGGCTGATCCGCATCGAGCAGAATTTCGACCCGCATATGGAGAAGAAATGCGCGACCTTGTGGGCTTCCTTGGTCAGGGGCTCATCATGCATCGACCGCGCCGTTTCGGGGTCGAACGACAGATTGAACTGATCTTCCCACCGGAACTCGAACCTTGCGCGCGACAACGCATCGTCGCGGGCCTGCGCCGCCGGATGCCCTATGGCCAGATCGGCGGCATGGGCGGCGATCTTGTCGGTAATGACGCCGGTCTTCACATCGTCGCGGTCGGGCAGGCCCAGATGCTCCTTGGGCTTGACGTAGCAAAGCACCGCGCAGCCGATCATCGCCGCGCCGATGCCGCCGGTGATCGTGCAAGCACCACTTGGCCATGATCAACCTGCCGCGACACGATCCCCGTGACACGGTCGAGCGTCTTCGGAATCATGTGCAGCCGCACGCCCGCATGGATGGTGAAGTGATCTCCCCCCTGCTCTGCCTGTTCGATCAGCGTGTCGCGGAAGACCTCCCAAGTCAGGTCCTCAGCAATGCCGCCGACCATTTCCAACGCCTGATAGAAGCGCACGGTCCCGATTGGCACCGGCGCATTGCGGATAGGGAATTCGGGCGTCAGCCGGGTGCCTTCGGCAATGCCGTTGTCAGCGGGGGTGATGGCGCGCCCCGCGTAGGTCTGGGTATTGCCGCGCGCCGCGATCCAGCCCACGCGCAGGCGGGGCAGGTCCCGGTCGATGGCGATCTCGGCCTCCGGGTCGGTGTAGGGCCCGGAGCTGTCGTGGACGGTGACGGGCGGTTCGCCCGCCGTGGGGGCAGGTCGATCTCGTGCATGGGCGCGGATGTCGGGGTGGCGGTCGCCCGGTGCCAGACACGGCGCGAGGCGGGCAGCAGGCCCGTGGTGACGGTTGGGGTCAGGTCTTTCATCGGTCGGAGCCTCCATAGCTCAGAGCGTTGGAGACCCAATTCCGCGTCGAATGGGATTGCCGGTATCGGGATACGCCCCCTGTCGCGAAAGCGTGGCCGGGGCCCGCGCGGCCAGTGCACTATCCCTGCGCCAGTGTGAACTGGATCAGGTTCATCGGGTCACTGCGCCGCACGGGTGCCAGCAGTCTCTCAGCCGCTTGTCGAGCCACCGGGTAGTGGCGGCAAGCGGCCCGAGAAACCTGCCACTGTCGGCATCAGCGGCAGGAAGTTCTACCCGATTCACAGAATTCAGACTTCGACCAATTCGCTATTCCAAATTACTGAGGTCGGTTAGCTTGGGTCCCACAGACACGGGAGAAAGTCATGGAAGCAGGAGAACAGATCGGCTTTATCGGGCTGGGAACCATGGGCGCACCTATGGCGCTGAACCTGCGCCGCGCCGGACAGCCCCTGATGGTCTGGAACCGGACGCCGGAGCGCACAGCGCCCTTGAGAGAGGCCGGGGCCGTGGTGGCCGCCGATGTGGGCGACGTCTTCGAGAGGTGCAACACGGTGCTCCTTATGCTGGAAAACGAGGGGGCGACCGATGCCGTGCTGGGCCGCGGCACCGAGGCGTTCACGCGCCGCGTCGACGGGCATTGCGTCGTCTCGATGGGCACGACCTCGGCTGACTACTCCTTTCGCCTGTCGCAGGACATCACCACGGCAGGCGGATGCCTTGTCGAGGCCCCGGTCTCGGGCTCTCGAAAACCGGCGGAGACGGGTCAACTCGTCGGCATGCTGGCCGGACCTCCCGAGGAGATCGAACGCCTGCGCGCCCTGCTCTCGCCGATCTGCAAGCAGCTCTTCGACTGTGGCGCCGTGCCCGCCGCCCTGCAGATGAAGCTGGCGGTTAACACGTTCCTGATCACCATGGTCACCGGCCTCGCCGAAGCTGCGCATTTCGCGGCGCGCCACGGGCTCGACATGGACCGCTTCGCCGACATCCTCAACGCCGGACCGATGGCCAGCGATGTCTCCCGCGTGAAGATCGACAAGCTGCGCAACCGTGATTTCAGCCGCCAGGCCGGCATCTCGGACGTGCTGAAAAACAGCCGTCTGGTCTTGGAAGCTGCGAGAGCCGCCGACACTGCCTCGCCGCTGATGAACGTCTGTGAAGCGCTCTATGCGGAAACCGAAGCCATGGGCCGCAATGAGGATGACATGATCGCGGTGGTCCAAGCGATCGAAGCGCGCACCGGGCAGCGCGCTTCCTGAAACAAAGGCGCCGGGGCATCCTTGCGTCCGCGCGGTAGGATACTGCAACAGCAACAGGCGCCAACCGCGTCAGAGAACCTTCACCGGACGCTCACGTTCTAAGGAACTTCTCAAACATGCGGGTGCAGTCGCGGACGTTCCGTATCAGGTCGCCTATCCGCATCGTATGGGATCTTCTGGCAACAAGCGACGGATACAAAAAAGGAATTCGGGATGGTTGCACCTTTCGAGGAAGTGACGAGCCAGGAGATCAGCTGGCCTCTCGATGGCACCATCATGGATGCCACCGTGACCAAACCGGTGGGCAAGGGCCCCTTTGCGGGAGTGGTGATGGCGGCGGGCAGCGGACCGACGGATCGCGACTGGAATTCGCCGCTCCTGCCCGGAACAAACGGCAGCGCTCGCCTTCTCGCCGATGCCTTGGCGACGGCGGGTATCGCGTCCATCAGATATGACAAACGTGCGTCTGGTCCCCGTGCGATGGAAAACGTGCAGGTCTTGGCCGGCAAGCTGAGCATGCAGAGCCATCGCGATGAGTTCGACGGCGCAACCCGGATGCTTGCGAGCGAGGCGGACGTGGATGCCGAGCGCATTTTCGCAATCGCAAACAGCGAGGGAACGCTCCACGCACTGAACTATCAGAGCGCGACTCCGCCAATCCCCCTCAAGGGGCTGGTCCTGATCGGCCCGCCGGGCAGACCCATTGCGGAAGTCGCCCGCTCACAGATCATGGAGACTGTCGCCACCATGCCCGACAGCGACGTGTTGATGGCCCATTTTGACGAGGCAATTGCGCAGTTTGTTGCCGGCCAAACCGTCACTTCGGACCCGGCACTGCCCGAGATCGCTCGCAATCTCATCATGGGCTTGACGGCTCCCATCAACCAGCCCTTCTCGCGCGAACTCTGGACCGCTGATGCTGCCAGCCTGATCGCGAAGGTCGAGGCCCCAATTCTGGTTGTCATAGGCAAGAAGGATGTTCAGATTGACTGGCGAACAGATGGCGCCCGGATCGAAAAATCGGTCGGAGCAAGCAACGAGGTCACTTTCTCCTTCCCGGAAAATGCAGACCACGTCATCAAGTACGAGCCACGCCCACGATCCGACCTGACGGCCACCAGTTCAGGGGACTACAACGCCGAGGGAAGATCCCTCGATCCTGACACAATGGCTGTCATCCTCGCCTGGTTGAAAGCACATGCATGACAGATCGTTTTGGTGGGCCGTAGAGCAGACGTCGGCCTCTGTCTCGCCGGATGCCACTTGCGACAAGCTCTAACGCGTTACCGCCATGACCGCGCTTCCGCCGATCATGAACCCGCCGCCGGCATAGCCCATCCGGCGACGCGCGCGCTGACTGTCAAAGAGCCGACCCGCCCACTCCGCGATCAGCGCATGCCCGGCCAGCAGCACCACGACAACAAGGCTCGAGGTCACCGTCAGCACCGCAAGCTGCACGGGCAGATCGCCTTGCGGGTCGATGAACTGGGCAAGGAATGCCATGTAGAAGACGATCGCCTTGGGATTCAGCACCGCGGTCACGGTTCCGGCCCAGAAGCTGCTCCAGGACGAGGCGCCCCCTGCATGGCTGACCTTCGCCGGCGCATCGCGCCGCGCCGCCATGATCTGGCCGATGCCCAGCCAGGCCAGGTAAAGGACCCCGGCCCATTTCACGATCTGGAAGAGGAGCGCAGAGGCAGCGAGGATGGCTCCGACCCCGGCGAAGGACAGCCCGACAAGCACGATGCTCCCCACGACGTCACCGAGAATGCACATCGCCGCAGCCACCCTGCCCCGCGTCAGCGACTGCGCGATCACGAGCAGGACGCTCGGTCCGGGGATCACCGTCAGGACGATGCAGGCAATGGTGTAGGCAATCCAGGAGTCCAGCGACATGGTCAGTTCCCTTCGCTCTGGTCCGGTCCGCGATTAGCCGACGCCGTGGTGGCAAGGAGTGCCCCGCTTCCGATCAGCACTATGCCCAGAAGGTCAATGACGCCCGGCCGATCGCCAAAGATCAAGACGCTCCAGAACAGGGCGAAGACAAGATACCCATTGTCGAACAAACCGATGACCGGTGCGGGCGCCCTCTGATACGCATAGGCGACCAGGGCGGTGATGACAGCGAGCAGCACGCCCAACCCGGCCAGCAACCCCAGATCCGTCAGCTTCAGCACAGGCCAGACCGACAGCAGGAAACCCGCGTCGTTGCCCTGTCCGCTCCTCCACAGGCCGGCGACCAGCCCCAAGCCACCCAGAAACAGAACCAGGTTGAGGTTCATCGCCATCGACATCGCCGGCACGGCACGGCAACGCCCCTGCGTGATCACGGCCGCGAGTGCGTAGAAGAACCCGGCAAGCAACGGCAATGCGATCATCGGCGACACTTCATCCAGGCCCGGACGCAGGATTGTCATCACGCCCGCAAGACCCAAGAGGATCGCAACACCCCCGCGTCCCCCGATGCGCGTTCCGAGCAACGTTGAAGACAGGACAGCCATCCACATCGGCGAGGTATAATAACAGGCAGCCGCGATGGAGAACGACAACTCGGGCAGCCCGGCGTAATAGCAGACCCACATCAGGGCGAGGCACAGGCTGCGCAACCACACCCAGCCAGACACACGGACCAGGCCCATGTTCATGCGTGTGGTGAGCCGCAAGACCGCCCCGAGGCACAGCACGGCAATGCCGGATCGGACTGTCAGAACCTGCCCGAGCGACAGACCCTCGTTGTTGAGTTTTACCAGCGCGTCGGACAGCGAAAGCAGCAAGACGCCGGCCGTGATCGCGGCGATGCCCGAACCGAGGGTCGGCACCCTCTGCCGAATGGATCTGAATGATGTCATTCATGCATGCAATCATTCCCATCGCTCAATTAAAAATGATAAAAGAGGAAAAATACATGAGCCCTGATCATGCAAACAGACGACATCCAACTTGCTCGGCTGCGCCCGTTCGAGGCCGCGGCCCGGCTTGAGAGTTTCACCCGCGCCGCCGAAGAGCTTGGGTTGACGCAAACCGCCGTCAGCCGCCAGATTGGCCAGCTCGAGGCAGAGCTGGGTCTGCGCCTGTTTGAACGCAGGAACCGCGCGGTGTTCCTGACCGAGGAAGGTCGCCGATTGGGACAGGTCGCTAGCGACGCTCTGGCAGCGATCCGGGCCGAGGTCGCCGCCCTTCGCGGCAGCCGCGACCCCGACACCGTCGTGCTGCGCTGCCAGCTCTGCGAAGCCTTCTACTGGCTGATGCCGCGCCTTTCGGATTTCCATGCCAGCCACCCCGAGGTGCAGCTTCAACTGGTCAGTGCGCTTGCGCCGCTTACGGAGGCCACCGAACCCTTCGACATCGCCCTGCAGACCACCGGACGCGCCTCGGGCTCGGCCCGGCTGCTCTTCACCGCGGCGGACAGTATCTTTCCGGTCTGCGCGCCCTCCCTGCTCGCGGGTCACACCGCCCCGATCTCGCCGCAAACCCTGACCGACCTGCCTCTCCTGTCGCATCGTGTCACGCCGCAGGACTGGTTTGACTGGCCGGAGTGGTTCGCCGCCACGGGCCTTCCCCGTCCGTCCCGCTTGCGGATGATATCGTTCGACAGCTACCCCCTCGTGCTGCAGGCGGCGGTTGCCGGCCAGGGGGTTGCCTTGGGATGGAAAAGAACGGTCGGTGACATGATAGAGGACGGCAAGTTATGCCCTGTCAGCGACCGTCAAATTGACAGGCCAAACGAGATTTCCGTCTTCAGGGGCACCCGGCGCTCGAATTACACCGCTGTGGATTGCCTCACGTCATGGCTGAAAGCGCAATTAACCTGACGCCCAGAGGGACTCCGAAATGCCTATTTGCATAATGCTTGGTGTCGATGGTGTCCCGATCAACGGTCGCCCTGATGATGGCGCCTCATGGGCCTCATCTGTACGAGACGATCTGAGTGTGGACCGGCGTTGATGATGTGACCGCCCCCCGACGGCATCGATGTGCCAAGGTGGGTCTGCGAAGTCTTTCACCAACCGGTCAGGGCAACACGTAAGGCTTGCAAATAGCCCCCGCGAAGACACGCCAGCCACCTCTAAGGTTATTCATGCCCCCTATCCAACAACCCCTGATAGTGCTACCTTTTCCCCCGGAGAGGTGTTTCCCGTAGGGGGACACGAGACGTTCGCGATCGGGGCAGATCCGGCAGTGCCGCTTCCGTCCCGCTAGGGTGGACTTTGACATGATGGGACGCGTGGAGGCGGCGCCGATGGGCGCGGAAGACGCGGGCGGCAGGCCCCGATCCACGGCGCGCCGTGCCCGGCCCGATGACGGCACGTCGCGCCCCACCGCACCCCACGGACCGCCACAGCATTCCACGGGCACCCCAATGCCCGCATCCACGACGTTCGACCTGACCCCGGTGCCGTTACGGCCGCGAGACCCGCGCCCGTGTACAGCCACCACGACGGGGTCGAGGTCGCCCGTGGCCCTTAAGGGGATCCCCGCCGCCTTGCCGGGCGGCACCGCACGCCCGCCGGGCAATTCTCTGAAGTCGCGATATTCATAGGAGTTTTTTTATGAAACCGAAGCACTGGATAGCTACGACCATTTGCAGCACCGCATTCATCGCCGGCGCCGCATTTGCCCAGGACGCGGAAACGGCCGACCAGCCGAACATCCTCGTGATCTGGGGCGACGATGTGGGCCAGTCCAACGTCTCGGCCTACACCATGGGCCTGATGGGCTACACCACGCCCAATATCGACCGGATCGCCAAGGAAGGGATGATGTTCACCGACTACTACGCCGAGCAGTCCTGCACCGCCGGCCGGTCGTCCTTCATCATGGGCCAGTCGGTGTTCCGCACCGGCCTCTCCAAGGTCGGTCTGCCCGGCGCCGAGGAGGGCATGCAGATCGAGGACCCCACCATCGCCGGCATGCTGAAGGCGGAGGGCTACGCCACCGGGCAGTTCGGCAAGAACCACCTCGGCGACCGTGACGAGCACCTGCCGACGAACCACGGCTTCGACGAATTCATGGGCAACCTCTACCACCTGAACGCCGAGGAAGAGCCCGAGCACGAGGATTATCCGGGCGACATGGTGATGCCCGACGGCAGCACGTTCCGCGAAACCTTCGGCCCGCGCGGCGTGCTGCACTCTTACGCCGATGGCGAGATCGAGGACACCGGCCCGCTCACCCGCCAGCGCATGGAGACCGTCGACGACGAGACCGTCGCGGCAGCCATCGACTTCATCGAGCGCCAGCAGGAAGCGGGGACACCCTGGTTCGTGTGGTGGAACGGCACCCGGATGCACGCCCGCACCCACGTTCCCGACGACGTCCGCGCCAAGGCCGACGAGATGGCCGGGCGCCACCTCGACGAATATTCCGCCGGGATGCTGCAGCACGACATGAACGTGGGCCAGCTTCTCGACAAGATCGACGAGCTCGGAATCGCCGACAACACCTTCGTGTTCTACTCGACCGACAACGGCCCGCACATGAACACCTGGCCGGACGCGGCGATGACGCCGTTCTGGGGCGAGAAGAACACCCAGTGGGAAGGCGGCTGGCGGGTGCCCGCGATGGTGCGCTGGCCCGGCAAGGTCGCACCCGGAACCGTCTCCAACGAGATCATCCACCACATGGACTGGTTCCCGACCTTCCTCGCGATGGCCGGCAACGAAACCGTCAAGGAAGACCTGCTGACCGGCGTGACCGTGGCCGAGGTCGGCGGTGGCCGCGACTACCGGGTGCACCTCGACGGCTACAACATCCTGCCGCTGCTGACCGGCGAGACCACCGACAGCCCGCGCGAGGAGATCTTCTATTTCACCGACGACGGCGACCTTGCGGCGCTGCGCTGGAACGACTGGAAGATCACCTTCCTCGAGCAGAAGGCATGGGGCACGCTGCGGGCCTGGATGGAGCCGCTCACACCGCTTCGCACGCCGCTGGTGTTCAACCTGCGCCGCGATCCCTACGAGCGCGCCTACCGCACCTCGAACACCTATTACGACTGGATGTTCGACCGCGCCTACATGCTGGTGCCCGCACAGCGCTACGTCGGCAACTTCCTGGAGACCTTCATCGAGTACCCGCCGCGCCAGGAAGCGGCGTCGTTCAGCCTCGACAAGGTCATGGAGAAGCTGTCGCAGCCGCACGGCTCCCAGTGATCCGCGCATAACGGACCGGCGGCCCCCGCCGCCGGTCCTTCCCATTTTCAGGAGGTTCCTGCGATGCGTATTGCCGCAGCCACGATTGTCACGCTGTCCCTGCCCCTGAGCGCCCTCGCCGATCCTCTGCCGTCGTGGAACGACACCGAGGCGAAGGCCGCGATCATCGCCTTCGTCGACAAGGTCACCGATCCCGGGTCCGGCGACTTCGTCCCGGCCCGCGACCGCATCGCCACCTTCGACAACGACGGCACGCTCTGGGCCGAGCAGCCGGTCTATTTCCAGGCGCTCTACGCGCTCGACGTGCTCAGGGAGAAGGCCGCGGCCGATCCCTCGATCCTCACCTCCGACATTCTGAAGGCCGCCTCCGAGGGCGATCTCGACACGGTGATGGCCAGCGGCATCGAGGGCCTGCTCGAGGTCATCAACGTCTCGCACGCGGGCATCACCGTCGACGCCTTCCAGGCCGATGCCTACGAGTGGCTCACCACCGCGACCCACCCGACCAGCGGCAAGACCTATGCCGGGATGGTCTACCAGCCGATGCTCGAGCTGCTGAGCTACCTGCGCGACGAGGATTTCGCCACCTACATCGTCTCGGGCGGCGGCATCGACTTCATCCGCTCCTTCGCCGACGAGGCCTACGGCATCCCGCCTTGGCAGGTGGTCGGCACCGAGGGCACCACGACCTTTGCCGTCGAGGAGGGCGGCGCGGTGCTCAACAAGGACGGCGGCGTCACCTTCATCGACGACAAGGAGGGCAAGCCGGTCGGCATCATCCGACACATCGGCCAGCGCCCGATCTTCGCCGCGGGCAATTCCGACGGCGACTTCGAGATGCTCGAATACACCACCGGCGGCGACGGGCCGTCCTTCGGGCTGATCGTGCACCACACCGACGCCGAGCGCGAATTCGCCTATGATCGCGACAGCCACATCGGCGAGCTCGAGCGCGGCCTCGACGAGGGCCCGGAACGCGGCTGGCTGATCGTCGACATGGCACAGGACTGGGCGAAGGTGTTCCCCTCCGACTGAGCCTTGCAACGGGGCGCGCGGGGCGCTTGCGGGAAGACGGCTTGCGGGAAGAAGGACTGAGCATGGACGACATGACCGACACCGGCGCCCGCGCCCAGATCGACGCGCTGCGCGTGCGGATGGGCGACGCGATCATCGGCCAGCGCGAGGTCATCGAGCGGCTGCTGATCGGCCTCCTCGCCAACGGCAACCTGCTGGTCGAGGGCCTGCCGGGCCTTGCCAAGACCCGCGCCATCAAGGCCCTGGCGCGGAACATGGAATGCGATTTCAGCCGCATCCAGTTCACCCCCGACCTGCTGCCCTCGGACGTCACCGGCACCGAGGTCTATTACCAGGGCGAGGGCGGCGGCTCGTTCCGCTTCGAGCCGGGGCCGATCTTCGCCAACCTCGTTCTGGCGGACGAGATCAACCGCGCGCCCGCCAAGGTGCAGGCGGCGCTGCTCGAGGCGATGGAGGAGCGGCAGGTCACGGTGGCGGGCACCACCCACCGGATGGAGCCGCTGTTCATGGTCATGGCCACCCAGAACCCCATCGAGCAGGAGGGCACCTACCCGCTGCCCGAGGCGCAGATGGACCGTTTCCTCATGCACGTGAACATCACCTACCCGCCGGTCGAGGACGAGGTCGAGGTCATCCGCCTCGTCCGCGCCGAGGAGATCGCGGCGCAGGCGCCTGCCGATGGCGCCCATGTCGCGCCCCGCGCTCCGATCCCGCAGGAGGCGGTGTTCGCCGCCCGCCGCGAGATTGCCGCCCTGCCCGTCGCCCCGGCGATGGAGCGCTACATCGCCGATCTGGTCAACGCCACCCGCGTGCCCGGGCAGTTCGGCGACGACCTGAAGCGCTGGATCGAGGTCGGCGCCAGCCCGCGCGCCTCGCTGGCGCTCGACAAATGCGGCCGCACCCACGCCTGGCTCGCCGGGCGCGACTACGTCGACCCCGAGGACATCCGCGCCGTGGTCGCCGACGTGCTGCGCCACAGGCTGGGCCTCAGCTACGAGGCGCAGGGCGAAGGGATAAGCCCCGACGCGGTGGTGGCCGAGATCGTCCGGCAGGTGGCGCTGCCCTGAGACGCTGCACCGGCGGCTGATCCGACCGCTGGCCCGAGACCCTGAAAGGGGGAGAAGATGAAGGACCGCGCCGCCCGCATCCGCACCGGAACCCTGCCGAAGGCCCGGCAGGTGTCGGAGGATCCGCGCATCCACGCGAGCCTCGCGCATCTGCGCAGCCTCGAGGGTCCGGCGCGCGGGCTCAGCTTCCTGCCACGCCAGCCGGCGCAATCGGTGCTGAACGGCCGTCATGCCTCGCGTTTGCGCGGGCGCGGGCTCAACTTCGAGGAGCTGCGCGACTACCTGCCCGGCGACGACGTGCGCGCCATCGACTGGAAGGTCACCGCCCGCACCGGCGCGCCGCATGTGCGGGTGATGACCGAGGAGCGCGACCGCCCTGCCCTGCTGGTGGTCGACCAGCGCATGTCGATGTTCTTCGGCACCCGGCACAACATGAAGTCCGTGACCGCCGCCGAGGCTGCCGCGATGACCGCCTTCCGCATCCTCGATCAGGGCGACCGGGTGGGCGGCATCGTCTTCGGCGACGAGGTGCTGGCCGAGATCCGCCCGCAGCGCAGCCGCGCCGCGCTCAACCGCTTCCTCACGGCGCTGGCCGATGCCGGCGCGCTGCTGCACGCCGAGGCCCCCAACGTGACGCCTATCGGGCTCACGCAGGTGCTGCGCTCGGTGGCGCGCATCGCCCGGCGCAACCACCTGATCGTGGTGCTGAGCGATTTCGACGGCATCGACGCCGAAACCGAGCGCGTGGTGGCGGCACTGGCACGGCACAACGACCTCATCCTCGTGCCGGTCACCGATCCCAGCGCCGGCGAGCTGCCCCCGGGTCTGCGCCTCATCGTCACCGACGGCGCGCTGCAGGCCGAGATCGACACCGGCTCTGCCGGCCCCCGGCAGGGGCTGGCCGAGATGTCGCGCGGCCGGATCCGCGAGGTGCTCGACTGGCAGCGCCGCTTCGGCGTCGCGATCCTGCCGCTCTCCGCCGGCGAGGAAACCCTGCCGCAGATGCGTCGCCTGCTGGGGCTCGGGCCGCGATGACCGACGACGACGCACCGGACACCGCCGAAAGCCTCGTCGCGCTCATCGACCTGCTGGTCGAGCCACCGCCGCCCGTGCCGGTGCCGCTGACGCCGCAGACATGGGGCTGGGCGGGGCTCGCCCTGCTGCTGCTGGCGCTTGTGGTCCTGGGGCTCTGGCGCTGGCTGGCGCGGCGCCGGGCCAACGCCTACCGCCGCGCCGCGCTGGCCGATCTTGGCAGCGCCGCCACCACCGCCGAACTTGCCGAGATCCTGCGCCGTGCCGCGCTCGCCGCATGGCCGCGCACCGAGGTCGCGGCGCTCGCGGGGGCAGACTGGACCCGCTTCCTCGACCGCACCGGCAAAGGCGGCTTTCCCGCCGCCGCGGGCGAAGAGCTGCGTCGCGCCACCTATCGCGACACCGGGGCCGCGCCCTCGCCCGAGCTGCGCGCCGCCGCCGGTCGCTGGCTGCGCAGCCACCGCGCCGGGCCCACTGCCGCGAGGGCGCCGTCTTGATCCAACTCGCCGCGCCCTGGATGCTGCTCCTGCTGCCGCTGCCGCTGCTGGTGTGGAAGCTCCTCCCGCCCCACCGCGAACAGGAGGACGCCCTGCGCTTCCCCTTCTTCCGCCGCATCGCCGAGGCCGCGGGCGCCGAGCCCCGCGCCGGGGCCGTGGTGCTGTCGCGCCCGCGCGTGTCGCTGATCGCGGCGACGCTCTGCTGGGTCCTCGTGGTGCTGGCGCTGGCCCGGCCCGAGCGGCTTGGCGCGCCGGTCACCATCGAGACCGCGGCGCGTGACGTGGTGCTCGCCATCGACATCTCTGGCTCCATGGACAGCCGCGATTTCGCCGCCCCCGACGGCACCCGGAAGCAGCGCCTCGCCGGGGTGCGCGACGTGGTGCGCGGCTTCGTCGAGGGCCGGGACGGCGACCGCATGGCGCTGATCGTCTTCGGCTCTGCCGCCTACCTGCAGGCGCCGCTGACCGCCGACCTCGACGCCATCCTCGCCCTGCTCGACCGCACCGAGGTCGGCATGGCCGGGCCGCACACGGCGCTGGGGGATTCCATCGGCCTCGCCATCCGCACCTTCGAAAGCAGCGAGATCGACCAGCGCCTGCTGATCCTGCTCTCGGACGGGTCCGACACCGCCAGCCGCATGGACCCGGTCAACGCCGCCGAGATCGCCGCCGGGCGCGCCGTCGAGATCTTCACCGTGGGCGTCGGCGATCCCGATGCCACCGGCGAGAACCGCGTCGACCTCGACACGCTGCGCGCCATCGCCGACCGCACCGGCGGCGCCTATTTCTTCGCCGCCGACGAGGCCGCGCTGACCGCAGTCTACGAGCGCATCGACGCGCTCGCCCCGCGCGAGACCGAGACGCTCTCGTTCCGCCCGCGCCGGTCGCTGTCATGGTTGCCGCTGGGCCTTGCCGCGCTGGTGGGCCTTGCCTCGCTGGCGCTGCTGCGGCTGCGCAAGGGGGGCGCCCGTGCGCCACGCGACACGGGGGCTGCGGCATGAGCGATCTCGCGTTCTTCCTCGAGGCCTTCCGCTTCCTGCGCCCGCTCTGGCTGCTGCTGATCCCGCTGGCGCTGCTGCTCTGGTGGTCGGTGCGCCGTGCCGACCGGCGCAAGCCGATGCTGGCCGAGGCCATCGCCCCCCACCTGCGCGAGGCGCTCACCGTCGGCCGCCGCGGCCGGCGCAGGCTGGCGCCGGTGGACAGCGTCGCCCTGATGCTGGTGCTCGCGTCCATCGGCGCCGCCGGGCCCACGTGGTCGCGCCAGCCCGATCCGTTCGCCGCCCAGTCCGCCCCCGCCGTCGTCGTGCTCGAGGTCACCGACAGCATGGAGACCGGCGACGTCGCGCCATCGCGGCTCGAGCGTGGCAAGCAGAAGATCCGCGATTTCCTCGACCTGCGGGCCGGCGCGCGCACCGCGCTCGTGGCCTATGCCGGCACCGCCCACGCTGTGCTGCCGATGACCGAGGATCCTCAGGTCATGGTGCCCTATCTCGAAGGCCTCTCGCCGCAGGTCATGCCGCGCGAGGGTGCCCGCGCCGCCGAGGCGCTGCAGCTCGCGCAGTCGCTTCTGGCCTCCGAGGACAGCACCGGCGGCATCCTCTTCGTGAGCGACGGCATCGACCCGGCGGACGTGGCGGCGCTGAACGCCAGCCCGCAGCCGGTGGCGGTGCTGGCGATGCTGCCCGAGGGCACGCGCGACCGGGGCATCGACGCGCTGTCGGTTCCGGTGGTGACGGCGACGGCGGATGCGGGCGACGTGAGCCAGCTCGATGCGCTGCTGAACGCCGCCTACCGCCGCGCCCAGCTCGAGGAATCCGAGCAGCCGTGGGACGACCGCGCCCATTGGCTGGCCTGGCCCGCGGCGCTGGTCCTGCTGCTCTGGTTCCGCCGCGGCTGGACCATGCGGTGGGCGGTGCTCGCCGCGCTGGCGCTGCTGCCCGGCGCAGAGGGCGCCCGGGCCGAGGGCATCGCCGACTGGTTCCTGACGCCCGACCAGCAGGGCCGGCTCGCCTACGAGAAGCGCGACTACGAGCGCGCCGCCGCGCTTTTCGCCGATCCGCTCTGGCGCGGCTATGCGCTCTACAAGGACGGCCAGTACAAGGCCGCCATCGAGGTGCTCGACCGGGTCGAGACCGCGCAGGCGGCGATGATTCAGGGCATCGCGCAGATCAAGTCGCAGAGCTACCGCGACGGCGTGCGCGCCTTCGAGACCGCCCTCGCGCGCGACCCGGACTACCCCGGCGCCGCCGAGAACCTCGCGATCGCCCGGCGCATCGTCTCCTACATCGAGACGCTTCAGGATCAGTCCGACACCGGCGAGGACACCGGCATCGGCGCCGACGAAGAGGTCTATGACAACGAGAGCGGCAGCGGCGAGGAGACCCGGCGCCCCACCACGGCAGGCACCGCGATGCTCACCGCGGACCAGTGGATGACCACGGTGGACAGCCGCACCGACGAATTCCTGCGGCTGCGCTTCGCGCTGGAGGCGTCGCAGCCCGCGCCCCCGCAGGAGGGCACAGAGCCATGATCCGCGCAGCGCTTGTCGTGCTTGCCCTGCTCCCGCCGCTGCAGCTTGCGGCGCAGGAGGACGCGCTCGCCCCGCAACTGCTGGTGGAATTCCCCCAGACCGAGGCCATCCCCGGCCAGTTCCTGACCCTGCGCCTCACGGTGCTGGTGCCGACCTTCATGCCGAAGCCGCCGCAATGGCCGGGCTTCGAGGCGCCGAACCTGATCGTGAGGCTGCCCGAGGGCTCCAGCAACCCGACCTCGAAGCGGGTGAACGGCGAGACATGGTCCGGGATCAGCCGCCGCTACCGCATCGCGCCGATGGTGCCGGGCGATTTCACCCTGCCGCCGCAGCAGGTGCGGATCACCTATCGCAACCCCGAGGGGCTCGACGACCTGACCGCCACCCTGACGACCGAAGCCATCGGCTTTGCCGGGATCCTGCCCGAGGGGGCCGAGGGGCTCGACCCGTTCCTCGCCGCCTCGGATCTGGTGCTGACGCAGGAGCTCGAGGGCACGCCCGAGGCCATGGTGCCCGGCGACAGCCTGTCGCTGCGGCTGGTGGCCGAGGTCGAGGGCGTCTCGCCGATGTTCCTGCCGCCGCTGCTGCCTCGGGTCGCGCTCGAGGGGCTGGCGGCCTACCCCGACGAGCCGCAGCTGGCCGAGACGGACGACCGCGGCGTGCTGAGCGGCACCCGCACCGAAAGCCTGACCTTCGTGGCCGAGGCCGGCGGCGGCGGCACCGTTCCGGCGGTCGAGCTTCAATGGTACGACATCGACGCCGGCACCGTGAAGACCGCCTCGGCCGCGCCGGTCACGCTGCAGGTGGAAGGACCTCCGGCACAGAGCGCCGCGCCGCTCGACCTGCGCCGCCTCCTGCTTCTGGGGCTGGCCGTCGTGGTGGGGCTGGCGGTCGTCGTCGCGCTGCTGCGGCGGTCGCTGCCGCTGCTCGCCCGCCGTCGCGAAGAGCACAGGGCCCGGGTACTGGCCTCGGAGGCCCACGCCTGGCAACAGCTCTCGCAGGCGGTGGCCCGGCGCGACGACGCGGCGCTGCGTCCGGCGCTCGACCTCTGGGCCTCGCGCTGCGAAGGTGCCGACCCGCGCCGCACGCATGCGGTGCAGAACGCCCTGCTGGCGCTCGGGGCGGCGCGCTACGGCGGTGGCGAGGCCAATGCCCCGGCCGTTTGGCACATGCTCGACGCGGCGCTGAGGGAGACGCGCGGCAGGCAACGGCGCGATCGCGACGCGACGCCCCTGCCCCCGCTCAACCCCGGCCGTGCGGGCTAGGGTCAGCGCGGGCTTTCAGGGAACTTCGCCCGGGTGCGGTTGGCGAAGGCCACCAGCGACAGCATCACCGGGACCTCGACCAGCACGCCCACCACCGTGGCCAGCGCCGCGCCCGAGTTCAGCCCGAATAGCGAGATCGCCACGGCCACCGCCAGTTCGAAGAAGTTCGACGTGCCGATCATCGCGCAGGGTGCCGCGATCCGGTGCGGCACTTTCAGGGCCCATGCCGCGCCATAGGCCAGCGCGAAGATGCCGTAGCTCTGGATCAGGATCGGCACCGCGATCAGCGCGATCACCAGCGGCCGCGCAAGGATCACCTCGCCCTGCAGCCCGAAGAGGATCGCCACGGTCGCGATGAGCCCCACCATCGAGAGCGGCTTCACCCGCGCCGAGAACGCCGCGATGGCCGCCTCCGAGCCCAGCAGCCGGCGCGTCAGCAGCCCAGCGAGCAGCGGCAGCAGCACGTAGAGCACGGTGGCCAGCACCAGCGTGTTCCACGGCACGGTGATCTCGGTCACGCCCAGCAGGAAGGCCACGATGGGCGCAAAGGCCACCACCATGATGAGGTCGTTCACCGACACCTGCACCAGCGTGTAGGTGGCATCGCCCCGGGTGAGCTGCGACCACACGAAGACCATGGCGGTGCAGGGCGCGGCGCCCAGCAGGATCAGCCCGGCGGTGTATTGCGCCGCATCCTCGGGCGCGATCCACGGCGCGAAGACATTGTCGAAGAAGAGCACTGCCAGAAGCGCCATGGTGAAGGGCTTGACCAGCCAGTTCACCGCGAGCGTCACCAGCAGCCCCTTGGGCTGCCGCGCCACCCCGGCGACGGCGCCGAAATCGACGCCCACCATCATCGGGTAGACCATGGCCCAGATCAGCACCGCCACCACGAGGTTGATCGAGGCCACCTCGGCCGCGGCAATCGCCCCCATCAAGCCCGGCGCCACCAGACCGAGCGCGATACCGCCCACCATCGCCAGCGCGACCCAGAGCGACAGGAACCGTTCGAAGCGGCCCATCGGGGCGGGCGCGGTGCAGGATGCGTCAGACATGGCGGGACCTCACGGGCGGGCGGCGGCGGACGCGCGCCGATGTTTCGTCATTTCGGGGTTTCCCGAAGTGAGAACTCAGCTAGCCGACGCCCCCTCCACTTGTCAAGTTTCGACATTTCGGGCAGGGTCGAAATATGAACAAGACCACCGCCATCGACGCCTGCTCGGCCCTCGCCCACGACACCCGGCTGTCGATCTTCCAGCTGCTGGTCACCCGCGGCCCCGAGGGCACCCCGGCGATGGAGGTAGCACGGCTGCTCGGCGCCAAGCCCTCGACTCTGTCGGGCCATCTCGCCACGCTCAAGCGTGCAGGCCTCGTGCGCGCCACCCGGCAGAAGCGCGAGATCCTCTACGCGGCGAACCTCGACACGGTGAGCGGGCTTATCACCTTCCTGCTGCGCGATTGCTGCAAGGGCACCGGCACCGAGTGTCTCGACCTCTCGGCGCTGCTGCCCGACCGCGGCGCCTGCTGACGCCGCGGGCCCCGGGCCGGATCAGACCGGCACCAGCCGTCCCTCGTCCAGCCGCACCTGACGGTCCATGCGCGAGGCCAGCTCGAGGTTGTGCGTCGCGATCACCGCGCAGAGCCCGGTCTCGCGCACAAGGCTCATCAGCGCCCCGAACACCGTGTCAGAGGTCGCGGGATCGAGGTTCCCCGTAGGCTCGTCCGCCAGCAGCAGCTTCGGCGTGTTGGCCATGGCCCGGCAGAAGGCCACCCGCTGCTGCTCGCCCCCCGACAGCGCCGCCGGCCGATGCTCGGCCCGGCTCTCGACGCCGACGCTGGCAAGTAGCGCCCGGGCGTGCTCTTCCGCGGCCGCGCGCGGGGTGCCGTTTGCGAGCTGCGGCAGCACGATGTTCTCAAGCGCGGTGAATTCGGGCAGCAGGTGGTGGAACTGGTAGACGAACCCCACCTCCTGCCGCCGCAGGATGGTGCGGCGCCGGTCCGAGGCCGCCCCCAGCGCCTCGCCCGCAATGGCGACCTCGCCCCGGTCGGCGGTGTCCAGCAGCCCCGCGATGTGCAGCAGCGTCGACTTGCCTGCCCCGGAGGGCGCCACCAGCGCCACCACCTCGCCGCGACCGACGGTCAGGTCGGCGCCGCGCAGCACGGCCACCTCGTTGGGACGTCCGGGGTTGTAGCGTTTCTCGATGCCCTCGAGGCGCAGGATTTCCTCATTCATAGCGCAGCGCCTCCACGGGGTTCATCCGCGCCGCACGGCGGGCGGGAAAGATCGTCACGACGAAGGACAGCCCGAGCGAGAGCGCCATGGCGCTGAGCACGTCGCCGAATTGCAGCTTGGCGGGCAGCGAGTAGATGCCGCGCACCGCCGGATCCCAGACCCCGCCGCCCGCGACATAGTTCACGAACGAGAAGATGGGATCGATATAGATGGCGAAGAGACAGCCGAGGATCACCCCCAAAAGCGTGCCCAGCACCCCGGTGAAGGCGCCGCAGATGAAGAACACCCGCAGCACCGAGCCCTCGGTCAGCCCCATGGTGCGCAGGATGCCGATGTCGCGGCCCTTGTTCTTGACCAGCATGATCAGCCCCGAGACGATGTTCATGGTGGCGATCAGCACCAGCACCGAGAGGATCACGAACATCACGTTGTCCTCGACCTCGAGCGCCCGGAGAAACGCCCCCGACGCATCCTGCCAGGTCCAGATCAGCGCGCCCTGCCCGGCCGCCTGCTGCACGCCGAGCGCGATGTCCTCGACATGCTCCGGGTCCTCGGTCATCACCTCGAGCTCGTCGGCGACGCCCTCGCGGTTGAAATAGAGCTGCGCCTCCTCGAAGGGCATGTAGGCGCGGGTCCGGTCGATGTCGTAGCGCCCGGCGGTGAAGATGTAGACGACCTCGTAGCTCACCACGCGCGGCGACACCCCGAAGGCGGTCTTCACCCCGTCGGGCGAGATCAGCCGCACCTCGTCGCCGACGCCGACGCCAAGCTCGCGCGCCACGCCCGAGCCGATGGCGATGCCCTCGTCGAAACGCGCCATGTCGCCCTGCCCGGTCTCGGGATCGGCGATGCGCGGGATGGCGGCAAGGTCGTCGGCGGCGATGCCGAAGACCTCGACCCCGGCGTTGCGGCCGTTCGCGGTGCCCATGACCTGCCCCTTCACCAGCGGCGCCACGCGGGTCACCCCCGGCACCTCCGCCACGCGCTCGGCGCGCTGGGTGTAATCGGGGAAGGTGCGCACCACCCGGCCGAACTCGTCCTCGCGGCTCTGGGCGTAGACGGTCACGTGGGCGTTGGCGCCAAGGATGGTGTCGACGAACTCGGCCCGGAATCCCGAGCGTACCGACAGCGTGGCGATCAGCGCGAAGACCGCGAGGGTGATGCCCACGAGGCTGATCCAGGTCATCACGCTGACCCCGCCCTCGGCTCGGCGGGCACGGAGATAGCGCCAGGCGATCATCCACTCGAAGGGGGCGAAGGGGGGCGGTGTGCTGGCCATGCGGGACGGCGCCTTTCGGTTCATCTGCTCGCGGCGGAAACTGGCGCGTCTCCCCCATGCGGTCAAGGCAAAGCCCGTTGAAAACGAGCGGCACGCCGATATAGTCGCGCCATATTGCGCTGGACCCGACTCACCGAACGGCAGATCCGCAAGGCCGAGGCCGAGGGCAAGCTCTCGGGCCTCGCGGGCGAGGGCAAACCGCTGCCCGACCGCTCCGCCGAGGCGCATCTCGACGCGGGCGAGGCGGTGGGCTTCCGGATGATGGCCGAGGCCGGCGCCCTCCCCGAGGAGATCCGGCTCAAGGCCCAGCTCGACGCCGCCCGCGCCGACTGGCAGGCCGCCAGCGATCCCGCCGAGAAGAAACGCCACATGGCCCAGATCGCCGACCTGCAGATGCGCCACGAGATCGCCCGCGACGCCCGCCGCAAGTTCCTGCGCTGACCCCGCCCCGCGACAGGCCCACCGACAAGGCGCGCACCCCACCCTTCGTCTTGCCAGGCAAACTCCGGGGAGTCTGCCGCGGGCAGACGGGGCAGAGCCCCTGTTCCCTCGCCATCCGGCGCAGCCCCCCTCTCCCGTTCCCGCCAACGACAAGGTCCGCCTGCCACGCGCGACCCCCGCCCTTCATCTTGCCAAATAAACTCCGGGGAGTCTGCCGCAGGCAGACGGGGCAGAGCCCCTCTTCCCTCCCCACCCGGCGCAGCCCCTTTCCCTGTCCCGTGACCGCCACCACCGCCCCAACCGATCTGCCCCGCTCAGCCGCCATCACCTGCCATTGCGCTTGACCGCCGAAGCACCGGCGCAGTAGGGATTTCCTCCATGACAGGACCGCGCTTTCCCGACCTCATCGCCAGCCTTCCCGCAACCGTGCCCTTCGTGGGGCCCGAGGAACTCGAGCGCGCGCAGGGCTTTGCCTTCCGCGCTCGTCTCGGCGCCAACGAGAGCGTCTTCGGCCCCTCGCCCCGCGCCGTCGAGGCGATGCGGGCGGCCGATGCGGAGATCTGGAAATACGCCGATCCCAGCCATCTCGCGCTCAAGACCGAACTGGCGGGACGACTCGGCTGCGGCCCTGCCAACATCGTCTTCGGCGAAGGCATCGACGGGCTGCTGGGCTATCTCGTGCGCCTGCTGGTCTCGCCCGGCGACGCGGTGGTGACCTCGGAAGGCGCCTATCCGACCTTCAACTTCCACGTCTCCGGCTTCGGCGGCGTACTGCACAAGGTGCCCTACCGCGACGACGCCGAGGACATCGCGGCGCTCTTCGCGCGGGCGGCCGAGGTCGATGCCAAGATCGTCTACCTCGCCAATCCCGACAACCCGATGGGCAGCTGCCACCCGGGCAAGGCCATCGAGGCGGCGCTGCCGCGCTTGCCCGAGGGCTGCGTGCTGGCGCTCGACGAGGCCTATATCGAGTTCGCCCCCGAGGGCACGGCGCCCATCATCGCGATCGACCACCCCCGCGTCGTGCGCTTCCGCACCTTCTCCAAGGCCTATGGCATGGCCGGCGCGCGGGTGGGCTACGCCTTCGGCGACGCGCCGCTGATCGGCGCCTTCGACAAGATCCGCAACCACTTCGCCATGAACCGCGCGGCACAGGCCGGCGCGCTGGCGGCGCTGTGCGACGACGCATGGCTCGACGAGGTGCGCGGCAAGGTCTCGGCGGCGCGCGAACGCATCGCCCGGATCGCCGCCGACAACGGGCTGAACGCCTTGCCCTCGGCCACCAATTTCGTCGCCGTGGACTGCGGCAAGGACGGCGCCCACGCCCGTGCCGTGCTGCAGGCGCTGGCCCGGCGCGGCGTCTTCGTGCGCATGCCCTTCGTGGCACCGCAGGACCGCTGCATCCGCATCAGCGCCGGCACCGAGGCGGATCTCGACATCCTCGCCGAGGCGCTTCCCGAGGCGCTGGCGGAACTGCGCGAAACAACGGATTGAACGAATTCGGAGCTTCGGGAGTTACCTTCCCGAAAGGCTTCCGCGGCAAGGCTCGTCACGTAGGGTCCGCGCGTCGCGCGCCTTCGGACCCCGTTCCCTTTCGCGAGGATGCCCCGTCATGGACGATCAGACCCGCCAGCCGGCACCGGACTACACCAGCTCAGCGCTCTTCTTCATCTTCATCAACATGCTGTGGATCTTCGGCGTGATCTGGGTGCACTGGGGGCTGGGTGCCGTGGCCATCGCCGGCGTCGGCGTCAATCACCTGATCACCATGCTCGACGACCGCATCAAGCGCGACGCCACCGCCCCGGACCGCTGAGCGGCGACATCGCGGGCAGGTCCTCCCCGCCCACGACGCGTGTTCGCGCGCACCCGGCCCCTGCAAACGGTCAGGCGCCGCCGATCACCTCGGCCGCCGCCGCGACACCGCCGCGGCCATGCGGCACGCCGAGCGCCTGAAGCCCTGCCTCGATCACGCCGAGCGCGCCAAGGATCATGTGCGCGTTGACGTGGCCCATGTGCCCGATCCGGAAGAAGCCGGTGCCGGCGGGATCGTCGGGCTCGGACATGCCGAGGCCGATGCCCAGCGTCAGTCCGGCGCGGCTGTCGGTCCATTCCCGCAGCTGCGCGCCATAGGGCGCCCCGATGCGCAGCGCCGACACCGCGTGGCTGCGCAGCGCCGGATCGGCGATGTTCATCGACATCGGCCCCTCCGAGCCCCAGACGTCAACCGCCGCCCAGACCGCCCGGGCAAGCGTCTCGTGCCGCTTCCAGATCGCCTCGAGCCCCTCCTCGCGGATCATGTCGAGCGCGACGCGCAGCCCGTAGAGGTGGTGCGCTGGCGCGGTGCCACCGAAATACTGGTAGAAGAACTCTGGGTTCGCGCGGGGCGTCCAGTCCCAGTAGCGGCTGACCCGCTTCATCGCGGCCCTGCGCTCGGCGGCGCGGTCGTTGAAGAAGACGAAGGCCATGCCCGGCGGCACCATCAGGCCCTTCTGCGAGCCCGCCACCATCACGTCGGCGCCCCAGGCGTCCATCTCGAAACGGTCGCAGCCGAGCGAGGCGATGCAATCCACCATCAAGAGCGCCGGGTGGCCGGTCTCGTCGAGCACGCGGCGCACCGCGGCGACGTCGTTGCGGACCGAGGTCGCGGTGTCGACGTGGGTCACCAGCACCGCCTTCAGCGCGTGTTCGGTGTCGGCGGCCAGCGCCTCGGCGACGCGGGCCGGGTCCAGCGGCCCCTTGCGGCCGAAATCGATCACCTGCGGCTCGATGCCGAGACCCGTCGCCATATCCGCCCAGCCATGGCCGAACCGCCCGGTGGCCGCGACCAGGATCCGGTCGCCCTCGGCCACCACGTTCGACAGCGCAGCCTCCCAGGCGCCGTGACCGTTGGCGATGTAGATCGCGACGTGACCCTCTGTCTGCGCGACATATTTCAGGTCGGGCACCATGCCGCGCACCATCTCGACAAGCTCGCCCTCGTAGATGTTGGGCGACGCGCGGTGCATGGCGCGCAGCACTGCATCGGGCATGACGGACGGGCCGGGAATGGCCAGGTAGGGGCGGCCGTGAGCTAGCGACATGGGAGACTCCGTGAAACAGGCCCCTTGAAATGACGGGCCGAGCGCCAAACTATCCGCAGTCGCGGCGGCGTCAATCCGCCCCGCGGCTTGCCACGCGGGGGCAAGGTCACTAAACCCGCGATTGACCTTCGTGGAGACGACATGCTGACGCAGCTTTGGGAGAAGATCGAGAATGCCGAGCGGCGCCTGCGCCGGTCCTTCGGCAAGGACATCTCGACGCCGGGATCGCGGGCGCTCTCCACCTTCCATTACCATCTGTTCGACCACGCCTGGCTGCGCACGGTGTGGACGAACTTCTGGGAGATCGCGCCCGGCGTCTGGCGGTCGAACCACCCCACCCACCGGCGGTTCGAGAAATATGCCAGGATGGGCATCAAGACGGTCATCACCCTGCGCGGCGAGGAGAAATTCTCGCACTACCTCTTCGAGAAGGAGAGCTGCGAGGCGCTGGGGCTCAAGCTCGAGCACGCCAAGCTCTGGGCCCGGATGGCGCCCAAGCGCGCCCGCATCCTGCATCTGATCGAGACCATGCGCACCGTCGAGCGCCCGATGATGTTCCACTGCAAGTCCGGCGCCGACCGCGCGGGCTTTGCTTCGGCGGTCTACCTGATGGTGTTCGAGGGCGTGCCGGTCGAAGAGGCCCGCAAGCAACTCGGGCTGAAATACATCCACCTGGAATTCACCAAGACCGGGATCCAGGGCTACATCCTCGACACCTACGCGGCGCGCAACCGGCGCGAGCCCATCGGATTCGAGGACTGGGTCGCCACCGAATACGACGCCCGGAAACTGCAGGCGGGCTTCGACGCCAAGCGCCCGCCGGAAGAGCTGGCGTGACCAAGGCGCCGCCCAACGCGAAGGGGCTCTTCGTCTGGCTCTGGTGGGGATACCTCTGGAAGCATCGCTGGCTGCTGGCCATCGCGCTGATCTTCATGGCGATCGAAGGCTCGATGTTCGGGCTGCTCAGCTACATGATGAAGCCGATGTTCGACCAGGTCTTCGTCGGCGGCAACGCCGGCGCGCTCTGGTGGGTCGGGCTGGTGATCTTCGGCAGCTTCCTGATCCGCGCCACCGCGAGCGTGGTGCAGAAGGTGTTGCTGACCCGGATCTCGGAAGAGACCGTGGGCGACATCCGCAACGACCTGCTGCGCCACCTGATGACCCTCGACGGCAGTTTCCACCAGGCCCACGGGCCGGGCTACCTGATGCAGCGGGTCGAGGGCGACGTGGGCCAGATCAGCAAGGTCTGGCGCATCATCATCACCGGTGCCGGGCGTGACGTCATCGCGCTGGTCTCGCTCTTCGCCGTGGCGCTGGGGATCGACTGGCACTGGACGCTGGTGGCGCTGGTCGGCGCCCCGCTCATGGTGCTGCCCTCGATCCTCGTGCAGCGCTTCGTGCGCGGCAACGCCCGCAAGGCGCGCGACATCGCAGCGGGGCTGTCGGTGCGGCTCAACGAGGTGTTCCACGGCATCGTCCCGGTCAAGCTCAACCGGCTCGAAGAGTATCAGGCGGCGCGCTATCGCAAGCTGACCGACGACCGGATCACGGCCGAGACCCGCTCGGCGCTGGGGCAGAGCTCGATTCCCGGGCTCATCGACATCATGGCGGGCATCGGCTTCCTCGGCGTGCTGTTCTACGGCGGCAGCGAGATCATCGCCGGCACCAAGACCGTCGGCGATTTCATGGCCTTCTTCACCGCCATCGCGCTGGCCTTCGAGCCGCTGCGCAGGCTGGGTGCGGTCAGCGGCAGCTGGCAGATCGCCGCCGCCTCGATCGAGCGCCTGAAGGAGCTTCTGGACACCGTTCCGGACCTGCGCGACCCGCCCTCTCCGCGACCCGCACCCGACGCGGTGCCCGAGGTCGTGCTCGATAACGTCACCCTGCGCTACGGCGACCAAGCGGTGCTGCGCGGCGCGAGCTTCGTGGCCGAGGCCGGCAAGACCACCGCGCTGGTGGGCGCCTCGGGCGCCGGCAAGTCCACGGTCTTCAACCTGCTGACCCGCCTCGTCGACCCCGAGGGCGGCCGGGTCGAGATCGGCGGCGTCCCGGTGCAGGACATGCGCCTCTCGGACCTGCGCGGCATGTTCTCGGTGGTCAGCCAGGAAGCGCTGCTCTTCGACGAATCCCTGCGCGACAACATCCTGCTCGGCCGCAAGGACGTGAGCGAGGAACGTCTTGAACAGGTGCTCGAAGCGGCGCATGTGGCCGACTTCCTGCCCCGGCTCGAGGGCGGGCTCGACGCGCAGGTGGGTCCACGCGGCTCGTCGCTGTCGGGCGGCCAGCGCCAGCGCGTCGCCATCGCCCGCGCGATCCTGCGCGACACGCCGATCCTGCTGCTCGACGAGGCCACCTCGGCCCTCGACGTTCGGTCCGAGGCGGTGGTGCAGGCCGCGCTCGACCGGCTGGCCGAGGGCCGCACGACCCTCGTGATCGCGCACCGGCTCTCGACCGTGCGCCACGCCGACAAGATCGTGGTCATGGATCAGGGCCGAGTCGTCGAGGAAGGCACGCATGATGCCCTTCTTGAGCGCAACGGCGCCTATGCGCGACTTCATGCCATGCAGTTCGCGGAAAGCTGACCGGCCCCCACTCGCAACTCCCGCCAAGCCGCTTTAAGCTGCGCGGGAACAGACGGGAGAGTGCCATGAGCGACACACGCAAGGTCCTGCGGGTCAGCGGGCCGGACACCGAACACTTTCTGCAGGGGCTCGTGACCAACGACGTCGCCCTGTTGAAGGACGGGCTGGTCTATGCAGCGCTGCTCACCCCACAGGGCAAGTATCGCGCCGATTTCTTCCTCGTCCCCGATGGCGAGGACATTCTGGTCGACGTGGCCGAGGGGCTGGCCGAGGGGCTGGCCAGGGCGCTCACGATGTACAAGCTGCGCGCCAAGGTCACGATCTCCGAGACCGACATCGCGGTCGCCCGCGGCCCCGGCCCCGCGCCCGAGGGCGCATATGCCGACCCGCGCGACCCGCGCATGGGATGGCGCGCCTATGACGGCCGCCCGGACGAGAGCGCCGACTGGGACGCGCTGCGCGTCGCCGCCTGCGTGCCCGAGAGCGGCATCGAGCTGACGCCGGACACCTTCATCCTCGAAGCCGGGTTCGAGCGCCTGCACGGCGTCGACTTCCGCAAGGGCTGCTATGTCGGCCAGGAGGTGACGGCGCGGATGAAGCACAAGGTCGAACTGCGCAAGGGGCTGGTGACGGTCGAGGTCAACGGCGCGGCACCGGTCGGCAGCGAGATCACCGCGGGCGAAAAGGCCGCGGGCGTGCTCTACACGCAGGCCGAGGGCCGCGGCATCGCGCATCTGCGCTTCGACCGCGCCAGGGACGAGATGACCGCGGGCGACGCGGTCGTCCGGTTCGCGCCATGAGCGTCGAGGCACTCGCCCGGGTGTTCGGCGCCGACGTCACCGCGACCGCGCCGCTGCACGGCGGCGACCTCTCCGAGGTGCTGCGGATCACCTTCGCCGACGGCCGCTCAATGGCGGTCAAACGCGGGCCGCGCGTGGACACCGAGGCGCGGATGCTGGCGGCCATGGCCACCGCAGGCGCCCCGGTGCCGCGGGTGCTGCATCAGGCGGGCGACCTGCTCTGTCTCGAGTGGCTCGATGAGGGCACCGCTTCGCCCGAGGGTTGGGAGGCGCTGGGGCGCGGGTTGCGCACGCTGCACAACTGCACCGGCACCGGCTATGGCTGGCCCGAGGACTACGGCTTCGGCCCCGTGCCCATCGCCAACGAGACGATGGCGGACTGGCCCGAGTTCTGGGCCCGGCGGCGTCTGCTGCCCTTCCTGCCGAGCCTGCCCATGGCACTGGCGCGCCGGCTCGAGGCGTTGGCCCGGGCCCTGCCCGAGCGCCTGCCCGCCCGCCCCTCGCCCGCGCTGCTGCACGGCGACCTCTGGACCGGCAACACGCTCTTCGGGGCCGGGGACGGCTGGATGATCGACCCGGCCTGCTACCACGGCCACGCCGAGGTGGACCTTGCCATGCTCGAGCTTTTCGGCGCGCCGCCCAAAGCCTTCTGGCAGGGCTACGGCCCCGAGGAACCGGGTCGCGCCGAGCGCCGCGCCATCTACCAACTGTTCCCGGCGCTGGTGCATTTTCGGCTCTTCGGCGCGGGCTACCAGAGCATGGTGGCACGGCTGCTCCTGGCCGCGGGGATCTGATCCCCGCGCGCCCTGCCCGGCCCCCGTCCCCCTCAGACGAGCTGCTTCTCGAGCAGTTCGACAGCGGGCCTTGCGCCTGCACGCCGCATCAGCGCCGCCGAGGAGTCGTTGAAGGAATGCACCGTGGTGACCCAGCCTTCGCAGCCCTCGGAACGGACCCCGGCCTCGAAGCGCTCCACCAACCGCCGGGCGATGCCGCGCCGGCGCCAGGATGGGGCCACCGCGATATGATCGAGCACCGCGACCCGTCGTCCTCGCTCGACCGCGCTGGCGGGGATATCGCGGAGCTTCCACAGCAGGTAGCCGCGCGGCACCCCCTCTGCGCGGTAGACGAGGATCCGGCCCCCCTGCTCCATCAGCGTGGCGAGAAACGCCTCGAGCGTCTCGGCGTCCGCGTCATCGTGGAAGCGGTGCGGCGCCTGCTGCACGTGCAGCGCATTGAGCCCCCGCAGCAGCGAAGCCACGTGCGGCAGGTCGGTGTCGAGGAATGAGTCGATCATGAAAAGGGCCTCCTAGGCTTTGCGCCGGAGGTCCTTGCTGTTCTGAAAATGTCGCCCCCGGATCGCACGGGGACAAAGTGGTCGGCGCGCGGGTTATGCGCGTTCCGAATACTCCATGGTTTCAGTGTTCACGATGATGTCCTCGTCCTGCCCGACGAAGGGCGGCACGAGCACCCGCACGCCGTTGTCGAGCACGGCGGGCTTGAAGCTGTTTGCGGCGGTCTGACCTTTGACGACCGGCTCGGTCTCGACGATCTTGCAGGTGACCTTCTGCGGCAGGGTCGCGTTCAGCGCCTCTTCCTCGTGGAATTCGACCACGATGGTCATGCCGTCCTGAAGGAACGGGCGACGCTCGCCGAGGATGTCGGCGGGCAGCTGCACCTGCTCGTAGGTCTCGGTATCCATGAAGATCAGCTGGCCGCCGTCTTCATAGAGAAACTGCATGTCCTTCTGCTCGAGCCGGACGCGCTCGACCTTGTCGGCGGACCGGAAACGCTCGTTCAGCTTGGAGCCGTTGCGCAGGTTCTTCATTTCGACCTGTGCGAAGGCACCACCCTTGCCGGGCTTCACGTGGTCGACCTTCACGGCAGCCCAGAGGCCACCGTCATGCTCCAGCACGTTACCGGGGCGAATTTCGTTACCGTTGATCTTGGGCATCAGGGCTAAACTTTGGCAAAAGGTTGATGAACGTTTGTCGGCTCCTATATCTCTGTCGTCCTGCCCGTGCAAGACAACGAAATACGGAATGCCCGGAAAGTGAGCTATGCGCCAGCGTCAAAGGTGCCTTGCGTTACAGATGTATCCGAATCAAACGGAATGGTCCATAACGCCACTCACGCCGGAAAAGACAAGAGCAATAATCAAAGGTCGAATCATGAAAGATTTCGTAGATAGCACTGCGTTCAATGCAGAACAGGGCAACCGTGCGCGGAAGCTCTTTGCAGCGGTGGTGCTGGCTGCGCTCGACGACGCGATCGCCGATGACAAGAAATATGGCAATGGCCCGGAACAGATCGCCCGTTGGGCGCGCTCGCGCGATGGTCGCGAGGTTCTCAGCTGTGCCGGTATCGACCCGAACGAACGAGTCGTGTCGGGCCTGATGGAATTTGTCGGAAAGGGTGTGCGCACCTCGGTCGCGCTGTCGCGCGAAGAGAGCGAGCGTCGTCACGCCGCAGCATCGGCAGATCGCGCCGAAGCCGCCTGAGCCCAGAACGCTACGTCAGAATGCATGAAAGGCGCGCCCGTCTCCCCGGGCGCGCCTTTCGTTTTGCGCGCCGTTTTGTGACGCGACGTTATTCGTAATCCTTGCTCATCGCCAAGCGGTGGATCTCGCGACGCACGAGCTTCCGAACGTTGCGGGTGATCCGCTCACCGAGCGCACCCTGCAGCTCTTGCCGGATCATGTCCGACACCATGCCGCGCACCATCTCCTCGTCGACGAGCGCCACGGCGCCGCCCTCGGGTCGGGTCTGCGGCAGGGCCGTATCGTCGTTGCCGGGCCGGGGCGTGCCGCGCCATTCGGGGCCGCGCAGCACCATGGCCTCGGCCTCGCGCTGCGGTTCCGCGGGCGTGCGGTCATGGTCCTCCCACTCCAGCGGCTCCTGCGCGAGGTGCACGAAGGCGGCCTCGCCCTCGCCCGGCGCGGCGGGCGTGGGGCCGTTGCGCGCGATCAGCTCCTCGAGCGCGGCGATCTTGCCGGCGAGGCCAAGCTCGGCCATGTCGGGCGCGTCCGCGGCCTGTGCGGGGGCTTCGGCGGCCTCGGCCTCTGCGCTGCCGGTCGCGCTGCCCTCGCCCTCAGGCTCGGCCCCCGTGGCCTCCTCGGGCTCGGCGGTCGGAAAGCTGCGGCTAGAGTGCATCTCGAACTCGTCGATGCCGAAGCCCGCGGCGTCGAATTCTGCCGCGAGGGTGCGGGCGACCTCTTCCTCGACGAAGCTGTCGAACAGCCCCTCGGTGTCGTCGCCATCCTCGACGTAGTCGGGTTCCACCGGCGGGACCGGCACCTGCC
>Ga0208328_1000182_pt1 | contig 33244 bp, 33 predicted proteins | sample DeeseametaMP2633_FD_184170 | JGI IMG/M metagenome (GOLD analysis project Ga0208328, IMG submission 184170) | Marine microbial communities from the Deep Atlantic Ocean - MP2633 (SPAdes) | ecosystem: Environmental > Aquatic > Marine > Unclassified | place: Northeast of Antigua and Barbuda, North...
ATGAGCTGGGTCTTGTTCACAGGATTTCCCTTCGTGCAAACCTCGGTGCGCCGAGCACGCGCTCGGACTTCCCATGCACGCTAGGGATTCGTGGCCCGGCTCACAATGACCAACGCCGCGAACTTCGTGATTTCCTCACGATGATCGCGGCGTCGGTTCAGCAGGGTTCGCCGTACGACAGGGGCCTCAGCCCGCCTCTGGCGACCTCACATGGTCACGGGCTTGAAGCTCGGACGCGTGGCCTCGTAGGCCGCGATGTCCTCCTCGTGTCCCAGCGTGATGCCGATGTCGTCGAGGCCCTCGAGCAGGCGCCAGCGCGTGTAGTCGTCGATGTCGAAGGAGTCCTCGACGCGCCCCTCGCCCACGCCGGCACTGACGGTGCGGGCCTCCAGGTCGACGGTGATGTTCGCACCGGGCTGGTCCTCCAGGACCGCCCACAGTCGCTGCACGACCTTCTCGTCGACCTGGGCGGCGACGAGCCCGGCCTTGCCGGAGTTGCCGCGGAAGATGTCGGCGAAGCGGCTGGAGATCACGACCTTGAAGCCGTAGTCCATCAACGCCCAGACCGCGTGCTCCCGCGACGAGCCGGTGCCGAAGTCCGGGCCCGCCACGAGCACCGACGCCCCGGCGTACGCCGGGTTGTTGAGCACGAAGTCGTCGTCGCCGCGCCAGGCCGCGAAGAGCCCGTCCTCGAAGCCGGTGCGGGTCACGCGCTTGAGGTAGACCGCCGGGATGATCTGGTCGGTGTCGACGTTGCTGCGGCGCAGCGGCACGCCGACCCCGGTGTGGGTGGTGAACTTCTCCATCACAGTGCTCCGATCGGTCCGGTCAGTCCAGGTCAGCGGGGGACGAGAGGGTGCCGCGCACGGCCGTGGCCGCGGCGACGGGGACCGAGACGAGGTGCGTACGCCCACCCTTGCCCTGCCGGCCCTCGAAGTTGCGGTTGGAGGTCGAGGCGCTGCGCTCCCCCGGGCTGAGGGTGTCGGGGTTCATGCCCAGGCACATCGAGCAACCCGCGCCACGCCACTCGGCGCCGGCCTCCTTGAAGATCACGTCGAGGCCCTCCTCCTCGGCCTGCAGCCGCACCCGCACCGAGCCGGGCACGACCAGCAGGCGGGTGCCCTCGGCGACGGTGCGGCCCTCGATGACCTCCGCCGCCAGGCGCAGGTCCTCGATCCGGCCGTTGGTGCAGGAGCCGACGAAGACGGTGTCGACGCGCACCTCGCGCATCGGCGTACCGGCCTGGAGACCCATGTAGGACAGGGCGTTCTCGCAGGCGAGCTTGTCCGAGGCGTCCTCGAAGTCGTCGGGCGAGGGGACGTTCGCCCCCAGCGGCACGCCCTGGCCGGGGTTGGTGCCCCAGGTGACGAAGGGGGTCATGGTCGAGGCGTCGAGCACGATCTCCTTGTCGAAGGTCGCGTCGTCGTCGGTGCGCAGGCTCTTCCAGTGCTCGACCGCGGCGTCCCAGTCGGCGCCCCTCGGCGCCTCGGGCCGGCCCTCGATGTAGTCGAAGGTCGTCTGGTCGGGGGCGATCATCCCGGCCTTGGCGCCCCACTCGATCGACATGTTGCAGATCGTCATGCGGCTCTCCATCGAGAGCTCCTGGATCGCCTGGCCGCGGTACTCGACGATGTACCCCTGCCCGCCGCCGGTGCCGGTGTGGGCGATCAGGTTGAGCACGAGGTCCTTGGCCGTCACGCCGTCGGGCAGCGACCCGTTGACGGTGACGGCCATCGTCTTGGGCTTGGCCTGCATCAGCGTCTGGGTGGCCAGCACGTGCTCGACCTCGGAGGTGCCGATGCCGAAGGCGATCGCGCCGAACGCGCCGTGGGTGGAGGTGTGGCTGTCACCGCACACGATCGTCATGCCGGGCTGGGTCAGACCGAGCTGGGGGCCGACGACGTGCACGATGCCCTGGTCGATGTCGCCGAGGGGGTGCAGGCGCACACCGAACTCCTCGGCGTTCCTGCGCAGCGTCTCGACCTGCGTGCGGGACACGGGGTCGGCGATGGGCTTGTCCCAGTCCAGGGTCGGGACGTTGTGGTCCTCGGTGGCCAGGGTGAGGTCGGGACGGCGCACCTGGCGCCCGCCCAGGCGCAGGCCGTCGAAGGCCTGCGGGGAGGTGACCTCGTGGATGAGGTGCAGGTCGATGTAGAGGAGGTCGGGCTCCCCCGGGGTCGATCGGACGACGTGCTCGTCCCAGACCTTCTCGGCAAGGGTCCTGCCCATGACGCACTCCTTCGTGGCCGCGTGGTTCGGTGGTGTCCGTCCGGCCCGACGACATGACGGCCGGGCGGTTCGACGAGTCGATGCTACGCCCAAGATCCCAGTTCGTGAGACACGATTCCCACCATGCGAGATGGCTGTGGCGGAAGCAAAGTCTGGTGAGGCTCGCGTCACAGTGCTTGCCATCCCATTCCCCGAGACATCAGTATTGCCATATGGACAGCAGTGGAGTGGGCGTTCTCGACAAGGCGGCGATCGTGCTGACGGCCCTGGAGTCGGGCCCGGCGACCCTGGCGGGCCTGGTCAGCGCGACGGGCCTGGCCCGACCCACGGCACACCGTCTCGCGGTGGCGCTCGAGCACCACCGCCTCGTCGCCCGCGACATGCAGGGCCGTTTCGTGCTCGGTCCCCGGCTCGCCGAGCTCTCGGCCGCCGCCGGTGAGGACCGGCTGCTCGCCACCGCCGGCCCCGTGCTCGCCCGGCTGCGCGACATCACCGGCGAGTCCGCCCAGCTCTGGCGCCGCCAGGGCGACCACCGCGTCTGCGTGGCGGCCGCGGAGCGACCCTCGGGCCTGCGCGACACGATCCCCGTCGGCACCCAGCTGACGATGCGGGCCGGCTCGGCCGCCCAGGTGCTGCTGGCCTGGGAGGACCCCGAGCGCATGCACCGCGGGCTGCAGAACGCCGCCTACTCCGCCGCAGCCCTCTCCGGCATCCGGCGTCGCGGCTGGGCCCAGTCGGTCGGCGAGCGCGAGCAGGGCGTGGCGTCGGTCTCGGCGCCCGTCCGCTCCCCCAGCGGCAAGATCATCGCCGCGGTCTCGGTCTCCGGCCCGCTCGAGCGGCTCTCCCGCACCCCTGGTCGGATGCACGCCCCCGCGGTCATGGCCGCGGCCGAGCGGCTCTCGGAGTCCCTGCGGCGCGCGGCCGCCGAGAGCGCGCCCGCCTGATCGCGACCGCGCCAGCGGGCGCGATCGTCGGTGGTCGAGCAGCGACCACGGCCGAGCCTGCGAGGCCGTGACGGAGCGTGACGAGACCCGGTGACGCGGTCGCAGCCGTTACCACAACGCGTCGGACCGCTCGAGGTCGAGCAGCAGCTGCTTGCGCTCCAGGCCGCCGGCGTACCCGGTGAGGGTGCCGTTCGCACCGATGACGCGGTGGCAGGGGATCACGATCGGGATCGGGTTGCGGCCGTTGGCGAGGCCGACCGCGCGCGACGCGGCGTTGGTCATGCCCAGCCGGAACGCGATGGCGCCGTACGACGCCGTCTCGCCGTAGCCGATGCCGCGCAGCTGCTCCCACACCCGCTGCTGGAAGTCGCTGCCCACGGGCGCCAGCGGCAGGTCGAAGTCGGTGAGCGTGCCGTCGAAGTAGGCCGCGAGCTGGCGCACCGCCTCGGCCAGGACCGGGTGGTCGTCCTGCCGCTCACCGCGAGGCCGGCCGTCCCCCTCGGCGTAGGGGGAGAACTCGATCGCGGTGATCGCGCCGTGGCGCTCGACGATCCGCAGCGGCCCGATCGGGCTCGGGGTCTCGGTCCACATCAGCGCTCCTCCGTGGGCTCGTGCGTGGTGGGGGTCTGGTCGGGCGTGGGCGGCATCAGGGTCTGCCACAGGTGGAGCAGCGCGTAGGAGCGCCAGGGTCGCCAGCGCCCGCTGGCCGCCACCGCCTCGACGGGGTCGGCGCCGAGCCGGGTCAGCGCCGTGCGCACGCCGACGTCGGTGGGCAGGAAGACGTCGGGGTGGGCCAGCGCCCGCATCGCCACGTAGTCGGCCGTCCACGGACCGATGCCCGACAGGTCCAGCATCCGCGCTCGCACGGCATCGCGCTCGGGCCCGCGGTCGAGGGCCACCTCTCCCCCGTCCAGGGCGGCAGCGAGCCCGACCAGGGCACGCCCGCGTGCCCGGGGCATCGGAAGGCTCTCGGGGTCGAGGCCGGCGACGACGCCCGGGCGGGGGAAAAGGTGCGTCAGACCGGGTACGCCGGTCTCGACCGGGGTCCCGTGCGCGGCGACGATCCGGCCGGTCACGGTCCGGGCGCCGGTGACCGAGACCTGCTGCCCGATCACCGTGCGCAGCGCCGTCTCCTCGCCGTCGACCTGCCCGGGCACCCGCAGCCCCGGGTGGCGGGCCACGAGGGGCGCGAGCAACGGGTCCGCTCCGAGGTGCGCCGAGACGGCGAGGGGGTCGCAGTCGGCGTCGACGAGCCGCCGGGCCCGCTCGACCGCGGCCGCGGTGTCGCGCAGGTCGGCGAGGGTGAAGGTGGCCGGGACCTGGGCGGTGCGGCCGACCTCGAGGTCGTCGAGCGCCGGATCGAGGTGCAGACGCAGGGTGCCGGGGCCGTGGGGCAGGTCGAGGGTGCGGGCGTACCAGCCCGGTCCGGCGGCCTCCACGCCCGGGACGAGGTGGTAGGCCAGGAAGTCCAGCAGGGCGGTCGCGGCGAACGGGGTCCGCACCGCCAGGCGCATCGTGAGCCTCCCCTCCACGGCGTGCTCCGCGACACGGCCCGCCGGGGACCGCCGGGCACGCAGGGTGCTGGGGCTGGCGGCGTACACCTCGCGGACCGTGTCGTTGAACTGGCGCACCGAGGCGAAGCCGGCCGCGAACGCCACGTCGGCCAGCGGGAGGTCGGTGGTCTCGACCAGCACCCTGGCCGTCTGTGCGCGTCGTGCCCGGGCCAGGGCGAGCGGGCCGGCACCGAGCTCGGCGGTGAGCACCCGGCCCAGGTGGCGCGGGGTGTAGCCGACCCGGTGCGCGAGGCCCTCCACGCCCTCCCGGTCCACCACTCCGTCGGCGATCAGCCGCATGGCGCGACCGGCGACCCCGGCCCGGACGTCCCACTCGGGGCTGCCGGGGGTGGCGTCGGGCAGGCAGCGCTTGCACGCGCGGTAGCCGGCGGCCTGGGCGGAGGCGGCCGAGGCGTGGAAGGTGACGTTGGCAGCAGCGGGGGTCCGCGCCGGGCAGGAGGGCCGGCAGTAGATGCCGGTGGTGCGCACCGCGGTGTAGAACACCCCGTCGTAGCGGCGGTCGCGGGAGCTGACGGCGGCGTAGCAGGACACGGGGTCCAGGGGGCTCGTCGTCGTGCTCATGGCTCCATCATGCCCGTCGCCACCGACCGACTCTGGCGGGAATCGGACACGGCCGTGCGGCACCTCCCAGCCGGACGACGCACCGTCCTCCCCGGGGGTGCGGGCGCGGCGACCACCCCTGGTGGAAGATCATGGGGTGCCAGAGCACCTGCGTGTCGACCACTCCCACCGGCGGATCGTCGTACGCGTCGTGCTGCTCACGCACGTCCTGCTGGCGCTCCTGACCGCCGCAGCCGTCACCCTGGCCTACCGCCACCTCGACGGGGACATCCGCTCCCAGGACGTCACCGGCATGCTCACCGACCGCCCCGAGAAGGAGGACGTCGAGGGGCCGAGGGAGCCGCTGAACATCCTGGTGATGGGCACCGACGACCGCTCGTGCGAGGGCTGCGCCATCGACGGCGAGGCAGGTGGCGGCGGCTCCGACACGACGCTGCTGGTCCATGTCTCGGCCGACCGGCAGGAGGCCTACGGCATCTCGCTGCCCCGCGACGCCCTGGTCACCCGTCCCGACTGCATGGACGAGGACGGCGGGGTGATCCCCGGTGGTGAGCTGGAGATGTTCAACACCGCCTTCGCCCTCGGCGGCCCGGCCTGCACCATCCAGACCGTCGAGCAGCTGACCGGTGTGCTCATCGACCACTACGTGACGGTCGACTTCAACGGCTTCGTCGACATGGTCGACGCCGTCGGGGGCGTCGAGGTCTGCATCCCCAAGGACGTCTCGGACCCCACCCACAACATCTTCTTCGACGCCGGGACCCAGACCCTCGAGGGCCGTCAGGCGCTCAACTACGTCCGCGAGCGCTACGTCCTCTCGGCCAACTCCGACATCGGCCGGATGCGGCGCCAGCAGGCGTTCATCGCCTCGATGATCAACAAGGTCGTCTCCGCCGGCACCCTCACCCGGCCCGACCGCGTCTACAGCTTTCTCTCCGCCGCGACCCGGTCGATCACCGTCGACGAGGAGCTGGGCTCCATCCAGGACCTGGTCGACCTCGCCCTGCAGTTCCGCGACACCGGGCTGGGCAGCATCGAGTTCGTCACGGTCCCCAACGAGGCCTACGAGCCGGACCCCAACCGGCTGGTGTGGTCCGACAAGGCCGACAAGCTGTGGAAGCGCGTGGCGAAGGACAAGTCGCTGACCAAGAAGCTCGGTCGCGGCTCCATCACCGCCAAGGACCCCGTCGGCACCTCCTCGGCCGACCCGAGCGCCACCGCCACCGAGCCCGTCGACCCCGACGAGGCCGCCGAGCAGGAGAAGGAGCGGGCCGAGGCGCTGGCCAACGGCCTCTGCGCCTGAGGCGCCCGCCCAGCGGTGAGTGGTCACCCGCTGCGCGCGCGGGATCGGTCGAGGACTCACCGCTCCCACTGGCCCGGGTCGGGCAGCGGTGCGTGATCAACCCGTCGACGTCCCCGGACGGTGGGGGACTCACCGCTCCCCGGCGTCGGTGGCTCGTGCCACGCTGGCCCGGTGAGTCGCCGCAAGGAGCGCCCGGAGGTCCCCGAGGAGTGGGTACGCCGGATGGACGCCGTCCTCGGGGCCTTCCCCCGCTGCCGGGCCGAGCCGGCCTGGGTCGGCACGCGCTGGCGGGTGGGATCGGCCACGGTGGCGCACGTCTTCGGCGGCGAGGACGGACTGTTCCGCCTCACGTTCCGCGCCGAGCCCGACGAGGTGATGGCGCTGGCCCACCTGGGAGACCCGTACTTCAAGGCCTCCTGGGGCAGTGACGTCGTCGGACTGCTGATCGACGAGCGCACCGACTGGACCGAGCTGGCCGAGCTGCTGACCGACTCCTACTGCATCCAGGCGCCCGAGCGGTTGGCCGCGCAGGTCGAGCGACCCGGCTGACCTGCTGGGAGCCCGGCGCGCCCGGAGGCCACTGCGGAGCCCCCACCACGGCGAAGCGCCCCGATCCGCTGGGGATCGGGGCGCTTCGTGTGACGTACTCCGTACGGGATTCGAACCCGTGTTTCCGGCGTGAGAGGCCAGCGTCCTAGGCCACTAGACGAACGGAGCATGTGTTGAGTTGTGCGCTTCGGCAGCCTCTCGGCTCCCTGGCGACCGGTGGAACTCTAGCCTTGAGCTTTCGTCCCGATCAAATCGGGGCCTGCTCCTCGCGGAGCCGCCCTGACCTGGGTGGTCACTTGCTGGGGTACTAGGACTCGAACCTAGAACAACTGAACCAGAATCAGCCGTGTTGCCAATTACACCATACCCCAAGGGGGTACCTCGCGACCTGCTTCCGCAGCCCTGAGGACCGACGGGAACCTTACACGCGAGGGTCGGGGCCGACCAATTCGGAGGGGGGCGGGGGCGGCCCGGCCGGCCGGCGGGCGGCGCCCCACGGGGCGGGCGTGCCCTCGGTGGCGATCCCCCGCCTCCGCGCCACCCACAGCACGACGCCGAGGTAGACCAGGCTCTGGGTCAGCGTGACCGGCAGGCTCCACCAGGTGCCGCCGGAGGGGTTCATCGCCGAGGTCATGTCGCTGAAGGCCAGCGCCATGCCGAAGGCGAGCAGGTTGTTGAGCACGTGCATCGCGATGCCCGCCTCGAGCCCCCCGGTGGCCAGCACCAGGAAGCCCGCGACGAGACCGAAGGCGAAGCGGTCGACGAAGACCGGCGGGTCCTGCACCCCGTGGGCCAGGGCGAACAGCAGCGCCGGGACCACCACCGCGACGAGTCGCGAGGGGACCAGGGTGCCGACGGCCTGGGTGAGGTAGCCGCGGAACGCGAACTCCTCCCCCGCCGCCTGCAACGGGGTGAGCAGCACGACGACGAGCAGGAAGTCGCGCATCGTCCGGCTCCAGGAGTTCAGCTCACCGGTGATCTCCGCACCGTTGCCCTGGGCCGGCAGCACCGCCGAGACCAGCAGCGTCGCGACGAGGGCGACCAGCGAGAGGCCCAGGCAGGTCGCGAACCACCCCCACCGCACCCGGCGTACGACGGAGACGGCCCAGCCGGGGTGCAGTCCGTGCACCAACCACACGGCGAGCACGACGGCGGGGATCGCTGCGGCCCAGCCGAGGTTGACCAGGGCGAGGAACGAGGGCGTGACCTCGCCGGTGCCCGAGAGCCGGTCCAGCGCCACGTCGGTGGGCAGCCCGCCCAGGATCAGCACCGCGGCGATCACCCCGGCCGCCACCGTCTGCGCGACCAGGAAGAACACCACGACCAGGGCGACGCCCAGCAGCACCCACCAGCGCGACGGGCGGCCGGCGGTGAGCAGGCGGTGGTAGGCCAGCACGTCGCGCTCCCCGGTCAGAGGGCGGAGGCCAGGCGCGCGAGCGACCGCTCGCGCCCCAGCAGCTCCATCGACTCGAACAGCGGCGGGCTGACCCGGCGGCCGGTGATCGCCACGCGCACCGGGCCGTAGGCCAGTCGGGGCTTGAGACCCATCTCGTCGACGAGGGTGCCCTGCAGGGCGTCCTGGATCGCCTGGGTGGACCAGGTGCCCACCGCGGCGACGGCGTGGTGGGCGGCCTTCACGACCTCCCGACCGGTCTCGTCGAGGAGCTTGGCCGCGTCGGCCTCGTCGCGGGTGAAGTCGGCCTCGTCGACGAAGAGGAAGCCCAGCATGTCGGCGACCTCGGTCAGCTTGTTGACCCGCTCGGCCACCAGCGGCATCGCCAGCTCCAGCAGCTGGGCGTCGGCGTCGCGCACCGGGTCACCGACGACACCGGCCGCCTTGAGGAACGGCAGCGCACGGTGGGTGATCTCCTCGACCGGCAGCATCCGCAGGTGCGCGGTGTTGATCGCCTCGGCCTTCTTCAGGTCGAAGCGCGCCGGGTTGGCGTTGACGTCGGCGATCTCGAAGGCCTCGACCATCTCCTCGAGCGTGAACACGTCGCGGTCGGCCGCGATCGCCCAGCCCAGGAGGGCCACGTAGTTGAGCAGGCCCTCGGGCAGAAAGCCCTGGTCGCGGTAGGCCAGCGCGTGCGCCTGGGGGTCGCGCTTGGAGAGCTTCTTGTTGCCCTCGCCCATGACGTAGGGCAGGTGGCCGTAGGCCGGGGTGGTCTCGGCGACGCCGATCGCCTTCATCGCCTCGAAGAGCGCGATCTGGCGCGGGGTCGAGGAGAGCAGGTCCTCACCGCGCAGGACGTGGGTGATGCGCATGGTGGCGTCGTCGACGGGCGCGGTCAGCGTGTAGAGCGGGTCGCCGTTGGCGCGGCACAGCGCGAAGTCGGGGACGAACTGGGTCTCGAAGGTGACCTCACCGCGGACCAGGTCGTCCCAGGTGATGGAGCCCTCGGGCATCCGGAAGCGCACCAGCGGCTCGCGACCCTCGGCCACGAACGCGTCGCGCTGCTCCGGCGACAGCTCGCGGCAGAAACCGTCGTACCCCATCACCTTGGAGCCGGACTCCTTGCGGCGCGCCTCGACCTCGTCGTTGCGGCAGTAGCAGTCGTAGGTGTACGACGACTCGCGCAGCTTCGCCAGCACGTCGCGGTAGAGGTCGCTGCGCTCGGACTGGCGGTAGGGCCCGTGGGCACCACCGACCTCGACGCCCTCGTCCCACGTCAGCCCGAGCCAGCGGAACAGCTCGAGGATCGCGGTGTAGGACTCCTCGGTCGAGCGCTCCTTGTCGGTGTCCTCGATGCGCAGGACGAAGGTGCCGCCCCGGCCGGTGAGCTCGGCGTGCTTGGCGAAGGCGTAGTTGAACAGCGCGGTGCGGACCAGGCCGACGTGCGGCGAGCCCGTCGGCGACGGGGCCATCCGGACCCTGACGGGTGTGACGGGGCCTTGGGTGGTGCTGTGCTCGGTCATCGGGCGGTTCATCGCTCCTTGATCGTGTTGGTCAGCGCGCCGAGGCCGTCGATGGCGACCTCGACCTCGTCACCGACGTGCATGCGGCCGACGCCCTCGGGGGTGCCGGTGAGGATCACGTCGCCCGGGAGCAGCGTCATCACGCTGCTGACGTGGGCGATGAGGGTCGGGATGTCGAAGAACAGGTCGGCCGTCGAGCCGTCCTGGACGACGTCGCCGTTGAGGTAGGTGCGCAGACGCACGCCGTCGGCGAAGACCTGCGGGTCGAGGTCGGTCTCGATCCACGGCCCCAGGGGGCAGAAGGAGTCGAAGCCCTTGGCCCGCGTCCACTGGTCGTCGCTGCGCTGCAGGTCGCGGGCGGTGACGTCGTTGGCGATCGTGTAGCCGTGGATGACGTCGGTCGCCTTCTCGGGCGGGACGTCGCGGCAGATCCGGCCGATGACGACGGCCAGCTCGCCCTCGTACTGCAGGTCCTGGGTCTGGCGGGGGTGGAAGACCGGGTCGCCCGGGCCGACCACCGAGGTGTTGGGCTTGAGGAACATCAGCGGCTCGCTGGGCACGTCGTTGCCGAGCTCGGCGGCGTGCTTGGCGTAGTTGCGGCCGATCCCGACGACCTTGCTGCGGGGCAGGACCGGCGCGAGGAGGCGGACGTCCTCGAGGCGGTGCTCCTGCTCGAGCAGCTTGACGCCGACGTACAACGGGTCGCCGGCGAGGGCCACGATGACCGCGTCCTCCCCCAGCTGGCCGTGCTCGTCCAGGTCGCCGGTCACGACGCCGTACTGCGGGTCCTCGCCCGTGGTGAATCTCGCGATGCGCACCGCTCGACCCTATCGAGTCAGCGGCTGCGGACCTCAGTCGCCGAGGACCCGGCGGAGGTGCTCGTTGGCCAGCAGCCGGTGCGGGTCGGCCTCGTCGCGGATCGCGAGGACGTCGTCGAAGCGGGCGTAGCGCTCGGAGAGGTACGCCGCGTCGAGGGTGTGCCGCTTGCCCCAGTGCGGCCGGCCGTCGTGGGCGACGAAGACCTCCTGGGCGGCGGCGAAGTACGACGAGGGGTCCTGGCGGTGGTAGGCGTGCACCGCGACGTAGCAGCTGTCGCGCTCGTGGGCCGTGGAGAGCCACACGTCGTCGGCGGCGGTGAAGCGCACCTCGATCGGGAACGACACGTGCTCGCCGCTGGTGGCGAACCAGTGCTGCAGGGCACCGATCACCTCGGGCAGCGCGGCACGCGGCATCGCGAACTCCGACTCCTGGAACCGGACCCGGCGGCGGGAGACGAAGACCTCGTGGGAGGGGGCGATGAACTCCCTCGCCGACAGCGCGGAGCCGGAGAGCGCGTTGATCCGTGGCACGAGCGAGGGACGCGCGTGGCCGAGGCGGTTGAACAGCTCGAAGGCGCCGTTGCTGAGCAGCTCGTCGTCCACGAGGCTGCGGATCCGGCCGAGCGGCGCCGGCTCGGTGCCCTCGGGGACGCGGTTGTTGCGCTTGAGCAGCGCCTTCTCGGTGTGGGGGAACCAGTAGAACTCGCAGTGGTCGTTGCCGCCGACCAGCTCCGGCAGCCGCTCGAGCACCTCCGGCAGCGGCATCGGCTCCTCGCGTGCGTGCAGGAGGAAGGCCGGCACGCACTGCAGAGTGACCTCGGTGAGGATGCCCAGCGCGCCCAGGGAGACCCGCACGGCACCGAACCACGGATGTGTCTCGTCGACCTCCACCACGTCGCCCGACGCCGTCACCAGCTGCGCGGCGACGACGGCCCTCGCGATGCCGTGCAGCCGGTCACCGGTGCCGTGGGTGCCGGTGCCGATCGCGCCGGCCACCGTCTGGGGGTCGACGTCGCCGAGGTTGGGCAGCGCCAGGCCCAACCGGTCGAGCTCGCGGTTGAGGGCGCGCAGCGACATCCCCGCCTGCACCCGCACCCGGCCGTCGGGGGTGCGCCCGAGCAGCCGCGCCATGCCGTCGAGCCGCAGCTGCACCCCGTCGGTCGCGCACAACGGGGTGAAGGAGTGACCCGAGCCGACCGGGCGGACGGTGAGCCCGTCCCGGGCCGCCTCAGCGAGCACCTGCGCGACCTCGGCGGTCGAGGTGGGAGCAGCCAGCCGCTGCGGCGTGCACCGCACGGCACCGCTCCAGTTGCGCCACGTGGTGTCGCTGCTCATCCGAAGACCCTCCCCTCGCCCCGGTACGTCGGCACCACGCGGGTGGTCCCGTCCGAGCCGACCCGGGCGACCTCGGCCAGCCGCTCGCACATCTCCCCCGCCTTCGCGTGCCGCAGCAGCACCCGGTCACCGACCGCCAGCGCGCCGGCACCGGCCCCGCGGACCGGGGTCTGCACCTCGCCGGCGCCCTCGGCCCGGGTGAGCGCCAGCCCCTCGGGCCACACCGGCGTGGGGGCGCGGCTCGCGCCGGTCGGTCCGGAGGCGATGAAGCCCCCGGAGAACAGCGTGGCGAGGTCCGCCGCCGGACGGCGCACGACGTCGAGCGCGTAGTACCCCGCGGGGCGGGGGCTGAAGCCGGCGTACCCGTCGAAGAGGGTGGGGGCGAGGAGACCGGAGCCCGCGGTGAGCTCGGTGAGGACGGGGTCGTCGCCCACGACGTGCAGGCTGCCGGTGCCGCCGGCGTTCACGATCTCGAGCTCGGCGTGCCGGCCGACCGTGGCGACCACGGCCGCACGGCGGTCGACGAGCTCGGCGGCGGAGCGGCGCTTCATCAGCCGCACGGCGGGAGAGGAGTCCGGGACCCCGGCGATCTGGGCGTCGTAGAACATCAGCCCCACCAGGGCGAAGCCGGGTCGCGCGGCCACCGCACGCGCCAGCCGCTCGGCCTCCTCGGCGGTGTGCACCGGCGAGCGGCGGGCGCCGAGGTGGAGCGGCCCGAGGCGCAGCGAGGCGTCGACGTCGAGGCAGACCCGGATCGTCGGATGGTCCGCTCCGAGGACGGCGTCGACGAGGTCGAGGTGGTCGGTGGAGTCGACCATGACCGTGATCGCGGCACGGCGGTGCTCCTCGGCGGCCAGGGCGACGAGCGACTCCCGGCTCACCGAGGGGTAGGCCAGCAGCACGTCGTCGCAGCCGAGGTCGGCCAGCCACACCGACTCCGCCAGGGAGTAGGTCATCACGCCCGCGAACCCCGGTCGGCGCAGCACCTCCTCCACCACCGAACGCACCCGCACCGACTTGGTCGCGACCCGGATCGGCACTCCCCCGGCGCGACGGACCAGGTCGTCGGCGTTCGCGGCCAGTGCGTCGTCGTCGACGATCCCGAGCGGCGCCTCGAGGTGGGCAGTCGCGGACAGCAGCTGGGCTCGCCGGTCGACCATGTGCGCCAGTCAACACCAGCCCGGCGGCGTACGCCGTCGGTTCCCACGCGGCGGTGCCGCCCACCTACCGTGGAGCCATGCGGGTGCGGACGGTGCTGTCGCGGGCGGAGTGGGGGCCGCTCGCCGACGCCCACGCCGCGCGGGTGGACCGGTTCGTCCGCCCGCACCTCGAGCGTCGCGAAGCGCGGGTGAAGCACCCCGTGCACGACTTCCTGTTCACCTACTACTCGCAGCGGCCGGCGCAGCTGCGGCGCTGGCACCCCGGCGTCGGCGTGGCGCTGGAGGACGCTCCCGAGCACGAGGGCTGGAAGGGCTACCGGGTCGTGCCCCCCAGCGGGCGCCACGGCGCCCGCTCTGGGGCACGAGTCGAGGTGGATCCGGCGTACGTCGCCTCGCAGCGCCCGCTGGTCGAGGGGATCCGGCGGCTGCTGGTGGCCACCGCGTCGCGGCCGGCGCAGCTGGGCTGCTTCGGGCTGCACGAGTGGGCGATGGTGCACCGCGCCTCCGAGCACGGCACCCGCCACGAGTGGCCGCTGCGGCTCGGTGAGCGCGGCACCGACGAGGTGGTCGAGGGGCACCGGATCACCTGCACGCACTTCGACGCGTTCCGCTTCTTCACCCCCTCCGCGCGGCCGCTCAACACGCTGAGCCCGGGGTCGAGGGACCGCGAGGACTTCGAGCAGCCCGGCTGCCTCCATGCCGGGATGGACCTCTACAAGCACGCGTTCCGGCTCAGCCCGATGGTGTCCTCGGAGCTGGTCGCCGACTGCTTCGAGCTCGCGTGGGACATCCGGGTGCTGGACATGCGGGCCTCGCCGTACGACCTGGCCGACCTGGGGCTGGACCCGGTGCGCATCGAGACCGCCGAGGGCAAGCGCGCCTACGCCGACGCGCAGGCCGCCTTCGCCGAGCGGGGCGCGCCGTTGCGAGCGCGACTGGTCGAGACCTGCGAGGGACTGCTGGCCTGAGGTCGTCGTCGTGGCTCAGGTCACGTCGACCCCTGCCGAAGGACAAGGCATGAACCACCTGCTGCGACTCGACGCCGTGGCGCACCGCGACGAGTTCGCGGTACGACTGGACGGCCACCTGCTCGGACACGTCGTCCGCGACCCCCGCGCCCTCACCGAGATCTGGACCTGGTGGCCCGACGGCGGCGGCGTCCCCCAGCAGCACGAGGACTCGCGCGAGATGGCGGTCTACCGCCTGCTGGTCGGCTACGGCCTGGACTTCGGCACCGCACGCACCCTCGTGCAGCGCGGCGCCGTGCTCGTCGCCGCCTGATCCTCCTCGGCTCCCCCCACCCCCACCCGCCCCCTCCGTCCGGCGCACCGCGCTCCCCGGGGTTTCCCCGCCCTAGGGTGGCGGCGTGACGCGCGAGGAGACCGGGACGGCCCACCGCGGCGAGGACTGGTACGCCGAGGAGCTGGTCGGCGCCCGGTTCACCTCGTGCACGTTCACCGACGTGGACCTCACCGAGGCGACGATCCGCGGGTCGGTGTTCACCGACTGCCGCTTCGAGCGGTGCGCGTTCAACGCCTCGGTCCACGAGTCGACCGCCTACATCACCTGCACGTTCAGCGGGTGCAACCTCTTCGACTCCACGTGGGAGGGCTGCAAGCTCAGCGGCTCGGCCTTCGAGCGGTGCACGACCCGACCGTTGCGCCTGGTCGGTGGCCAGTGGCGCGGCGTCTGGCTGCGCGGCGCGAACCTCTCGGGCCAGGACCTCACCGGGCTCGACCTACGCGACGCCGACCTGTCGCTGGCCGACCTGTCCGGGGCGGTGCTGCGCGACTGCGTGCTGAGCGGCGCGCTGGTGCGGGAGACCGACCTGCGGCGCGCCGACCTGCGCGGCGCCACGCTGGAGGGCGTCGACCTGCGCGAGGCGCGGCTCGGCGAGACGCGGCTGGACCTCGCCGGCGCGGTGCTGCTGGCCGAGCTGTCCGGCGCGGTCGTGGACTGACCCTGGCTCTTGCCGGGTTCGTCGGCTGGCCGACAGACCCGGGAGTCAGACGACAAAGGTTCGTCGTCCCACGTCCGGGTTCGTCGGCTGGCCGACAAACCCGGCCGGGCTCCACCTCAGCCGGCGACGGTGCCGTGCTCCACGCAGGTGGCGGCCCACTCGCGCGGGGTGACCTGCACCTTCATCCGTCGCCCGCAGTGGGTGCAGAAGCGCGGCGGCTCCATCGCGAGCATCTGCTCGCAGCGCGGGTGTGCCTCGCTCAGGGCCTGACCACAGTGGCCGCAGACGGCCATCTAGAGGGTCTTCGCCAGCTCGCGGATCGGCATCTTCAGCTCGCTGAGCAGCGCGAGGTCCTCGTCGGGGTCGCGACCCAGGGTGGTGAGGTAGTTGCCGACGATGATCGCGTTGACGCCGCCGAGCAGGCCCTCGCGGGTGCCGAGGTCGCCGAGGGTCAGCTCGCGCCCACCGGCGTACCGCAGGATCGTGCGCGGCATCGCCAGGCGGAAGGCGGCGATGGTGCGCAGCGCGTCCTGGGCGTCCATCGTCGACAGGTCGCCGAAGGGGGTGCCGGGGCGCGGGTTGAGGAAGTTCAGCGGGACCTCGTGGGGGTCGAGCTCGGCGAGCTGGGAGGCCAGCTCTGCGCGCTGCTCGAGGGTCTCGCCCATGCCGACCAGGCCGCCGCAGCACAGCTCCATGCCGGCGTCGCGGACCATCTGGCAGGTCTCCCACCGCTCCTCGTAGGAGTGCGTGGTGACGACCGAGGGGAAGTAGGACCTCGCGGCCTCGAGGTTGTGGTTGTAGCGGTGCACGCCGATCGCGGCGAGCTCGTCGACCTGCTCCTGGGTGAGCATGCCGAGGCTGCAGGCGACGTTGATGTCGACCGCGTCGTGGATCGCCTTCACGCCGTCACGGACCTGCGACATCAGCCGCTCGTCGGGCCCGCGGACGGCGGCGACGATGCAGAACTCCGTCGCACCGGTCTCGGCGGTCTCCTTGGCGGCCTGCACCAGCTGCGGGATGTCGAGCCACACCGAGCGCACCGGGGAGGTGAACTGGCCGGACTGGCTGCAGAAGTGGCAGTCCTCGGGGCAGCCGCCGGTCTTGAGGCTGATGATGCCCTCGACCTCGACCTCGGGGCCGCAGTGCCTCATCCGCACGTCGTGCGCGAGCCCGAGCAGCGCCGGCACGTGCTCGTCGGGCAGCCGCAGCACCTCCACGAGGTCCTCGTAGGAGAGCCCCTCGCCGTTCTCCAGCACCTGGGTGCGGGCGCGGCTGAGGACGGCGGGCTCGGTCAGGTCCGGGGTCGTGGGAGCAGCAGTCACGAAGCGGGAGCGTAGCCCGGTCGAGCCGGATCCTGAACAGTGTTCAGTCCGCGGGCGTGCCGCGCCGTAGGCTCGCCCCGCGATGAGCCCCCTCGACCGCACCGACGTGCCCGCGCTGCTGGCCTACGACCGCGCCCACGTGTGGCACCCCTACACCTCGATGACCGACCCGGCGCCGGTGCGCGTGGTGGAGTCGGCGGCCGGGGTGCGGCTGCGGCTGGCGGGTGGGCAGGAGGTCGTGGACGGCATGGCGTCGTGGTGGTCGGCGGTGCACGGGTACGCCGTGCCCGAGCTCGACGCCGCGCTGGCCGACCAGGCGGGGCGGATGTCGCACGTCATGTTCGGCGGGCTGACCCACGCCCCCGCGGTACGGCTGGCCGAGAGGCTGGTCTCGATCTCCCCCGACGGGCTCGAGCACGTCTTCCTCGCCGACTCCGGCTCGGTGTCGGTCGAGGTCGCACTGAAGATGGCGCTGCAGGCCCAGCGCGGTCGCGGCCGGCCGGGGCGCTCGCGGATGCTGACCGTGCGCGGCGGGTACCACGGCGACACAGCCGGCTGCATGGCCGTGTGCGACCCCGAGGGCGGCATGCACTCGATGTTCGCCGGGGTGCTGCCGCAGCAGGTCTTCGCCGACCGGCCGCCGGCCGCCACCGCGACGGACGCGGAGGTGTTGGGGTGGGCAGCCGACGTACGACGGCTGGCCGAGGAGCACGCCCACGAGCTGGCCGGGATCGTGGTCGAGCCGTTGCTGCAGGGCGCCGGCGGCATGTGGACCTACCCGCCCGCGTGCCTGCGGGTGCTGCGCGAGGTGGCCGACGAGCACGACCTGGTGCTGGTGCTCGACGAGGTCGCCACGGGGCTGGGGCGTACCGGCACGATGTTCGCCTGCGAGGGCGCCGGGGTGGTGCCCGACGTGCTGTGCCTGGGCAAGGCGCTGACCGGTGGGTACCTCACGCTCGCGGCCGTGCTGTGCACGTCCCGGGTGGCGCACGACCTGTCGGCCTCGGAGTCCGGCGTGCTGATGCACGGGCCGACCTTCATGGGCAACCCGTTGGCCTGTGCGGTGGCGCTGGCGTCGCTGGAGCTGCTCGAGTCGCGCGGCTGGGCGGCCGACGTCGCCCGCGTGTCGGACGGTCTCGCTGCCGGCCTCGCACCTCTGCGCGATGCTGCGGGGGTGGTCGACGTACGCGTGCTGGGGGCGGTGGGTGCCGTACAGCTCGACCACGCGGTCGACGTGCCGCGCGCGACGCAGGCCGCGCTCGACGCGGGCGTGTGGCTGCGGCCGTTCCGCGACCTGGTCTACGTGATGCCGCCCTACGTCACCTCGCCGGCCGACGTGGCGCTGATCTGCGAGGGCGTGGCCGAGGCGGTGACTGTCGCGTGAGCTGGCCCTCCTGGCTGGCCGAGGAGGCCGCCGCCCGCGACGCCGCGGGACTCACCCGCGGGCTGGTGCCGCGGCCCGCGGACGACGACGTCATCGACCTGGCCGGCAACGACTACCTCGGCCTGGCGCGCGACCCGCGGGTGCGGGCCGCTGCTGCGTCGGCGGCCGAGACCTGGGGCGGCGGGGCCGGAGCCTCGCGCCTGGTCACCGGCACGCTCGACCTGCACGCCGAGCTCGAGGCCGAGCTCGCCGCGTGGACCGGCTACGACGCCGCGCTGGTGCTCTCGACCGGGTACGCCGCCAACCTGGCCGTCGTCACGGGGCTGGTCGGCCGCGGTTGCCACGTGGTCTCCGACGCCCACGTGCACGCCTCGCTCGTGGACGCGGCGCGACTGTCGCGGGCGCGGCTCACGATCACCCCGCACAACTCGGTGTCCGCGGTGGTGGAGGCGCTGGCCACCTCGGCCCCCGGCGAGCGGACGATGGTGCTCGCCGAGTCGATCTACTCCGTCCTCGGCGACGAGGGGCCGTTGGTCGAGCTGGCGCGTGCCTGCGAGGAGGCCGGCGCGCTCCTGGTGGTCGACGAGGCGCACGGGCTGGGCGTGCACGGGGCCGGGGTCACCGAACGCCTCGGGCTGGCCGGGCTCCCGCACGTGCTGGTGACCGCCACTCTCTCCAAGGCGCTCGGCTCGCAGGGCGGTGCCGTGCTGGGCACCCCGGCGGTCGTCGAGCACCTGGTCAACCGGGCCCGGCCGTTCATCTTCGACACCGCGCTGGCCCCCGCCGCCGCGGGAGCAGCGCTGGAGGCGCTGCGGATCGCGCGCGCCGACACCTCGCTGGCCGCCTGCGTGCGTGGACGGGTGCTCGACCTGGCGGCCGCCCTGGGGGTCGAGCCGCCGGACGGGGCGGTGCTGTCGGTGCCGATGCCGTCGCCGCAGGTCGCGGTCGCCGCGCGCGACGCGTGCCTCGCGGCCGGGATCCGGGTCGGCTGCTTCCGACCACCGTCGGTGCCCGACGGGATCTCGCGGTTGCGGGTCACGGTGTCGGCCGGGGTGCCCGAGGACGCGTGGACACGGGCCGTCGAGACGCTCGTCGCGGTCGTGAAGGAGCACCGGTGAGCCGGCCGGGGCGGGTGGTCGTGGTGACCGGCACGTCCACGGGCGTCGGCAAGACCGTCGTGACGGCGGCCCTGTCGTCGGTGCTGGCCGGGCAAGGTGAGCAGATCGTCGTGGTCAAGCCGGTGCAGACCGGGATCGCCGACGGCGACTGCGACGCCGACGAGGTCCACCGGCTCACCGGATGCGCCGTGCAGGAGCACGCCGCCCTCGACGAGCCGCTCGCGCCCGAGACCGCCGCCCGCCGCGCCGGCGTCACGCTGCCCACGGTCGCCGAGCACGCCGACCGGCTCAAGGTGCACACCGAGTTCCACGACACGGTCGTCGTCGAGGGCGCCGGCGGGCTGCTGGTGCGGCTCGACACCGATGGCGGCACCCTGCTCGACCTCGCGGCCTGGCTGGTCGAGCGCGACGTCGACCTGGAGGTCGTCGTCGTCTGCGCCGCGGGACTGGGCACCCTCAACCACACCGAGCTGACCGTCGGCGCCCTGCAGGCCCGGGGGGTCCCGGTGCGGGGACTGGTCATCGGATCGTGGCCCGACTCCCCCGGCCTGGCCGAGACCTGCAACCGCGAGGACCTGCCGCGTGTCACCGGCGTACCCCTGCTCGGGGCGGTGCCCGCCGGCGCCGGCGCCCTGGGGCGCGAGGAGTTCACCGCCGCGGCGGGTGGGTGGCTGACGGGCTGGCGAAGGTCTGACTGATGTCAGTCAGACCTTCGGGTTCGCGGTCGAAGGTTCGACCGCCATCGCGAAGGTTGGACTGATGTCAGTCAGACCTCTCACATCGCGGTCGAACCTTCAGCCACCCGCGCCCGGATGCCGTCCACCACGAACCCCAGGCCGGTGCCGAAGTCGGCGGGCAGGGGGTCGGCGTCGATGGCGCCGGCGGAGCCGGCCTGGAGGTGGGTCTGCTCCTCGATGGTGTGGCCGAGGACGAGGTGCAGGACGGTGCGCGCGGCGGTGGGGACCAGCGACTCGTCGAGCCCGGAGTCGCCCAGCGCGGCGGTGAGGTCCTCCAGCGGCTGGGTCGCACCGAGCCCGAAGGCGATGACGGTCGAGACCAGCTCGGCGCCGTCGCGGTAGGCCAGCATCGCGTCGCGCAGCTCGTGGGCCACCTCGACGACGCGCTCGTCCCAGGTGACCGCCCCGCGCGGGCGGGCGCCACGGCGCAGCACCTCGTCGGCCACGGCCCCCAGCAGCGCCTGCTTGGAGGCGACGTGGTGGTAGAGCGCGCTCGGCTGCAGGTCGAGCTCACCGGCCACCCGGCGCATCGAGACGTCGGCCAGCCCGTGGGCGTCCAGCAGGCGCAGGGCGACGGCGACGAGGTCCTCCCGGGTGCGACTCACGCCGGCGACCCTAGCGGCCGGCCGGGGAGACGCCCGACAGGTCCAGCGTCAGGCCGGTCTCGCGCTCGCACACCTCGAACAACCGGCGTACGGCGTCGGCCGACCCGGGCCGCACGAGCGGACGTCGGACCGGGCGACCCGCCATCGCCAGCAGCGGGCCGTACAAGGTGCCGCCCCGCACCCCGGGCTCGGTGGCCGCCCGCAGCTGGCTCAGCGCACCGCGCGGGACGCTCATCCCGAACCAGCTCGACAGGCGGTCCCACAGCGGCCCCTGCCACCCGGCGCCACCGAGGGCGTGGGTGGTGGCCTGCAGGTCGGAGTCGGTCAGGCCGGGGTGTGCGGCGACCGCGATCGCGTCGACGCCGGCGGCCTCGAACCGCTCCTGGAGCCCCACGGCGAGGTGTCGGGCAGCGAGCTTGGTGTTGCCGTACATCTGCCAGGGCTTGTACCCGCTGCTCATGTGCGGGTCAGCGGGATCCAGCGCGCGGCCCTGGTGCTGGGCGATGCTGCTCAACGTCACGACGCGCGCACCGGGCGTGGCGACGACCAAGGGCGCGAGGCGGCACAGCAGCGACCAGTGGCCGAGCACGTTGGTGGCCAGCTGGGCGTCGAACCCGTCCTCGGTGGTGCCCTTCGGGGAGGCCATCACCCCCGCGTTGAGCATCAGCACGTCGAGGCGGTCGTGCGCGGCGAGCACCTGCTCGGCGGCCCGGGCCACCGACGCCTGCGAGCCGAGGTCGAGCTCCACGACCTCGAGCGAGGCGTCAGGGTGCTGGGCGAGGATCCGCTCGCGGGCCGCACCGGCCTTGGCCTGGTCGCGGGCTGCCATCACGACGTGGGCGCCGGCGCCGGCGAGCGCCAGGGCCGACTCGAGCCCGAGCCCGCCGTTGGCTCCGGTCACCAGCGCGACCCGGCCGGTCTGGTCGGGGATGTCGGCAGTGGTCCAGGACACAGTGTCTCCTCGGGTGGTGGGACGGCACCCCGCACGCTAGCGGGGTGCGCCTAGGGTGACCGAGCCGTCCTGAACAGTGTTCATGCCTCCATGCCCGTTCAGAACGCGGCGACGCACCGGTCCACCGAGGAGAAGCCCCCATGACTGCCGAGTCCACCGGCCAGCCCACCGCCGGCCAGCCCACCGCCGTACGGGCCGACGAGCCGACCCGACGCCCCCGCCTGGGCACCACCGACCTCGCGCTGATCGCGTCCTTCGCGGCGCTGATCTCGGCGCTGGCCTACGTCGGCGCCATCCCGGTCGGCGGGGCGGGCGTGCCCATCACCCTGCAGACCTTCGGCGTGATGCTGGCCGGCTGCCTGCTCGGCCCGGTCCGCGGCTTCCTCGCGGTGCTGCTCTACCTCGCGCTCGGCGCCATCGGGCTGCCGGTCTTCGCCGAGCACACCTCGGGCCTGGGCACCTTCACCCAGCCCAGCGCCGGCTACCTCCTCTCCTTCCCGGTCGCCGCCCTCGTGGCGGGCCTGCTGGTCACCTACCTCGCCGGCGAGCGCGGCAAGACCCGCGCGGCGGTGGTCTTCCTGTGCTCGATCGCCGGCAGCATCCTGGTCATCCACCCGGCCGGGATCGTCGGGCTGATGCTCACCCTGGACATGTCGGTGGCCGAGGCCTTCCGCATCGACGTCCTGTACTGGGTCGGCGACCTGCTGAAGACCACGATGGTCGCGCTGATCGCCGCCGAGGTGCACCGCGCGTTCCCGCGGCTGCTGACCGCGCGCGCACCGCGCACCGCCAGCAGCTGACCGTGCCCCTCCTCGAGCTCGACGGCGCGGGGGTCTCGGTCCCCGCGCCGGCCGGGTCGGACCCCCGCTCGGGGCCTGCCGGCGAGAAGGTGCTGCTGCACCCGACCTCGCTGCGGTTGACCGAGCAGCGCATCGGCATCGTCGGTGCCAACGGGTCGGGCAAGTCCACGCTCGCGCGGCTGCTCAACGGCCTGATCTCCCCCACCACCGGCCGGGTGCTGGTCGACGGGCTCGACGTGGGCCGCCGGGGTGCGGAGGTACGCCGGCGCGTGGGGTTCTGCTTCACCGATCCCGCCGCGCAGCTGGTCATGCCGACCTGCGTGGAGGACGTCGAGCTGTCCCTGCGGCGCCTCGAGCGGGACCCTGCCCGTCGCCGCGAGCGGGCCCTGGCCGTGCTGGCCGAGCACGGGCTCGCCGCCCAGGCGCACCAGAGCGTCCACGACCTCTCCGGCGGCCAGCGCCAGCTCCTCGCGCTGGCCGGGGTGCTGGCCACCGACCCCGCCGTCGTGGTCGCCGACGAGCCCACCACGCTGCTCGACCTCGCGAACTCCCGCCGCGTCGGCGACCTGCTCATGGCCCTGCCGCAGCAGCTGGTGCTCCTCACCCACGACCTCGACCTCGCCGCCCGCTGCGAGCGCGTGCTGGTCGTCTCGGGTGGTCACGTGGTCGCCGACACCGACGGGCCGGCCGGCGTGGCGGCGTACGTCGACGCCGTCGACCGGGGCCGGGCGTGAGCTCGCCGCTGCTGGTGGGCGTCCACCAACCCGGGGACTCCTGGCTGCACCGCTGCCCGACCGGGCCCAAGCTGCTCGGGCTGGCGGCGTTCAGCCTCACCGTGGTGCTGACCCGTTCCGCGGCGGCCGCCCCGGTGTTCCTGGCGCTGGCGCTGCTCACGGCGGCCGTCGGCGGCGTACGCCTGGCGACCCTGGCCCGGGCGACCCGCGCGATCCTCGTGCTCGCGGTCGTCGCGGCCGGCCTGCAGTGGTGGATCGACGGCCCGGCCAAGGCCGTGGAGACCCTGGTCGACCTCGTGGCCCTGGCGCTGGCCGCCATCACCGTCAGTGCCACGACGCCGGTCAACGCCATGCTCGACACGCTGGTGCGGGCGGTGCGCCCGCTGCGGCGTGTCGGCGTCGACCCCGAACGGGTCGCGCTGACGATCTCGCTGGCGATCGGTGCCCTGCCCGGCACCCTGGCGCTGGCCCTGGAGACCCGGGACGCCGCCCGGGCGCGGGGGCTGGGCCGGCACCCGCGGGTCTACCTCACGCCGTTCGTGGTGCGGGTCGTCGCCCGTGCCCACGAGCAGGGCGACGCGCTGGCCGCCCGGGGGCTCGGGGACTGACCCCACTGGCGGCTCGGGGGCGGTGGGTCCTCAACCGTTCCGGCTCGCCGGACGGTTCCCCAGCCACCGCCGACCCCCGGCCCCGACCGGGAGCGGTGGGTCCTCAACCGTCGGTGCACCGCGATCGGTCCACCACTCACCGCTCACCAGCCCGGCGGACGCCGGTCGTGCCAGGGCGCGGCGGCCTCGACCTGGGCGGCCAGCGAGAGCAGCAGCGCGTCCTCGGCGGGCCGGGCGGCGAGCATGACCCCCACGGGCAGCCCGTCCGGGGTCTGGTGCAACGGCAGCGAGACCGCCGGCATGCCGGTGACGTTCCACGCCGAGGTCCAGGGCGTGAAGGCCTTCTGCGCCTCGAAGTCCCGCTCGGGGTGCTCGTCGTCGCGCAGCGCGCCCACCGGCACCGGCGGGGTCGCCAGGGTCGGGGTCAGGACGGCGTCGTACGCCGCCAGCGACTCGAGCGCCCCGGCCGCGTGCCGCCGCATCGCGCCGATCGCCAGCCCGAACTCCGGCGCGCTCAGCGCGTGCCCGCGCTCCCCCAGCCACCGGGTCAGCGGGCGCAGCAGGTGCTCGCGGCCCGGGGGCGCCGGGGACAGCGCGGTCAGCACGGCCCAGCAGGTCTCGAAGACCGGCACGGCATCGTGGCCCAGCGGCACCTCGACGTCCTCGACGGTGTGGCCGAGCGACTCCAGCAGCCGCGACGCGTCCTCCCAGGCCCGCCGCACCTCGGGGTGCACCTCGACGTCGGCGATGACCGGCTCGACGAAGCGGGCGATCCGCAGCGGCCCGGGCTCGCGCTCGCAGGCGTCGAGGAACGGGCCGGCGGGCGGTGCGAAGTACGGGTCGCCCGGGCGCCGCCCGGCCAGCACGTCGAGCAGGGCGGCGGCGTCGCGGACGGTCCGCGCGATCGGGCCCGCGGTGGCCAGGCCGACGGGGTCGCCGTACATCGGGGAGCCGCTGATCCGCCCGCGGGACGGCTTGAACCCCACCAGGCCGCAGCACGAGGCGGGGATGCGGATCGACCCACCGCCGTCGGAGCCCTGGGCGACGGGCACCAGCCCGGCGGCCACCGCAGCAGCGGCGCCACCCGAGGAGCCGCCGGCGGTGCGGGTGCGGTCCCACGGCGTGACGCTGGGCGTGCGGCCGTCGGGCTCGGTGTAGCAGGGCGACCCGAACTCCGGGGTCGCGGTCTTGCCCAGGCTCACCAGCCCGGCGGCCTCCATCGACAGCACGACGCCGTCGGAGACCTCGGGCACGAAGTCGTCGTAGGCCGCCGACCCGAAGGTGGTGCGCACTCCAGCGGTGAGGTTGAGGTCCTTGATCGCGGTGGGTACGCCGCGCAGCGGACCCCCGCCCGGGGCCGGCCGGCCGGTGGGCGCGAGCGACGCGGCCCGCTCGCGGGCGAGGTCGGCCGTGACCGTCACGAAGGCGCCGACGTCGTCGAGGCGGTCGATGCGTTCGAGGTAGTGCTCGACCAGCTCGGCCGGCGACACCTCCCCGGCCGCGACCGCGGCGCCCTGCTCGAGTGCGGTCAGGTCGTGCAGCTCGGCCATGCCGGCGACGCTAGCCCACCGGTCCTGCCGAGCCGGCGTAGTGGTACGCCGGCTCGATCAGCTGACGCCGGCGAAGGTGACCGCGACGCCCAGCGCGAAGACCAGCGCCCACAGCGGGACCGCCAGCAGCGGCACCCACCAGGCGATCTTGCGGCGTACGAGACGGACGACCGCCCACGTGCCCATCGCCAGCAGCGCCACCCAGGGCGCCACGACGGCCAGGCCGACGCCCAGCAGGATGATCCCGGTGCTGCACTCGGTGGTGCCCGTGCCGCAGGAGTCCGACGCCATGACCAGCATCAGGCCGGCGAACGACGACACCATCCCGGCCAGCGCCAGGACGATCAGCTCCACGGTGGTGGCGACGATGTCCCAGGTCCGGGGCTGCCCGGGCTCCGGTGACCCCGCGGGCTCCGGTGACCCCGCGGGCTGCGGGGATCCGGCGGGCGGCAGGGGCCCCTGGGGCGCGGCGATCTCGCTCACGCTCCCAATGTAGGGCCGGACCGGACGCCGAACCGGCGTATTGATACGCCGGCTCGATCCACCGGCCCCGCCGAACCGGCGTGTTGATACGCCGGCTCGATCCACCGGCCCCGCCGAACCGGCGTGTTGATACGCCGGCTCGGCGGGAAGGAGCAGCAGGTCAGGCGGCGACGGGGGCGGGCTCGGCCTCGACGAGCAGGCGCAGGGCGTCGAGCAGGCGATCCCGGACGTCGGGGTCGGTCAGCACGTCGACCTCGACGCCGGGCTGGGAGACCACGACCGACTCCACGACCCGGGCACCGGCGATCCCGGCGGAGCGGGCGGCGTCGGCGTGCGCCCACTTGCCGCCGTACGGCGTGGGGGTGGTGCCGATGACGCCGAAGGGCTTCCCGACGATGGCGCCGGCGCCGTAGGGGCGCGAGAGCCAGTCCAGCGCGTTGTTGAGGACCGCCGGCATCGTGCCGTTGTACTCGGGCGTCACGGCGAGGACCCGGTCGGCCGAAGCGACGGCCTCGCGCAGCGCCAGCACCGCGGAGGCGGCGTCGTCGGTGTCGATCTCCTCGTTGTAGAACGGCAGGTCACCCAGGCCGTCCACGAGGCGCAGCTCGACACCCGCCGGGGCCTGGTCGCGCAGCATCTCGGCCAGGCGGCGGTTGACGGAGTCGGCACGCAGGCTGCCGACGAGGACGGCGACACGAGTGGTCATGAAGAGCTCCTCCGGAGGGGTCAGGGACGATCGAGGGCTAAAACGGACCCCGGTCCGCTTCTATTCCCACCCGTGGTCCGAGCGTGCTCACTAGGGTGGGATCCGTGCCCGACCCGCTGCTGCTCCCGATGGCCGACCAGCCCCCGGTCGAGCGAGCGGACGCGGCGCGCAACCGGGAGGCGCTGCTGTGCGCCGCACGGCGGCTGGTCGAGGAGCGCGGCGTGGGTTGCGTGACCATGGAGGCGGTCGCCGCGGCGGCCGGCGTCGGCAAGGGCACCGTCTTCCGGCGGTTCGAGTCCCGCGAGGGGCTGATGGCCGCCGTCCTGGACTTCTCCGAGACCGCCTGGCAGGCCTCGGTCATCTCCGGCCCTCCCCCACTGGGCCCCGGCGCCGACCCCTGGGACCGGCTCCTGGCCTTCGGCCGCTCACGCCTGGAGACGACGCTCCTCCACGCGGACCTGATCCGGGCCGCCGGGGCGACCGGCTCCCGCGCGGCCGGGGCCTACTCCTTCACCGCGCTGCACGTGCAGCACCTGCTCTCCGAGCTCGGGGTCGACGGCGACCTGCCACTGCTGGCCACGGCCCTGCTGGCCCCCTTGGAGGTCCCGATCATCGAGCGCCAGCAGGCCGGCGGCTTCCCCCTGGAGCGGCTGCTCACCGGCTGGGAGGACCTCGCCCGCCGGGTGACCGGGCGCCGCTGAGCCGTCGCCCTACGGACCCGTGCTCGCCGGTGCGGACCGGCCGGCGTGGGCCAGCAGCAGCCGCAGCGCCGCCCACGCCACGCCCGTCGCGGCACCAGAGACGAGCAGCAGCCCGAGGTCGGGCGAGAAGAGCAGGATGTTGCGGATCGGGCTCCCGTAGAGCCCCGGGACCAGCACCACCATCACCCAGGCCGCCGCCCCGGTCGTCAGGAGCGGGAACCACAGGCTGAAACGCCCGGAGAAGCCCTGGCGACGCTTGCGGCGCAGCTGCTCCCGGTGCCGCCACGCCCACACCATGGTCACCAGGTAGCCCAGCGGCAGGAGCACGAGCGAGAGGAACAGCACCTGCTGGCCCCAGCGACGGCCGGGCCCGGCGTACTCACGTCCCAGCCCGGCGGCGGTGACCGCCTCCCGCAGTCGCGTGGTCTCGGCGAACCCGGTGCCGCTGCCGGCGTTGACGAGCACCACCACGCCGCGTCGTCGGGCCGGCTCCATCGTCGCTTGCGTCTCGACCCCCGGGCTGGTGCCGGTGTGCCACACGGTGTCGCGGTCCACGACCCATCCCAGGCCGTAGTACGGCGACCCCGGACCCGCCGAGCGCATCATCAGCGCCTTGTCCTCGGCGCTGAGCACGTCGTCGCGGCCGTTCATCAGCACCTGCAGGTAGCGGGCGACGTCGCGCGCGCTCGCGACCACCCCGCCCTGGGGCGCGGTGAGTCGCTGGGTCGGACGATCGGAGGCCATCGGCCGCTTGGTCCAGAACCACGGCCGGTGCCCCGTGACCATCTCGGGGTGGACCCGCCCGTCGGAGACGAAGCTGTCGGACATCTCGAGGGGGTCCAGGACGTGCTCGGTCACGTAGTCCTCGAAGGACTCCGCGCCGGCGACCTCCACGACCCGGCCGAGCAGCTGGTAGTTGGTGTTGGAGTACTCCCACTCCCCCGGCGCGTGCGCGGGGTCGACGTCGGCCAGGGCCGCCACCCGACGCGCCAGCTCGTCCTCCTCACCGTCCGCGTCCGCGTGCGAGGCGTTGCCCTGGGCCGTCGACCAGCCGCTGGTGTGGCTGAGCAGCTCCCGCAGCGTGACCGAGCCCGCCGTCGTGCCCCGGAAGGCGGGCAGGTGCTCGCCGAGCTCGTCGTCCAGGTCGAGTCGACCGGCCTCCTGGAGCTGCAGCACGGCGACGGCGGTGATGCTCTTGGAGATCGACCCCAGGACGAACGGCGAGTCCGCGGTCACCGGGTCGGACCCGCCGGCGCGGATCACCCCGCTCGCGCCGGTGACGACCTCGTCCCCCTCGACGACCGCCCAGGCCACGCCGGGCGCACCGGAGCCGGGCAGCTCGGCCGAGATGGCATCCGCGACCGCGAGCTCCACCTCGCCCTGCCACCCGTCCTCGGTGAACAGGGCCGGCCCACCGGCCGCCTGGGCGGCGCCGGGGGCCGTCGGACCGACCAGTGGGCCCACCCCGAGAGCGATCAGGAGGGCCACCAGGAGAGCCGCCGGGAGACCGGCGGGCACACGGGCGTGGGCGAGGACATGGGGAACGCGCACCCCTCCATCCTGACCTCACCCCGTCCCGCGCCGCAGGACTTCAGTGGCCTCGGCCGCCGCGTCAGCCGAGCAGGGCGAGGTCGCGACGGACGTAGCGCAGGTGGGCCCATTCCTCCTCGAGGATGGTGCGCAGGCAGTCGCCCACGGTCGGACGCCACGCGTCACCGGCCCCGTCGTCAGCCCCGCCCCAGGGGTCGGACCGCTCCTCGGCCAGCAGCTCGGGCGTCGCGGTGGCGAGGAAGTCGGTGACCATCTGCTGGCGCTCGGCGCGGACCGCGAGGACCTCGTCGTGCGAGGGCGGCTCGTCGCGGAAGATCGAGGTGTCGAAGCCCATCTCCTCCGCACCGGTGAAGACCTGGCCGATCTCGTGGAAGGGCTGCTCGTGCCGCTGGATCGCCCCTCGCAACCAGCAGTCGGTGGCCAGCACGAGGTGCCGCAACGTCTGGGCGAGCGACCACTCGTCCTCGACGTGGTCGTCCCACCGCTCCCGCGGGGTCCCCTCCGTCGTGCTGCGCCACGCGGCCTGCACCGCGACCCAGCCCTCGCCCAGTCCCTCGGGGGTCGTCGACCTGCTCAGCGCCCGCCCGGGGAAGCGTCGGTCGAGCTCGGCCTCGACCAGGGGCACGACGTCGACACCGTTGACGACCAGCGTCCCGAAGGACAGGTCGTGGCTGTCCACGTCGAGGCCGTCGAGCAGGGAGCTGCGCACGGTCAGGCCGCGCAGGTCGGCCTCGCGCATCCGGGCGCCCTTGAAGCTGGCGTCGACGAAGGTCGCGCCCACGAAGTCCTCGGTGTCCCGGTAGGTCGTCATCGCCCCATCATGCGCCCGAGTGCCGACAGCGGCGGCGTGGCGCGGTCAGCGGTGGTGGCGGCGCAGCCCGAAGGTGACGGCGTCCAGCAGCGCCTCCCACGAGGCCTCGACGACGTTGTGACCCACACCGACGGTCCACCACGACGACTCGCCGTCGGAGGTCTCGATCAGCACGCGGGTGATCGCGTCGGTGCCGTGGCCCTGGTCCAGAATGCGCACCTTGTAGTCGATCAGCTCGAGCTTGGCGACCTCGGGATAGGCCTGCCCGATCGCCTGGCGCAGCGCCTGGTCCAGGGCGTTGACCGGGCCGTTGCCCTCCCCGGTGACGACGTAGCGCACCCCGGCGGCCGTGAGCTTGACCGTCGCCTCCGACAACGCCTCCGCGCCCGGCCCCGCCTGGGTCTCGGTGATCACGCGCCACGACTCCACGTCGACGTACGACGGGCGGTGGCCCTCGACCTCCTCGACCAGCAGCAGCTCGAAGGAGGCGTCGGCCGCCTCGAAGGTGTAGCCGCGCGACTCCAGGACCTTGACCCGCTCCGTGATCCGGGTGACGACTGCCTTGTCCTCTGGCAAATCGCCGGACAGGTCGAAGCCGAGCTCGCGGCCCTTCAGCTCGATCGAGGCCCGGCCGGCCATGTCCGAGACCAGCAGCCGCATGTCGTTGCCGACACCGGCCGGGTCCATGTGCTGGTAGAGGTTCGGGTCGACCTTGATGGCGCTGGCGTGCAGGCCGGCCTTGTGCGCGAACGCCGACGTGCCGACGTAGGGCTGGCGCGACGCGGGCGGCACGTTGGTGACCTCGGCGACCGCGTGGGCGATGCGGGTCGCCTCCGCGAGCAGGCCCTGCGGCAGCACCCGGCGGTCCAGCTTGAGCTCGAGGTTGGCGACGACGGAGATGAGGTCGGCGTTGCCGGTCCGCTCGCCGTACCCGTTGATCGTGCCCTGCACGTGCGTGGCACCGGCGTCGACGGCTGCCAGCGAGTTCGCGACGGCGCAGCCGGTGTCGTTGTGGCAGTGGATGCCGACCCGGCCGCCGGTGCTGGACACCACGTCGCCCACGACGTCGCCGACCCAGGTCGGCAGCATGCCGCCGTTGGTGTCGCAGAGCGCGGCGACCTCCGCGCCGGCCTCGTACGCCGTGCGCAGCACCTCCAGCGCGTAGGGCCGGTTGGCGCGGTAACCGTCGAAGAAGTGCTCGGCGTCGAGGAAGACCGTCTGTCCCTCCGCGACCAGGTGGGAGACCGTGTCGCGCACCATCGCGAGGTTCTCCTCCAGCGTGGTGCGCAGCGCCAGCTCGACGTGCCGGTCGTGGGACTTCGCGACCAGCGTCACGACCGAGGCACCGCTGTCGCGCAGCGCGGCGACCAGCGGGTCGTCGGCCGCCGCGACGCCGGCCCGGCGGGTCGCGCCGAACGCGGCCAGCCTGGCGTGCTGGAGGTCCAGCTCCTCCGACGCGCGGCGGAAGAACTCGGTGTCCTTGGGGTTCGCGCCCGGCCATCCCCCCTCGATGTACCCGACCCCCAGGCCGTCGAGCTGCCGCGCGATGTTCAGCTTGTCGGCGACGGAGAGGTTGAGCCCCTCCTGCTGTGCGCCGTCGCGCAGGGTCGTGTCGTAGACGTGGAACGCGCCGTGCAGGTCCATCAGTGCTTCTCCTCGGGGGCGGTGCTGGTGTGCGGGCACAAAAAAACCTCTCGCGGACGAGAGGTGGCGCGGCGAGCGGTGCTCGTCGCGCTAGCGAATGATGATGATGCGGTGGTGCTGCACGTCACCCAGTGAACCACGCACGCCCGCATCGTGGGACGGATGTCCCAGGATGCGGCCGGCGACCCGCGCTCAGCGCTGGAGCGCCGGGACCGTGACCCCGCTGAGGGGGCGGCCCTCCAGCGGCGTCCAGTCCACGCCGTCGAGGGCGAGGTACGCCGCTCCCGCGCCCGCGACCGCCACGAGGGCCAGCGAGACCGCCCACACCCCGAGCGTGGCCGACAGTGGCCGCACCACCCGGCCGACCGGTGAGCGGACCCGGCTCCCGCCCGGCCCCCACCACAGCGAGCCGACCAGCACCGCACCCGTCACGGCCAGGGTGGACGGGACGTCGAGGGCCACCGCGTAGCAGAGCAGACCCGCGGCCAGCGCCAGCCCGAGCGACCACAGCTGCAGCACCAGGGTGGAGGGGATCGACCGCACCAGGTCCCACGGGGCACCCAGCAGCAGCCGCGGCCCGTCCCACCAGCGCCGCCCCCGCTCCTGGCGTCGGGCGCCGACGGTGCCGGCGGCGATCGAGCCACTGCGCAGCAGCCAGACCACCAGCATCAGCGAGGTCACCGCCAGCAACGGCACGGCGACCACCGCGGCCGTCACGGCGCCGCCCAGGACCGCCAGGAGCAGGGCCCGCCTGGCCCGCTCGAGCAGCGGGGTCCGGGGCTCCGGCGCGGCCTCCGGCCAGCCCTGCTCGTCGTCCCACGGCAGCACGCGGGTCCCGTGGGCGCGCTCGTCGGGCCACGCCCCCTCGAGCGGGTCGGCCTCGAAAGGGTCCGCCCCGAGCACGTCGGTCTCGTCCTGCTCGGCCACCTCGGTCGTCTCGTACGGCGTGGCGGCCGGCTGCCACGGCCGGGTCTCGTCCGGTTCGGCCCGCTCCACCGGGACCGGCGGGGGCGGGACGACGCGACGCACCCGGGTCGTCTGCGGGCGCAGCCAGTCGAGGACCTCCCACAGCTCGGGGCGGTTCGCCGGCTCCGGGTCCAGCGCGGCGGCCACCACCCGCGCGAGGTCACCGGTCAGGCCCGAGAGGTCGTGCTCCCCGCGGCGTACCCGGTCCATCACGGCCGCCGACGGCCCACGCCCGAAGGGGGCACGGCCGGTGCCGGCGTAGGCGACGGTCGCGGCCCAGGCGTGCACGTCGGAGGCCTCGGTGGCGTCGTCGCCGTGCAGGATCTCCGGGGCGAGGTAGCCCGGGGTGCCGATCAGCCAGCCGGTCTGGGTCATCCGGGGGTCGTCGGCCAGCTTGGCCAGGCCGAAGTCGATGAGGATGGGGGTACGCCCCTCCATCAGCACGTTGGAGGGCTTCACGTCGCGGTGCAGCACACCCACGGCGTGCACCGCATCGAGCCCCTCGGCCAGGCAACCGGCGAACCACAGCAGGTCCGCGCCGCGGACCGGCCCCTCCTCCAGGACGTGGTCGTGCAGCGAGAGACCGGGCACGTAGCGGGTGGCGATCCACGGCACCGCCGCCCACGGGTCGGCGTCGACGATCTCGGCCACCCAGCGGCTGTGCACGCGCGAGAGCGAGTCGACCTCGCGCTCGAGCCGGGCCCGGCCGTCGTCGTCCCCCACGACGTGCGGGCGCAGCACCTTCAGCGCCACCCGCTGGCCGTCGTCACGGCGGGCGAGGTGGACCACGCCCATGCCGCCCTCGCCGATCTTGGCGAGCAGGCGGTAGCCCCCGACGAGCACGTCGGGCTCCTCACGCGGGCGGGTCGTCACCCGTCGAGGATACGAGTCGCAGGTGGCCGATCGGTGCAGGTGCGGTCCCGGGTCGGGTCACGGGGTCTCGAGGCTCGGGCGTGGCCGCCCTCACACCTCGACCAGCGGGGGGCTCAGGACGAGGGACCCGGGCGCGGCGCCTTGCGGGCCCGGCCGAGCAGGCCGTACGGCGGCTTCTCGTAGGCGTAGGGGTCGTTGTCGGGGTCGTAGACGCCGAGCTTCTCGGTGCGGCTGAGCACCACGCCCTTGTGCCACTCCAGCTGACCGCGCAGCTGCGGCATCGTGTAGCTGATCCGGTTCGGGGCGAGCTTGGCGTGGTCGGTGGCCCAGATGCCGAGCTCCTCGCTCTG
>Ga0208328_1000185_pt1 | contig 32826 bp, 28 predicted proteins | sample DeeseametaMP2633_FD_184170 | JGI IMG/M metagenome (GOLD analysis project Ga0208328, IMG submission 184170) | Marine microbial communities from the Deep Atlantic Ocean - MP2633 (SPAdes) | ecosystem: Environmental > Aquatic > Marine > Unclassified | place: Northeast of Antigua and Barbuda, North...
CCCACCTCACCGGCGCGGAGAAGGATGCGCTGGTGGAATACATGAAGACATTGTGATGACCCATCCAGCTCGCTCCCTCGCCCTGTGGAAGTCGCGTCATGGCGTGGTTGCCGCCATGGGGATTGGCTACAACCTGCTTCTGGCCGTGCCGCTGCTGATTGCGCCGGAATTCATCCTGTCGGTCTTCGGTATCCCGGCCTATGAGCTCATGTGGCCCCGCTTTGCCGGCGGCCTGCTGATCATCTTGTCCTGCTTCTACGCACCGATGGTTGTCGACCTCGACCGTTTCCGCATCCTCGCCTGGCTTCAGATTTTTCCCTCACGGCTATTCGGAGTGCTGTTCTTCCTGATCTCCGTGGTGGGCTTTGGTGCGCCGACGGGGTTCCTTGTGGGAGCGCTGCTCGACGGCCTGGTGTCGCTGGCGCTGCTCTATTGCCTCATCCGTATCACGAAGCTTGAGCAAGCCCTGCTCGGCGGAGACGTCTCATGAGGCTGTGCCTTCTGAGAGCGACCTTCGTTGGTCTGATTGCTGTCCTTGTCTTGGGCATTGGTGCGTGGGCGCTGTTGCTTCGACCGGTGGATCAGCCGAGAAGCAACGATCCGGCATGGGTGTTCAATCATGGGTCCATCGGAAACGAGGCAGCCCAAGGCCTGCCTTATTGGATCTGGCGGGTCATGCCAGTGGTGTTCCCGGATCTCGTTCCCGGCAAGGGCCGGGGCTATGCCGAGTTTGGAATGGCCTGGGAGCGGGGCGAGGCCGTACCGGTAGGGTTCTCCGAGAAGACGTTGGGGGTGATCCCACGGGTGTCTCCGAACTGCGCCTTCTGCCACCAAGGCAGCTATCGCCTCGAGCCCGAGGATCCTGCACAACTGGTCAGTGCAGGCGCAGGGACGCGGGTGAACGTCCAGGCCTATGTGCGGTTCCTTGCAGCGGCTGGGGACGACCCAAGGTTTTCCGCGAAATACATGATGCCGGCGATAGAGCGCATTGCCGATCTCCCGTGGTGGGAGCGGCAGCTCTATCGTCATTTGCTCATTCCTCTGACGCGGCGCGCCCTCCATCAGCAGGCGGTGCGTTTTGCCTGGACAGAGACGCGGCCCGATTGGGGCCCCGGGCGCATTGACCCGTTCAATCCGGTGAAGTTCGCAAATCTCAGCCTGCCTGATGACGGTACCATCGGAAACTCGGATATGATGCCTCTGTGGTCCCTGGCCTCGGTAGAGGCGCGTGACGACTATTCCGTGCATTGGGATGGCTTGCTCACAGACATCCATGAGACAGTGGTGGCCGGGGCCATTGGCGACGGCATGACTTACAAGAGCTGGCCGCAGGCGGAAGCGGCTATTGCCGTAATGGAAGACTTTGTCCGCCACCAGTCGCCGCCGCCATCACCGTTTCGCACCGACCTGCCTTCGGATGATCCCTATGCCGTGGATGCTGTTGAGGTTGCTCGAGGGCGTGAGATTTTCATGGAGACCTGCGCCGAGTGCCACGACAGCGACGGGCCCCGCCTGCGCACGGTTATTCCGCATGACGAGATCGGGACAGACCGGCACCGGATCGACATGTGGACCGTGGAGGCCCGCGATCGCTATTCGGCCTACGAGGATCGGTACAACTGGGGGTTCGAGGCCTTCGAGAAGACCGACGGCTATGTTGCGACCGAGCTCATTGGTCTCTGGCTGAGGGGGCCATACCTGCACAACGGCTCAGTTCCGAACCTCGCGGCTATGCTGACTCCGCCGGGTGATCGGCCGAAGACCTTCTGGCGCGGATCCGATCTCGTAGACACGCAACGCGGCGGTTTTGTCAGCACCCGGAACGGGGATCCGTGGCGCGAGACGGTGCGCTACGACACCACACTGCCTGGCAACGGCAACCAAGGCCATGCCTTTGGCACTGATCTTCCTGAGCGCGAAAAGGCGGCGCTTCTCGCCTGGCTGAAGACACTCTGAGGATATCTCCATGAAGACCGCAGTACGTATTGTGAAATGGCTTCTCGGAACCCTGGTGGTGCTCGCGGTCTTGTTGGCGGCGGTCGCATTCTTTGCGGTTCGCTCTTTCATCTCCGCTCCCGAGGATCAGTTCGGTTCAGTCGAGGATGAGGCGAAGCGCGCCGGCATGACGGTCGCGGACTTCCCCGGAGCCGACGAGCCGTTCTACGCGGAGATGGACAAGGGTTTGTTGTTGCCGCCGGATGGCGAGTATCCATCGGAAATCCTCGAGGTCGCAGGCGACCTGGACCTGCCTCCTGAGGATGTACGTCTGGCAGCGATCCGGGGTCAGAACATGTGGACTGTGTGGACCGGAGGCAATGACAAGTTCTGGGACACCGCGGCACGCGTCGCCTTCGGTTCGTTCGACCTGCTCAAGATCCTGTCGTCGCATCCGGACCAAGGGTATTCGCACGACAGCCGGTTCCGCTACCTGGGGCTGATGAATGAGCCCTGCTTCGAGAAGGCCACAGGGCCAAATCCGGAGCGCTTTGGCCTGTGGCTTGACCGTCGTGCTGAGGACTGTGCCGACGATCCCTTCGCCAACGCAGACAAGTACCCGGGTGCGGAGCTGGGTCAGCGCGGGAAGGCGATGCCTGAAGCGTTCGCGACCGAATACGCTGCATCGTTGGAGGACGGTAAGCTGCCGGTCTGGTCGCAGTATGGCGAGCCCACCGGCATCATGGGGCTCCGGCTTTTCCCCAATCCCGATTTCGACGAAGATGCCGCTGACCACTGGGATCCGGAACGGTTTTACACCGACCCGGATTACTACGATGACGGCCAGCTTGTGCGGCCATATCGGGTTGGAATGTCCTGTGCGTTTTGCCACGTCGGACCAAACCCCATCAATCCTCCGCAAGACGTCGAGGCACCGACTTATGCGGAGATGACCTCGAACCCGGGTGCGCAGTACTACTGGGTGGACCGGATCTTCTATTGGAACACCCGCTCCCGCGAGGCCGAAGGAGAACCCGCGCCAAACGAAGCGAGCTTCCTGTTCCAGCTCTTCCACACCAATCCGCCGGGCGCGCTCGACACGTCCCTGGTGTCGACCGACTACATGAATAATCCACGCACCATGAATGCAGTCTACGAGACGCGCGAGAGGCTGCGCGTGGCCGGCCTTACGGGCATTGAGACGCTCGCGGGCGGCGAGCTGGACAACAAGCAGTTTCAGGACTTCCCAGCGGGAGAGAAGCTGGCGGCCTTCTTCGACCCAGAGACGGGGAAAGGCGCGTCGATGCGCGTTCTCAAGGATGGCGCAGACAGTGTCGGGACGCTCGGGGCGCTCAACCGTGTGTACCTCAACATCGGGCTCTTCTCCGAGGAGTGGATGCTTCACTTCCGTGCCTTCCTCGGCGGCCAGAAGATCTCGCCCGTGAAGATCGCGGATGCACAGAAGAACTCGGTCTATTGGCAAGCGACGGAACAGGAATCCATCAATATGGCGGCATTCTTCCTGGTCACAGGTCGTGCTGATCGTCTGAAGGATGCCCCTGGCGGCCCTGAAATCCTGGCGCGGGATGATCCTGCGACTGTTGAGCGTGGCCAGGAAGTTTTCGCGGAGACCTGTGCCGCCTGTCACTCCAGCCGTCAGCCGGATCCCGAGCCGGAGTTCAAAGTGGACATGGATATCTGCGAGGGCGGAGGCGCGGGCCCGCAGTATCTGGAATGCTGGGGGCGGTTCTGGGATTGGGCGCAGTCAGATGCCTTCAAATCGAAGATGACCGAGATGGTGAAGGCGACCGATGACGAGGGTGAAGACGCCTTCTTGCCGGGAAACTATCTGTCTACGGAGCGGCGGGTCCCGATGGATCTGATGGGCACAAACGCCTGCACGCCGACCGCGACCAACGGGTTGCGCGGCGACATTTGGGACAACTTCACCTCCGACACCTACAAGAGCCTGCCGCCAGTTGGTGCTGTGACAGTCAATCATCCGGTTTCGGGGGCTGCATTCAGCTGGCAGGCCCTCGGAAATGGGCGCGGCTACTTGCGACCTGCTTCGCTGGTCAGTGTCTGGGCGACTGCTCCATATCTCTCGAACAACTCCCTGGGCTACGAGCCGGAATACTACGGTCGCGAAGACTACGACGGCGAACAATATGCCCGGATGTGCCCGGCCGAAAATCCCTATGATCCGAACCTTCCGTGCGTGGAGAACCGGGTTTACGCCTTTGAAGGTGCTATCGAAAAACTCCTCGACCCTTCTCTGCGCCGTCGCGATACTCTCACGACAGAACCGGTCCCGGGCTACATCTACCGCACCTCTGCTCCCTCCTGTCTGTCGGTGCCGGCGGGATTTGTTCCAGAGGCTGTTCGCAACTGGTCCGGGCTGCTCCACAAGCTCGCGCCGTGGGCAATCACAGAGGGAGGTGGCATCGCCCTCGGGCCGTTCCCGGAGGGGTTCCCTGTCAATGCGCTGGTGAACACCAAGCTCTTGCCGGACAACGACGATCCGGACATGGCCGGCACGCTCTGGGGACTGGCGAAGGCCGGACCGAGCCTGATTTCGTCCTTCAAGGCGCTCGGTGGGCAGTGCTCTCCCGACGAATTGGCCGATCCTGGCGTCATGGCTCGAGCGGAGCAGGTTCTGCGCGAACACAATACCGTCGACACGCTGGTCGGGTTGTCGAAATGCCCTGACTACGTGGTCAATCGAGGGCACGAGTTTGGAGCGGATCTCACGGCAGACGATCGTGCGGCTTTGACCGCCTATCTGAAGCGGTTCTGATGGACGCGGACGTTATCATTGTCGGGGCAGGCGCCGCGGGTGCGGTGCTTGCGGCCCGACTGGCGGAGGGAGGGAAGCGTGTAATCATCCTCGAGGCCGGGGGCGACACGCTCGATGGTACCAGTGTCTCCGGGGCGCGCGATCTGGATGTCGACGTGAGGGTGCCTGCGTTTCATCCGTTCGCCTCGGAAAATCCAGGGATGACCGACGACGTGTGGGTCAAGCATCACGACGATGACGAGGCCAATGCGCGCGACTGGCGCTACGACAAGGAGAAGGGCGGCACGCTCTATCCTCGAGCGAAGGGGCTTGGTGGCTGCGCCCAACACAATGCCTTGATCATAGTCCGGCCGAACGATCGGGATTGGAACCACATCGCCAATGTAACCGGTGATGGCTCCTGGAACGCAGCCAGCATGCAGCGCTACTGGGAGCGGATCGAAAGATGTCGCCACCGCTCGATCTTCTGGCGCTGGTTGGCGAGGGCAACCGGTTGGAACCCGCTGGGGCATGGCTGGTCCGGCTGGATGACAACTGAGGTATCGCTGCCGTTGCGCGCGGTGTTTGACCGTGCGCTACGCAATCAGATTTTCCGAGCCGTCCAGGCGGCCGGAGACGCATGTCACAGACGCATCGGAGACTGGGAGGGCACACGCTTCGACATCAATGCCCGCCGTGCCTGGAACTCCGACAGCGCCGGGATCCGGTCACTTCCCATGAATAGTCGTCGCCATGTCCGCCACGGCCCACGTGAGCGTCTACTCGATGTTCAGGCATCGCATAGAGACAAGCTCGACATCCGCCTGAGATCTCGTGTTACGAGAATAGAGATCGAGGATGGCCGGGCCCGTGCCGTGCACTACGAGCAGCATGGAAAGACCTCGCGCGTGACGGCCCCCGAAATCGTAATCTGCGGCGGTGCCTTTTGGACGCCAAAGCTCCTGATGTTGTCAGGCGTCGGCCCGCGCGAGGCACTGGAGGCCGTCGGTATCGAATGCCTGCACGACCTCACGGAGGTCGGGCGCAACCTCCAGGATCGCTATGAGGCCAGCGTGGTTTGCCGGATGTCGAAGCCATGGAAGGCGATGCGTGGGCTCAAATTTGATACCACAGACAAGGCGTTCCTGAAGTGGCGGCTGTTTGGCAAGGGCATGTACTCCAGCAACGGCGCATTGTTTGCCATGGAGATGCGTTCGAACCCGGCCCTCGCTCATCCTGACCTCTGCTGTTTCGCCTTGCTGACTGATTTCAGGGGCTATTATCCGGGGTACTCTGAGCGAATTCGGAAGGATAACTATCTGTCTCTTTGTGTGCTTAAGGCCTGGACCGAGAACCGGGCAGGGGCAGTGTCCCTGCGCTCTTCGGACCCTTCTGCGCCACCTGACATCCGCTTCCGCAACTTCATCGAGGGCGGAGAGCGCGATCTCGATGCCATGGTGACGGGGTTGAGGTACTGTCGCGAGGTGTCCGAGGCGCTAGGAGACCAGATCGCGGCGGAAGAAGAGCCGGGCCTGGGCAGGACCAGCGATGAAGCCCTGAGGGAATACGTTCGGGACAATGCTTGGGGCCATCATGCGTGTGGCACTTGTGCAATGGGACCCGGAGGGGTGGTCGACAGTGCATTCAGGGTTCATGGGATTGAAGGCCTGAGGGTGGTCGACGCTTCGGTGTTCCCGCGGATCCCTGGCTACTTCATCGCGGCGGCGGTGTTCATGATCGCGGAAAAGGCCGCAGACGTGATGCTGGAGCACGCTTAGGCGCCGGAAGTGTGGTCAGCTGGTAGCTCTGATCCGAGACCTGGTCGTGGTCGATGCGAGGGAAGTGCCTACGCAACCGATCATCAAAGCCGCGGCGCGGGGAGTGTAGTTTGCGGAAATATCGTTGAAGACGGCGCCACGGTCGCCTAAGTGTGATCCTGGAGGCAACGATGATCTACAAGCTCGAAATCGCAAACTTCTATTCCGTCAGGGAGCCACAGGTGATTGATCTCACCGTCGGCCGAAAAGTCCCTGAAGAGCCTGGTCGCCTGGTCAATATCCATGACGGATCGGAGGACCGTGCACCCCGTGTGATTGCCATTTATGGAGCGAATGGCTCGGGCAAGTCGAACGTCCTGCGAGCGATCGCATTTCTCAGCTGGTTCGTGCAGTTCAGCTTCGAACATAGGACGCGGACCCCACTGCCGTATCAAAAGTTCCTGACTGCGTCCTCGAGTTCGGCGCCTACCAAGCTGTCGCTCACTTTCGCTGGTCTGGAAGAGCCTCTGAGCGATGGAGCGAAGAAAACCTGTCCATACGTCTATTCGCTCGAACTCGGAAGTCGGAGCAGTGGTGAAGACCGGGTTCTTAGTGAGAGCCTGCACTATCGTCCGAGCGGCTCTGCCAGGTTGGTTCGTGTATTTGAGCGCAACGGGACCGGATCGGTAAAGGTCGCTCCTTGGCTCGGGCTTGGTCGGGAGCTCACCGTTCTTGAGAGTATTTTGCGTCCGGATGCGAGCGTCATTGCCACGCTGGCACAGCTCAACAACCGGCTCGCTCTCAGTTTTATTCAGGCGGCCAGCGCAATCGATACGAATATCTTGCTGACCCGGATTGAGCGGAATGACTTCGATCTGTTGACCGGCTACGCTCGAGATCCTGAGCTACTGAGCGCACTGAACCGTGATATCAGGCGTATCGATCTAGGGGTCGATCAGGTCCAGATCCTGGCGGAGAACGGCGGGCCAGTCGCCAGCTTCACGCACACAGGTCTCGATCAACCGATCCGGATGATCTTTGAAAGCCATGGGACGCAACAGTTCTTCCGGATTTATCCGACCATTCACAGGGCGCTCGCGCTCGGAGGCGTGGCGGTTATTGACGAGTTGGACGTGGCCATTCATCCTTCCGTGCTCCCTGAGATCCTTCGATGGTTCTCTGATCCAGATCGAAATCCCTATGGTGCGCAGCTTTGGATGAGCTGCCACGCCGTGTCCTTGCTCGACGGCCTGCTGAAAGAGGAGGTCCTTTTTTGTGAGAAGGTGCCAGATGGGGCAACTCAGATCTATGGCCTCGGAGAGATCAAGGGTATTCGGCGCGACGAGAACTTCCTTCAGAACTATCTCGGTGGGGTCTATGGAGGCGTGCCGAGCATCGGATGAGTAAACGTCGGATCATAGAGCGGCGGGCAAGGATTTTTCTAGGCTGCGAAGGAGAGAGCGAGCAGGGCTATGGCGCCCTGCTGCAGCGGCTCTGTGAGGCGAGAGGGGTCAAGATACATGTGGTCGCCGTTAACCTTCAGCCGGCAGGCGACCCGTTGGCACTTGCAAGGAAGGCGGAGCGCAAGCTGGCCGAGGAGATCAGGCGGGGAGGCGCATTTGAAGCGCAGGCGGTCATGCTGGACACCGACCGGCTACCGGAGTTGCCGGACGGCGGCCGCGAGGCAAGGGCGATACTGACCAAGAACAAGATGATTACGATCTGGCAGCGCCCGGACTTCGAAGGCTTTCTGCTTCGACATTTCGATGGTCATGAGCATGATGATCCGCCACGTGGCAGATCGATGGCCGCGCTTTCTGCCCTCTGGGCAGACTATCATAAGAACATGTCGGCTACCGAACTTCAAAAACGGATCGGACTCGAGCACGTATTGCGAGCGGCTGGGGTGGAGCCGGGTTTGGCGGAGCTCCTTCGGCGGATCAAGCTTATCACCCCCTGAGTGGCGGAGAGGTAAGCGAACCTGAACTGGTGGATCTTCTGGGCACGCTCTGTATGACCGGAGTCAGCCCAAACGAGTCCTTCGCCCGAGTTGCAAGTTTAGTGGAGCGGAACTTCATCCCGAGAGCAGTGGACGACCCAGGAGCGGGACAATTGTGGTCATTTGTCAAATGTCCGCTCAACCCGTTTGGAACCTTGAAGTTCGATCAACCGTTGCTCGACCGCTGGAGACTCTGTCCGTGGCACGGCACCTGTGCAGAATCCACGGTATCATAATACCTTCGCAGCGCAGGGCCAAGATATCAGTTATTCAAGACAGCCTTAGGTGGAACTATCTTTGCTGGGTTTTGCGCAAGCCCAGAAACCACACCACTCGCTCCATGATAGAGCGCCGTCGAGCCACCCAGGCTAAATCCACCTCCGCCGGAGTTGCCGCTTTCGCTATAGGCTTTCCACGCGGCTTCGGACGATTTTTCCAATCGTTTCCCAAACCTCTTGGTCGTCAATCGTGTCTTCCGTCCGATGCCGAATGCCAACCGAAGCTATGACGTCGATAAACTCAGGTTCGATCTCAGCGACCCGCCCGACGGTTTCTTCTTTCGCGCCACCGAAACCATATGACGGATTGATGCCGACTCCGTACTGCATACCCAAGATCGGTACGTCATCCGCAGCGTAAACGATGACTTGGGTGATGAAATGATCGCCGTCATAGGTCTTGCCGTTCGAGAACAAAGTGCTCGTGGTCACCTTTCCGTCTTCGTCGATAGAAACAGTCGTGTAGCCGACTTGCTTATCATCGATCTCGGATTACAGAGTCCAAGTAGCAGGAAGTTCCAATCCATCCGCCGCAAGTGATGTAGCTGATACCAGTAGTGATGAAATGGCATACAACGCCGAAATCGCTACTTTTTGTTTTATTGCTATTTCCCCAATCCTCCTACTGGTCTGTAGCGGCTGCTCCGCCAAAACTCATTTTACTGACAAAGAAGCTCAGCTTGATCTTGGGTCCATCCTCCCCGGCCAGCAACTCGAACGGCTCTACGATCATTTCATTGGTAATCTTGTCCACGGGAATGCTGATGTCTCCCTTCATCTCGGGGACCACAGACCCAACGCTCAGGTTCACTGAATGAAGGAGGGGGGCGACTGGTGAGCACGCCAATGTCATATTGTAGCTCTGCAAGATCAGGTCTTGCGGGCTCGGAGATATCTTGGCGCCAATGTTCGAGGCCGAAGTCTCAGTCGAGATTTTTAAGCCGTCATCCGTGTTTTCAAAGGCTAAATCTGAATTGGTATTGATGCCTTGCCGCGGAATGCTAACGGAGACAGTCTTGTCCTCCGTAAACGGGAACTCACAAAGCAGGTGCCCGGCGATGTCAAGGGGAACGTATTTGACTGAGGCTTGAGCTGTTACAGAACCTTCGGCGTCCAAGCTCAACGCCAGCTTCGAGACATCATCTGAAATCAGGAACTTTCTGACACAAATATCGGCGGACCCAGCGCCTTGAACGTTGCCATTAATGTTTGCAAGGTTGCCTGTGCGAGACAGTCTCTTTAGTGTCTCCTTTCCAGTTTCACAGGCCAGTTTTTCACCAGACTTAAGCGCCTCGCATGCAACTTTTCCCGCTGCGCTTTCTGCTTCGCACTGTGCAAGTGCCGAAGCCTTGTTCTTTTCACAGGTCAACTTTGATTTAGCTCTATCTATTTCGCAGAGTTTGAGTGCATCGTCGACGCCTAAACGACAAGCGGTTTGAAGTGCTGCCTTTTCCGCTTCACATTGTAGCTTTCTCGCGGCCTTACATGCGGGATCAACCAATCCAAAAACACTTGGGCATCCGTGATTCCCGCCACAGCCTATGTGGCTGTACGAGCAATCTGTGTTGTTGGTGCACGCCGCCTGTTGACAATTGATGTGATCGACATTGCAGGTCGCTTTTGTGCATTCACGCGTGGGCGTGCAATTGATATCATTCTCGTCGGGTATCTCGATCTTCTCTGAGAAAGTCTGCTTCGCCAATGTCGCATTTCCGGAAAAACACAACTCCGAGTCGTGCACGGTCTTGTTCAGGACATTTGCCAGAAAGCTCTTGGCCACCACAGCCCACGTTCCCTCAGGTTGCTCTGCTATGGGCAGCATTTCCGAGACAGCGGCTGAGAAGTTCGTCTGGAAGTCCGCAAACTCAGTGGAGCCTTCGAATTCGGTAACACCGGGTGCAGGAAGAGCGGTGGGAGAAACCTCGAGGAGCACAACAACCGAATCCCGCTGAATCAGGACAGCGGACTGGCCAATATGGATTGGCTCGCTCAACGGTTTCGCCTCGACCCGCAAATCGACCGAATTTCCGGCATCGTCGCTCTGAGAACTTGATGAAGTGAAGTCGATCTCCTTCACCGGAGCGGTCGGGAACCTGATCTCGGTGAAATCGGCACGGGTCAATTCTCCGTTGATGTTATCGGAGAATTTGTTGATGACTGCCGTGATAAATCCGGCGGGCTGTTCAATATCCAGTGTTCCGAGCAGTTCTAGCTTCTCGAGCTTGACTTCTGTGAATTTCGGGAGAATTTTCAGTAGAACACTGCTATCGACGTTTCTGGATCCGATCGACACGCCAAATCTCAGGGAGCCAACTATCTCGGGTCTGGCTAAATCCAGAATTTTGGCCTGGTCGGGTTCGAGGCCTGAAACAACTTTGCTGTCGAACACTCCGTCAACTGCGAGGTCGACAAATATCATCTGTTGGTCCGGTTCGACCTTGAGGTCCGTGACGTTGTACTTTTCCAACTCAAGAAGCTCGATGCCGGCTCGGATATCATCCATATCGAAATTGGCAACGAAAGAAGCGTCCCGTAGGTTCACGAGCGCCTTCTGTCCGAGTTCTACGGCAGTGGCTCTTTGTTGAGCAATATCGATGGGTGGAAATTCTTTATCCACCAGACTTTTGATTTTTTCCTCGAAGCAGCCGGACAAGCCCACAGAAAGTGACAGCAGAAAAACGATATGCAAAAGAACGCGCATGTGGCCCCACCCTCAAAAAAAATTGAACGCCCGCATAGAAACGGCGCACACGAGAAATTTTCTTGGCTTGTATGGATTTCTAAGATACAGAGATTGCGCGCAAGATCAATACATTCATTGCGCGGTATACTATATTGGCTGTGTTTTCGCCCGAAACCCGGATGCTTGTCCCAATAAGTTGACATCATAAAGGGGCGCTCGACCCAGATCGGGCTGAACCGAAACGACCTGAGACTTGCCTCAGAAGTTGTTTTAGCAAGCGGTCTTGAAGGCAAAAACTGACATTCGTCGCGGCGCAGAATGTTGTAGCTAAGGGGTCGGAGGGGCCGATCGCTGCGCTCGTCCTGAACGGCGCTTTCCAGGAGTGAACCAAGCTAGGCAAAGTCAGCTCCCTGCGCATTGTCGCCCTTGATCCACTGGCCGGTAGGTTTCTGAAATTACCTAATCGAACTAATCGCTGGGAGCGGCTAGCGGCAGGTTTCTACGGCTGGATTGCAGGCGGTCTGTGCTGCAACTCCGGACCACGCGCCGCCGAGCGTAAGAAAAGCGACGACTGCGAGCGAAATGAGCTTCACGTCAAATCTCCGATATTGGCTTGGTTAACAATCCGAGCAGTATACAACCAATCGCTGCACATTTCAACTGTGAGTAATGACCAGCACTGCCGGATCAACCGAAAACCAATTCGCCGAGGGGGCGCGCGACACGGTGATCCTACTTGAGGCTGTCTGTCAGCTGGTTCGGACTAGCTTCCGCCTGCACCCTTATTGGCCTATGGGATTGGTTGGCGACTCAACTTCTGAAGTTCCCATTCGAGAGCTTGGTAAAGCGACATCGCGTGCGCAGAGGCGAGCTCCAGGGACAGCGGTATGTCTTCTCCAAGATGCCTCATCCCTACGGTGTATAGACCGGAGGGGCGGAGCGTCCTTCTTAGCCCAGCAATGAAACCCGGATCGAAGACTGAGAAGTCTGTGGCTACCTCTGCGGCCTGCTCGAAGGTGGTTTCGTTGGCCAATGGAGCGATCGACCAGGAAGAAACGACGATCCGCCCGCGAGAGTTCTTGATGAACACGCCCTCGATTTCGGCCCTCGCAAAAGCGTTCTGATTCAGCTTTCCTTCCTGAATGATGAGGAACTTCGGTGTGATGTGAAATGTGCAGGGTCGAGCGCGCGAGAGGTCGAGTAGGAACCCGAGAAGGGCGGTCAGAGCCATGAGCGTCAGAAACGGCCGCCAGCTGGTCCACCCGTAAAACTTGTAGGCGGCGAGTCCGATTATCCCTGCGGCTAGAAAGAGCAAGAACCAGGCGCCGACCCCGAGGCCGGGGCCAAATGAGCGAAATCTCGTCCTACCTTCGACGAGCTTCTCACTGTTCCAAATCACTTCACCTGCACGGCCTCTGCAAACAGCCACTGCACAACTCCATCGCATCAAATACTCAGACCATCTGGCAGGACGAAATAGTCCACAGGTCTCCATCTCAGGATGGGTGATGCGGCGAGTCTGTCAATGGGGGGAAATGAGAAGTTCGGATGATTGGTTTTGGCTTGGAAACAATAACCCCCGGCTCGCCAGCGTAGCGAACCGGGGGCTGCATTGTCAGGAGTTCAATGGGGTCGTAGATCAGACCGAAACCGCCCTGCCTCCACCATCGACGCGGTAGTAGGCACCGGTGATGAAGCTCTCTTTGTCGCTCGAGAGGAACAGCATGCGGTCTGCGATTACGTCGACTTCTGCGTAGCCGAAAAAAACTTGAATATAACTAAAAGGTTATAAATTGTCTCTTGGCTCAGGCCACGTAAGTGTTTGCCAAGACGTCACTTCTGGCGCCGAAATTCAGATCGAAGGAGACCTTCATGGCCGAACTTTTCACCCTCGAACTAACAGGCGAGACCAACCCGGGCGGACTTTTCCTCAAGATGTGGTCGATGGAGCTTGGTTTCACGCAGAACCAGCTCGCCAAGACTCTTGGCATCAAGCAGGCGGCGATTGCGAAACACTTCTCTCGCGACGGCAAGGCGCCGAGCTTTGCGACCAACGTAGGCGGAGACCTCACCGAGTTGCTGCTCGAAGAAGAGCGCAATCAGTGGGTATCGCGCTGGGGCGACGGCTCGTCCTCCGACCCGCGGCGCTATCCCTCAAGCAGGCCGCGGGTTGTGCGGCAGTCGCTCTTCATTCTCTCTCACTTGGGCCGAAGGGGCGCGAGCGAGAAGGCGAGGACCGAGAAGACTAGGACCGCGGGGGCCGATGGCATGCGCAATCTCGAGTTCAAGGAGCTGATGACATTTGCATCACCGGAGGTCGTTCAGGAAATGACCCAGATGATGCATGCACCGTTCTATGGGGCGCTAATGAAGAAGCCAGAAGGCTATGACCGCCGTAAGGTTGTTTCCCAGAAACTGGGATATGACCCGAAGTTCCTGGAGCGGTTCAAGGGAGCCATGCACCAGGCGCGGCAGGAGATAGGGAGGACGATCTTCCGGGCAGAGCGCGAGTTCGCCAGCCAGGAGGCTGATCGTGTTCGTCGTCTTCTTGCCGAGGTACCTAGTGGCGCCACTGCGCAGGACGTGCGGGCGAAAATGACTGTAGCGGAGCGTGCCGAGGAGGATGCCGGGGATCCGGGCTATCTCTACGACTCCGAGGTCATCGCCCTGGCTCGCGCAGGAGAAACCGGGAAAGTGCTGACGCGCATCGCCCAGCGCTATGAAGGCTGGAAGGACTGGAAGCAGGAACGCGATGAAGCCGCGTGGGAGGCAGCTGAGGCGCTGCAACGCATCACGACCGCAGCTGGAGTCCAGGCGAGATCCTGAGGCCTATAGGTTCCCTTTCAGGGATCCAGCAAAAATGGCGCGCACGGTCTCCCGTGCGCGCCAACGTCTTGTTGAATCGGATCTCTCGTCAGGAGAGTGCTTGAACTACCAGATCAGTCCTTGCCGCTCGCCTTTGCGAGCGTGGACTTGAGCTCTGTCTCCATCTTCTGGAGCTCGACCTCGGCCTCCGCCCGCTTCCGCTTGCCCTCATCTGCGATCTGAAGGCTTTCCTCGATCGTCGAGATCAGATCCTGGTTCGCGGTCTTGACGGCTTCGATGTCGAAGACGCCGCGCTCCATTTCGCGACGGACGGCCGCGTTGGCTGCCTTCAGGTTCTTCGAGTTGGCGGTAAGCAGCTCGTTCGTCAGATCAGTCGCGGAACTGACTGCGGCGGCGGCATCGGCCGATCGCTGGATGGTGATCGCCTGCGCGAGCTGCGTCTCCCAAAGGGGGACCGTATTCACGAGGGTCGAGTTGATCTTCGTGATCAGCGACTTGTCGTTTTCCTGGACGAGGCGCATCGAGGGCAGGGCCTGCATGGTGACCTGCCGGGTCAGGCGCAGGTCGTGGACGCGGCGCTCGAGGTCGTCTCGGGCGGAACGCAGATCACGGAGCTCTTGGGCCTTGAGGATCGCCTGGTCCTCCGCAGCGGCTGCGACAGCGGCATCCGCGGCGGGGATGTCTTCCTCATCGAGCTTGCGGACCATGGCATCGCCGGCGGCGATGTAGAGGCCGAGCTCGTTGTAGAAGGACAGGGTCTTCTCATAGAGCCGATCCAGGAACTGGATGTCGCGCGACAGCGTGTGCTCGTGCTTCAGAAGATCATCGGTGATCATGTCGATCTGGCCCTGGATCGTCTCGTGGCGAGCCATGAACTTGGCGAAGGGCGTGGCCGCTCCGATGATTTTCTCCCAGAGGTTCTTCTTGTTGCGGACATCGCCCTGGTTGATCGTGAAGCCGCGGATCGTGGTGACGATGTTGCGCAGGGAGTCGCCGGCCGGGCCGACGTCCTTGTTCTTCACGCCACCCAGCATTTCCTGGCTGATCTGAGTGAGTTCGGCCTGCGCCGTCGAGCCGAAGCGGACGATGGTCGCGGTGTCGCTGATGTTGATCTCCGATTGAAGCCGGGCGATCGCATCGGCATCGGCCGAGTATTCAGCAGTCTGGTCGACGACGACAAGGTCGTTGCTCACCGGAAGGGGCGGAAGCGGTTGCAGCGCGGAGAGATTGGAGAGCTTTGCGGCTTCAAGAGTTTCGGTTTTCATGCAGATCTTTCGAATGAGAAGGAGAAGCCCCGAAGGGAGTAATCCCTTCGGAGTGTGGCGGTAGCGTCGATGTTAGCCTTGGGAGGTGAGAGCCTGGTCGTGCCGGCGCGCGCAGGTGTCCAGGCGGCGCGAAGCACGCGTGCCCGGGGTCAGGATCTCTTCGGACCGGTAGTAGGCACGCATTTCGGCCTTCACGAGGCCGAAATGCTTGCGCAAATCTCGGATCGTCCATTTCTGCCACTCATCGTCCTCGAGAGGGATGAGGTGCAGGTCCGTGAAGAGCGGATGGTCTTCGGCGAAGCCAACACCAAGCCGGTAGGACATGATGTTCTCTTCGGTGAACCGCCAGTGCTTCGGATACTCCTGCGTGGAGACCTTGATGAAGGTTTCCATGGCCTCGTCGGTGAAATCACTGGCAGCCCCCATGGTGGCGCCGATGACGAAGGCTTCGTCCTGAACGTGGAGGCCGCGACCAAGGATCGCGTGAATGCAATCATGACGCTCGAGGGAGATGGACCCAGGGAGTGCCTCGGGGCTCTCAGGGTTCTCGTAGCGACGGATGATCTCCGGAACGTCCTCGGCTTCGGCCGCTGGCAGGCTTGCCAGGACTTCCGAAAGAGTCATGTCGTCCGTGTCGAGGCCCGGGTTCCATTCGTCCCACTGGAGGAGTGCGCGCCCCATCAGTTCACCGCCTGGAAGTTGGACATGGGCTCGAAGCTGGCCTGCTCCGCCGAGACGGCCTTCAGAGCAGCAGCCAGGTCGGAGACATTGTCGATTGCTGCGTAGGTTGTGCGCCCGGGCAGATTCAGAGGGTGGCCCGTGCCAATGCCGAGTCCGATCGTGGAGATCTGGATCGGGGTGTTGCGAAGGATGTAGGCCGTGTTCTTCCTCAGCGTGCCCTCGTCCCCGGCTTTGCCGTCGGTCGTGACGATGATCCGGTAGACGCCGAAGCCGCGCTGGCGAGAGGCCTCTTCGGTCAACAGCGCGTAGGCCTGTTTCATCGATCCTCCGAGAGGCGTGCCGCCGTTCGCGGTGACTGTCTCGAGCGCCGCGGAAATACGAGCTTTGGCGTCGAGGATATCGGTGGTCGGCAGGATCTCACCGCTGTTCAAGCCAATGACCGCAACCTTTGCCGGAGACGGCAGGCCGTTGATCGTGTCGATGACTGCGGTTTTCGCCGCATGGATGTCGCTGCCCATGGAGCCGCTGTCATCGAGCACGAGAACGGTGGTCACCATCTTGGGATTGGGCTCGGCCTCGGCGTCGTCCGCGATTTCGCCGGGCCAAGAGGCGATCGCATCCCAGTCAGCCTCATAGGACTGATCGGAAATGGACGAAGATGTCTCGATCGTTTCCGGCTTGCACGCGGTGAGGGCAAGGCCCACCACCGCGATCGAAGCCAGAGCGCAGACGCGATTGAAAATGATCATGTGTTGCATGCTCTTCTTGGTGGCCTTGCTTAAAGCGGCGAGAATTCGGTTGCTTCTGCCTGGGTCGTCAGAACACGGAATTTCACCCGCATGTTCTGGCGCCACTCTTCAGCGGTGGTCGGCGGATTGAAGGCGGGTTCGGAGATGCCCACGCCATCGACCGTGAACTGGTTGCGGTTGATGCTGACACCTTCGCCATTGGCGAAGCCCTCGAGGGCATCGACAACCGAGATCGCGCGATTGAGCGAGAGGTTGGTGGCCGAAGTCCGGATCCCTTTGAGTTCCTGATCGGGTGCGCCTGCCTTCTCTTGCTTCAGGTAGTGAAGAGGGTCGGCGTGGCCTTCGACGGTCACGATGGCGCCGGAGTAGGTAGCCGCCAGGCGGATGATTTCCTCGAAGTCCTTGGCATACAGTTCCGCCGGGAAGGTGGTGCTGTCAGGTTCGAAGTAGATCTGGAAGTCGATCTTCGTGTTGGCATCGAGCTGACCCGTGCGACGCAGGCGTTGCACCGCTGCGGCCGCTTTCTCCGGATTGAACGAAGCGATCTCGCGCGCCGAGATGTCGTTCAGGCCATGGGCCAGAGCACTCCAATCCCATTCAGCGGTTTTCAGCATGTAGGGCCGGGCAATCATGTCCGCGCCCATGAGGGCAGCATTCGCCTCGTCCATGAGGACGGAGAAGCGTCGCGGGTCGGCAGGATCGCCGAAGTGCTTCGCGTTGCCGGACCAGCCATCGGTAATCGCATCGTGCCACAGGAAGACGCCTTCTTCCGCCGGCAGGCCGCCGAGCATGATGTCGGCGATCATCGAGCCAATGCGGGTTTGCTCGGCATCTCCGTCGCGGGCCATGATCTGGCGCGTGTCTTCTTCCGAGTTCAGCAGTGCGTTGACCATCTCGCCAACGGCGTCGCGGTTGGCCTCGAAGAAGTCACGGCGAACGGCGATGTAGTCTCCGATCACGGCCGAGGCCTCGAGGGTCGAAAAGAGAATGGTAGCCCCTTTGACCGAGCCTTCGGCGCCGGTGCCGACGTTGCCATCGGAGGTCAGAAGACGCGCATCGGGGAGGATCATTGCCGCGGCATCGGCGTCACCACGGGCGAAGATCTCGGCCGGGCTGTTGTCAGTACCGCTGAGGTCCTTGGACCAGACGATTTCGACATCATCGAGCGACAGGCCTGCATCGGTCAGGACGCGGGAAACGAAGTCGACATGCGGGCCGTATGCCTGGATGGCGATGCGCTTCCCTTGGAGGTCGGAAATCTTCTTGATGCCGGGAGCCGCAACGATACCGTCGCCGGCCGACCAGCTGTGCTTGTAGATGATCACCTGCTCGGTGCGCGCGTCAGCTTCGGTCACCGGAGCTGCTGCGGTGAGCATGCCAAGAGTGCCGCGCAGGAAGGGCGACTGGCAGGAGACATAGTCTTCGACCTGCTTGGCGAAGTCATCTTCGAGCGAGAGTTTCACATCCCAGCCGGCGTCGGCGAAACCGCCGGCAGTGCTTTCCATATCGCCGCCGTTGGCTTCGATGGTGACCGCATCGGCGCCCCAGGCGATGATGGGCATGCTCACGTTGAGACCAGGACGACAGTCACGAGCGTCTGCCGAGATGATTTCGTTCATTGGCTCGCCGAGGGCGAAGGCCTGACCCGAAGCTGCGACGACGACCAGGGTCGACAGGAGAGCATTCTTCGCGATGGTGAAGAGATTCAAACCATCAGTCCTTTCTTGTGGGAGGAAGTCTTGAGGAGCGCTTCGGCCGTGGCCGAGGCGCCGTGAATGTTGTCTAGGAGGGAGGTGATGCGGCGCTCTTCGATCGCTTCGAGCGCTTCCATAAGAACGTCGAGAGCGGAGATGACGCGTTGCCGTGCCTCACCTAGTTGTTCTTGGGAGGCCTTCGTCTTGCGGAGTTTTGCCTGGGCCTCCACTGCCTCCACGACGCTCTCGGAGCGGATGGAAACAGCCCGGAACACCTGCAGCCGGTCCGGCTCGTAGAAGAACAGACGCGAGATGCCGTCGAGGATATGGCGCGCCTCTGCGACCCGGCCCTGAAGCTCGGGCACAAGAGCTTCCTCTGCCTTTGCAAGGCGGACTGCTTTTGCGTGGAGCTCCGCGATCGCCGTGAGGACGTTCTCTGCCCGCACATCGCCGATCCCGTGGCGTTGCTGGAAAGCATGGCGCAGAAGTACTGCGTCCGTGTGAAGCCACCGATCGGGAAGCATCATGGAGACCGCAAGGACGAGCGCAATGTTGAGGCCTGCCAGAATGACGGAATCCGAGTAGGCGAAGTAGTGAGGAAGCCGGAAGGTTGAGCCGTATACCGCGACGAGGACCATGGGCGCGCTCACCGCAAGAAGCGGCGACAGGGTGCGCGCGTTCACGGTCGCACCACGCTTTCGATCGTCACGCGCGAAAGATCGCTCTCCCATTCTCGCTCACTGATGTCGGGATCCCGGGGAAGGGGGGCTGCTCCGCCGACGCCGCCTACCCAAAGGATCCGAGACGGCGAAATGCCGAGATCCAGGGCAATCTTCTGAGCTGCTGCGGCGCGGCCGTTGGATAGGTTCACGTTCGCGGTGTCGTCGCCGCGGGTGCCGGTGTGCCCGGTGATCCGCAGGACGATGCGATCATCCATCGCGATGTCGGCGAGGTATCCGCGCAGCGCCGTGTCTTCACCCGGAGCAAAGGTTGTCCCGCGCGTGAAGCGGAAGTCTTGATCTTGCGGCGCTTCGATTGCGCCGATGTGGGCAAACCCAACGGCTGCCGCGATGACTACAGCGCCAAGGAGGGCGCCGGCATATGCGCGAAAAGGCATCGCCTTGCGCTTTCCGTCGCGCATGTCGGTCTCAGTCATGAGGATCCTTCCAAGAGGTTTAAAAGGGTGCCTGCGCTCAGGCTTGCTGCTCAGAGGGAAGGTTGGATCCGTCCGTGAAGTTGGCAACGAACCACGTCTCCGGCATGCAAATCGTCAGGCGCGGGCTCACAGACAGCTCCGCGTCGACCGATTTTCAGCGGTCCGCGATCATGACTTTTCCAGAGCTTTTGAGGGCTGGAGGAGCGGGCTCTCAGCCCTGACGAAATATAGTCGACCAGTTTTCGTTGAATTCCTGGGCATGGCCGCTGGGAAGCTCAGCTGAGGGGGAGTTATGATATTCTAAAATAACGATAGATTGGATTTGGCTGATTTCGATGTCGGACCAGCCTCAACCAACCCCGCTTCAGGATGTCATTACGTTCATCCTGAACAACCATGGGGCATTCGCTGTCTACGGAGGATTTCTCTGGTGGGATTCCGACGGACAAATGCACACAGCCGTGCATCATGCGAACGCCCCGTATCAACACGGCAAGTTCGGCGTCCCGCCGTCGTTGTTCAACATCCCTGCGGGTTCCGTACTCTGCTTCCGTGCGGGCATCGAAGCGGGAGGGAAGGAAGTCGCCAAGGAAGCCTTCACATACAATCCGGATGCCGATGCTGCGCCAGAGTACAAGACGACTGGCACAACATCATCGTCGCACATGAAGTACGAGGGAATTAAGGCACCGATACCGCCCGACTGATGCCCCGACGGATATCCCCTCAAGGAAGTGAAGACGTCAGCTCTCGAGCTGCTCCAGAAACTCCGCAGCGCTGTAGTTGTCCATCACGTATTCGCAGGCCGCGGAGAAGTCGACCTTCATGGTCATCCGTGAGGCCTCGATGGCGTTCTGCTCAAAGGCCTCAAGTCCGAGAGAACCAGCGTCCAGCATGACCGCTCTTGTGGTCTGGTGGTTCTCTCGATCCACGACCATGAAGCGGACTTGATCGCCAGATTTCAGGCGGTCGTACGTTGCGTTCGGAAAATCGCCGGGATCAATGAACTGTTCCTGGATGAAGCCGTGCGGTGCATCGGGGGCGACCTGCCAAATCCAATATCCGACAGGACCGTAAGGTGTCGGTATGATCGCGGCGACAAGGCCGACCATCAGCTTGGCCTCGGGGGAGCTTACCGCGGCGGCGAGATCGGCATCACAGGCGCACAAAATGACCGTCTCCAGCCCCTTTTCGGTCACTGTCTCATGGAAGGCGACCATGTTCGGGAGGGGTTCATCTTCTTCAACCTCCTGGATGAGCGCGTCTCCCTCCAGAGCGCTCAGGATCTCCGCGACGATACCGGTCTTCGAGATGAGCCCGTTCGCAACTTCCTCGTGTAGATCTGGCGCCATCGCGATAAGCCCGTCCCGAGCGAGGCCAGCATGGACGTCGACGTCAGCAGACGACGTACGGGACACCCCGAGAAAGCGGGCACTGAATTCAGGCTCTCCGGCATCACCGTCGGGCGCCCTGAAAACACCCAACATGACGATGTTGTAGTCGTTCTTGAGAGCGAAGGTGACGTTCTCAGTGCCATCTACCAGGTGATGGACACTCTCAGAGAGTGCGTCCTCGTATCTCACCCCGGCGGGAGTGGTTTTCTCCTTCAGCGTGTTCCAGTTATCGAACCCCAGAAGAGCTCCGATTGTCTTGTTCATGATCCCTGCTTTGGGCGTGCCGAAGATTTTCTCCTGGCGGCCAAAGCTTGCCTTGGGATAGATGAAGCTTGCGTAGTCGGTCTCTCCGAAGATGTGGACGATAAGGGCGTTCTCGAGGTCGGACATGGTTTGGCTTTCGGTGCGGCCGGTGCTTTTGAAGAGGCATCGGACCGTAGCATCCAAGGCGGGAGTTGCAACCGCAAGAGGGCCTCGTGGCTGTTAGTCCGAGGACCTTCAGGTTACGCCGGACCTACTCCCCGACCGTGAGAATGGTCAGGCAGTGGTCTCTTGGATAGGCCGCGGCACTCTCCCTGTTGCCCGACATCCCTCTGTAGGGCGTCAACCTCCTTGGCCGCTACCGACAACCAAATTGGCCCGATTTGACCGCTGCGTTCTTCGTTGACGCTACTGTGCGGCTTCTTCCTCGATCTTGTCCCGGAAGTTTCTTCGAGGCAGGTCTCAGCGATCAGACGCGAATAGCGTGCGCACGCCAAAGTCGAGTGCGAGCATGTCTGTTTGGGGGTGATAGCAGGGAATGATGCATCCACAGACCAACATCTTCCCTTTTTTTTCATCATCACATATGATATGCATGTAGCATATCAACGGAGAGTCCCATGCGCGCCCTTGTCGATATGAACGACGCCCAGGTCGAGGCCCTCGACATCCTCGCCAAGCGGATGCACCAATCCCGCGCGGCGCTCATCCGGGCTGCGATAGACGATTATCTCGACCGTCATCGCCGCGGGCAGGTGGAGGACGGTTTCGGCCTGTGGGGGCGGCGCAAGGTCGATGGCCTCTCCTATCAGGAAGAGGTGCGCGGCGATTGGTAGGCGCGCTGTTCGACACCAACATCCTGATCGACCATCTGAACGCCGTGCCGGAGGCCCGCGAGGAAATCGCGCGGTTCGAGGACCGGGCCATCAGCATCATCACATGGATGGAGGTGATGGTCGGAGCAGGCGATGATCTGGTCGAGCCGACGCGACGCTTCCTCGACGGTTTCAAGGTGGTTGCGCTGGATGACGAGATCGCGGGCCGCGCGGTGGAATTACGCCGCGCGCATCGCATCAAACTGCCTGATGCGGTGATCTGGGCCACGGCGCAGACCGCCGGACGCCTGCTTGTGACACGCAACACCAAGGATTTCCCTCCCGACGATCCGGGGGTGCGCGAACCCTACAGGTTGTAAGAGATTGAACTGGACCCGGCGCTACAAATACCTGCTGCAACCGCCGTAGTCCCTCAAGGAAACGGCGGCGCGACTCGCCATGGAGGATGGTATGCCGCGCAACCAGTGGATCGTTTCGGCGGTGGAGATTATGTAGCTGCGTTTGGAGTAGCTACATAATCTCCATCTCACTTTCCTGGGTCATGTCGCGCCCTGCAGACGTTCAATCGCCCTATGATTGCCGGGCACCAAGAGGTCTTTGCCGGTCGGCGACCACCACAGCTCGCCGGGGAGGGTGCTCACTCCCCAACCGTCAGGATGATCGGGCAGTGGTCGCTCGGGTAGGCCTCGCCGAAGGTGAGAACCCGACCGTCTCCAAAGGCGTTCAGGCTTCCGTCGCATTGCTTCAGCGCGGATCCCGGGTCCCGGAAGATATAGTCTCCCGGTAGCTCGATCTGGTCTGCGATCAGGGGCGTGCCATCAGACAGGTTCTCTATGACGAAGAAGTCGATCTCCGTGCTGCTGCGCGGGGTGAAGATCCAGGGGCTTCGATCTTCAGCGTCGAACTGCGGATTGTTCTGACGGGCTTCCGCGGAGAGCTGAGCGAAGTCGAATGAAAAGGAAGACCAGCATGAGCGCTCGGGAGCGGCCGGAAGGAAGTGCTCCTGTTGCACGTCAGCGAAGAAGTTCGACCGGATATCATCTGCGTCCTCGAGGAGCTGGCGATTGAAGTCGCCGGCCAGAATGATGGTTGCGTCGTCGTCCTGTGCGTCCATCCAGTCCCGGAGCTGCTGGACCTGCTCGCGCTGCGTGGCACAATCGTCCTCGGTGCCAGGCTCGACTGAGTTGTTCTTGCAGGTAGCTTTGAGGTGGATCGATGGGATCAGATATCGCTGACCTCCGATCGTGACATCCACTCCGACCCCGCCTCGGACGGGGCGGGCCGGATCACCGCACTCGTTCTGATGAAGAACCGCGAGCTCGTCGATCTGGAAAAAGGCGTGGGGCAGGTCGTCCCGGATCGCGATCGCGTTGTAGATGTCCTCCTCGTCAGTTTCGCATGCGCTGGCATTCTCGAGGCATCGTGTTTCGAACTGGAAGACGTAGCCGTCAGGCAGAACCGCCTCGAGCGCTGCCTTGCTGCCAATCTCCTGAAACGCCATCACATCGGCATCGAAATCAGAGATGATATCCTCGATCCTGTCGTAGTCAGCGCTCGAGCGATCGTAGCCTCTAAGCTCTGTCCCTGGCGCACCAAGGTTGGCTATATTCCATGAGGCAATGACAAGTTTTGGGCTCTGCTGGCCCGCGGCCGCCGGCTGGGCGCCTCCGATGCCGCAGGAGGGGCCAAACACCTGCATCGCAAGCGCAGGTTCGTCGATGAATAGATTGCGATTGCCCTGAAAGCCCTCGATGCCGTCGTTCAGCGCAAGTTCCTCGGCATCAACGGGATCGCTTTGGTGCCAATCCAGAAGAGTGCAGAGATCGCCGAGCTCCTGGCCGCCGGAGGCTGGGCTGGAGTCCTCGAGGCGGAGGTCTGGTTCGCCATCGGTGCCTTCATAGCGCAGATCCATATAGAACAATGCCCGCGCGACATTCCCCTTCACTTCGTCGCGTGGCTCGAAGCTATCCGCGTCCAGGAAGGTGTCTGGTGCTTCGCCTTCTTCAGTTCCGCCGACATCGAAGTTCAAGTTTCCCCGGCGCTGGTTGATGCTCGCATCAGTTGGGCGAAGGGCGTGCAGGTCGCTCTTCATCGGGGCAGGGCGAACCCCTCGGGACTGGGGCCAAAGATGCTCCCGGTTCCACCCGTCCTGAGCATCCGAGCTGACCCATAGGTCGGCATCCTGGCTGCGCCCGGAGTAGAACAGGATGATGTTCCCCGGAACCATTGGGTCCGCATAGAGGCTCGACATGGCCTCGTCAGTCTGTCGGTATCCGATAGGAGCGTGCCCCTCCTTGAGGGCCACATGAATGCCTGCTCGAAGTTCCTCGATTGTCTCGCCTTGGGCGAACAGCATTGATGGGATGAGAATGATGGAAGGTGCGAGAAGTGAGCGTCTCATGGAATCCGACCTTCTTGAAACCCAGAAAGCAATCTATGGGTGTATTGTCGGCCAGATTTCGCCTTATACAAAGAAGATTTCTTTGTTGTCCTGCGGGCTCTTAAATTGCTGAGCCACAATCATGCCGAGAGCACTCAATCACTCTACAGACGAGTCAGCCCTTCAGAGAGGTAAGGACGAATCCTAAGGAAGGCTGCTGTCACTTCTTGGCTCGATGGACGGCTAGGCTTGTCCACGACAATCCTCGGCAAGTCCATGCTCCTGGGGAGACGTGAAGATCCTCCCAGCCAGCGCTCGTGCAAAATCTGCTTGATGCGGGCTTCAAGCCAGCTCGGCATTGTGTAGGGCGGAGTATCAGCCCAGACATGGACGCCTCGGCGCCCGTTCTCGTTCACCACTCGAAAGCCAAGACGAAATAGAGGAGGGGCGGTATCCCACTCTGTGATCATCCACGCCGCGATTAGCGATCGGATTTCTTTCTTTGTTTCTATGCGGTCCGAGGTCTTGGCCCGTTCGTAGGAACCGTATGCGAACACTGCTCCGTAGAAAAATGCCGAGAACAAGAACCCGGCGATGAGCCCGATGAAGCCTCCCGCTTGAAGGCCGGCGGTGCCGGTCACAAGCGTCATGAGCACAAGAAATGCTGTCCCCGGATGGGCCCCCACATGAGGCAGGGACCCGGATCCGCGGCCGATCTGAGACAACACTTGTCGCGCCTCTTCAAATGCCATGAGGATGGATCCTCTCAGGCAGCGAGATCGTCAACAACATTCGAGATCACTTCTCGTTCACAAGATGTGATCTGGTCTGCGGTCGGGTCCATCAGAGTGATCTTGGTCTCGTGGACGGTGCCCGGCGCGCTGATGCCGGTCATCAGGCGCCACACCCCCAGGGCTCGGGAAACTTGAACCACTTGTTCGATGCGCTCGTGAGCGGTTTTAACCTCGCCGAGGATGATAGTGCAGGTCGGCGCACGGAGAGAGAGGTTCTGAGGGTCCTTGTGGAACTGATCTTTGTTGACCATTAGGTGGCTCACCGGGTCATCAGCACACACAATGGAACATCCCGGGAACAGGTAGACCGAATAGTATCCACGATTGTAGAAGAGGATATTCTCTTCGTCGATTGCTTCGAGATCAATGCGGATATCTTGATCCCCAACGAGCTGAAGGGCTGCCCTCTTCACATATTCCTTGAGGGACTTGGGAATTCGTTCGTCCCTGAGGTTGAGAAGGTCGCAACCCGGGGATGCCGCAATGGCTATGTGAGGGCCGGCAAGAATATCCAGACCGGTTTCTTCGTATGACGTGAGGTGCAGGAGGATCGATTGAACGTCTTCAGCTCGTCCCACTTTCAGAAGATCAGAGACTGCAGACTTCTGGGCTTCGTCCAAAAAGTCGCCTCGGCACAGAACTGGCGCGATTTTGATGGTGTCGGACATGGTTAAATCCTTGGTCAGGATGATTGGGGAATGGAGAGTTCTTCGACCCAGCGGGAGAAGCCCGAGAGAAAAGGTTGAACGTTGTGGTCGTCCGCCCAGCCGGCGAAGCCGACAAAGCCATCCGCTTCGAAGGTGATGGCCTGACGGCTCTCGAAGTAGTCAGCTTCGCACTTCAGATCTGCGTAAAAACAACCGAAAGCGTTTGTCCCGGTGGTGAATTCGCGGGCGCACCGCAGGGTACCTCGGAAATAATCTCCCGCACGAAGCTCTCCCTCTACCAGGGATCTAAGGGTGTCTAAATTCTCCGGTGTGAGGACGTCGTAATTCAGACCGACCTCGTTCCAAAGGGCTCTCGCTTCGTTGCGTGTCATCTCAAGATCCGGAAAATAAGGGAACTGGGATAGGCGCCGGGATGTCTCCCGGCGCCTGTGGCTTCAGTAGGTCGCGAACTGCGCCTTGAGGTCTCCAACGGGTTCCATCAGCGACGGATCGCAATAGCTGGACGGGCCTGCGGTCATCTCCACTGCATCGACATACATGGAGAACTTGCCTTCGGGCGAGGTCCGGAGGATTGTCGGGACCTCCATCTCGTCAAGAACGTCTCCGTAGAGATCGAGGAATGCTGTATCCACCGAAAGGTGGAAGTTACTTCCATCGATTGGCTCGCCGTTGTCGAGATTCCCCTTGATATGTTCCAGCAGCTTCTTCACATCGGCTCGTTCTGCGCCACTTACCCGGAAATCTTTTCCACGACCGGTGCGCTTGAAGCCCAGCAGAATCAGAGGGGTCTGGTTCTCGATGCACCTATTGACGAGGTCCCAGGTTACTTTCATTGGCGTGGCGCCGATCACCGTTTGAGGCGTGATATAGGTTCCGTAACACTTGGCTTCACGGAGGTTTTCCTCCGCACGTTTGCGCTTCAGCAGGTCCTTCGCGGCGTGAACCGACAGCCCAACGCCGCTCCCCGCAAAGATGCTCGCCCAGCGATGTTTCAAAGCAGAGATGACCTCGGGATTTTTCGACCAATCGGTACCATAGGCCGTGAAATTGAAGGTCAGGTTTCGATCATCCGCCATACGGATGATGTCAGCGAATTGCGGGTGATGTGCGGGCTCTCCGCCGCCGATGGCGACTTCGAAAACATCCATAGCTTTCAGCTGGTCGAAGATCGCCTCGAGATCCTCCATCCGCGCATGTTGCCCGGACTTCGTCGATCCCTGGTAGCCGAAATCGCAACCGTAACCGCAGAAGTCTGTGATCTTGACGTCGACCAGCTCTGGCGTGGTCGACTTCTCATAAGCCTCTCGCGACCAACGAAATTTATGCCCCGTTTGGTTGTCGTAGCCAACAATTGCGGAGCCATCCTGCTTCCAGCGGAGATGATGGTAGTCCATCTCGATCCCGCAGAGATCAGTCACCACATCTTCCAGGTCATCGTTGTCGTAGTAGCCGTAGACACCAATGGGGCTTTCGACAAAGAAATCAAACCAGTCAGAAATATTGATGCCTGGAGGGCACACACCCATGGCGGGGTTTCTGGGGAGATGTGCGCCGGAAATTTCCTCGATGACAGCGTCGATGTCGATGTTGTGCCGGCTGGCAAGGCCTTTTAGAGCCGTATGGATCTCGATTGTCTTGTGCGCGGAAACTTTTTGTCCCTGGCGCAGCAAGTTTGCGAGTAGAAGGAACTTCAACTTGGATTCTGGGGTCGTGAGACGGAAATCCTGTTCAATCGACTTCTCATCGCCATAGCGCTCGATGGAAAAACCCGTATCCATCTGCGTCAAGTCTTTTGCCCACTTCGAGTGCATGATCACTGAATGGGTGGAGGAAGAATTCGTGGCGAAGCCGATACGGAAAGATTGAAGCATTGGATCCTATTCTCTTCGGAGGGATTGCAGGAAAAACCGCTCCGAAGAGATGGGATCACGTGAGAAGCTGATCAGTCTTGGTTTGTTCCCATGTTTGACTGGCTGGAGACGATCTTCATACCGACGGTATGGTTGACGCAGTAACGGACAACCCGATCATCCTCCGGGTCTCGGCCGGTCCTTGCAAGACAGTCTTCGCGCATGAGCGGGATAGGGAAGGCGGAACGCTCATGGCTGTAGAATAGGCCCTCAGTGCGCTCCATGAGGAACCAGAGGTGGTCATTCTTCTTCCAAGCGGGAATGATTTCCTCCGCGAAGGAGGGTGTTGCGAGCGAGGCAAAAAGAACGAGGGCGGGGAGTACAGATCGTTTCAGCATTAGCTGAAGGTCGGATCGTTCCCGAACCGCGGAAGAAACTTTTCACCTCACCGCATGTCTCAATGAATCGACACGAACTTGGGATATGAAGCACTAGAAGACGAGGTCGTTTGCTCTTAGCGCGGATAGTGTCTCGGATAGGTTTACATTTATCGGGACCTTGGAGGTATCCCTCGAAGGTCAAGCTGACGTCGGTTTCCGGGTTAGCGACCGTCATACCGACCTGGACAAATCCTTTGTCATACACGGAGCCAAAGCTCCATGACAATACTTCGATCTGACCACGTTCTTCAGCCATCGAATTTCCTCCCTGGACCAATGGTATATATATACCACAAAACGGGCTCCGTTCGTACCTCATTTCGGTGGCTGTTTCTGGGGAAGAGGGCCCTAGATCTCGAGGATTTCGACTTCTCGTAGCATCGCGACCCGCGGGTCGACCAGGATCTCCTCTTCCCCTCGATCAGAAAGGTAGGCAACGACGTCGCACTTCCGGATGGTCGTTTCGGCTACAAAAGGTCTATCGCTCGAGCTCTTGAGCCGCATGGCGAAGAACTCTGCGGTGCAGCGCGCCAAACTCCAGCTCCAGCCGGAAAAGCAGAGTTCCTCTGCGGCGTCATTGTCCGGAGCTTGAAGGGTGCAATCTCTTCCGGAAGGCCTGAGATGATCCTCCAGCCCTCTTCGCTGGTCATCAGGCGCCGGCCTGGAATTGACGCATCCAGCAGGCGACTCCAGCGGGGATCGTGCTCCGGTTGCTCGGAATCCATCCAGACCCATGCTGCGAGCGGCCAGTATTCCTGCCCGGAGGTGAACACTCTTTCCTCTACGAGAGTGTGAAGAGCATCCATGCGAAATGGACGTGTATGCAGAACGAGGAACTGCTTCCAGTCTCTGATCTCCTTGTAGAGATCTAACAACTGCTGCCGCTGATGAAGGAGATCGACGAGCGGAAGTTGCGTTGCCATCGGGAGGACATCGCACCAAAGGGGATGTTTGAAGACGACCAGCTTCTGCCCGGGGATAGGTTCCACGAAGCTCCTCAGATGAACGGGGATGTCCTCCGCGGAGACGTAGATTTCAGGATTGAAGGCCGGAACGTTCACGCAGCATCTCCAGAGGAGTTCCATCATTTTGCCAGATCGCACGTGAGAGTTCGACTTTTTAGGGCTGGAATGCAACGAGAATGCCATCCGAGTGACTGATGGTCGTTGTTTCTGGCCGGCCGCCACGATGGCAGCCGGCCGTCGTCGTTTCCCGACGCTCGTTAGAACACCATGCCCATCGCGAGCCCGCCGAGCAGGTAGACGAAGCAGGTGATAAGCATCACGCCGACGAGATTGAGCACAAGGCCGCCGCGCGCCATCTGCCGGATCGATACGGCGCCGGTCGCGAAGACGATCGCGTTGGGCGGGGTTCCGACCGGAAGCATGAATGCACAGGTTGCCGCGAAGGCTGCGGGGATCAGCAGGGTCATCGGGTCGGCGCCGATGCCGGCCGCCACGCCTCCGAGCACTGGGATGAATGTCGCCGCCGTGGCGGTATTCGAAGTCACCTCGGTGAGGAACAGGATCAGGAAGGTGATCGAGAGCACCAGCAGGATTGAGGGCAGGGTCCCGAGGATGGAGACCTGCGCACCGAACCAGTCATCGAGCCCGGAGGCGCCGACCGCCGATGCGAGGGAGAGACCGCCCCCGAACAGAAGCAGTACGCCCCACGGCAGGCCGTCCTCGGCGTCCTTCCATTCGAGCAGCATAGTGCTCTTGCCCTTGCCGGGCAGAATGAAGAGCATGACCCCGGCAAGAATGGCGATGACCGTGTCGTTGAAATTCCCCAGCGCCGGAATGAGGCCTGCGAGCAACCCTGGAACAACCCAGAGGAAAGCCGCTCCTCCGAACACGGCAGCGACCATCTTCTCGCCCTGGCTCATGGCACCGAGGGCTTTAACCTGATCGTCGATCATCTGGCGTCCACCGGGGATCTCTTCCAGCGTGAAGCGGTAGAGCACGCGGGTCATCAGGAACCAGGCAATGAACACGAAGGTGAACGCCAGCGGAACGCCGATGATCATCCACTGAAGAAAGCCGATTTCGCGCCCGAGGTTGTCGGAAACGTAGCCGGCCACGATCGCGTTGGGAGGCGATCCAAGAAGGGTGCCGAGCCCTCCCATCGACGACGCCCACGCGATGGCGAGAACAAGGCAAAGACCGAAGCGCTGGATCTGCGGATCAGAGATGCGGTCCGTGATGGTGCCCTCTCCATGGGTGACATCCCGGGCAGTGTCGCTCCCCGAGCCTCGCTCCGCCACCAGGGCCAGAATCGAGAGCCCGATAGGAACCATCATCAGCGTCGTGGCGGTGTTCGAGACCCACATGGACAGGAACGCCGTTGCCAACATCATTCCGAGTACGATCCGGCGGGGCTCCACGCCGACTTTCTGCAGGGTCTTGAGCGCGATGCGACGATGCAGATGCCATTTTTCCATGGCGATGGCGATCAAGAAGCCCCCAAGAAAGAGGAAGACGATGGAATTGGCATAGGGTGAGGCGGCATCGCTGACGGACATGCCGGTCAAGGAGGGGAGAAGGATGATTGGAAGCAGGGAGGTCGCAGAGAGCGGGATGGCCTCAGTCATCCACCAAATCGCCATCAGGGTCGTGATCGCAGCGACGGTACGGGCATCCGCAGTCAGATCGGCAGCGGAGCCAAGGGCAAGCCAGACCAGTCCAGCCGTGACGAGGCCGAAGAGGCGCAATCCCCATGTCAGGCGCCCTGATCTGCCGCCATCGCCGCCCTTGCCGCTGTGGTCGTCATATTGCCCCTGGTGACGCTTTTCAACGGGATCATATTGGCTCATTACGATACTCCTACGGGCATTGCATTAAATTCAAAAATTGCCATATGGCACCCTGAGCCATCTTGTAGAAGCGAGCGCCGATGATCTGCTCAGTTGCTACTGAGATATGATCGCGTAGCCGGAAAAGTCGAGGGATGAGGGCCTCTTCCCGTCTCATATCGCCAATCTTGCCTGGCACCAATGAGACCTGTTTGCCGAGCGATTAGGTAGGCACCAGTGTCGCTGGACACCTTACCCGCATCACCTTGTGCTTCGAGAAAAGCGACAGCGTTGGCGAAGTCATGAAGGGCGTCAAGATAGGCCCGAGCAACATCGAACACAGCGAGATCTGTCCGAGGGTCGAGAACTTGATCCAGCCCGACATTGCACTCACGCGAGATCTGTGAAAGGAAACCGACACTTCGATTGGAAAGGCTATCAAGCCGTGTACAGGTGTTTCGATCCCGTTCCATCCGCTGAGCAGGGACACGCCCTGGAAAGGCGATTTGGTCGCCCGACGCGACGCCGCACGAAGCACAAAAGAGGGCAAGAAAGATGGCAGTGAATGTCTTTATCATTGAGCTGTGCTGGGCCTAACCCAATGAATATTGGGACCAGAGCATCAAGATTAAAATTGTGCGGCCCACCTAAAATCTAGTCGAGCAAAACCAGTTGACCGCCACTCTGCCGCCTCACTCAAAGATTCAAGAGCGTCGCGATAGGTATCTCTCGTAGGCAGTCTTGACCGTTGATGGCCACCACTTCCCTCCTCGAGGGGCTGGTATTGACTGCCTGTTGAACTCCTCAGCAATCGCGCTGAAGCTAACACCGGACAGTCTTCGTTGGGCTATCGTTGCACCGTGTTGATCCACAAAGGCGTCAGCCTTGTGTTTCCGACTTCTCATCGAGGCCTGATGAGCGTCCGCGTGATCCAGACGCGATGGGTTTGCCCACCCGAGTTGCTTACCTCGAGCCTTGGCCGCCGCGAGTGCGGCGATGGTCCTCTCAGAGATAGCACGGGCTTCTTGCTCGGCTACGGCAGCCATAATGTGAAGCATGAAGCGGTTTGCTTGAGGGAGATCTACGGCAGTAATTTCTACCCCCGCTTCCATAAGGTTAGCGATGAAGGCTACGTTGCGAGCGAGGCGATCAAGCTTGGCAATGAGAAGCGTGGCTCCCGCTGCTCGAGCGTGAGATAGAGCGGCCTCGAGCTGTGGCCGATCATTCTTCTTGCCGCTCTCTACTTCGATATACTCAGCTAACACGATGTCGTCGTCGCGAACAAATGCGCGAACACTGGATCTTTGGGCCTCGAGGCCAAGCCCACTTGCACCCTGCTTCTGCGTACTAACCCGAAGATAAGAGACGTACTTCAAACGACACTCCGTTCCAACTCTTCCTAGCGGCCCAACCTGCTATGAGAGGCGGAGCGACAATGAGACTACCTGAAGTAGCTGCATGGCTTCCGGTCGGAAGAGTATTGGCGCATCAATCTCCCCAACTGGGTGGGAGACTAGGTCATGTTGACAAATGGCGAAGCCAGAGCCTGATGCAGGCGATGTCGATGAAGCCGAGGAAACTGTCTGCGGTTTTGTCGTAGCGTGTTGCCAGGC
>Ga0208328_1000186_pt1 | contig 32661 bp, 31 predicted proteins | sample DeeseametaMP2633_FD_184170 | JGI IMG/M metagenome (GOLD analysis project Ga0208328, IMG submission 184170) | Marine microbial communities from the Deep Atlantic Ocean - MP2633 (SPAdes) | ecosystem: Environmental > Aquatic > Marine > Unclassified | place: Northeast of Antigua and Barbuda, North...
AGGCGGCGTACGTGGACGTCGACGGTGCGGGTGCCGCCGAAGTAGTCGTAGCCCCACACCTCCTGCAGCAGCTGCTGGCGGCTGAAGACGCGGCCGGGGTGCTGGGCGAGGAACTTCAGGAGCTCGAACTCCTTGAAGGTGAGGTCGAGGGTGCGCTTGCCGACCTTGGCGGTGTAGGTCGCGTCGTCGACGACGACCTCGCCGGAGCGGATGACGTGGGCGTCCGGGTCGGCGGCGTCACGGGCGGCGGTGAGCCGGCCGATGGCCAGCTTGATGCGGGCCTCGAGCTCGGCGGGGCCGCAGGTGTGCAGCACGACGTCGTCCATGCCCCAGTCGTGGGAGACGACCGACAGGCCGCCCTCGGTGCACACGAGGAGGACGGGGACCTCGGTGCCGGTGGTGCGGATCAGCCGGCACAGGTCGCGGGCGTGGGCGAGGTCCTGGCGGCCGTCGACGAGGAGCAGGTCGGCCTCGGGTGCCTCGAGCAGCGCGCTTCCCTCGGCGGGCAGGATCTTCACGTGATGACCGAGCAGTGCGAGGCCGGGAAGCACCTCGGCGGAGGGCTGCAGGGCGCTGGTCAGGAGCAGGAGTGTGCTCATCTGTGGTCTCCTCCCAAAGGGGTGGGGACCGAAACGCAACGCTGGGCTCCGGCCGTTGATACTTCACTCACCCTACAGAAACGTCCGCGTCACAGAGGAGGCTTTCGGTGCTGGATGAGACGCAGATCATCGCGGTCCGTTACTGGGCGGGCGCCAAGCACGCCGCCGGCACGGATCGTGACGAGCTCGTGACGCAGACGGAATTGACGCTGGAGGAGGTACGCCGTCGCGCGGTCGACCTGCACCCCGGCACGCGGCTGGGAGAGGTGCTCGGGGCGTGCTCGGCGCTGATCGGCGAGCAGCCCGTGGGGAAGGCCGACCCGGCCTCGGTGATCGTCAGGCCCGGGGAGACCGTGGAGTTCCTGCCGCCGTTCGCGGGCGGGTGAGTGGGTCCTCCGAGCGGCTACCGCCGTCGAAGGCCCGCCCGCAGGCGACGGCAAGAGGAAGAGGCAGGAGCAACCACGCCAGCACGGCCAGCGTCACCACAAGGGTTGCCTCCACGGGTTCCTCCACGATCTCTCCCGAGTCCGACACCCCACGTTCGATACTGGTGATCGGCACGGATGGGTCGTTCCTGAGCTGGTCTGGACCGGTGGTGGTCGCGCGGCCCTCGACGGTGGACGCGCGAGGGCCCGGGAGCGGGTGCTCCCGGGCCCTCGTCTCGTCCTGGCGCGGTGTGCGTGACTCCGGGTCAGGACTCGATCGCGGCGGTCTCCTTCTCGGGGGAGGCGCTGGCGATCTCGATCTTGCGCGGCTTGGCCTTCTCGGCGACCGGGACGACCAGGCGCAGCACGCCGGCGTCGTACGTCGCCTCGATCCGGTCGAGGTCGAGGTTGTCGCCGAGGACGAGCTGGCGGCTGAACTGGCCGGTCGGGCGCTCGGAGGCCAGGCGCTCCCAGTCGCCGTTGCGGGCGACGCGCTCGGCGCGGACGGTGAGGACGTTGCGCTCGACGTCGAGGTCGATCGACTCGCGGGAGACGCCCGGCAGGTCGAACTCGATGACGAAGCGCTCGCCCTCGCGCCACGCGTCCATCGGCATGACGGCCGGGCGGTTGGTGGTCCCCAGCAGCTGCTGGGTCAGGCGGTCGAAGTCACGGAAGGGGTCGGCGGTACGGAGCAGCATGGGGGTTCCTCCTCTGTGGTGATCTCGGGTGCGGGATGGCATCCGGTGGCGGGTCTGCGTGAGCCCCGCTCACCTGTATCAACGGTTACAGGTTTGTTGTATTCCGAAGATCATGGAAAATCAAGCCCATGAGCCCCTCCGGTCCCCAGCGCGGTCAGCGACCGCACGCCCACCGCTCGCACGGGGTGTTCGCGATCTCGGTGGCCGCGGACATGGTGCGGATGGAGGTGCAGAACCTTCGCGTGTACGAGCGGCGCGGACTGCTCACCCCGGACCGCACGTCCGGGGGGACGCGGTTGTACTCGCAGGCCGACATCGAGGTGCTGCACCGCATCCGCGACCTGCTGGCCGACGGGCTCAACATCGCCGGCATCGCGCGGGTGCTGGAGCTGGAGGCGGAGGTCGAGCGGCTGCGTGCCCGGCTGGCGGAGGCGGACGGGAATGCTGCTCCCGGGCGCTAGGTTGATCCCCCTATGGGCACCGGTCTGACCATCGTCGTGATCGCCGTCGTGCTGGCTCTGGGCTTCGGCCTCTACCGCGCTCGCACCGACGGTCGCTTCAAGAACGCCCCCGGACAGCTGGTCGAGCGGCCGGACGAGGTGGTCGAGCAGCGAGGAGCGCCAGCGACGAGCGGGCGTCGAGACCATCCCACCGCTCCGCCCGTCGGCGCCGCCTGGGCCGCGGTGCTGGAGGCGCTCCCGGACGCCCAGCTGGGGGAGCGCGCGACGCTGCTGCAGTTCTCCTCGGCGTTCTGTGCGCCGTGCCGCGCGACCCGGACGATCCTGGGCGACGTGGCCGACGTGGTGCCGGGGGTGGTCCACCTCGAGGTGGACGCCGAGCACCACCTGGAGCTGGTGCGTGCGCTGGACGTGCTGCGCACCCCGACCACGCTGATCCTCGACGCCTCTGGCAGCGAGGCGACGCGCGCCAGTGGCGCCCCGCGCAAGGAGGCAGTGCTCTCGGCCCTCGACGGCATCGTCGAAGGCTGAGCGGCCGGCAGGTCGAGAGGCGGGTTCTCGCGCAGGCTCGGGCAACTCAGCTGCGGACCACGGTGTAGCCGGCGCCCGGAGCGGTCTCGGGCATGTTGCGCCAGTCGTGGAGCGGCTTGCGTCGGGCGAGCTTCCAGGCGTGCGGCCCGTTGGGTGGATCTCGACGCAGGTCGAAGTCGCCGTCGTGGGTGCGTTGGTGGTGCCAGCCGCAGAGCGGCACCGCGTTGGTGATGTCGGTGCCGCCGCCGGCCGCCCAGGGGTAGGGATGGTGGATCTCGCACCAGGCGAAGGGGCGCTGGCAGCCGCTGATGGCGCAGGAGTCGTGGAGCTGGGCCAGGGCGTTGCGCTGGTGGCGGTCGTGGAGGCGCTGGCCGCGGCCGTGGAACAGGACGGCCTCCTCGCTGTCGAGGATGGTCGGCACGATCTCGGCCTCGCAGGCCAGGCGCTGCACGTGGGCGGCGGTCAGCTTCACGCCGTTGTCGAGCCGCCCGACGCCGAGTCGCTCCATGTCGTCGGAGAGGCGGCGTACGAGGTCGTCGAACTCGATGCGCACCAGCAGGGTCGTCGCGTTGCCTCCACCGGTGAGGTGCCACCCGGTGGTGGGGAGGTGCTCGAGGAGCTCGCAGAAGGCGCGGCCCTTCTTCTCCAGGCCGCCCAGGGTCCACCCGTCACCGTCCGCGGCGGCGTCGTCGAGGATCTCCTGGCCCAGCGGGCCGGTGCTGCGCCGACGTGGCGCCGTGAGCTTGTCGAGGACCCAGCTGAACAGCTGCCCGTGCAGCTCGGGGATCGTGAAGCGCCCCGACCAGGTGCCGTCGCCGTTGTCGGAGAGCATGAGGTAGGTCTCGCGCTCGGCGCCCTTGGACTCGCGGCCGAGCATGATCGCCTCGTGCTCGTCGGCGAGCTCGTGATCGATCGGGTTGAACATCCGGCGCGCGGCCTGACGCAGCCGCTTCGGGTCCATCGGCTTCCCGTTGCGGCGACCCTCGCCCGTGGCCCTGCCGAGGAGGAACTCCTCGGCGGTGGCGACCTGCTGCTCGGTGGCGCGGACGGGCGCCTGCTCGGCGGCGTTGACGATGACGCGGACCTGGGCCTTGGTGACCCGGCCGGCGGCGAAGGCGTCGCGGGTCGCGTGGTACTTCGACTCGAGCAGGCGGGCGATCCGCAGGCCACCGGCGTTCATCTCGCGGGTGTCGCCGGTGAACTCGACCGCCCAGGCGTCGGTGCCGGTCGCGGCGGTGCGCAGCGCGGTCTTGCGGCGGTCGGCCTCGGCGAGGACCGCGCCCCGCAGCGCGGCGGCCTGGGACTCGATGCGTGTGGCGGTGGCGAGCAGCTCGCCGAGCTGCTCCTCGGGGACGGTGCTGAGGTCGAGCCGGCGCAGCGAGTCGACCGAGGCGGTGGCCGCCTCGGTGACTCGGGCCTGCGCCGTGATCGAACTCATGTTCGAATGATACGCCGAGTCGCCGACAGTGACCAGGGGGCGAGGCGGATCTCCGCGGATCTGTGGAGAACCGGCTCAGTCGTAGGAGACGAGCTGCGGCCGAGCGGTGGTGACCTCGAGCTGCTGTGGGGGCGAGGTGATGTCGACGGTCCCGTCGACGGGGCGCCACGGGCCGTTGGGGAGGCGCCAGCGTGCGGACCAGGTGGTGGTGAGCCGGAGCTGGACGGTGCCGGCCTTCGCGTAGCGGTGGGAGACGTACTCGTCCATCGGCAGCCCCGACCGCCAGGCCCGCCCCGGGTCGGTGGTGCTCAGGGTGTTGCCGTCGCCGAGGGTCCAGGTGAACTCCGCGGGCTCGATGTCGAAGGTGATCTGCCGGTTGAGCAGCTGCACCGTCTCGGTGAACGGCTGCGCGTCGGTGTGCAGGATCGTGTCGAAGTTGACCAGCGTGACCCCGCCCGGCGGCTGCACCTCCAGCGGCGACTCCGGCAGCGGGATGCGCTCAAATGCCTCGAGAATGCGCTGAGGCGTGAGTACGTCGGCAGCGGGCGCGTCCCCGGACTCAAAACACGTTGCGCCGACGATGTTGCTGCCGTCGTCGGTGTGTCGCCAGATCCAGTACTCCAGTCCGTTGCTTCCGCAAGATGCTTGTTCGCCGCAGCCGTAGTACATATCTGAACCCGCTCCGCTGCCTCGGTTGCAGATCGGCTCAGTGCTATACGTGACGTTCGAGCTCGAATTGACGTTGGAGCTCGATTCGACGTCCGAGCCAGCGGACACGCAAGTCGAAGTGGCGCCGAATGCACTTTGGGCCGCGAGTGCGTCGTTGACGCAGCCCGGCGCGTCAGCCGCCGTGCTGTGCTGCGCCGGCAGCGTGAACGTGACGACGAGTAGTAGCAGTGTGAAGCTCGTCCTCACTGCAGCACATCCATCGAGGCCATCTGCCAGCGCTTGTCGCGCCAGTTCAAGGTCAATACGTAGTCGATGGGACCGCCGGAGTACGTGTCCGGCTTGGAGTCGGACGTTGGCCAGATCGTTTCCTCAGGCTGACGAAAGTTCGCGCTGATCAGAGTCCCCCCTTCGGACTCCTTCGGCTCCGAGAGCGAGCGCACGGACCAGCCGGCGGACTCGACCCGACCCCCTGCGCGATAGATCTTATCGGTCAGGTCGATGAAGTTCTGGCACGTCACGCAAGCGGAGGCCGACAACTTGGCGAGCGTCTGCGTGTCCCCAGTGCTAACCGCGAGGTTGAATTCGTCGATCCAGTGCTCCACGAAAGCGATCGCACCGTCGTCGGACTTCTCCTCCCACGCCTCCTTGGCGGGAGCCGAGCTGGTGACCTCGCTGGGCGTGGGGGAGGGCTCCTCCTCGAAGCGCGGTTCCGGATCTCCGCCACAGGCGGAGAGGGTGAGGGCGAGCCCCGCGACGAGTCCCTGCGCCACGGCGTACCGAACGGTCTTTCTCACTGCTGCTGCCTTCCCGAGAGTGCGCGCCCCGGCAGCGGGCGCGGGTCCACGCTAGGTGCTTACCCCCGATCGGGCGAGAGCGAACCCGTGCGCCTGTGGACAACGCGCTCGAGGCGACCGGAGCCCGCGCAGGACACGCAACGACCACTCAGGGCGTCAGGTAGGCCGAGGACTCCTCGGCACCCGAGCGCAGGCGCTCGACGTCGACGCGGACCATGTGCGCGATGACGTCCTCGAACGCCACGCTCGGCTCCCAGCCCAGCTGCTCGCGCGCCTTGGTGGGGTCGCCGACGAGCTCGGCGACGTCGGCGGGGCGCATGAGGGCGGGGTCCTGCTGCACCACGGCGTCGAGCTCGGCGATGCCGACGGAGGCGAAGGCCAGCTCCAGCACGTCCGCGAGGGAGCGCGAGACGCCGGTGGCGATGATGAAGTCGCCCGGCTCGTCCTGCTGCAGCACCAGGTGCATGGCGCGGGCGTAGTCGCCGGCGAAGCCCCAGTCGCGACGGACGTCGAGGTTGCCGAGCGTGACGGACTCCGCCTGGCCGAGGGAGATGGCGGCGACGGCGGCGGAGATCTTGCGCGTCACGAAGTGCGCGGGCCGCAGCGGGGACTCGTGGTTGTAGAGCGTCCCGGTGGCGGTGAACAGCCCGTAGGACTCGCGGTAGTTGACGGTGAGGTGGTGGGCGAAGGACTTGGTGGCGGCGTACGGCGAGCGTGGGTGGTGCGGGGTGTTCTCGGTCTGCGGCTGCTGGTCGGTGACGCCGAACATCTCCGAGCTGGAGGGCTGGAAGAAGCGCGGCGCCCAGCCGTGCCGGTCACGGAAGCGGATGAGCTCCTCGAGCATCCGCAGCACGGCCATGCCGTTGGCCTCGGCGACGGTCTCGGCGGCTCCCCAGGAGGCGCCGACGGAGGTGAAGCCGGCGAGGTTGTAGACCTCGTCCGGTCGCAGCCCCTGCAGGACGGCCGCCCAGCCCTCGTGGTCGCGCTGGTCGAGGTCGACCAGGGTCACGCCGTCGAGGTAGGCGTAGGCCCGGCCGAGCGTCGTCGGGGCCCACCGGGAGCCGGGACGCAGCGTCCCGACCACGTGGTAGCCCAGGGACAACAGGTGTCGGGCGAGGTAGACGCCGTCCTGGCCGGCGACGCCGGTGATGAGCGCCGTACGCCGCGACGCGCCTGTTGAAGCCACGCGCGCAGCGTAGCGGAGTCGACTTATCCCAGATAGTGGACGCGATGACCGCATCGTGAGATCCGGATTGGGAATAGATCGGGGCCCGGACTTACTGTTCCTGTCATGTCCACGACCTGGCTCACGAAGCGACGCGCAGTCGACTACTGCCGCTCGCGCTCGAGCCTGTGTCGTACGTCGATGCGCTGAACCTTCCCCTTCCCAGCCGCTCGACCACCTCGCCGCGTCCTCGAGGCGCCGCCGCCGAGGTGCCCTCAGGAGAGACATGTCCACCACGCTCAACCCCACCTCCACGCCGGTCGCCCCCACGGCGGCCCCGGCCGGCATCGACCCGCGCGGCCCGCAGTTCGCGGCCTCGCTCACGGCGGTCGTCCTGGTCGCCGTGCTGCTGCTGCCGCCCGCCGCGGCACTGGCCCTGACCGCGGTCCAGGCAGCGCTCTTCGCGCTCGGCGCGGCCCGCGGGGTGCAGCGCACGCCGCACGCGTGGCTGTTCAAGACCTTCGTCCGGCCGCGGCTCGCCGCCCCGACCGAGCTCGAGGCTCCTGAGCCGCCGCGCTTCGCCCAGGCCGTCGGCCTCGGCTTCACCGTGGTCGCCCTCATCGGGTACGCCGCCGGCGCGGTGGTCCTCGCCCAGACGTCGATCGGCTTCGCGCTGGTCGCCGCCCTCCTCAACGCCGTGTTCCGCTTCTGCCTCGGCTGCGAGATGTACCTGCTGTTCCGCCGCGCTACCTCCTGACCGCACCCTCCGCCGGTCTCGACGCCCGCTCGCTGGCGCTCGCTGCTCGACCAGCGTGCGTCGGTGGTCGAGCAGTGAGGCGCGCCAGCGCCGGCCCTCCGCCGGTCGAGGTGCGAGCGAAGCGAGCCTCGAGACCCACCACCCACCAAGCAACCGCAACCACACCGCTGTACTCGATCGAAAGGCACCAACCATGACCCGCGAGAACACCCTCGTCTCCGCCCAGTGGGTGGAGGAGCACCTGGACAACCCGAAGGTGGTGCTGGTCGAGGTCGACGAGGACACCGCCGCCTACGACAAGGGCCACATCAAGGGCGCCATCAAGCTCGACTGGACCACCGACCTGCAGGACCAGGTCCGTCGTGACTTCGTCAACAAGGCGCAGTTCGAGGCGCTGCTCTCGGACCGCGGCGTGGCCAACGACGACACCGTTGTCCTCTACGGCGGCAACAACAACTGGTTCGCCGCGTACGCCTACTGGTACTTCAAGCTCTACGGCCACCAGGACGTCAAGCTCCTCGATGGCGGCCGCAAGAAGTGGGAGCTGGACTCCCGCGAGCTGACCGATGAGCTGCCCAGCCGCGAGAAGACCTCCTACACCGCGACCGAGCAGGACTCCTCGATCCGCGCGTTCCGCGACGAGGTCGTCGCCGCGATCGGCGCGCAGAACCTCGTCGACGTCCGCAGCCCTGACGAGTACGCCGGCCGCCTGATGGCCCCGGCGCACCTGCCGCAGGAGCAGGCGCAGCGTGCGGGCCACATCCCCACCGCCGCGAACGTGCCGTGGAGCAAGGCCGCCAACGACGACGGGACGTTCAAGTCCGACGACGAGCTGCGCGAGATCTACAGCGAGGCCGGCGTCGACTGGAGCAAGGACACCATCGCCTACTGCCGCATCGGCGAGCGCTCGAGCCACACCTGGTTCGTCCTCAAGGAGCTGCTGGGCCAGGAGAACGTCAAGAACTACGACGGCTCGTGGACCGAGTACGGCTCGCTCGTCGGCGTCCCGGTCGCCCTGGGTGACGAGAAGGGTGAGGCCTGATGTGCGGCGCCACTGAGGGCGGACTGTCCCTCGACGGAGTGAACGTCGCCAAGGAGGCCGTGGTCCAGGGCCGCGTCGTCCGCGGCGGCGAGCCGGTCGGCAACGCCTACGTGCGCCTGCTCGACCGCACCGGCGAGTTCACCGCCGAGGTCCCCACCTCGGCCACCGGCCACTTCCGGTTCTTCGCCGGCGACGGCGAGTGGACCCTGCGGACCCTGGCCCCCAAGGCCGACCCGGTCGACCGGGTCGTCCAGGCCCAGACCGGCAGCGTCGCGGAGGTCGAGATCTCCGTCGGCTGACAACCGCCAGTCGATGCACGCCCAACTCGCCCCTCCGTTGGTCGAGGTGCGAGCGAAGCGAGCCTCGAGACCCAGCACTACACGAGGCCCGGACCACCAGGTCCGGGCCTCGTGTCACGTCCAGACCAGCCCAACATCGCGTTACATCCGGGTTACGCTGCGGGAGTTCCGGTGAACTTTGCCATCGGAACCGCCCGATCCCCGAGATCAACTCGCCAACCACCCCCCGGGTGTGGTTGTCTTTACTCCGTCCAGACCCAGTCCGCTAGGTGCCCAGGCGCCACATGGGGAGTCTCAAATCATGAAGAAGCTCATCGTCGCGATCCTCGCGGGGTTCATGCTGTCCTTCGCCGGCGCACCGGCCCTCGCTGCTTACGAGCCGACCGTCCCGACCGACACCACGCCCAAGGTCAAGAAGGGCGACCCGAAGCCCGGCAAGAAGAAGCGCCTCATCGTCAAGCCCAAGATCCAGGGTGACGCCAGCCAGATCTGCACCGGCCGCCTCGTGGTGATCTACAAGGCGGGCAAGAAGGTCGCCCGCCAGCGTTCGAAGCCGGTCGGCAACCGCGTTGCCTTCAACGGCAAGGTGCCCGCCGGCACCACCAAGATCGTGTTCCTCTACCAGCGCGGTAAGAAGGACCCCTGCGACAAGTCGAAGTCGTCGATCTCCGTCTGACGCTGACTCCCTGAGGCACCCGACGACCCCCGCCCCTCGGGCGGGGGTCGTCGTGCGTCCGGACACCGGCCATCCGTCCCCTTCTCTGTCGATAGGGTCACCGCATGTCTCGCCGACGCGTTCTCCTGCTCTCCGCCGGCTCGCTCCTGCTGCTCCTCGTCGTGCTCGGCCTACTGGTCGGCTGGCGGGCGATGCAGGTCAACGACTCCCTCCAGCAGGCGGTGCGTGACGCGGAGGCACTGCAGACGGCGCTGGAGTCGGGTGAGCAGGAGGACATCGACGGCGCGCTGTCCGCGCTGCAGGCGAGCGCAGGGGAGTCCGCCGACCTGACGGACGGTCCCCTATGGTCGCTCGCGACCTGGGTGCCCTACGCCGGGGACGACGCGTCGGGTGTGCGGACCGCCGCCCGGGTCGTCTCCGACCTCGCCGACGACGGCATCGGCCCGCTGGCGGAGACCGCGACCGAGCTCGACCGGCTGCTGCCGAAGGACGGCCGGGTCGACACCGACGCGATTCGTGACCTGCAGCAGCCGGTGGCCATCGCCGCGGAGTCGCTGATCCAGGCGAGCGAGGACCTGCAGGCCGAGGACAGCTCGCGCTACATCGACCGCTTCCGCGTGAAGTACCGCGAGCTCACCTCCCTGGTGACGGACGCGGCGCAGGCGATGGACTCGGCGCAGGTCACGGTCGGCCTGCTGCCGGAGGTGCTGGGCGCCGAGGAGCGCCGCAACTACCTCCTGGTCTTCCAGAACAACGCCGAGATCCGGGCCACCGGTGGCCTGCCCGGCGCGCTGTCGATCATCTCCACCGAGGACGGCCGGATCTCGTTGGGCCGCCAGGACTCCGCCAACCGGTTCGGTGAGCGCGCCACCCCGGTGCTGCCGCTGACGAAGGACGAGAAGGCGGTCTTCACCGAGAAGCTCGGCACCTACATGCTGGACGCCAACTTCACCCCCGACTGGCCTCGGGCGGCCGAGCTGATGCGCGCTCGGTGGGAGGAGGTGCACCCGGAGCGCCTGGACGGTGTGCTGACCCTGGACACGGTGGCGGTGTCCTACCTGCTGGACGTGACGGGGCCGGTGCAGGTCGGCGACTACACCCTGACGGCGGACAACGCGGTCGACACCCTGCTCAACCAGGCCTACATCGACTTCCCCGAGCCGGCTGCGCAGGACGCCTTCTTCCGGCTGGTGGCCAAGACCGTCTTCGAGAAGGTCGCCTCGGGCGAGATCGGCAAGCCCCGCGAGCTGCTCCGCGCGCTGGTGCGTGCCGGCGACGAGGGCCGGGTGGCCGTCCACCTGACCGATGACCTGGAGCAGGAGACGATCGCCGCCCGGCGTGTGGCGGGCGCGACCAGGGACGCCGATGGCGTGGCCCAGGGCCTCGACGTCCTGCTGCAGGACGCCACCGCCTCCAAGATGTCCTACTACCTCGACTACCGCACCCGCGCCTCGGTCACCACCTGCACGGAGGAGACCGCTCGCGTGCGGGTCACGACCACCTTGGTCTCGACCCCGCCGGACGACCCGTCCTCCCTGCCGCGTTACATCACCGGGGGAGCGAACACCGGCACCAAGCCGGGCGACCAGCTCGTCCAGGTCCGCCTGCTCACCCCGTCCGACGGTCGGATCCGCGCGTTCACGATCCGCGGCAAGAAGTACGGCCCGCGCTCGCTGTTCCTCGAGGACCGGCAGGTCAGCACCGCCTACCTGCTGCTCGAGCCCGACCAGCCGGCCGACGTCACCTGGGTCGTCGACGTGCCGCGACGTGGCGAGATCCCCGTGCGGGTCACGCCCGGCATCGACCCGAGGGACTACTCGAGCACGCTGCGGGGCTGCTGAGCCTCATCCGGCCGAGGCTGGAGCAGAGTCCGGCGGCTCCAGGCGGACCCAGCCATCGTGCGACCTCGGATTGCTGCCGGCGCACCGGCTCGGGCGAGCCTCAGTCGGCGTGCTGGGCGGTCGCCTTGCCGCGGCGCTTGCCCTTGGGCGCCTCGACCGCAGGCTCGGGTGCGTAGCCGTAGCCGTAGCCGTACCCGTAGCCGTACCCGTAGCCGTAGCCACCGCGTCGACGCGAGGGGGTCATGTTGAGGATGAGCCCGACCAGCTCCGCGTCGACCTGAGCGAGCCGGTCCTGCGCCTGGGTGAGCTGCTCGCGGGTGGTCTTGCCGTGCGCGGCGACCACGATCGCCCCGTCTGCCTGCACCGACAGCAGGGCGGCGTCGGTGACCGGCAGCAGCGGCGGGGCGTCGATGATGATCGTGTCGAAGCGGCCCTTGGCCCTGGTGAGCATCTCGGCCATCGCCTTGGACTGCAGCAGCTCGGCCGGGTTGGGCGGCACGGCGCCGCTGCCCATCACCGTGAGCCCGGAGACGGAGTGCTCCTGCAGCGCGTCCTCGAAGGCGACCTTGCCGACCAGCACGGTCGTCACCCCGACGGAGTTGTCGAGGCCGAGGGCGAGGGATGCCTTGGGGCGGCGGAGGTCACACTCGATGAGCAGCGTCTTCTGGCCGGCCTGCGCCAGGGTGATCGCCAGGTTGACCGCGGTGGTGGTCTTGCCCTCGCCAGGCAGCGCCGAGGTGACGACGAAGACCTTGGTGGTGGTGTCGACGTCGACGAACTGCAGGTTGGTGCGCAGCACCCGGAAGGCCTCGACGCGGGGCGCGTGCGAGGCCAGCGAGGTCACCAAGGGCTCGGTGCGGATCGACGGGTCGTAGCCGATGGTGCCGAGCAGGGGCGCGTCGGTGGTCTCGCGGAGGTCGTCGGGGGACTTGATGGTGGTGTCGAGCAGCTCGCGGAGCACTGCGACGCCGAAGCCGAGCAGGAGGCCCAGCACGACCGCCAGGCCAAGGTTGCGGACGGGCTGAGGGGAGACAGGCGCTGTGGGTAGCGATGCCGAGTCCACGATGCTCGCGCGGATCAGGGGTTCGCTCGACCCGCTAGGGGTCTCGAGCTGACGCACGAGATCGCTCAGGCCGGTGGCGTAGGACTGTGCGAGCGCCTGGGCCATCGCTGGCGACGGGTCGGTCACCGAGAGGTCGATGATGACGGTGTCGGGCACGACCGTTGCCTCCACCTCGCTGAGAAGCTCGCCCTCAGTCAGGTCCGCATCGAGGTCCTCGATCACCCACTTCGCGAGCTCACGGCTCTTGGCGACCAGGTCGGCGTAGGACGTCACGCGCTGACCGGAGAACTGAGCGCCGGTGAAGGCATCGCCGACCGACTCGCCTGAGTTCGATGACGTCGTGGAGACGAAGACACGTGCGGTCGACTGGTACTGCGGGGTGGAGGTGAAGGTCCACGCAGCCGCAGCCCCCACGACCAGCAGCGTGAGCGTCGCGATCAGCAGCCACCGCCGCCGAAGGATGCGCAGGTAATCCCGCAGTTCCACAGAGACTCCGTTCGTCGGCGCGCCGGGACTGCGCGTCTGCGCAAAACCCTAACCGACGGATGTTTCAGCCAGCGACTCGTTCGACCAGCGGGCCAGGAGCCCCCATGACCGGTGGTCGAGCAGCGACGAGCGCCAGCGAGGAGCGGGCGTCGAGACCACTCGCCCCCCGCTGGTGGAGGAGGCGCGCCAGCAACGGACCTCCCGCTGGTTGAGGAGGCGCGCCAGCGCCGTCTCGAGACCCGGTGACCCGCGAGCCAGCCTCACACAGCAGCCGGAGCCCGCCCGTAGTCGTCCTCGAGCCGGCAGATGTCGTCCTCGCCGGTGTACTCGCCGAGCTGGACCTCGATGATGACCAGGATCTCGTCGTGCATGTTGGTGATCCGGTGCGGCTGGCCGACCTCGACGTAGATCGACTGACCCGCGGTCGCGAGCACGGTCTCGCCGTCGATGACCGCGGTGCAGGTGCCGGCAGCGACGACCCAGTTCTCCGCGCGGTGCTCGTGGGTCTGGTAGCTCAGCCGCTGACCGGGGTTGACCTCGATCCGCTTGACCTTGAACCCATCGCCGGCGTCCAGCACGTGCCACTCGCCCCACGGACGGATCTCGAAGTCCTGCATGTCATCCCCCAGGTCAGCAGGAGCGGCCCGACGCCGCTCGTCTCCTCTGACACTAGGGACGCCGATACACACCAGGTCCCGCGCTGATCCTCAGTTCATCAACAAAGCACGCACAGCGCGCTCAGCGACGCCGCAACCCCGCGATGGCGGGCCGGACGTCGGCGAGGTACACGAACGCGGCGATGGTGAACACGATGTTGAGCAGCCCCAGCGGCCCGCCCAGCAGTAGCTGCACGACGACGCCGAGCCCGAGGATGAGCGACCAAGCGGTCTTCGTGAGCTTGCCGGCCGCTTCGTACTCCTCGTTGGAGTGCATCAGGGAGTTCACGAAGGCGAAGATCTTCACCACCAGCAGCACGAAGGCCACGACGAGGTAGAAGTTCAGGTCCAGCGATCGCACGTCCAGCACGCCCGCAGCCTACGTGAGGGGTCTCGTGGCTCGCTCCGCGAGGAGCCTCGAGACCGCCCACCGCTGGTCGAGGTGTGAGGAGCGCCAGCGACGAGCCACGAGACCTACAACGCAGCCCGAATCTCTCCGACGCGCACGCCCCCACCGAGCAGCACGTGCTCGCCGGTACGCCGCACGGCCTCCGCATCCACGCCAGCCAGGTCGAGCACCCCCGACCTCTCCAACGCGGCCGCCATCACCACAGGCCGGGCCCTGGCGCCCCCGTCGTCGATCTTCAGCGCGAACGCCCGCCCGTCCGGAAGCGCGACGGCATAGCACGCCTCTGCCCCGGCCTTCCCGATCGCACCGGGCACAGACCGCAGCAGTGTCAGCTCGTCCCGAGTGGAGCCGGACACCAGTTCCGGGTGGGCTCGAACGGCTTCGGCGACCTGCTGCTCCGGCCCGTCGGTGGCGACAGCAAGGGCCCGGAAGGCCCGCGCCAGCCCGGTGAGCGACGTGGACAGCAGCGGTGCCCCGCAGCCGTCCACGGCCACGGTCTGCACGGGCTCCTCGGTCAGCCGGGAGAACGTCTGGAGGATCTGCTGCTGCAGCGGATGGTTCGGGTCGAGGTAGGTCCCGGTGTCCCACCCGTTCGCCACACAGGTGGCGAGCATCGCCGCGTGCTTGCCGGAGCAGTTCATGAAGAGCCTGGACGGCTCGGCACCCGTCCGCAGCGCCTCGTCGCGCACCGAGTCGATCATCGGCCAGTCGACCGGGCACTGCAGGTCGTCCTCGCTCAGCCCGACCCGCTCGAGCAGTCGCTGCACGCCCTCGAGGTGCAGTCGCTCCCCGGAGTGCGAGGCGCAGGCGAGTGCCAGCAGGTCCGAGGGAAGGTCCAGCCCTGCCTCCACCATCGCGACGGACTGCAGCGGCTTGTTGCAGGAGCGCGGCAGCACGGGGGAGTCCACGTCACCGACCGACCACTCCACGCTCCCGTCGGCGGCGAGTGCCGCGACGGACCCGTAGTGGTGCCCCTCGACGAACCCGGAGCGCACGATCTCGGCCACCACGGCCTGGGGGAAGCGGGAGAGCGAGGTCATGGACGCGAACGTAGCCCCGCACCGCCCATCCCCTGAAACTCGACTACTTCTGTCAAGATACTCAGGTGAGTGCCCTCCCGCAGTTCTGCCCGACCCCGCGCGAGCTCGACGACCTCGAGCTCCTCGCGACCGGCGCCCTCGCCCCCCTCACCGCGTTCACGGTGCGCGCCGCCGGTGGTCGAGGTGCGAGCGAAGCGAGCCTCGAGACCCTCATCTCGCTCACGCTCCCCGAGGACGTCCGCGACGCCGCCGAGGCTGCCGGCGGCGTCGAGCTCGTCGACCCCGAGGGCCTGCCGCTGGCGCGCGTCGCGGTGCCGGGCGGCAAGGTCGAGCCGCTCACCCACGCGCAGTACGGCCCCTTCCGCGACCTCTACCTCACCCCGGCCCAGGCGCGCGAGCAGTACGCCGGGCGCACCTGGGTCCCCGTCACCGACGCCCTCACCGAGGCGCAGGTGGGCCAGCTCCGCGGGCTGGGGCCGGTCGTGCTGGTCGCACTGGTCGGCACCGGGACCCCGGACCTCTCGCCGGTGGCGCTGATCCGCGCCACCCGTCTAGTGGCCCAGACGCTGCCGGACGCCGCGGTCGTCGCCGTCCCGCTGGCCGCCCACGACGACCCCGACGCCGACCACGCGCTGGGCGTCCAGGTGCTGGCGACTTACGCCGGCGACGACCCGGTGGTCGCGCTGGTCGACGACCCCGACGGCGACTACGCCGAGGCGGCAGCCGACGTGGTGGCCGCGGACCGGCCGGCGCCCGACGAGCAGGGGCTGGTGCTCTTCTTCACCGGTCTCTCCGGCAGCGGCAAGTCCACCCTGGCGCGAGCACTGATGGATCGCATCCTCGAGCAGGGCGGACGCTCCATCACCAGCCTCGACGGCGACGTGGTCCGCCGGAACCTCTCGGCCGGGCTCACCTTCTCCAAGGCCGACCGGGAGACCAACATCCGCCGCATCGGCTGGGTGGCCGCTGAGATCAGCCGCCACGGCGGTCTGGCCGTGGTCAGCCCGATCGCGCCCTTCGACGAGACCCGCCAGCAGGTCCGGGCGATGGTCGAGGAGGCCGGGGGAGCCTTCTTCCTGGTCCACGTGGCCACCCCGCTGGAGGAGTGCGAGCGCCGCGACCGCAAGGGCCTCTACGCGAAGGCCCGGGCGGGCGAGATCCCGGAGTTCACCGGTATCTCCAGCCCCTACGAGGTGCCCGAGGATGCCGACGTCCGCGTCGACACCACCGGCCGCACCATCTCCGACGCCCTCGACGACGTCATCGTGGCCCTCAAGGAGGCCGGCTACCTCGACCTCCCGCTGAGTGGGTCGCAGAAGTGGTCGAGCAGGGACGAACGCCAGCGAGGAGCGGGCGTCGAGACCGCCGACTCCGCTGGTCGAGGTGCGACCGAGGCGACCCTGCCCTCCGCTGGTCGAGGTGCGAGCGAAGCGAGCCTCGAGACCCCCCTCAAGGTCCTCTTCGTCTGCACCGCCAACATCTGCCGCAGCCCGTTCATGGAGCTCACCGCCCGCCACGTGGCCGGAGAGCTCGACGCAGCGGACGGAATCGAATTCCGCTCCGCAGGGACCCACGGCTTCACCGACCACCCGATGAACCCCGAGATGGTGGTCACCCTCCAACCCCGCGGCATCGCTGGGCACGAGGAGTTCCGCAGCCGCCCGCTGACGAAAGCCGAGCTGGACTGGGCCGACGTGGTCTTGACGGCCGAGGCCGATCACCGGCAGTTCATCCTCGACGACCACCCGGCGTTGTTCCGTAAGGTCTTCACCCTGGGCCAGTTCGTCGAGTCCCTCTCCGGTCAGGGCGAGGTGCACGGCCGGGAGCTCCTGACCGCGGTCGGTGCTCACCGCACCACGGCGTCTGCCGACCTCGACGTGGCCGACCCCTACCGACGAGGCCCGGAGGCGTGCGAGCGCGCCGCGGCCCACATCGAGTCCCTCCTCCGCGCGGCCCTGGCCGCCCTCGCCCCCAAGGGGTCCGCGTGATCGACATCCTCACCCTCACCGCCCTCTCGATCGCGGTCGCCGGCTTCGTCGTCGGCGTCGTGGTCGGATTGACAGGCATGGGCGGCGGCGCCCTGATGACACCGGCGCTGATCTTCCTCGGCGTGGGCGGCGGCGAGGCCGCCACGGTCGTAACAGCCGACCTCACCGCGGCGGCGGTCTACAAGACCGGTGGGGCGGTGGTGCACGCCAAGGAGGGCTCGCCGAACCTCAAGCTCGCAATGTGGCTGATCATCGGCTCGGTCCCGATGGCTTTCGTGGGGCCCTACATGGTCAAGGCGTTCACCACCGACGCCGAGGAGCTCGACCGGGTGCTCAAGCTGAGCATCGGCTTCGCACTGCTCTTCGCAGCGGCGACGTACGCCCTGCGGCTCTACATCAACCTGCGCCGCGTCCGCTCCGGGGGCGACCCGGGCGACCCCAACCCGCCGGTGCGCCCGATCCCGACGCTGCTCGTCGGCATGCTCGGCGGCCTGCTGGTCGGCATCACCAGCGTGGGCTCGGGCTCGGTCATCATGATCGCCCTTCTGATGCTCTACCCGGGCCTCTCGGCGGTGAAGCTGGTTGGCACTGACCTGGTGCAGGCCGTCCCGCTGGTGCTGGCCGCAGCGATCGCCAACATCGCGATCCACGGCCTCGACTGGGGCATCGCGATCCCGCTGATCCTCGGCTCGGTGCCGGGCACGCTGCTGGGAGCCAAGATCGCTCCCCGCGTCCCCCAGTCCTACATCCGCCGGGGCATCGTGGTGGTGCTGACGATGTCCGGCGTCGCGCTGCTCGACAAGGCGGGCTGGGCACCTCTTGGGCGCGAGGAGACCCACCCTGTGCTCATCGGCGTCGTGGGGCTCGCGGTGCTGCTCCTGCTGCCGATCATTTGGGGCTTCCTGCGCAAGGAGCAGGGGTTGCCGTTCATGGGTGCGCCGACGGTGAGCGAGCTCGACACGTGGAACTACGCAGGGGAAACGGAGAGCAGGCGTGATGTTCTTCCGCCAGCGCTCACGGTTCCCGAAGGACTTCGAGAAACTCGAGCATGCCCGCGGTGCAATTCTCTGACTTTGCATGTGACGTGGGAGCGGGGCGGTGCTAGACGCCCGGTCTTGATGGAGTGTGAGCACGGGTGCAAGCTGTCCGCGTTGGAGCAAGAGGAGATCCGCGCTCGCCCGCTGCTGTGATTCAGTCCCGACCGTAGATGTCCCGGGTGTAGACGCGGTCCTCGACGTCGTCGAGCTCCTCGGCGCGCCGGTTGGCGATGATCACGTCGCTTCGCTTCTTGAACTCGTCGAGGTCGCGCACGACCTCGGAGTTGAAAAAGAGGTCGTCCTCGAGCGCCGGCTCGTAGATGACGACTTCGACGCCCTTGGCCTTGATCCGCTTCATCACGCCCTGGATGGAGGACATTCGGAAGTTGTCCGAGCCCTCCTTCATCACCAGTCGGTAGACCCCGACCGTCCGCGGCTGACGCCTGAGGATGTCGTCGGCCACGAAGTCCTTGCGGGTCGTATTGGCCGACACGATCGCACTGATGAGGTTCTGCGGGACGTCCTGGTAGTTGGCCTGGAGCTGGCGGGTGTCCTTCGGCAGGCAGTAGCCGCCGTAGCCGAAGCTCGGGTTGTTGTAGTGGTTGCCTATCCGGGGGTCGAGACCGACGCCCTCGATGATCTGGGCGGTCGACAGCCCGTGGCGCGCGGCGTAGGTGTCGAGCTCGTTGAAGTAGGCCACCCGCAGCGCCAGGTAGGTGTTGGCGAAGAGCTTGATCGCCTCGGCCTCAGCGGAGTTGGTGAGAAGGACGGGGACGTCCTTCTCGATCGCTCCCTCCAGCATGAGGTCGGCGAAGGCGCGACCGTCCTCGGTCCGGTCGCCCACCACGATGCGCGAGGGATGCAGGTTGTCGTAGAGCGCCCGACCCTCGCGGAGGAACTCGGGACTGAAGACGATGCGGGCCCCCAGATGCTCGCCGCGCATGCGCGCAGTGAAGCCCACCGGGATCGTGGACTTGATGACGATCACCGCCGTGGGGTTGACCTGCCGCACGGTCTTGATGACCGACTCCACCGAACTGGTGTCGAAATAGTTGCTCTCGGGGTCGTAGTCGGTGGGCGTGGCGACAACGACGAACTTGGCTCCGGCGTAGGCCGCCTGGGTGTCCGTGGTCGCGGTCAGGTCCAATGAGCCACGCGAGAGGTAGTTGGTGAGCTCGGGGTCCACCAGCGGTGACTCGCGCCGGTTGACCATGTCCACCCGGGGCTCGTCCAGGTCCACCGCCCACACCTGGTGGTGCTGGGCGAGGACGACGGCGTTGGACAGGCCCACGTAGCCGAGGCCAGCGACAGCGATCTTCACACCGGCACTGTAGGACGAGGGCAGCGCTCTTTCCGAGATCGCACGGGATCGTCACAGGTGCGCAACGCGGCGGACATATGCGCCCGTTGTGATCGTGGCGCACGGCACCTCAGCGCCTAGTAGGCGCTCGGTGATGTCTCACCACGGATGGTCATGGCTACGATGAGGCCTGCTTCCCAGAGGAGAGGTCTGTTTCGCATGCCCGACACCCACGCCGACTACCGGCTGAGTCAGCTCGACCAGCTTGAGGCGGAGTCGATCCACATCTTCCGCGAGGTCGCGGCGGAGTTCGAGAAGCCGGTGCTGATGTTCAGCGGCGGCAAGGACTCCATCGTGATGCTCCGACTGGCCGAGAAGGCCTTCTACCCGGCGAAGATCCCCTTCCCCGTGCTGCAGGTCGACACCGGCCTGGACTTCCCCGAGGTGCTGGAGACCCGTGACAACTGGGTCAACCGCCTCGGCGTCCAGCTCGTCGTCGCCAGCATCGACGACGCCATCGCCAACGGCGTTGTCGTCGATGACGGGAAGACCTCGCGCAACCGCCTGCAGATCGGCACCCTGCTCAACGCCATCGAGGAGAACGGCTTCACCGCCGCCTTCGGCGGCGGACGCCGCGACGAGGAGAAGGCTCGCGCCAAGGAGCGCGTCTACTCCCACCGCGACGAGTTCGGCCAGTGGGACCCGAAGAACCAGCGCCCCGAGCTCTGGAACCTCTACAACGGCCGCCTCCACGAGGGCGAGCACATGCGTATCTTCCCGATCTCGAACTGGACCGAGCTCGACGTGTGGTCCTACATCGCCCGCGAGGGCATCGAGATTCCGTCGATCTACTTCTCCCACCAGCGCCGGGTCTTCGAGCGCGGCGGGATGTTGATGACCGAGACGCCGCTCAACCCGTGCAAGGACGGCGAGGTCGCCGAGGAGCGCACCGTCCGTTTCCGTACCTGCGGCGACATCACCCTCACCGGCTGCGTGGAGTCCACGGCCAGCACGGTGGAGGAGATCATCGAGGAGATCGCCGTCGCCCGCGTCACCGAGCGTGGCGCCACCCGCGGTGACGACAAGTTCTCCGAGGCCGCCATGGAAGACCGCAAGAAGGAGGGCTACTTCTGATGGCCACCAATTCGCACGTCGAGCCTGTCGAGACGCCCACCGCCGGCGAGCAGGCCGTCGAGAACGTCACCACCAACATGGACCTGCTGCGCTTCGCGACGGCCGGCTCCGTCGACGACGGCAAGTCCACGCTCATCGGCCGCCTGCTGCTGGACTCCAAGTCCATCTTCGAGGACCAGCTGGAGGCCGTCGAGGCGACCTCGAAGGGCAAGGGCTACGACTACACCGACCTCGCCCTGCTGACCGACGGTCTGCGCTCCGAGCGCGAGCAGGGCATCACGATCGACGTGGCCTACCGCTACTTCGCGACGCCCAACCGCAAGTTCATCATCGCCGACACCCCGGGCCACGTGCAGTACACCCGCAACATGGTGACCGGCGCCTCCACCGCTGACCTCGGCCTCGTGCTTGTCGATGCTCGGCAGGGCCTGACCGAGCAGTCGCGCCGGCACGCGGTGATCCTCTCGCTGCTGCGCGTCCCGCACCTGGTGCTCGCCATCAACAAGATGGACCTCGTCGACTTCGACGAGAAGATCTACGAGAAGATCCACGACGAGTTCACCCAGTTCGCCACCAAGTTGTCGATCCCCGATCTCGAGGTCATCCCGATCTCAGCGCTCCAGGGTGACAACGTGGTCAATCGCAGCGAGAACATGCCGTGGTACTCCGGGCCCACGCTGATGCACCACCTCGAGCACGTGCACGTCGCCTCCGACCGCGACCTGATCGACGCGCGGTTCCCGGTCCAGTACGTGGTCCGCCCGAAGTCGGATGAGTTCCACGACTACCGCGGTTACGCCGGACAGGTGGCAGGCGGTGTGTTGAAGCCGGGTGACGAGGTTGTCGTTCTGCCGTCGGGAATGACCTCCAAGATCTCCAAGATCGAACTGTTCGATCAGGAGATACCTGAGGCATTTCCCCCGATGAGCGTGACTGTTAGCCTCGCTGACGACGTCGATGTCTCCCGTGGCGACATGATCGCCCGTGTCAAGAATGCTCCCCAGCCCACCCAAGATATCGACGCCATGGTGTGCTGGATGGCCACCGCCCCACTCAAGCCGCGCCAAAAGCTTGCCATAAAGCACACCACTCGGACGGCTCGAGCGCTGGTAAAGCACATCCAATACCGGCTGGACGTCAACAGCTTGCACCGGGATCAAGAGACAACCGAACTGGGAGTGAATGAGATCGGACGAGTCCAGTTCCGTACGACAGTTCCCCTGCTTTGCGACGCGTACTCCAAGAATCGGACGACGGGCTCGTTCATCATCATCGATGAGGCCACTGGCGTTACTGTTGGTGCGGGAATGATCCTCGGCTGAACAACGCCGCCGACCCCTAACTGACCCCACCGTCGCATGTCCGTTCCTCTTAGGCAGTTGGCAGGCACAGCAGGGCTTACCTATGTGGGCATGGGCCTGAGTTTGGTTTCAACTCCGCTGTTGGCTCAATCATTGGGTGCTGATGGTCGAGGGGAATTGGCAGCGTGCTTTGTGGCCATCCAAACCATAGAATTCGCCGCATTCCTCGGCCTACCTCGTGGCGTGGCCATAGGCGCCACGCGCCACGCGCAGATCAGCGTTCGTGCGCTGGGCTGGCTTGCCGTGGCGGGAACTGTTGCCGCGGCGGTCCTGACCGTTCTCGCAGTGGTGAGTTGGTCTGAAGGAGGCCTTGGGTCGAGCGGGGCCGTCGCAGCTGCCTGGTTGATGGTGCCGATGGGCATCGGCCAAGCCGGCGCCCAGATCGCGCTCCTTTCTGGGGACATGCTCGCCTTCAACATATACCGAGCCTGGCCAGCAATCATTCCGTCGCTGACCATCATTTGCACCGCTCCGTTCGGCCTCTTGACCTTCGAGATCGCCTACACCTCGACGGCGCTGAGCATTCTGTTGTCCGCATTGAGTGGGGCATCGATTGTCTGGCGACAGCGAAAACTTGCGGCGGGAGGCCATGCAACGCCGTGGCGACCAGCGCTTATGTACTGGCAGGCAGTCGCACTCGACACCATAGCCCGGAGATTCGACCTCCTCCTGGCGGCCATGATCTTCCCGGCAGGTCAGTTAGGAATCTATGCCGTCGCCGCTACGCTCGCCGCCGCCTCTGGCGGTATAGCGCAGGCATTCAACCTGGTCAAACTCTCCCGATATCTCAATAGTCGGGACAATGAGCGCACGTCGAGTCCAGGCATCCGATTCACACTCTCGCTCACCAGTACATGCGTCGTTGTTGTTGCTGTCGCCACAACTTGGCAATTCCTATTCGGTCCGGAGTTTCAGGGCCTTCTTGGAGTGACTTCCGCGCTCTGCGTCGCCCAGATCGCTCGCGATCAGTGGGGGTGGCTCGTCGATGCCGAGACATCATTCGGGAGCGCTCGCCTATTCAATGTAGCTTCTGCATGGGGCCTTTTTCTTCTGGTCGCCATGGCGGCATTGCTCGCTCGTGCCGAAACGTTGAACCCACTGCTTCTGGCAGTGACTACCGCGGCTAGCGCGTGGATGCGGTTCCCAATTTTTTCAATAGTGAAGTATGTGCACTCACGGCGAAGCGATGAAAGAAGGAAAAGTCAATGAAGGTCTTGGTGATTGCGCCGGACTATCCACCGTCCGTGGGTGGAATTCAGCGCGTACTGCACAACATGGTCAGCCACCTCCCCGGTGCCGAGGTCAAGGTCCTCGCGTCACAGGTCCTACCGGACGGGCATCACGGTGGCCGAAGCGTTGATATAATTCCTTTGCCCCTGGTGCACAAGCTTTCACGCAGCACAAAACTACGTTCCCTCGCATTCAATATGCTAGGACTCCGTCAACTTTACGCAAACTATCGACCAGATGTCATTATCAATGGCCACCTCGTAGCCGCCCCGCTGTGCGCGCTGCTTGCATGGCGGTTTCGAGTTCCGCTCGTAACTTATATTTACGGAAAGGAAGTAGCAGGTCGCCCCGGCATGGCAAAGATTGCTGACCGCTATAGCCATTCTTTCGTAAGCGTCAGCCAGTACACGTTGTCACTGCTTGAGAAGTCGCTTGGTAGGCAGCCAAGGGCGAATCCCCACATCATTCATTCGGGCACGGATTCACCTTTGGGTACGGAGGCCAAGGATTGGTCGTCGCAACGCGTACTAACCGTAGGCAGGATAAGGGATGCCTACAAGGGACATGACGTCATGCTTGAGGCTTGGCCGTCAGTCATCCGAAAGCATCCGTTGGCGGAATGGCGGATTGTCGGCGATGGGAAGTTAAGAAGAACATTGGAAGACCGAGTCGCACAATTAGGAGTGGAGGAGAGCGTAACTTTTCTCGGCGAGGTGGATGATGAGGAACTTGAGCAAGAGTTTCGCGAGGCCGCCATCTTTTCGATGCCCACCCGTTATCCGAAGGATGAGGTCGCAGGAGAGGGTTTTCCCGTCGTATACGTAGAGGCCGGCCGCTGGAAACTGCCATCTGTGAGTGGCGATACGGGTGGCCCTGTCGAAGCGGTACAGGATCAGATCACGGGCATTCACGTTGATGCGGAGTCGCCAACCGCGGTTGCTAATGCGCTCGATCGACTACTAGGGGACGAGAACTTGAGGCAACTGCTCGGCGAAGCGGCGTACGAACGAGTGGTGCGCGAACTCACCTGGGATAAGCTGGCTCATCAGCTGATTGGTGTGCTGAACTTGGCGGTCGCTAACAATGAGTAGGGATCGAAATGTCGCGGTACTAGGTTCTTCGGGATTTATTGGCACGTTTCTCACGAGAGAACTTGTTCGGTCAGGCGCACGCGTCACAGCCATATCACGATCCTCCTCTCTTGAAGTAGCGGTGGGAGAAGTTGGCGGGATCCGCGAACTGATCGGGGATGTGGCAACACTGGATCTCAACACCGCATTGGCGGATGCCGATGAGATCTACTACCTGATCGGCCGAGCTGACGTGTCTTCCTCTGTCATCGATCCTATCGGGGATCTGCACAGTCATACGGACGGCCTCCTCCGAACTCTCTCCGCGGTTTCAAAAATGAGTACAGCTCCTTCCCTCGTTTACGTATCCTCTGCTGCGGTTTACGGGGCACAAAGGTCGCTGCCAATCAAGGAATCTGCGCCTTTGGCGCCTCAGTCGCCTTACGGGGTCGCTAAGCTCGCTGCGGAAGAGTATGTCCGATATTTCAGCCGTGCTCATGGAGTCCCCACCGCAGTAGTTCGCCCATTCTCAGTCTATGGTCCGGGACAGCGAAAGTTGGTGATCTACGACTGGATCCGGCGGATGCAGAGCGCGTCAGGCCCCTTGGAACTCCGTGGTAGCCGGGAAACGACGAGGGATTTCTGCTTTGTGAGTGATGCGGTTACTGCCATCATCGCGGCTATGCGCGCAGCCAGTACGGAATCTCCCGTCTTCAATGTGTGTCGGGGGGTTGAGGTTTCTTTGGGTTTGCTTGCCGAATTGATCTCGCGGGATATTGGCAGAGATTGGTCCATGGACAGGTTCTCGGAGGAGTCCGACCCATCGGCCGCCGACCGCTGGATGGGGGACGTATCAGCTATTGAACGTTTGGGCGTTATTCCGCGCGTCGGCCTAACCGAGGGCTTGTCGATCACAAGTCGATGGATCCGCAATCATGATTAGGAGTCGTCCGAAAAGGGAGGCTCAGCCCGTGCTTCGTGTCCTCTATGTGGATCACACGGGCGCCGCAGGGGGAGCCGAGTTGGCGCTTAGAAGGATGCTCGACGCGGACCTACCTTGGAGGGCCACTCTGGCTCTTCCCACGGGCATTGATGCAGGCGTTTTCGGAGAGCGTGTCGGTGTAAGACTCGGACCTCCTCAGAATGCGACGGGCGCCACTTCTGGAGTGAGGCGTGGGCGGTTCCGCGCTGCTTTTTATATTCTCGCTGGCATGTTGAGATTCGCATGCTCTCCGAAAGTGAGAAGTTTCGATATCGTGCACGCAAATACACTCAGGGCAGCGGTCCTCTGCTGCCTTGTGCCGATGTTCCGGGGCCCGAAATTGGTCTTGCACGTGCGAGACCGCTTATCACCTAGTGAAGTAGGCTGGGTCCCTGCATGGACGGCACTTCTCATTATCAGAAGTGCCGCGTCCGCAATAATCACTAACTCAAATGAAACATTGAAAGTTCTTCCGCGGTGGGCGGTCCATAGAATTCCCGCTGAGGTAGTCTATTCTGATCCCGGCGTTCCTATGGCGTACTCAAGCTCTTCCTCGACGGAGAACTCTTCAGTGAGACTGGTGCATGTGGCCCGTTTGGCGGAGTGGAAAGGACAACACTTAGTGGTTGACGCGGTAGCAGCGCTCAGGTCCCGTGGGCATCCGGTCGAGTGTGTCTTCGCGGGGGCGGCACTGTTCGGAGACGCCTCCTATGAATCGAGCGTCCGACGACGCGTCGCCGACCTGGGAGTCGGGGACTACATCCAGTTTCTAGGACATGTCGACGATGTTGCCGCAGTCATCGATTCAGCTGACGTATGCATCCACGCCTCGACCAAGCCTGAGCCGCTAGGGCAGAATCTGATGCAGTACATGCTGCGAGGGAAGGCGATCGTAGCCGCGGAGGGCGGTGGTGCGAGCGAGTTGCTTGCCGATCAGCAAAGTGCGCTCTTGTTCGAGGCGGGTAGTGCTGACGATCTCGCCGACAAAATCGAGCGGCTCAGTTCAGATCCGCGCCTACGTAATGCGATTGCCCAGAATGCCCTTCGGGAGTCCTCTAGATTTGACCAAGCCGAGAGTCTGGGCAGAATGGCCAGGCTTTATGACTCGATTCGAGGAGTGACGAAGTGAAAGTCACTTGGCTAGCACTTGAATGGCCAAATAGTCATGAACACTCCGGCGGCGTGGGAAGATATCTCTATCGTTTAGCGACCGAAATGGCGCAGCATGTGGACCTTCAGGTAGTCACGCTCGAGGGTGCGGACAAAATTTCCGGAGTTGCCTTTCACGAGCTGCCCCGTCCGAGGGGACGACTCTCCAGATACTATGTCTCCCCATTGCGAGCGTATCTCGCGATCCGGAACCTGGAATACGATGTCCTACATAGTCACGGCGATGATTGGTATCTGAGGGGTATCGAGTCGTATGTGCGTACCTACTACGGGACCTCTCGCGGGGAAGCGCGCTCGTCATCGGGTCTAAGGAAATGGAATCATCTTATTCTTGCACGACTTGAGGATGGAAGTGCGAAACGCGCAGATCTAAAGCTCGGAATATCTGACGAATCGGTCAAACATTTCGAGTGCCAGCATCTGTTCCCGCCATTGTTGACGTTGCCGAGTCGCCGTGCGACTGTTCGCACCGAGGTGCCGTCCATCGTCTTTATCGGAGGGTTCAGCGGCCGCAAACGTGGACATATGATCCTAGAGACTGTCATGAATCTGCGGGAAGCGGGCGTAGAGGTCGACCTCAATGTAGTTGGGCCAGCCGCCGACCGCCACAGTTGGCCTGAGTGGGTGTCACATCATGCTGGTCTTGCTGACGATGAAGTTGCGGATTTGGTGGCGACGAACTGGATTCTCGCAGCCCCTTCCGAGTACGAGGGGTTCGGCATCCCGGTTGTAGAGGCTCTCTGGTTGGGCACGCCTGCCATAACCTCGCCCACGCCGGGGAGTGAGTACTTTTCGATCTTCGACGAAACCAAAGACGCTCCTCTATATATCGTGCCTGATATCGACTTCGCCGGAGTCTGTGCCGCGTTGATATCCGGTAGGGAGGCCATCTCAGAGTCAATGACCCGTCAAGGGAGGCTGCTAGTGCAGCACGTCGCTGAAATGGGAAGCGCGGAAAGGTTGCTGGCTCACTATCGGGAAGTCGCGCAAAGGGGAGTCTCGTGAAGTTTCTTAGGTCCCGGCCGCATGGCACCCACCCGTCCATGTATCGGTACATCCTTCCGCCTGAAGCTCCATCATCTACGCAGCTAATCATCGCTGCTATCAGACGGCGGCTGGCTGATGGCGCTTGGGGCCGGCTCGTTCGGATGGCGGTAGAGAGAAACATCTATGTTGTTGGAGAACACGCTGCTCATTGCACAATTGACCCATCAGCGAATTGCGCGAACGCCATTTTTAATGCCACGTCTGGGCGAATCTCAGTTGGTGCGCACGCGTTCTTCGGCCATGGGGTGAGCTTGCTCGCTGGAACACACGATGTTTCTCGACGTGGACGCGACAGGATGACGGCCATTCCGCGAGAGGGGTTCGACATCTTTGTCTCAGAGGGTGTCTGGCTCGCTTCGAACGTTACGATTATTGGACCCTGCGCTGTTGGTCGTCACGCGGTGGTTTGCGCCGGAGCGGTTGTCACCTCTGATGTGCCTGATTACGCAATAGTTGCTGGGGTGCCAGCGCGGGTGGTTGGAAGTGTGCTCCGGTGACTGATTTCGAAGCGAGAGGTGTCGCGCCGTGCAGATAGCTATTGCTCACGACTACTTGACACAGCGTGGCGGGGCAGAGCGCGTCGTCCTCATGCTCAGCCGAATGTTTCCAGATGCCCCTATATATACCTCTCTGTATGATCCTGACGGCACGTATCCAGAGTTCGCGGAATTGGACATTCGCACGAGCCACTTAAATAGGGTACCGTTTTTCCGCAAGCATCATCGTGCTGCGTTACCACTATTGCCTTTCGCGATCTCGTCCATGAAGATCGACGCGGAGTTGGTCATTGTGTCTTCCAGCGGTTGGGCACACGGCATGAGGACTCGTGGCATCAAACTGGCATATACCTATGCGCCAGCACGCTGGCTTTATGAAGGCGATCGATACTTGGGCGATTCGACGCGGTGGATTCGACTTGGCTTGAACATCTTGCGACCCGCGCTGATCTGGTGGGATCGTCGGGCCCACAGGACCGTCGATAAGCATATTGCAATATCCTCGCTAACGAGAGACAAGCTCAAGAGCCAGTACGGGGTGGAAGCGCCAATTTTGGGGGCGCCCCACCGTTATGGTTTAGACGATTCTCGCAAGATATCCGAGCACAATCCCGCGGGCCCCCGCGGGTACTTCTTAACCGTGTCGCGGCTGCTGCCGTACAAAAATGTCGACGTGATCGTTGACGCGTTTCGTTACTTGACGAATGAACGGCTCGTAATCGTGGGCAGCGGGCCGGAGTCGGAGCGTCTGAAGGAGACTGCTCCTGATAACGTTAAATTCCTTGAGAATCTCTTGGACTCTGAAGTCTCCGCGTGCTACTCGGGGGCAAAAGCCTTGATTGCAGCGAGTTACGAAGATTTTGGACTCACTCCGCTTGAGGCAGCGGTCTTCGGGGTTCCAAGCATTGTCCTCAGGGAGGGCGGGTTTCTGGATACGGTGTCGACACGTTCTGGGCTATTCTTTGATGAGCCAACTTCAGATTCAGTCCGGACGGCTGTAGAACGATTTGATGCCATGCAGTTCGATCCGGAGGAAATTGAGTCGCTCGCTTCGAGGTTCACTGCCGACGCTTTCTCGGCTCGACTAATGGCCATTATCCATGAAACTACAAGAGGCGGGAATAGCATATGACGTCAAAGCGCACGGCCCTCATCACTGGCATCACGGGGCAAGACGGCGGACACATGGCCGAGCTACTGTACTCGAAGGGATACGAAGTTTACGGTGTGCTGCGCGGCCAACGAAACGCTCGGCGTGAGAGTCTGACTCGAGAGTTCCCATTCGTAAAAATTGTTGAAGCCGATCTCACGGACCAAACGTCGATGATCAATGCTGTGGAGAGCAGCCAACCGGACGAAATCTATAATTTTGCGGCGATCAGTCATGTGGGGTACTCCTTTCGAAATCCCCAGTTGACTTGTGATGTGACCGCCAAGGGGGTCCTCAATCTCCTAGAGGCCGTGCGCATCGTGGGACTTGCCGAGAAATCGCGAATCTATCAGGCATCGACTTCTGAAATGTTTGGCGGTTTGGACTACAACCGTCCAGGTAGTGGCTACAACGAGGAGTCGCTGTTTCATCCCCGAAGCCCCTATGGGGTAGCGAAGTTGTACGCTCACTGGATCGCGAAGAACTATCGCGAGTCCTACGGAATGTTCGTCGCGTGTGGAATCTTGTTCAACCACGAGGGCGAAAGACGCGGTCTTGAGTTCGTGACACGCAAGATCTCCGACGCCGTTGCGGGAATTGCGCTCGGGCAACAAGAAGAAGTTGTGCTTGGTGATCTTTGGCCAAAGCGCGACTGGGGTTACGCGGGCGATTACGTTCGGGGCATGTGGCAAATGCTGCAGCAGGGAGCCGCAGATGATTATGTTTTGGCTACTGGTGAGACCCACTCTATCGAGGAATTTCTGGAGTTGGCTTTCGCTGAAGTAGGAATTGACGATTGGCATCCCTATGTGAAACAGGATGCGGCTTTTATGCGGCCTGCTGAGGTCGACATTTTGCTTGGCGACCCTAGCAAAGCAGAACGGGACCTGGGTTGGCGCCGAGAGGTTGATTTTCCGGGTCTTGTTTCGCTCATGGTGCGCCATGACCTCAAGTTGCGCGGAGGAGATAAGTGAGGTGTTTGGTTTCCGGGGCGAGCGGGTTCGTCGGGAGTCATCTCGTGAGGCAACTCGTCGATGCTGGGCATGAGGTTCATGCGATTGTTGGGCCGGGATCTGGTGGCCCACCGAGCGAGGCGATGAGAATCGAGGCTGATCTGCGGAGCGGGTGGCCCATGCTGACTAAGTATGACTCGATCTTTCACCTGGCTGGATTGTCCTCTGTCGGTGAATCCTTTGGGGAACCTGTCAAGTATATTGAGTCAGCTTCCCGAATGGCAGTGGAATTGGGTGAATCCGCGCTTCGCCAAGGTGTCAATCCCAGGGTCGTGCTTGTGAGTAGCGGCTCGATCTACGACGGGCACACCAGTAGGCCTATATCGGAGAACGACAGTTTGGCTTTTACGTCCCCCTATGCAGTGAGCAAGCATGCTGCTGAGGCCGTCGCGCATTATTATATGAACAGGGGCCTCGATTGGATTGTGGTTCGACCGTTCAATCATGTGGGCCCGGGCCAGCGTGCGGGGTTCATAGTTTCGGATCTGTTTCGTAGTTTAATTTCCGCCTCAGAGCGTGGCTCCAGGTCTATACTGACCGGTGATCTCACGACACGGAGGGATTACACTGACGTCAGGGATGTCTGTCGCGCATATATCGCGTTGGCGGAGGAGTCGATGCTGCCATTCTCTACTTTCAATGTTTGTTCTGGCGTGACTGTGAGTGGGTTGGAGATCTGGGATGAGATCGTTGGAGCCTTGGGTTATGGGTCCGACTTGGAGTTGGTGCCGGATTCCAGTCGGTTTCGCCCCAGCGATCCGAAGGTCATGGTAGGAGATCCGGCGCGAATTCAGGAGTGCGTAGGTTGGTCTCCGCGGATTTCGGTGGCGGAGTCTATCCGGTCGTTTGTGGAGCAAAGTGTCCGTGACGGCCTGCGCTAGATTTATCGGAATGGTGGGCGTTTGTCCACGAGGATTGAGTCGGCGAGGTGTGATGCGGTACTTCTGGGTAGATGTCGGGGGCATTGACCTGTCAGTCAACTGTGTTCGGGTCATCTTCTCGTCCGTGCGATGTTGATCGAAAGGCCTTCGCTTATGTCCGTCAGGACATGGATGGGCTGGCTGTTGTTGGTTTGCAGTGCACTGACGCTTGGCTGGCTGGTGGTGGAGCGTCCTCTGCTCGGCTTCCTCTTGGTTGGGTCGGCTCTATTCGTCGGCGCGGTTGATGCGACACGCGCCGTGAAGTATGCGATCTTGACGATATGCGCTATCGGCCTCGCGCGAAGATTGCTCTCAGGGGGTCGAGTAGACCAAGATCCATTGCTGCTTCTTCCAGTTTTTCTGCTTTTACTTTCCCTTCTGGCTGCGAATGCATATAGGGTGGAGAAGCGTGGCTGGAGGAAGAATTCTTGGGACGTCGTTCCCGTCGGGCTCGCCTTGGGATTAGGGCTAACGGCAGCGATCAGTTGGGTGATGGTCGATCAGTCTCTCGGTGGTGTGTATGTGACCGCTCTTCTCATGACTTGCTGCGCTGCTCTGGCGGGGGCGGCCAGAGGCTTAATTCCTGATGCTCGAGGGTGGTTGTACAGCAAGTCATCTTGGTTTCTTTTAGCGCTTTCAGGCTACGGAATCATTCAGTATGTCTTCTTGCCTCCATGGGATGCCGGCTGGATGAGAGCTGTGAATCTATCTTCTGTGGGTGAGCCGACTGCGTTTCGTGTGCGGGTGTTCGGGAGCTTGGAGTCGCCTGGTCCCTACGCCATGGTTGTGGCGATTTTCCTCGTCCTGAGTTTGCATCGCCTGGTTTTCGATGGCTTCGGTGTTATGCGCCTACTCCCAGTCTCTCTTGGTTTCGGTGCTGTCTTCTTGTCGGGCGTGCGCACGGCGCTTGTTGGTTTGTTCCTGATATTGTTGATCGCTGTTGTCAAATCTGGGCGTTGGCGACTGGTGCCGATGGCGGTTTCGATCGCGTTCGGTCTACGACTTCTCGCGTCGAAGATATTCTCGTTCGTGGGTGCAGAATCTAATGTTTTAAGTGCCGACCGGTATTCTCTCGCGAGTTTGGAGACTGATCGGTCACTGCTGGCGCGTTTGGATCTTTTGCGCTCCGTTCGGAGCGCTGTTTCGGAACCTTTGGGCACGGGGTTAGGCGGCGCAAGGGCCGACAACTTGGTGCTTGACCTCCTAGTCAGTCTCGGTCCGTTGGCCGCCATCATCTCTTCATTGCTTATCGTGATTGTTGTGGCTAGATCTATTTCTGGCAGCGTATTAGGACTATCCGGTGCGTTCGGACTGGTCTCAGTCTTTCTGGCCGTCTTCTCTTTGAGCAGTGCCATCTTGCTTACGACTTCGGGATTATTCGTGGCGCTTATATGGGGTTGGTCGCTGGGGGACCGAGATTCTCGCTTGGCGGCCCCTGAGAGGGAGGCGTTTCAGGCTTCCGGGGCGTAACCCTCGGGCATTGCTCTCAGTCCTGCGCGGTTCGGCCGTGGAAGGCGTTTCCCGGTGAGAACGGTTTGGTCATACGTCAAGGCAGACCGCCACGCCGTTGGTGGCTGTGGAGCAGTTCAGACCAGGTCGAGCATCCGGCGGCGGCGGCCCTCCTGGGCGGGGTGGTAGGCCTGGGCGACCTCGCCGGTGCCGCGGATCCGCAGGGCGCCGTCCTCGGGACCGGCGTACATCACCGAGCCCCGCGTG
>Ga0208328_1000187_pt1 | contig 32643 bp, 25 predicted proteins | sample DeeseametaMP2633_FD_184170 | JGI IMG/M metagenome (GOLD analysis project Ga0208328, IMG submission 184170) | Marine microbial communities from the Deep Atlantic Ocean - MP2633 (SPAdes) | ecosystem: Environmental > Aquatic > Marine > Unclassified | place: Northeast of Antigua and Barbuda, North...
TTGAAGGTCGCAACCAGAGGCCGGATACACGAAGGAACTCGACCGCAATGCTGTTGCCAAAGTCAAAAAATCGCTTGCAGCCCCGGGGGCGTCCATACAGGGACATTGAGGCCGGAGAGCAGGTTGGCGACGCATTCGGGGGAGCTGAGTATTCCGTAGTCGATATTTCCATCTCCGCGGACGGTAGCCTTGCGGTAACCGCAAACTCAGATGGAACAGTCCGGATTTGGAGCCTCGAAACAAGCATGCAGGATGCCGGACAGGTTCTAAGGCCAGTGTTTGGTGTCGCGAGTGTGGCAATCTCTGCGGATGGTCGTCGCGCAGTTTTCGGAGGGGGGGGTGGAGATGTGTGGATTTGGGATCTTGCCCGCGATGAGCAGGCAGGAAACGCATTCGAGGGAAACGGTGAGGAAATTTTTAGTGTTGATATCTCTGCAGACGGCAGTCGTGTTCTGTTTGTGGACAGTGACGGAATCTTTTGGGTTTGGAACCCAGATTCAGGCACTCCATCCAGTTATGAGATCAAGGGAGATGGTGGCGCACCTTGCGACGTTGCCATTTCGGCGGACGGTAGTCGTGCTGTTTTGGGTACTTCCGAAGGTGCCCTTCTGGTTTGGGATCTTGATGCCGACAAGGCCGTGCACGGAATATTAGGTGCGCATGATGGCAGCGCTTGCGACGTAGTCATCTCTGCGGATGGCACGCGTGCACTAACCGGCGGAGAAGATGGCTCGGTGCGGGTATGGGATCTTGATTTAAGGACGGAGGTGGGCGACGCGCTCGTTGAATATGACGCGCCGGTCGCGGTTCTCGCCATGTCTGCGGATGGTAGCCGCGCAGTTTCCCGTTCTCGATTTACCGGGTTGGATGTCTGGGACCTTCAGGCGCGCGTTAAAGAACATGCTCTACCCGATGTCGATGATTTTATGTTCAGGGATATTGCCGTATCTGAAAACGGCACTCGCGCGATTTCTGGCGGGGTGGACAGAAAAGCTCGTGTATGGGACCTTGAGACGGGTAGGCAGTTAGGTGCCGCGCTCGAAGGGCACGAGCGCGGAGTCGAAACCGTCGCACTCTCTGCCGATGGTAGTCGTGCTTTGACCAATGACGGTTTCCCGCGGATCTGGAGCCGTGAGACGGGCAGACAATTGGGTGCCGCCATCAGTGGGCAGAAGACTCTGTTCTATAGCGCGGCGATCTTCACGAATGGTCGCCGAGCGGTGACGGGTGTTGCCGATGGAATGATGCAGGTCTGGGATCTTGAGACGGGCAGGCGGGTCGGTGAACCAATCGAGGCGCATATGGGCCCTATTGAGGACGTCGTCATCTCTGCTGATGGTAGTTGGGTAGTGACTAATGCAGGTGATATCGTGTTCTGGAACCTTGATGAACACTGGGAGGCACGTGGTCCATTTGGGATGAATTTGTCCCGTATCGATGGCGTCGGGCTTTCTGCTGATGGTAGTGTTGCGGCTACGGGGCACGCTGACGGCATGCTGTATTTCTGGCACCTTAAGAAAGACACGATTTTTGGTCCAATCAAAGGGCACGAGGGTTCAGTCTCGGGAATCTCTCTATCTGCGGACGGTAAGTATGCAGTGTCCGGTGGCGTAGATCGTAGAGTTCACTTGTGGGACCTTGAGACGGACGATGTCGTCACTTTGGAGGGGAGTTTTCTCGGGGTTCTTAGTGTCTCCCTTGCGGCCGAAGGGGGGCGCGCGGCTTTTGGTGATGACGGCGGGACGGTGCGGCTCTGGGATCTCGAGTCGTTGAAGCAGTTGGCCAGCGAGAAGCTTTGCGCGGCTTTAGACATTCAATTACTATCAACTCGCGTAATTCTCCGATGTGAGGATCGGTTCATTTTCCTCAATCGTTCGCTCAATAAGATCGGATCGCTCTTCATTTGGCCGAATGCAGTGGTTGCTATCGTCGATGGTCAAGGCGCTTCATTCTCGGTAAACGAAGCAATTCCACTCGTCAAGACCGTCATGCAGAGCGGCGGAAAGACCGAATTTCTCGATGAGATCCGGGACATCCCCTACGAGGAAGCGAGGCGGGTCCTGTTCGACGACTACACGCCATTTGAGCGCATTTGGATACGCATCATCGAATTCACCACTGCCGTGCAGAGCACTTACGGCGATCTCAATGCTATCTCAAAGGCGGCCGCTTGGCTCCCGATCTTCATTGGGGGCACGTGGATCTCCGCGTTTCTGTGTTGGGTGCTGATCCCGGGGCGGTTTTGCCACTTTATGCTCCCGAAAACAGGCGGGGATTCAACTCCTCCAGTCAAGTATGTCCTCGACACGGTGACCCTATTTCGTTGGGTGTCCCAGACAGGCCGGCCACGTCGAGCATGGCTCAAGCGTCATCGCACACTGCTCGAGGAGGCCTGCTTCCTGGAGCGTCGCCCGGTCGAGCAACGCGAACGCTTCGCGGAGCTGTCGCTCGCAGACGGCGTTACACCCCCACCGAAGGGTCAACGCCTCATCGCATGGCTGCACGGGGCAGGGGGATCCGGAAAGAGTGCCTTTGCCTTCGCCTTCGTCAGGAAGAACCTCATTGCAGGTCGCTCAAAGTCGATCCCAGTCCTGGTCGACGAGAACTGGGATGGCTCTCTGGCGGAGCATATTGCCAAGCTGATGCATCTCGATGACTGGCGCGGCCGCGGCCCTACAACGGACATGATCCAGCATCTCGGGCGCATGGGGCTGATATGCCCCATCGTCGACTCCCTCAGTGAGCGAACAAGAAAAGGGGCGGTTGAGGATGTTGAAGGCGCGCTCGCGCGCGGAGAGTTCCGCCATCTTATCGTGACCTCCCGCTCATCCCCGCCATCCGCCCAGGTTTGGGAGAAGGCGATCGTCATTGAGACGAAGCCCCTGAAACCTGAGGATGTGCCCAACTTCGTTGAGAAGTACGTAGATGATCCTGCTGAACGGTCGATCGTACAGGAGCGCATCAGCCCACTTGTCGATCGTCCACCTTTGCCGAGCCCGCTCTTCCTCCGCTTCGCTATCGAGCAAGCGACCGCCGATGACATTGGCTCACTCGCCCGCATTGATCTCGTATTTCGCTATGTCGAAGCCGCTCGAGCGAACCGCGTTGACGTCGGCGCGGAGGACTTCCGTCGCGCGGCCGGAGTCTCGGCGATCGAGGCTATCCGGAGTGATGAGCTCAGACCACGCGAGCTTGAGTTCGAGTATCTTCGGGGTGTGCTGATCCGGGAGGCCGACAGTTCAAGGTTTCTGAATGAAACCCGAGACGCGGCCGTCGATCCGGCGAGGCTTATCGACGATCTGGTTTCGTGTGGCATCTTGAACCGCAATGCCGCGAACCGGCGTCTGCAGTTCGCCTTTGATCCTGTCGCTGAGTATCTAGCGGCTTGGCGGCTCACAACAGGGCCCGAGAACGCGGCAGTCATGGAACTGGTGAGGGCCAACGAGAACAGCGAATTGGCCGCGGCGGTACGCGAGCTCGAGGCCGCTGGCGCAGCCGCTTGACCGGCAGGTCGCGCTGAGCCGAGCACTGTGGCATCCGATCCATTTTACTCGCACCGCTATCACGGGGCTGGCAGGGAGCCCTGAGAGGCGCTCAGGGGAGGCTCCGTGCCTCGGCCGGCAGACTGATCATTGAAGTCCAGGGATCGCCCTGTGGCCCGCTGAAATATGTTGCCGGCCTGTTCCAGGATTGGTCCGGCCAATCGGTCCATCTGATCTCTTGAGTCAAAATACGCGCCATTCCCAGTGAGTGGCGCCAGCATAAATCAACCTTCTCGGTTTAGCTGACGACCCCAAGTCCTCCGAAAGAAACGGAGGGCTCATGTCCAAACTCATCATGGCTGCGGTCTCGGCCTTGGTTCTCGCTTCAGCGACCGCGGTCGGCGCCGCCACATCGAACTACACGGTCGACAATGTCGCCGAAAGTCGAACTGCCACCCTGCACATCCCGGATGGTTTTGAAGAGGATGGCGTGAAAGCCCCGGTCATCGTCGCGTTTCACGGTCCGGGGACATCGGCCGGCAACTTTGAATACATGACCAGGATCCTGGATGAAGCCGACAAGCGCGGCTACGTGGTTATCATTCCCAACGGATCACCGCGATCGCAGTACGAAGGCCTATACTGGAATGTCGCCCCGTTCCTGGAGCCCGGAGACGACTACTCGCTGAAGACCGACGAGGAGTTTGTTGTCTCGCTCATCGACTTTCTCGACGAGAAGGGGGTCGTGGATCGATCGAGGATCTTTGCGACAGGGTTCTCGATGGGTGGCATGATGGCCTACAAGCTCGCTTGCAACATGTCGGATCTCTTCTCGGCTATTGCAGTCGTCGCAGGAGCTGAGACGACGGTTTCCTGCACGCCAGCGTTCCCTGTCTCCGTGTTCCACCTTCATGGTTTGAAGGACGATCGGGTCCCGCCGGGCGGGGGTGAGGTGTTCGAGGGATCAGGAGTCGTTTGGCCGAATGTGAGGGAGAAGCTACTCGGCTGGCGAACCAGGATGTCGTGCGGCGCCGAAGAGATGAAGAGCTTGCCTGGAGAGAACTACTGCTTCACCTCGGAGTGCCATGAAGGACACCTGGTCCGTTACTGCGCCGCTGGGAGCTTCGGGCATGAGTGGCCGGGAAGAACTCGCTCAAAGCTATACACAAAGGCCTATGGTGAGCAGAAGAGCTCCCTGGATGCGACGACGATGATCCTGGATTTCCTGGATGAGGTTCCGGGGCGCGAGATTGCGGATGATCCTACAGAGGAACCAGTGGAAGAGGTGAGCGAAGCAGTTCTTGAGCCTGTAGGGGCTACGGCCGCTGAGTAGGCACTCGAATGGCCATAGGGCCCTATGACTGAACAAAGAGATAGTTGCGATGGCTGCCGGCCGAGGGTTCACGCTCTCGGCCGTTGCTTTTGTGATGGGGGTCTGTGGGCGCCATCTCCCTTGACAGAAAGAGGGAGAGATGGATGTCGACGAAGTATGGAAACAAGAGAGCGGAGTTCGTCAAGCTCAGGGAGGCATACGAGCTCCTTGCAGACATCTACGACCTCGGGGGATCGGCAGAGAAGAGCCCGAAGGGGGTAAGGGTCTCTGGTATCCCCAGGGACCAGTGGAGCAGCATCACAAGGCGCCTCAGGGAGTGCCATGATCTGGTCGAGCAGCTTATCGAAGGCCCGGGCGAAAAGAGATCAGTGTCTGGCGAGACTGAGGTAGTGATTGCAGGGATGGCTGTAGGGGGAGACATCCGCATCTCTGCGCTCGCCATGTCGGGTCGATCCCGCATTCAAAAATCTCTTTGTTTCTTTCTTTCTGAAGCAGGGTGGCAGGACCGCCTGCAGAGCTTTGTTGACTGGTCTGAGGTATCTTCCGTGGTGAGCGCCGCGGATGGGAACAACCAACGCGCGGCAATCGGTCTGGTGCTCGCACTGGCAAGGATTGGCAGAGGGGCCTTGGTGATGACTGAGGTGGAGGTACCTCAGGAGATCGATGAGTCTACTCACCTGGTTCGAGGAGCGGAGTGGATGAAGGCGGGGCTGCCGCGTTTCAGGTCGGCATCATCTGAGGCCCTGTGGTATGCCATGCGGCTGCGCTCGGTCCACTCTCGGGTCGTCAGAGGCAAGAAGCAGGGGCTCTACACCTCGATGGCGCTGACTGCTCTATACGCCTCAGGATCGGCTATGGAGGACATCTCCGCGGCCACAGGGATTTCATCGTCCCTGGTGGAGAAGTTGGTGTTCACAGCTCCGGACAAGCACGTCGGAGATCGAGACTTGGATTTTCTGCGGGACTTCGTGTTCATGGATCAAGGCTTGCCGGAGCGACAGGACGAGTTGAATGCAGCGTTGCGGGTGTGGAAGGGCCCTGCCTTGTTCAAGCGAGGAATGGATTGGCGCATCAGCGTGTCGAGGAGGGCGCGGGAGGCCCTCTTTGAAGGGAAAGACCTTGTAGAGGTGGCGAGCGGTTTTCGTATTCAGCGGCGAGAACTCGTCCGGATCCTGTCCGTGTCTCTGAGCGAGGCCGTCTTCGAGCGAGATCGGTTTCTTGATGGGCTTGTGAAGCCGTCGGTCTTCACCTCAGCTCTGGGCTGAGGAGTCGCCCCGCCGGGGAGGGAAACCGGCGGGGCATTGCGACGGTCCTTGGGGAAGGGGTCAGCATCGTCGTCGCAAGGTGTAGGTGAGACCTCCCTCGGATTCTGAGAAGGAAAAAGTGCGGACCTCGGTGATGAAAAATTCGCACGCGAAAATAAAAATATGCACATTGCCAAGAACTTTCTGCACATCGAGTGACACTTTCTGCACATTGAGATGAATTATTTGCACGCACAAGTCCGTAAGGCTTTGTGAAGTCCTCTGATTTCACCCCTCGAAAGAGAATGAAAAGGAAAGAAAAACTAGAAAAGCCGCCCTTGCGGACGGCCTTTTTGCTGGGTGTTTCTGATCTTATATGCCCTGAGCGGTCAGGACGCTTTGAGGATCGAGGAGATTTGGGGAATTTCCGTCACGATGCGAGCTATCCTGTCGATGCCCTTGCAGGCTGAGTCCAGTCTGCTGTTTTTCCTATCCAGAGGACAGATGATTTGACGAAACCCTAGCTGCTTAGCTTCCTTGACCCGTGCTTCGGCCTTGGATGTATTTCGGACCTCACCTGCGAGCCCGACCTCTCCAAAGGCAACCATGTCCGGGGGGAGGGCGGACTGCGTGTACGCTGACAGAAGTGCACAGACGATTGCGAGATCGAGGGCGGGATCGTTGATCTTCATGCCGCCGGCCACATTGATGTATACGTCTGAGTCAGTAAGTTGCAGGGCAAGGCGAGCAGACATGGTCGCCAGAAGCATATTGAGACGACTTGTGTCCCATCCCACCGCGGACCTTCGGCCTGTCCCGAAACTCGTCGGACTAACCAGAGCCTGAACTTCCAACAACAATGGGCGGCTACCCTCTACGCTCGGATAGATAACTGTTCCGAAGGCATCCGGATCGCGTTGCGAGATGAAGACTTCCGATGGGTTCTCAATCGAGACCATGCCGTCAGCGGTCATTTCGAAGATCCCGATCTCATCGGTCTGCCCGAAACGGTTCTTTTCGGCGCGCATGATGCGATACGTTCCCGAGCTGTTGTCTGTCTCGAGCATCAGATTGGCGTCTACGGCATGCTTCAGGATGTTTGGTCCTGCAAAGCTCCCATCCTTGTTAACTTGGTTCACCAGGAGGAGAGACACGCCGGTATTCTTGGCCGCCGGGATGAGATGGCTGGCAGATGTTTTTACCTGGTTCGGTGAACCCGGGGCGCTATCGATGCCTGCATCCATGGTCTGCATGGAGTCTACGATCACCAGCGACCCTGCAGGAAGAGTTTCGATAAGGTCCGTCAGCGCAAGACAGTCGCGGGTCGCTACGAGCTCTACCGGCCGGTCCTGCACGCCGAGGCGGCCAGCTCGCCTTTGGATTTGATCGAGGCTTTCCTCTCCAGAGGCGTAGATTACGCGCCTCTCTGAGCCCATGTTGGCGGCAGCTTGCAGAAGCAGGGTTGATTTGCCGATACCAGGGTCGCCGCCGATGAGGATGGCGGCCCCTTCAACAACGCCGCCGCCGAGGGCCCGGTCGAACTCTGAGATGTGGGTGGAGTATCTTGCCGGGGGCTTGGCTCGAGTGTTTAGTCCCTCGGTTACCAGAGTGAGTGCTGTTCGCTTCATGCCTGGAGTGAAGCTGGACGAGATGGCGCCGCCCTTCTTCTGCGAAAAGGTGGCCTCTTGAACCTCTTCGATGCAGTTGTACTCGTTGCATTCCGGGCATCGACCATGCCACTTCGGGTGGATGGCGTTACAGCTGGTGCACTGAAATTTCATTGTGGTCTTCGGTTTCAATATTGATCCTCTCTTTGAGAAGGATATTGGCCAATAGAATTGAAACCGAAGTGCCGAAGTTAGTTGAAGATGCCTTGGGCGACAGCCTCGACACGGTCGGGATCTTGCAGGCCGGCCTCGAGGCTAAGGCTGATTGGGTCAATGTCGAGCGCGCTGCAAGCGGTATCAAGGGTCTCAATGAATTCCGCAAGTTTGCGCTGGGCGGCTGCCGTATCTCGTTGCAGGCTGACATTCTGGCTGGCTTTTTGAAGAGCGGCAAAACCGAGAATGCATTGATCTCGAGTGATCCGCGGCGAAACGACAGCGGATGATTCATTCCCATTCTCAACGTCAGCGTAGGGTTGCTCAGTAATGACGCCTTGACCTGACTCGGACTCAGGGGAGACTGAGGCAGATTCGAGAGGTGTCGGGTCGACGATAACTCCATCGTCCTCCGAGGTCGCACTGGGCGTGGATGAGTTGTCTAGCGGTGCCGTCGGGAGTTGGGCTGGGATCGCAGCAGTCGTCTCGCGCTGTCGGGCTTCATCTCTCTCAAGGGAGACGGGCGGGCTGAAAATGTCATCGAAGACGCGTTGGGTTTCAGCAAAGGAGGGGATTGTCGGACGAGGAGGGTCGCGGAGTAGTTCGATCATGGAGACCACTCCGATGCCGGCGATCACGAACAGACTTGAGATAGATACACCAGCGACCCAAACAGCAGTCTTGCGGGTCTTTTGCCGTGACTTGATCCGGCCACTTAGCTCGTGGCTGTATTTTGCGCGAATGCTTGGGGTGAGCTCGGCCGCAGCCCGTAGAGCTCTGTCGTCCTCGCCTGCCTCGAATGCTTGCTCGGCTACGGAAACCGCCTTGAAATCTTTGGCTTGCAGAGTGGAAGCGTTGACCCTGTCTTGCATGTGATCGGGAATATGAAAAGAAGACGCTGCGGTCTCTATGAGTGCGATTGCCGCGTCTGTTTCGCCTTCATCCCACAGGCTGGCGCAGATTGAAATAATCCGCGACCACGCATCTTCGATCTCCGCATCGCCGAGCTCTGTCATCGCACGATAAGCGATGCCAGCGGCGCCGGCACCAGACTTCGAGAATTCACCGCGCAGCAGGAGCGCGGCCGTGCCAGGGATATCTGCGGCGAGACCTACGAGGGCGTCAGTTGCTTTCTGAGCAGCATCTTGAGTGGAGTCTTTTTCTACTTGCTCTTGGGTCATTTATGGGCCTGCGCATCCTATCTTGTTTTGAGATAGGGCTAAGTTTTAGGCAGCGAAAATGATAAGGAAGAGCAAGGCGGATTTTTGGACCCGAAGACTCTAGGAGGATTTGGGAGGCTTCTTCGATGCCAAGATGCGCGTTAGGGATGCAACACACCCGGGTGCGTCGAAGAAACCAACTTGATGCCCATCATCATCGGGGGCTTCATAGACCGGAGGCATTACCATTGATGTTCGTGCGACAGAGATTTGATCTTCCCAATTGTCGACGGTCCTGGCCCACTGAGACAGATCGCGCTCGAAATCCTTGTCAGAAAAGGTGTCGAGGAGAGCAAGCGCCTGATCAGGAAGGATATCCTTATTCATGACGTAGTCTGGTGCGTGAACCAGACGGATTGTCATGCGGCCGAACATGAGGGTGTTGTCGCTTCCGGTGGTGTAGAAGCGGTACCCCTGAATTGGCTCCCACTTCTTCATGCCGGCGCGCCATGCTATTCGGTCTCCGGTCTCTCGCAGAGCAACCTGGAACCTCTTGGAGTAGGAGCGCATGAGCGCATCAATATGAGGGGCGCGACGAAGATGCTTGGTTTCAACAACACCGACAAGAAATCCGTCGTTTAGATGAAGATAGTCATGGCCCCTGAGCTTGTGGAATACCACAGCCTCTTCGGGTGAGAGGTTGAGTTCATCCTCTCGAAAGATGACACCTTCCCCAAGACCTAAGACCACCTGAAAGATGTCCTTCCGGATATCGCTGTCTTTCTGGTTGAGTTCCGCGTTGGGGTATCCACCGAGCATAGAGCATCTCCTTCTCTTCACGAGAAAGTGGGTTCCACTGGCCGGTAAAAAAACTCTGTGGCGGACGCGGCACAACCGAAACAGACACAGTGTAAATATAGAGAGCGCGGTGTTGCGTATGACTCAGTCTCTGGTAGTCAATTGACACCAACGTGCAAAGCAAGGCGATACCCGGAATGTACAAGAAGATCGGCCGCCCCCAGACAAGAGGGACCTCGGGGCGCAAACCGGCACGACCACTGAATGAGTTCACAAATAGGAAGTTGGCTGAAGGTGCCATCGAGAGAGAGGCCCGGACCCGAAACAGGCGTTTCGGAAGCGTGGTTCCTGTGATGGGAGAGGCACTATATGACCTAGTGCCGGGGCCGCTTCCTGTGTTGTTGAGGCGGCGGTAGCGCGACCTGGCCGGATGAAGCTCTTCTTCAGAGCTTCATCTGGAAGGATATGGTTCCGACGGTCTGCCCCTCATCTTGGCCTTCGAATTCCTTGGTCAAGTGAGTGAGTCCGTAGAAGATTGATACATCCTTGAAGCCAGCTTGAAACCCGAGCCTGGCCCGAAGGCGCCCGGGTTCCATGACCACACCTGAACTTTCCGGAAAGAAATCGCTCTCTGTCACTGCGGTGTAGTCGACGCCAGCGAGAATGCTGAACCCTTCGAGGGCGGTCTTGCGATACTCAGACGCGGGCTGAATGAACCCTGAAATCGGGTCTCGAACGAACCTTTCTGCGTAGGAATATTCCCCCCACATAAGGTCGACGCCCGCCCGAAGGAATGTCTCGTAGCCGTACTGAGCGCCGCCAAATGGCCGAACAAGTCCCTTCTGGCCAACATAGTAGTTCATGGCGACCTCCGTGGATGCCATCCCGGTGATGGCATCTGGAACCTGATTTAGACCTTCGTCTTCGTTGGGCATATAGCCGTCAGTTCCGAAAACATCGTGAAATGTGTTCTGGAGCTCGGAGATGCCAGTCTGCTCGCCGATCATCGCGACTTCGCCGCCGGCCGTTACGTCGGTTAGCCCAATCCGATGATTGAGAAAGGCACCGACGCCAAACATGCCAACATATGGACGGTCGGGGCCTGAGCTGCCTGTTGGGGCTTGTGGGGAAATGATCTGCGTGTTGATCCGGAAGTGATGAGGAATTCCGTTGGTCCGTTCGCCCTCATACCCGAGGTAGTAGGCGAATCCGGCACTACGCCATCTGTCTTCGCCGTCCCCAAGGGCATCATTGGTAAGGAAGTGCGACTTTGTTGCCTCGGCAGCGGCGACGGCAGGTGTTGCCAGAATTGTGAGTAGGGCGAGGGAGGCTAGTCGGTTCATTGTTAGTCCTGCGGTCTTGATTGATGGAAGGGAGATAAGGGCGGCTAGCCGCTAGGGAAAAGTTCATTCTGAAATTTGGGATCAAAACGGAAGGTATGAGTGTTGCACTAACAGGTCGAATCTGCGTCGAAATTACGATGGGATAGCCGTTAGCTTTTTCATGTCCCTTTGAGGAGTTTCGGGGAGAGCCTTATGGTAACTAGTTAGAATGCAGGAAAGTTGCATCTAGTCAGAGATTTGAAGTGATGGTAGGAAGAAATGCGCAAATAATTGCCGCTGCGTTGATGATGACTGCGGTTGTATCTGCTTCCGGCGCTAGCAAGGGGGGAGTGATGGTCGTAGCAGAGAACTTCACCGAGGAGCCTTCTCGAATGCAGGCTGCTTCGCAGCTTGGGGCGTGCAATCCGAAAGTCGACGGGAGGAAGCCAGATTGGTGTTATTGGAGCGCCGGCCAGTTCAATAGCTATGAGAGCAGCAACGGGATGGGCACCGCTTCAGCAAATGGAGGCCGAGGGCGAAGCCCACTCGAAGTTGATAGCACCTACAACTACTCTACAGGATTCTACCACTACAGCATGAACTGATCGTTGGATAGTGCATCTATGACGGCATCGAGATTGGCCCGAGTTTTAGAGCTTGGGCCTTCTTCTTGTTTGGCTACTCGTTCGGGTCGACGAAACCTGCAAGGGGAGCGTCTTCCACAAGTCGAGTCCAGTATCCTCCACCGGCAGGGTGATCTTTGCGCGTAAAGTAGTTAGCGTTCCCCGGGTTGGTAATATCCACCTTCTGAGCGCCGCCCCCAACGAACACGCAGTATGTCATAGCCAAAGCTTCAACGAGAACGTTGTCGTCATTAAAGTCGGTTCGAACACGCCAGCTTGTTCCGATGTCTTCGGCTTCGAGCTGAATATTGAATCGACCTCTGTCATATCGCTCTTTCATGGCTTGCTTCGGCACGAGGATAATGTTTGCGAGGTAGCGTTCGTCAGTATCGGTCTCGTTGTATTCGTGGTGCCGGTCACCAATCCGGTTTCTTGTATACGTATCTCTTCGGTTGGTTGTGCAGTTCGGCTTGGGGATGTCTTTGTAGGTTGTGTTGTTCTCGACGAAATAGGTTCCCATGTGCCGCCACCTTGGGAGGATATCCGAAAGAGATCCGCCACAGTCCGCGCAAGTGAAGTCTTGCGCCTTGACGTGGCCCGCGGTCACCATTCCGTCAGCGAGCTCGTAGATGGGCTCATCGCTTGAGAGACCAGATGGAGGCCGATACCGGCCTCGCAGGCCTACTGTTACCTCGCCTCGTCGGACGTTCTGAAGTTTGAGCGGATCCTGAGGTCTCATGAGGAGGGAGTTCAGTTCCGCAGTGCGCGTTTCATTCCCGAAACTCCGCCCCGTTAGTATTGTTCCAGTGGCGTCGTCTACCGATTTGTTCATTGCTGCCACATACCCATCAACCTCTGAGGGTGCGGATCCCGAATTTGCTCTACTATCTCCGATTATGAGGGCGTCGTCGTCCGTTCCGAATTGTATCGCGCCGCTTTGTGATCGAATTGTTGTTCTTTCAGTGTCGTCATAGCTCGCGATGACGAGGTCGTTGTCGTCTGTGGAGAAATGAATTTCCGATCCTGATTCGATGGAGATGTTTCCAGACTCATTTCTGAAATCGGCGACTGCGCCACGCATTCCGATGAGTTCCGGACCGTGAATTTCTGTCGCGTCCCTGATTTTGTTCTCTGTGGCGTGGTTATCTCGTGTGTCCATGTAGAGATCAGCGCGCATTGTGTTCAGCTCTGGATCGCCGACGTCATATCTGTGGATTTGGTTATATTGTTTGTCGCTGTCTCGGGTGTAGATCTGCGTAAGGTAGTAGCTAAAGCCAATGCCCGCCCAGTTCGCGTTATTGTTTTCGTCTCTATCAACTGTAAAGGTCCCGAAGGCGCTACAAAGATCGCGAGCTTTAAGGGGTGTTCCGTCAGGTTCAAAACATTGATTGTCTTGCCAGGTGAACCAGCCAGCGTTTGGCCCGGCTGCGGCTGCAATATCAACTGGGAGCATTCTGTCGGTCTTCAACGGAAGTTCGGTGTCAGCATTCCCTTCGTTGTACGCAGAGATGAACATCCTGATCGAATTTCTGGTGATGGGGGTTCCGTTGACTGGGTCCGGGATTGTGTAGCTAAATCCTCGGGTGCCGATCTTGTAGGCCGCTCCAAATGGATCTCTTGTGATTGTCGCCCCGAGGTATGGAGATAGTACGCTCATGTCGTATTCTGCGGATCCTGCATCGACCAGAGACTTGAAGTTGTCTGCGAGGAATTTTTCACCGGCCTCGTGAAGAAGATTTAGTTGGTCGGCGGCCGCTTTCACCTTCAGGCTTCGGCTGTATGATTGGATTCCGTCAACGGAATTTACGACCATCACTCCACCAATTGCTAGCGCAAGTGTCGTTTCGAGGAGCGATATGCCCCGCATCCTTGTCTTCTTCCGCTTGGTGGTCATGTCGTTAAATCCGAAGAGGTCCATCATGGAGATAGTGCACGAGGGCTCTCTGATCGAAGCCTTGGTATCGGCTTGGATTGGGCGAGTGGCCGTGGCCAACCCTATGTCGGTCCTTGTTGAGGGTGTTCCTGGGGCGAACTGCTCATCAGGATGACGCGGATTCCAGTCTTCCTTTGGCGCTTCTGTGCTGGATCCAGATCTATGGTGGAAGCGCCGTCCACGTCGTTCCCTTGCGGGTTACATGGATTGCGTTCGTAGGGTTTACTGGATCCAATTTGTCATCAGGTCCCCCAACGAAGACACAATAGGTCAAGGCTGTCGCTTCGACGAGGACGTTGTCATCATTGAAGTTCGTCCTTACTCGCCAGCTGCTTCCAATGTCTTCTGCTTCGAGTTGGATGTTGAAGCGTCCTCGACTGTTTTGTTCTTTTCTGGCTTGTTTTGGAAACAGAATGATATTGGGGATGTATCTCTCATCGACATCTGTCTCCTGATATTCTTTATGTCTCGAGCCAACCGCGTTTCGAGTGGAGGTGTCCCTTCTGTTCATGATGCAGTTTGGCTTGGGGACGTCTTTGTAGGTTGTATTGTTCTCGACGAGGTAGGTCCCCATGAGGCGCCAGCGCGGAAGAATTTCGGACAGTGTTCCACCGCAATCGGCACAGGTTAGATCCTGAACTTTCAGGTGTCCGGTTGTAAGCATGCCGTCAGAGAGCTCGTAGATGGGCTGCTCGTCTGGATCACCAAGGCCTACGACCGGCCGGTAGCGGCCGCGCTGCCCTATGATGACTTCGCCCTTCGAGAAGTCCTGGATCTTCAGTGGGTCCTGTGGGGCCTTGAGAAGTGAGTTGATTTCAGTGGACCTGACTTCGTCAGCAAAGACACGCGATGTAAGGAGGTCTCCGGATCCGTATGGTGCGGTTTCGTTCATCGCGTAGGTGTAGCTGGTAGTGTCGGTCGGCGCGGATACGGTGATCTCTGAGCGGTCTCCTACGATTAGCTCATCTGAGTCATCTCCGATGAAAATTCCTCTGCGTCGTGTGTTGATCCTATACGGGTCCCAGCTGTCATCTCCGTGCATGACGATGTTGTTTGCTGCGGTAGATAGATGAATTTCTCCATTACTATCGAAGGTCACATGGCCCTCGTCGTTTCGTGCCCTTGCGACAGCCCCATCCATCTCAATGAGATTGTTGCCGGTTATGATCCGCGTGTTGCGGATGCTATTCCCGCCGAGGTCAAGGTCGGTGTGCATGGTATGAAGTTCGCTGTCGCTGTTTGGGAGGCGATGCAGGAGAGCGTTTTCCTGCTGAGACTTTGCTTCGTTTACCAGCGAGACATATTTTGCACCCCTCAAGCTGTTCGTAGGCCAGTCCGAAGGTGAGAAAGAGAACCCTCCATATGCGCCGCAGATGTCGTTTTTGCGTCTGGAATCTCCATCTTCATCGATGCAAAGGTTGTCATCGAACGCGATGAAGCCTGCCCGCGGGCCGGCTGTATTCGCAAGGTCGATCCGAAGCATGGGCTTGGTGTCGAGATCGTTTAGGCCGTCATCGTCCGGGTCAAAGGCGACAATCAGGAGCTTGAGCGCCGTTAGAGTTTTAGGCAGACCAGTTACAGGATCTGTGCTTTCCGTGACTTCCGTTCTCGTGGCGAGTCGATATTCATTCCCGAATGTGTCATTCTCTAGATTTCCCGCGTAGTATGGGTCGAGGATGGAAATGTCGAAAACATTCTGTGATCCGGTTGTCAGGGTGGAGAAGTGGTCCTGTGCATAAAGGGCTGCTGCTGCATTCAGTCGTTTGAGCTTGCTGGCTGCCGTTTGGACCTTGGTGGTTTTCGTGTAGGAATCGAGGCCTTGTATTGATCCTACCATCATCGCCCCCGCAATGGCCAAGGCAAGTGCGGCTTCAATCAGTGTAAGGCCTCGGGTTGCGCGGCTCCAATTCGGATTTGTTATAGTCATACTCAACCCCCTGTCATGTAGACAGATAGAGCCCGCCCTAAAGCTAAGCGAAATCTTGGATTTGCTTCGAGGGGCGATGTTCACTCGTGATTGTCGACGAACGTAGAGATCGGGTCGTCTTCAGTTAGTCGAGTCCACCACCCACCGTCAGGTTGATCCATCCGGGTGTAGAATGATGCATTCGTTGGATTTGTGATGTCGACCTTCTCATCCGTCCCCCCTACGAAGACGCAGAATGTCATTGCAAGTGCCTCCACAAGAACGTTGTCGTCTTCGAAGTCTGTGCGGACTCGCCAGCTATTGCCGATGTCCTCAGCTTCGAGTTGAATATTGAAGCGACCTCGGTCGTAGCGCTCCTTCATAGCCTGCTTGGGGAGCAGGAGGATATTTGGGATGTACCTGGCGTCTTGGGTGTTCCGATATTCATGGTGTCTCTCTCCAACCTGCGGGCGGGACGAAGGGTCCCGGTGGTTGATAACGCAGTTCGGTTTCGGAATGTCCTTGTAGGTTGTGTTGTTCTCGACCAGGTATGTCCCCATCTGACGCCAACGGGGCAGTATGTCCGACAGTGTCCCTCCGCAGTCCGCGCAGGTGATGTCCTGAAGTTTGACATGGCCAGCGGTAAGGAGTCCGTCTGACAGTTCATAGGTCGGCTGGCTGTCAGCGAGGCCGGCAGGAGGGGTGTAGTGCCCTCTTTGCCCGACTATGACTTCCCCTCGGCGGAAGTTCTGTATCTTTAACGGGTCCTGCGCTGAGCCGAGCAGAGAGTTTGCGCTTTCGGTTCGGACCTGCTTCGAGAAGGTGCGGCCGGTGATAACATCTCCGGTTCCAAGCGTTGCTTCTTCATCCATCGCTGTGATGACGAACTCTGGTTCACTTGGAGATGTCTCGTGGACTGTTGTTTCCTCTCCGACGACGATCTGGTCGTTCAACCTACCGATCTGAATACCTCGTCCCCGGGAAGTGATTTTCGCTGGAGCCGAGCTTCCGTCTCCGTGGAGAACGATTGAGTGAGCTTCAGATTGAAGCCTGACCTCCTCCGAGCTCAGGAAGGAGAGTTCTCCGGAGTTGTTTCGGATGGTCGCGGTCGCCCCCTCCATTCGGACGGAGTCGAGCTCCGTAATCTCGCGGACGTTTACGATGCTGTTTCCGTCCATGCGCAGGTCTGCGTGCATGGTGTTTAGTTCTTCGTCGCCGAGGTCGGGGCGATAGAGCTTGTTGTCGTAGCTCGTGCTGTCGCCCTTGGTGAGGAAGGTCAGGTAGTAGCCGTTCGCCAGGCCTTCATCCCATGCTCCTGTGCGTTCCATAGTGAAGTTTCCGTATGCCGCACAGATGGAGCGATCCGGCATCTCGTTTCCACTGGAGTCATAGCACGTCGCACCATTGAATGCGTACCATGCAGCATCAGGCCCCGCCTGAAGGGCGATTTCGGCTCTCAGTCTGGTGTCGCGTCTATGCGCTTGATACAGATCATCATTTTCGCCGTCGATGACCTCGGTGGATCTAGCGGCAACGACTACAACTTGGAGGGCCGTTCTGGTGACCTCAGTGTCTCCGGCAAGATCCAGGTCTTGATAATCGTATGTGGCAGTGGCGACGTGATAGGCTTCCCGATAGGGCCCGGTTCGGATTTGTTGCCCGGTATAGGCATCTAGCACGGAGACATCATACGTTTGAGGTGCATTCGAGACGAGTTGGCTGAAGTTCTCCTCTGCCCAGATGTCGGCGGCCTTGTGAAGCGTGTTCAGCTGGGCCGCGGAGGCTTTGATCTTGATGTTTCTCTGGTAGGCATGGATCCCGTCGACAGATCCGGCAATCATGCCGGCTCCGATGGCCAGCGCGAGCGTGGTCTCGAGTAGAGAGATGCCTCTCATCCTCCTCGCGTGTTTGTGTGCAAACATCATCTGCTCCCCGGGTTGCCTCCCAGGGGAGATAGAGATAGCTGCCGCCGTTCTCGAAACAGGGCGGTAAGCTCGAGGCCCCTTGGGCCGCAGGCAGGTTGTGATTTTGGCGAAAGATCTCATCTCCCCCTCGATCTCAGAGGGGTGATCACTTGTTTGGACTATACGAAGCCCGAAAAGCGTTCGGCAGCTCGGGCAAATTTCCCATTTCAGCGCATGTGTGTTCAGCGATCCCGGTGGCAGGCCTGGACAAGATCGCCACTGTGCGGGTGATGATGGGGTTGCTGTGGGCCCGGGACAGCCTCCCTGCGTCTCCTGGGACCAGGGTGTACTCGATCGGTCTGGCTGATCTCCGCTGCGCAGCCGGCTTCGGGGATTCAGGACCGTACCGCCAGGTGGTCCAGGGGCTGGATGCGGCCGCCAATGCCGAGATGATGACTGATGACGGAGGCGTTTTCAGCATCTTCAACGGCATATCCGTTACTGACGATGAGATCGGACGGTTCGTTTCCTTCAGGACAAGTGAAGCCTTCGACTACTACCAGGATAGATTGTCTGCAGACGGCTACGGGATGGTGGACATGGATGAGGTCGTTCGCCTGGTGAGGAGCGTGGACCTGTCAATCTACCTGCGTGCTTGCGCTGTTCGGAAGCGTCGGAAAAAGGCCTTCAGTCTGAGCCGTGCTGAGATCTACTGTTTGAGTAATCGAGACCCTGGCGAGCCAATCAGCGGTGCTGTACGCGCGATCAGGACCGCCGCAGAGCGTGTGGGAAAAATCCTGAAGACAAACGTATCGGTAAGCTCGATCGATGGCCGCGGTAGAGAGCGGGTCCGAGGTTTGACGTTCGAGCTGGACGCTTCAGAGGAAGTCCAGATCGATCTCGCCGCCGCCTGAGCTCCTATCAGCTTCGCTCGCAGTGGACTCGAGGAGTGCAAGGGCAGCTTCCTGCTCGCTGGCGTCGGTGAGAGCACCGTCCTCCGATACAGCGTCTTCTATTGCGTTGGCCGAGGAAGAGTCTTCTTCCCCAAGGCTATCGGTGTTGGTGGTCGTATCTGCGTCGGACTGGTTTGACTCTGCGGCAGGGGACCCTTGTGGAGCTTCGGTTTCAATCGTCTCGGCCTCTGCCGTGGCGAGAACCCCTCCTGAGCCTGAAGAGCTCGTAGTCGTAGACCCGCCGGTGGATCCTCCCCCATACTTTTCCTTCATCACCTCGGGCTGAAGGAACAGACCCAGGAAGAACGAAGACAAGAGTTTCTTGCGGCGATGAAGGAGCCCATCAAGGTCCGTCTTGCGAAAGGTTCGGTTGGCAGAGTTGTCGACTGCGTTGAGGTAGTTTGTGAGCAGCGAGACTTCTCTCCTCGAAGCAACGCGCATTCTGAAGTTCGTAGGGTAGGGGACGAAGCCAAGGGCGTTGGTATCACGCAGGGACTTTGCATGGCGAGCGGCGCTGATGCGGTCTCCTGACGGGAAGAGGGCGCAAGTACGCCAGCGGCTTGTCTTGGGATCCTCAGCGAGCAGGGCGTAAAAGGCCATTCAGAGCATTCCTGCTTTCTTGAAGGGCTCGAGATCCTTGCCCTTCGGTGCCACCCAGCACTTCCGGTCGCCATCGAAGCGCGCGCCGAGATCCTTGGCCTTCTGGCGGTCGTCGAAGGAGACCGTCAGTGGCGTGCCTTCCTTGATGGCTTGCTTCCAGTCTCCTTCGATGTGCCCGGCATCCCCAGGCTTCGGTCCAGAGAACTTGGATTTCGCTCGAGGCGATCCTTCCATCCGTTTGACGTCTGCGTTCTTGATCGCAGCAACGTCGTTCTTCACGGCGCCGGCGATGCCCCCAACAAATGGTTTCACCTTGTCGTCGCCGCCGGCGATTTCCTCGAGTACGTCTTCCCATCGGGCGGTCATGACAGGGTTCGCGTATGCCGGAGCAACTTTGCGCATCGCGTCAATCAGGGTGAACGCGGTTTCGGTTGGGGTGAGTTGCTTCTTCTTGACCTTGATGTAGTCCCGGTTTTTGAGGGTCTCGATGACGTTGGCCCGGGTGGCTGGTGTCCCGATGCCGGAGGTGGCCTTGAGGGTCTTTTTGGCAGCTGCGTCCTCGACATGAGCAGCCACATTCTTCATCGCCTGTAGAAGACTCTTTTCGGTGAAGCGGGTCGGGGGCTTTGTTCTCTTGGCGTCAAGTTTGGCGTTCCTGGCTTCTGCCTGTTCACCATCCCGGAGGGGTGGCAGCGCCTGGTTATCTTCAGCAGCCTTCTCTTCGGCGTCATCTTCTTCGTCTCGATCCGCTATACCTGATGGGGAAGAGAATGCGTCCTTCCAGCCCTGCTTGGTGATCTGACGGCCGCTTGCCTTGAAGGGGATTGCGTTTGCATTGAAGTGAATGGAGGTCTGTAGATACTCCATGTCGGGCATGTGTGCTGCAATCCAATGCTTGCACACAAGGAGGAAGAGTTTCGTCTCGTCTGGACTAAGGGCACTCATATTGGGTGCCTTGTTCGTGGGGATGATGGCGTGGTGTGCAGTCACCTTCTTGTCGTTGTAGGTGGTGCTGCGCAGAGCAGGACTCTGCATGTGGGAAGACAGATGCTTGAGTTCTGGAACATGGGCCAAGTTGCCGGCGATCGTGGGAATGTTCCCTTTGTGCTCTTCCGGGAGGGCTGTGGAGTCAGTTCTGGGGTAGGTTAGGAACTGATGGGTCTCGTAGAGTGCCTGCATGACCTTCAAGGTCTTGTCGGCTGACCATCCAAACTTGCTGTTGCATTCCTGCTGTAGTCCATTGAGGTCAAAGAGAGCTGGAGGGGCTTGCTTCTTGGCTTCTGTCTTGACCGAGATAGGACCGCGCGCACCATCTGCCTGGCTACGCATGCTTTCTGCTTTGGCCCGATCAAGGATGCGGTTTTCAGGGGAGGGTGCATGGCGCATCTTTAGTGAGCCATTTGCTGTATGCACGTCAGCGATGATCTCGAAGTAGTCTTGTGCCTTGAAGCTTTCTATCTTTCTTTCGAGGTCAACGATCATTCCGAGAACGGGCGTTTGAACTCGACCGACCGACATGGGTTTGGCGCCTGGCGCTGCAAGCTTGAGAGTTGCAGCCCGGCTCATGTTCATGCCGACAATCCAATCGGCATAGGTCCGCGCCATAGCTGCCAGATAGAGAGGTTTGGTTTCGGCGGCATCGCGGAGGTTCGCGAGTGCCTTCTGAACTGCTGGAATTGTGAGGTCTGAAAGCCAAAGCCTTGTAGTTGCGCCTGACCATTTGAGCCTATTGAGGATCTCGTAGGCAATGAGCTCACCTTCGCGGTCAGCGTCCGTAGAAATGACAACCTCGCCAGCGCCACCCATAAGCTTGGATATTTTGCTGATCTGCTTGGTGGCCATTCCATCTTTGGGTTTGAAGAGGAACTTTTGTGGGACGATGGGGAGGGGGTCCCATGACCATTTTTTTAGATCCTCATCGTGGTCATGAGGCATGTACGGAGTAAGGAGGTGCCCAAAACCCCAGGTTACAGCCCAACCAGTTCCAGTTATGCCTCCGTCGGCCTTTTGTCCGCCGCCAAGCGCCTTTGCTATAATGCGCCCTTGGTCTGGTTTTTCACAAAGATAAAGTCTATGGCCGTTCATGTTCTCTAGTTTCTATCGCGGTATAAAATGCGGAGCCCTATATTCGATTTATGGAAAATGGTGCTCACGACGAAGAAACGCAGAGATTTGAAATAGCTCTTGCTGCCGCCTACGAAGTGGGTCGGCATATCTCAATGATCGATGGACCCATCGTTGAGGAGCGGAGGTCTTATTTTTACGCGACACCTGACGATGCAGGACGCTTTGGCGTAGCCAGATTGAGAACCGAAATTCGAAAGCACGACGTGCCGGTCTTGGTTGACTGGAACCGGAAGTCAGAGAAGTTTGGGCTCAAGTACACTCTGATGGGACGAAGCCTTCCTGATAGCTTGAAGGAATATCAACGACCGGAAGCAGAGCGGGATTGGAAGCAGTGGCGCGCAAAGGAACACGACATGAGCCGGGTTCTTGCTGAAGCTGTCGCCGATGCGCTTGCGGGGAGGTCCCTCGAATATCTGGATGACGGGTCAATCGAAGAGATCAAACCCAGGCAGAAAGTCGACCCTGGGTTCGAAATCTAGGGTGAGATAGTGGCAAGCGCGAGGTTCTGCGGGCTTTCCTCAATTGTTCGGATGAGGATCACGCCCAGAATGTTTTCGGGAACACATTCACCAATGGATACTGCTCATGGCTCATGAATTAAGAACGGGAGATCCGATTTACGTACCAAGTGAGGATGTGGCGATTGCTGTCTCGCTTGGCGCGGCGTTCATAGAGGGAGATAGTCGCCTAAGAATACCATCTCCACTTCCGGATGGTGTTTCTCTGGCCGATTTTGAAAGGTGGACGACCGATGAGGCGAGGGTTTCTTGGTTGTCAGAGACCGTTGCACTGGTACTGGGGGACGACATCGATCTGATGGGGTTGATGGACGCCGTTGAAAAGGACGCAGGGAACAAGAAAAACAGTGTTCTGCTATATGTTCCCCGCTCCGAGATGGACCGAGCGAGGATGATCCCTGGCGTTCGTTGGTCGAGGGATGTGGGTATGTATACCTCTGACGAAAGTGCGGACTTCGGGTTGATTTTCCCGTATCTTACGGAAGGTGCCAAGAAAGTCTGGAGATTGGAACGGCACATCACTGATGAGGTTGGCCTGTTGGTCAAGGCCAGGGCTCTGGTTGCTGAGCGGGAAGAAGAGATATTCCCGCATGATCCGGCTGAAAGAGAGATCGAAAGCCAAGTAAACTTGGATCAACGGAAAGAAAATGATCATTAAGTCAGGAAATGTGCTTTGGTTCTGAAAGAAGTGGCCAATCTAAGCATCGGAACCAGAAAACAGCATCTGGGTTGAGTTTTTAGCCCAAGATCTGAATGATAAAAAAGCCCCAAAAGGGGACGAACAAGAACCTCAAGAGAGGCAAGAAATACCCATGGTGTTCAAATGCACCAGGGGAAACTCAATGCCATCTTCTGCCTCCTGAAAAGGAGGTAGGAGATGGCAAATTTGTATTGGATGTGGCGGCGCGGCAGGTCTAATAGACTGACAAGAGGTGGAGTGATTGCATGGCATGAGCCTATTGGCCCATGCTTAGTCTCTCTGTTTCTGCGGCGAAGCTTTGACACACTGTAATAATTTCACATAGCCAGCGTAGCGTGAAGCCAGGCGTTGCCATTTCGGCAGAGCGGGGAGCATCTGCGTTTGTTGCTCCGTTCAGTCCGATTGTGAAGATGTCGCCGTCTTCTTCATCGTCAATGTAGAGGATAGTTGATTTCTGTTCGAGTATAAGCTCGTTGGGAAGAATGGAGCGATCTGGTAGGAAGCTGAGTAGTGCTTCGGCGTCGTCGTCAGAGAACACAAGCACACGCCTATTCACGATCATTTCTTGTATGTCGTGTGGATCGGATGATATCTTGATGTCTGCGTCATGGGGGAGATCTAGAATTTGGCTCCCATCTTCCGGCAGGTGTACAAGGGCGATGGCAAACTCGGTTCCCAATGGGTTCCTGTTCACTTTTCCGTCTTGGGAGCCATCGCGACTAATATCTGAGATGTTTTCTGGCGTGACAACGACAGCGACCTCCGGATTACCAAGGGCCTCATTGATTTCGTTTGCCCTTTCCTGAGCCTTCTTTGTTTCTTCTCCCTGTACTGCGGCGGTTTTCATCATGTCTGCCGGCATTGGGAGGGCTGGTTTTGGACCCTCGCCCGTGCGAAGGTTTAGAACCTTGGCCAGGATTTCGGGCTCTTTGAAGAACTTCGGAGTGTCTGCCAGGATTGGACGGTTCATGAACTTTTGAACCAAGACGATGTGTTTGTCCTGCGGCATCGCCATGACGAAGCTGGTGTCAATGAAGTTCCGGCGTTCCCAGTTGGATCCTGTTATGATTTCCTTCTTCATGTCGAGGAATTTAGTTACCGGGTCACCATAGTCCTTTTTACCGTAGCTGGCCTTCATGTAGGTCATACTCCCGGCCATCTCGGCGATAGATTTTGCTGCAGTTTCGTTGTTCTGAGACAGGATGACCTTCATTGCGGTGGTAGACTTCATGGTCTCGACTTCAGGACGCGAGTATCGTGTCTCGATCTGAGAGAAATCCTGTCCTACGATCGCATAGCTGACGCGCTTGGATCTCCCGACAGCCGGGCCGTTGATGACGGTATCGAGTTTGGGCAGGGTCGGGGTTTCGTCAAGCAGGAAGAAGAAGTCATTCGGACCGAGCTGATTCCCTCGGTCATCAATGGCGTTAGGGCCGTTAGCCACGAGGTAGGCATTAGCAGAATCTACGAAAATGCCGGTAATCGTTGCGAATGCTTTGGCATCTTCCGCGTTGATGCAGATGTAGATCGTTATTGGGTCCCATTCGTCGCGAGCGTAGCGAGGGTTATACAGTTCTCCTCTTTTCGCAGCCGAAGATTTCTTTTCCTGCTCGCGCGCGTAGGCGTCCGGCTTTGGGCGGCCGCGCAGTTCGTTGAATGAAAACGATGAGTCACATGTGCGCTGGCGAACGGCTTCGTTCTTGAAGGGGCCCAGGGCCTCATCGAGAGTGGTGAGGATGGAGCCACGGGTCTTGTCTGGGCTGTTCATCAAGCCTGTGAGTTCGGAGATGGATCGACTTAGGAGTGGGGAGCCATTCTTCTTGGTGTAGGCTTCGTCCATTTTCCGGGCTTCTTGGAGGGCGTTCTTGAACAGTTCCCTCATCGGGTCATCGCTCTGCAGATCTTCCACCGATCCCTGAGCCTCGGTGAACCAATCAATTAGCATCGGGAAGGAGGCTTCTCTCCCCTTCCAGATGTTTGGAATCCCTCCTTCATCGATGTCTGGGAAAAATTCGCTCTGCCCCATCTCCACCTTGGCCACAAGGAAGTGAACCAAGCCAATAAGCGCGCCGCGTGCCTTTGAGGTCCAGAATTTATCGCCCCCGTTGGGATCTGGTGCGAGGACGGAAGCAAGTCGTTCGATGTAGAGATCGCGTTTCGGCCCCGCAGCCGGGATTGATGATGGCCCGATTGGGTTCCAGCTGGGGTAGAATATCGGCTTCACTTTCACTGCGCCCGATGCATCTCGGATCATCTCCCCTTCTTCATCAAGCTCGACAAGATCAGGGCTGATGAGCTGGACTTGTTCTTCCGTCATCCACCCGCCATCGGGCATATCTTGCGCCGACCACATCATCTGAAACACCGGCCCTAGTGTTGAACGGTGGCCGGAGGTCATGAAGAAAAGTTCAGGCTTCTGGTCGTTTAGAAGCTGGCATGAATTATCCATCATGACGGTGGACGGAACGATGAAGGCGGCGGTCTTGCCGGTCCCGGGAGGAGCAAGGAGGAGAACGGAAAGAGTCTCCTTCATCTTGATGAACTTCTCGTTGAGCTTTCCAACAAGGAAGAGCTTTCCATCAAACCCCACCAAGTCTTCCTTCGACATGCTTTCAATGTCACGCTCGGTCGCCCATCGCGTGTCGCCAAAGATGTTCGGCGTGCTTTCCAACCCTTCGGTCTTCGCTCCGATGAGCATCAGTGGAGTTGAGAATGACGTTATCCAACTTCCGATGACTATAGCGCTCTTCCACACGGAAATTCCGTTTGGCGCTGTTGGGTCGACAAGTGCCCAAAGTCCATAGAACGCACTCTGAAAGTACCATCCAGTGTAGCCAGAAATCCATCCAATGGTCGTCGTCGACGTGCCTGGAAGCAGCATTAGAACAAAGTCGGTGAAATATAGGGATACAAATTGTACGCGCTCACCGAATGATACGCCGCCAAACAGAAGTATGTGAACTGGAAACAGCAGCAACAGTCCGAGAGCGAAAAATGCAAAGGACCAGCCTGAATACCTGCTCTTGATGGACCTGATTTTTCGAAGATCATCGTAGGCGCCAGCGCGAGCAAGGTTCTTTTCGTGCTTGTCGGTGGAGGGGTTCGAGCCAAACATTGTCTTTTTTGGGATCCGTATTGCGTTGTCTTATTTCAGGTAGGAAACACACGAAAAAAAACTAAGCTGGAGCGGCTCTTTTAGATGAAACGAAACCATTCCAAGATGATGCTCGCCATCCTCTCAGTGGCTCTTTTTTCAGGGTGCACCGGCGTAATCGGAACTGGATCCGAAGTGGAGAAGGGGCCCGTTGAAACAGGGCCGAGCGTTCAAGAGCTCAAAGCTTCGCCATGTGCATGCACAGAAATTCCAATGAGCTTCCTGCCAAGCTACGCCGTGTGAGGGCCAGATGAAGATGAAGTCGAAAGGGCCAGGTCAGGAAATATCTGCAACCGTAGAAGATGCGACGGGGGGGACGACTGGATACCCTGCAGTCTACTCTGTCTCCTCCCTAAGGGAGAGGAGGCTGCTTCTGTCTCTTAGGGTTGTAGTCGTTTCCTTGATCCTTTCGATTACTGTATCGATTGTGCTGTCCTTCTTGCTGATAAGCCTTTTCCCGCTAAAAGAAGTCAGGCCATTCTTGGTGCAAGTCGCTGATGAAGGCTCCATTGCGGCCAGCATCAGACCTATTCAGGACAGCTTTGAGGCTAAAGATCTCCTGACGGAGAAGCTCGTCAGGGAGTATGTCGTGAATCGAAACGAAATCCTTCGTTCCGATGCAGTGATGCAGGATCGTTGGTCAGAAAGAGGCTATCTGGGCACGACCACAGAGCAGAGCGAGTATCGCAGGTTTGTGAATCGAGTGTCTGATCGGATAGCGGATATCCGGCGTCTTGGCGGGCAGACAAGAGTGGAAGTCATCGGAGTGAATGCGGTAAGGGCTGGCAAAGTCTACGTCGTCGACTATCGGGCAATCTCTTACAATTCTGCGGACGAGATCGTTGATGATCGCGTCTACACAGCGACCATTGAAATAGATTTTAGACAGATTAGTGGACTGACTCGTGATCAAATGTTGATCAATCCAACTGGGTTTACCGTTCTCAGTCACTCTATCGCGGAGAAAAACCAGTGACCCCGAAGTTCTTGAGAATTGCGCTACCTGCGTTTCTTAGCTCAGTTTCAGTGATGGCTGCTCATGCCCAGACTCCCACCCGGCCAGGGCTCGTTATTTACGATGAGCAACCTCAGGCTGGGTCTGGTTCAGGTGGGATCGCTGGAAGCGGGCAAGGTCAACTCCCTACGACCGGTCTGGTCCAGAGGCAGTACGCCGGACAGCAGGCGATCCAGGAGGTGCCTGCATCCCCGAGCCCGCAAACACCAGGTGGATCGCAGGGTTCGTCTGACTTCTTCTTCATCGAGGAAGGGGCCGCGGGGCCGGAAGATCTTGCTGGTGGTCTCTCCGACTACAACTCGGGAATGATGTCGCGAACCGGAAGTCAGCTGTCTGGGGAATACGGCCAAATGCAGCGTTCTGGGATGCCAAGCGGGCAGGTTCAGGAAGCATGGGATATGCCATTTGACAACATGTCCCAGGGACAGTCTGCGCCGGGGAATATCCGATATCAATGGAGCTCAGATCTCATCATGCCGGTCCGTCTCCGGGAAGGGGTGATCACAAACGTAATTTTGCCTGACTGGGAGGTGGCCGAAGACGCATTGATTGGTGATGGCGGCGTGATCGAGGCGAATATTATTCGCGGTAACGTCCTGGCGGTAAGATCCGTACGAGTCGGAATTGATACGTCTCTGACTGTAATTGGCGGCTCGGGAAACGTTTATACTTTCTACCTGCGCACTGAAGGTCGAAACAGCGATGTTGTGACTGACTTTCAGGTGTTCGTTCAGGCATCCCCCTCGAAAGGTTCGGGGGACTGGTTCAATGATGAACGTATCCTGGAGACGGGCGCCAACGGAGAAGGGGCTTCTTCGAAGTCATCCAGTGAAAGCATCACGAGGCGTCGCGCTGCAAGTCAGGGCGATGAGCCCGTTCCAGTTGATCGTCGAATTTTCAATATGAAGATGTATGAGGTCAATGATGGAGACAGGATCATTGCACCAGAATACGTCTACAGCGACGGAAAGTTTACTTATCTCCATTTTCCCGCTGGTATGACAGACCGTCCAGTTGTTCGGCGAATGGTCGACGGCGTTGAGGGGCGTGTCAACACTCGTATTTCGGGACGTCACAGCGAAATAGTCATCGTGGAAGCTCTTGGGGATTTTGTTTTGCGAAGCGGAACTCGAGCAGTCTGCATCATTCAGGTTGATGGTCGCGGGGCTGCGACCAGTATGTGAGGATCCTCCCGTGCTAACTAGATTTGCATTGGCCGCGAGTACGTTTTTGATGGCGAGCGGAGCAGCTCACGCTCAGGGCGTCGATATCTTTGGTGAGCAAGAGGTTCACGAGCTGGAGGGGCAAGATATTGACGCACAGGTGCGTCTTCTCGAGGCTCTTTCTCGTGCAGCGAAGAAGGGCCCGAAGTTTCGTGTAAGCCCGGACAAGATCTTTATGACTCTCGAAGTTGATCAAACCTCTGCTGAGACAGTTCGAATATCGAATGTTGGGGACGAAGACGGTGGTCTCAAAGGGATCAACTCCCTTGGGGCGATTGAGGGCTTGGACATTTCAGACAACTGTCCGGAGGTTCTCTCGCCTGGTGGTTATTGCGACATCGCCGTACGCTTCTCACCTGAGGTGTCGGGAAATATTCAAACTGTGGTCGTCGCAAGTATCGAGGAGCGTGATCGATCTTCATTCGACATTCCTATTCAAATCCAAGTAACTGAGCCGAAGCCAGTTGAAGATGAGGAGGAAAGTAGGGTTGCGGAAGAGGAGGATCGGCCGGTTATCGTAATTCGTGAACCGGAGAGAGCCAGGGGTCCTGACTTTCTCAATATCGCAAGCAACTACATGCGTGGCATTGGTGGGGGATACGCCACTGATCCAGGGCAGGGGATCGTGGTGATCACAGCGCCAGACAGCGTGAAGAAGGCGAGCTTTGCAGGTGTAGACTATTCTCTGGTCAGAAAAGAGGTGGAAACGAGAGACTCTCGATATGATGAGGCGATCCCCTACACCGACGCTAGCCTCCCGGTCGACAGGAGCAAGATCCTGACCTCTGACAGAGTGATTAAGGCGGTTCTTGAGACGCCGGTATCGAATGTCATGTGCGGGAAGGTCGTAGCAACCGTTGAGAGTGACGTCTATAGCGGAACCAGTGCTGAACCTCTCATCAAAGCCGGGTCCAGGGCCGTTGGGCGTTGCGGGAGCTTTGCTGATGAGCGCGTAGGCATTGCCTGGAGCAGAATCCTGACAACCGATGGTCGGTCGATCACTTTTGATGATGGCGCTACGGCGACCAACGATGCCTCGGGCTTGGGTGGAGGTCTTGGTCGGGTATACAGGTCAAACTTTGACAGGTTTGTCCTGCCAATCTTCTCCACGATCATCGACGCGACTGCGGGCGCTGTATACGCGGTGTTCGGCGAGACGGAGTCCGTAGTGACGACGTCGGAAGGAAACGTCATCGAGGAAGACTCAGCTCTGAACGAAGGCCTTCGGATCGTAACGGAAGAAGCCCGAGGGACAGCACAGGATCTGATCGAGGAAATTCGCGACGTTCGTGAGGTCATGGTCCTCCCTGCTGGATCCCGCATCGACATCGAACTGATGCAGGATGTCTACTTCAAAGACGAGCGGGAGGTTATCCGCCTCGCTGATACGCGCTATACGATCCAGGATCTCGACGTTCAGGCTGCGGAGAAGACTGCTTCCGAAGACCTGATCCTCGTTCCCTATCGACCGGGCAGTTCTGGGCCGGTAGTTGAGGTCTCGGGGCAGAAGTTCGTTGTTCAAGAGCGCCAGGCTCCGAAGCAGGAGGAACTTGAACCCGAGAACCCTGTTCTGTCGGACCTTAGAGGGAATGGAGGCAGCGAATGATCTCTGGAGATCCGAACCAGATCGCGAAACGGGTCCTTTCGAAGCTTGCGAAGTACTACCTGACGCAAGATCTTGAAGAGATTGTTGTTAATCAACCCGGCGAAGTCTGGATGAAGAAGCGGCGGGAAGACTGGGTGAGGATAGATGCGCCTGAGTTAGACTACGTCTATATTAAGCGGGTATGTCGCGTTTTGGCCAATATCAACGGGGCATTATTCTCTGAGAACGATCTTCCTGTCGTTTCCTGTGAACTCCCTGGAAGTCCGTTTCGCTTTCAGGCGATTATCGGAGCAAATGTTCGGTATGCGCTTGACGACCGGAAGGGAGTCGCACTTGCCATTCGTGCCTTGACAGCAGACACGTCAATCGATTTCTCTTCCTATGGGCTCGAGCCAAGGGCGATCTTGCCAGGATCCTCGGTTAGCATGGATGAGTTCGGCGTCGGCTTGGATCACGTGGATCTAATTGCCGAAGTGGTGTCGAAGCATGAATCGGTTGTGATCTCGGGTGCCACAGGTACCGGCAAGACCACGTTCACCAACAAGATTATCGAGCTCATTCCTCAGAACGAGAGGATCATCACGGTTGAGGACGCTCGTGAACTGACGGTCGCTCAGAAGAATCGAGTCCACTTGATGGTGCCGCGGAACCGATCGGCAAACAGCGTCGACTACCCGACGATCATTGACTCTCTTGTGAGATTAACGCCGGATTGGATCATCTGTGGTGAACTTTCGATAGCGAATGCCCAATCTGTCTATGCCACTATGGGGAAGGGGCACCCTGTAATCACGACTGTCCATGCTGGGAGCCCAGATGAGGCAGTCTCCGCTTTCGCAAATAACATGGCGATCGCCGGTGGAGAAATCGGAATGTCGGGCCAGGAATTGGCTCAAAGTATCAAGTCCCAGATTGGTTGCATTATCCAGCTCGATAGACGTGATGGTAAGCGTAGAGCGGTTGAGGTTGCGTTTCCCTCAAGGGATAGTGCGCCTCGATAGGCATTTTGGAGATCTCGGAGCAAATGCCGCGCTGGACTTGGCGCGGCATTTTCTTTTGGAGCATAGCGGCACGTTCAGTTCCCTGAGAGCGTTTCCTCGAACGTCGATGCTGCTGCGATGGTTTCAAGATTTCGGATGTCGTCTTCGAGATCGGAGATCCAACCGGTCATTCCCGTGGATGCAACGGTGTCGGTGAGGTTGGTTTGTTCGACTTGGTCGAGAAGCGACTGGGCGCGTTGAACGATAGCCTTCTGGCCGCCGGTTTCTAGCTCGATCCTGTCCATTTCGACCTTAGTCCTCCAGAGAACGGCATCCGTGCCTCCAAGATCGTCAGAGCGAATGTAGTCCTCTACATCTCCGTCCATGTAGGTGAGGTGGGTGCAGTAGGGTGAGAGGTCGAACAGTTCAGGCCGTTCTTCGATATTTTCCGTAGACCAGGGCAAAGGTCCGATGAGGCATTCGGGGGCGAAGTTGTTGAGCTCGCTCCAAACTTGTATGGTCATGGTATCTGGAGAGACGCCGCGGCGCTTGTCGCCAAAGTAGGCCTCTCGACGATAGGCTTCCATGTAGTACTGAAAAAGTCCGGCCAGAGGTGGGACGGGTATTTCATAGTCTGAGCTTGTTCTTGTTGGGGCGATGATAGCGTAAGGATTGTCCGTGGTGTCTCGATCTACTATCGGATAGCTGTATGGCATGTCTGGGGCGGGTTTGGGTGCTCGGGGATCTCCGCCGCCAGGCCAGTAGGTGATGCGATTTCCGTAGTCGCTAGGGTAGGCTGTGAATGCATCGTCAAGCTCTGTGGCGTGCTCGTTGCTGTTGCTCCATTTGGCACTATTGACATAAGGCCCCGAGACTGCCTGCAGGTCTGCAAGGATCTTTTGAGCGGCGGTATCGCCGTCATGATAGATCTCGGCCGAGGCGTCCTTGATTAGACCTTCAAGATATAGAAGGTGTTCCTTCATCGTCTCGTGCTCCATGATGTATTCTTGGAGCGATGGAATGCGTTCGTCTAGTTCCTTCGACCGGACAAGCAGATCGTAGCCGTTTTGAACCATCGTCGCTTGAGATGTGAAGTTCGTGAGTTCCTCGGCAGCCTTAGATGTCTCCTCTCCCGCGGAATAGATTTCAGTGCTTCTAGCTTTCGCCGAGCTTGAAACGACCTCTTGCCATTGAGAGTCATGAGGGAAAGTCGGCACCGGCTTGAATATCGTCTGCTTAACCTTGTCCGCGCCCTTTGCGGAAGCGAAGTATGTGTATAGAGATGTGACCTCCGCTTGCGCCATGGTGAGTTGAAGCCTGATCGCCTTGTTCACCGCGAGATCTTCTTCATAGGTCGTCGCGTCTTCAATCTCTTGTGCGTATCCCTCGATGACATCTAGGGCATCAGTCATCTGATTTTTCAACACGATCGAACGTGCAAGAATGTGTGACTGGTTGGTTGCAGCGAGCGCCATGCCATCAGCGATGGCTTCCTCGTAGAGGTAGCGGTCGCCCTGAGATAGGGCCATGTCGATCTCAGCTACGTCGTCTCCAAAGTAGTTAGGGGCGGCCTGGTTGGTTAGGAGCGTGCTTTGCTGTGTGCAGGTTTCCCCAATGGTTGCGACTGAGGAGTTTGTGCTTGCATCCTGGTTCTGGGCGACCTCAGACAAGGCCGATCCCGCTTCAACAGGAACGTTGATGGATGAGGCTGGCGCTCCGGACGCAGTTTCTGCGAGTCCCTCTGCAGCGTCCGCTGCTTCACTCGGATCTTCGATCGATGCCAGGTCCTCAAGGGGCTGAGAGCTGATCCCCATGTTGCTGAGGACGCCAGGATCCAGACCGAGTTCCCCTGCAGATTGAAGTAGACTGTTCGCCGAAAGGCTTCCGTTGGCAACGGACGTCAATGCAGTCTGGCCCAACCCGAGCGCTTCCAACGCCTGCGCCCCGAGACCGAGGTTCCTCGAGAACTCGATAAGTTGCTCGGCTGAAAAATTGCCGGACTGAAAGGCTGAAATAGTGTCTGGGGATATACCAATAGCACGAAGTTCAGTCTCCCCAATCCCTTGGCTGTCAAGGAGTGAGAGAACATCGGAGCTCAGGATGTTTCCGTCTACGAGGCTGTCCATGAACTCTATAGACTGGAGGTCTACACCCGCGACCGATGAAAGGTAGGTGAGGGCATTGGTGGGCGACAACCATCTTGACCGGCACCGTCAGGCAAGTTGGCCGCCGCCGCCAGCCG
>Ga0208328_1000191_pt1 | contig 32327 bp, 27 predicted proteins | sample DeeseametaMP2633_FD_184170 | JGI IMG/M metagenome (GOLD analysis project Ga0208328, IMG submission 184170) | Marine microbial communities from the Deep Atlantic Ocean - MP2633 (SPAdes) | ecosystem: Environmental > Aquatic > Marine > Unclassified | place: Northeast of Antigua and Barbuda, North...
CACTCCGAGCCGCTCTACCGGCTCGCGCTCGACACCCTGCCCGCGTCTTCCGCCACCATCCGCCCGCCGGTCGAGGCCGACATCCCGCTGCTCGCCCATTGGTTTCTCGACTACACCGCCAGCACCGGCATCAGCTCGCGCGACGAGGCGGCGCAGGTCACGGCGCTGAAACGGGCGGTGGAATCGGTGCCGCTCGGCGATGTCCGGCTGCTGCTCGAGGACGGCGTCCCGGTGGCGATGAGCGCGGTCAATGCCCGCCTGCCCGACATGGTGCAGATCGGCGGCGTCTACGTGCCGCCGGAGCTGCGCAGCCGCGGTCGGGGCGGTGCGGTCGTCGCCGCACAGCTTCTCGAGGAACGGGCGCGCGGGGTGCGCGAGGCCGTGCTCTTCGCCAACAACGACGCCGCCGCCCGCGCCTATGAACGCATCGGTTTTGCCCGCGTTGGCAGCTACCGCGTCGCCATCCTCGAGCGGCAGGTGACGCCGGGGGTCGCCGCATGAGCCTGATCCGGCCCGCCGCCAAGGCCCGCCTGTCACAATGGCGCGAGGCGCTCTGGGGCGCGGGCGTACTGGCGCTCGGGCTCTACTGGGGGTTCTGGACCGGCGGCGGGCTGCTGCACTGGATCGGCTACGTGGTTGCCATCGTCGGTGCGCTGCTCATCGTCGCGGGCATCCAGCGCGGCCGCTTCCGCACCGGCTCCGGCGGGCCGGGCGTGGTGCAGATCGTCGAGGGCCGCATCGCCTATTTCGGCCCCCTCACCGGCGGCACCGCGGAGCTCGGACAGCTCTCGCGCCTGGTGCTCGACCGCAGCGGCAAGCCGCCGCACTGGCTGCTGCACCAGCCCGGCCAGCTGCCGCTCGCGATCCCGCTCACCGCCGAGGGCGCCGACGCGCTCTTCGACGCCTTCGCCACCCTGCCCGGCCTGCGCACCGAGCGCATGCTGCACGAGATGCACCGCGACGGCACGCACCCCGTCACCATCTGGCAGGCGGCATCGTGCAATTCCACACACCTCCGTCTGCATTGACAAGGCTGGGTATTCCGCCCATCCCTGACCTTCAACACGATACGGCCACGACAAGCGGAGCGCCACATGTCCATTCCCCAGTCCGGCGGCGGGCCGATCGAGCATCCCTCCCAGCTCGCGGAATACCTTGCGGCCGGTAGCAAACCGAAGAGCGACTGGCGCATCGGCACCGAGCACGAGAAGTTCGGCTATCTCACCGACACCCACGAGCCGCTGCCCTATGACGGTCCGCGCTCGATCCGCGCCGTGCTCGAAGGGCTGCGCGACCGCTACGGCTGGGCCCCTGTCGAGGAAGGCGGGCACCTGATCGGGCTCACCAAGGACGGCGCCAACGTCTCGCTCGAGCCCGGCGGGGCGCTCGAGCTCTCCGGCGCGCCGCTCGAGACCATCCACCAGACCTGCGACGAGGTGAACGAGCACCTGCGCGAGGTGAAGAGCATCGCCGATGCCATTGGCGTGGGCTTCATCGGTCTTGGTGCCGCGCCCGAGTGGTCGCACGAAGAGATGCCGCTCATGCCCAAGGGCCGCTACAAGCTGATGGACGCCTACATGGGCCGCGTCGGCACCACTGGCACTACCATGATGCGGCGCACCTGCACGGTGCAGGTGAACCTCGATTTCGGCTCCGAGACCGACATGGTCAAGAAGATGCGCGTGGCGCTGGCGCTGCAGCCTGTCGCGACCGCGCTCTTCGCCAACTCGCCTTTCTTCGAGGGCGCGCCCAACGGCATGAAGAGCTACCGCTCCTACGTCTGGCGCCATCTCGACGCCGACCGCACCGGCATGCTGCCCTTCGTCTTCGAGGACGGCTTCGGCTTCGAGCGCTACGTCGACTACGCGCTCGATGTGCCGATGTATTTCGTCTACCGCGACGGCAAGTACATCGACGCGCTCGGGATGTCGTTCCGCGACTTCATGAAGGGCAAGCTGCCGGCGCTGCCGGGCGAGATCCCGACGCTCTCGGACTGGGCCGACCACCTCACCACGATCTTCCCCGAGGCGCGGCTGAAGAAGTTCATCGAGATGCGCGGCGCCGATGGTGGCCCGTGGCGGCGGCTCTGTGCCCTGCCGGCCTTCTGGGTCGGGCTGACCTACGACAGCACCGCGCTCGACGCCGCCTGGGACCTCGTCAAGGACTGGGACGCGCCGACCCGCGAGGCGCTGCGCATCGCCGCCGCCGACCAGGCGCTCGACGCCCGGGTGGAGAGCATCCACATGCACGAGCTGGCGCGCCGGACCGTCGAGATCGCCGAGGCCGGGCTCAAGGCCCGCGCCTGCACCGGCGCCGGCGGGCTGCTGCCGGACGAGACGCATTTCCTCAACGCGCTGAAGGAAAGCCTCGACAGCGGCAAGGTGCTGGCCGACGAGCTGCTCGACCACTACCGCGGCGACTGGGGCGGCGACCTCGGCCGGATCTACGCGCAATACAGCTACTGAGGCCGGCGCGGCCGGTCCTGTTCAAGCACTGGCATCGGTTCAGGTCCTGGCTTGGGTTTTGACACGGGGATCAGGCGCTGGCACGCCGCGAGACGTTGCGCGGGGCGGAAATGCGACCTGACCTCGGCCATTCGGGGGAGGACCAGGCGCATGCCCGACACCCCGCGACGCCTTTGGCTGGCAGGGTTTGAGGGTCGTCGATCTGGAGGGGGAGGGAAGACCTCGGCGCCACACACTGGGTGGGGGCTGAAACGGCGTGACGCCGAGGGAAGCCTTGAACAGCTACCCCGGCTTTATCGCCCGGCAATCGGGCGAGAATGTGATTGGTTGGAGGTAATCCCGCGGCACCCGTGCCCGGCCCTTGACCTCGTGCGACTACGCCCGCGCGGATGCCGGGAGCGGGTTATCGTCTGTCGCGCTGCAGGGGGGAGGGTGTAGACCTCGGCACCGCACACTGGGTGGGGGCTGAAACGGCACGGCGCCGAGGGAAGCCTAAGCAGCTACCCTTCTCTTATCGCGGACCATTCGGGCGGCAATGGGCTCGGATTGCGGCGCTTTCGGGGAAATTGCGCGGCCGTCCGGTCCTTGCCGGGAACGGCGCGGTGCGTCCCCAAACAGATAGGCGGGTCTCTGAACGGAGAGGCGCTTCCTGCCGTGGCTCTGGCGCATCCGCCTTGCCACCGACGCCCGAACGCTTTGGCACATTCGCCACGATCAACAAACACGATTACCAAACAAGACGCGCGCCTTCCCATTGCGCTCCACCGGCCGAACCCATGGCCCCCGCAGGCCGAAGAGACCCCAACCCGCAGCCTGCCCGACGCTTACGCAGGCGGGTCCAGACAATGACGACTTCTCCGCCCGACCGGCATCCGCATCGCTTCCCACCGCTCAGGCCCTTTGGCGAGCGCCTTGCTTCGACGCCTTCAGAAAGGACCTGATCTCGAGCCGGTTCCGCCCGTCGTGATGCCGACAGCTCCGATGATCCGAGAGGCGCCGGATAAGATCCCCGCCGAAATCGTGCTCAGGCAGCTGCCGCGCGCCCGCCTCAATCCCCAGCAAAGCCCCCTTCGCGCAGCGGGAACTCCCGGCATCGCCCTCCCAACCGGACCTCTCAGTCCCACGACCCCTCCCCCTCCGCCCGAATACGGATCTCGAGCCGGTTGCGTCCGTCGTCATGTCGATAACTCAGGTGATCCGAGAGGTGCCGGATCAGGTGCCAGCCGAAGCCGCCCTCGGGCAGCTCCTGCACTCCCACGTCGAGCCGCGGCGGCGCCCCATCGGGCAGCCGGCGCCCCGGCATCACCCCCCCCCGTCGCAGATCACCAGCTCGGCGGTCCGGCCATGCGTCACCACGCTCAGCCGGATCTGGCCGCCGCCCGCGCTGCCATAGGCATGTTCCACGATGTTGTTGAGCGCCTCCGCCAGCACCAGCTCGGCGGTGCCCCGCGCCTCCTCGTCCCAGCCCGCGTCCCTCAGCGCCCGCCGCACCCGGTCGAGCGCCGCGCGAATCTCCTGTGGGCTGCTGCCCAGCGAAAGCTCCAGCGAGGGGCTGCTCTGAGGGAACGTGTCCGGCATCGGCGCGGGCTCCTCTCGATGCGCGAGTCAGCTGCCCCGCCCGTCGCGCGCCGCGTCCACCGTCTCATGGATGACGAAGATCGTGTCCATCCGGGTCAGGCGGAACACCTTGTCGACCATCGGCCGCAGCGCCGCGAGGTCGAGCCGCTGCCCCTGCCCCATGCCCTTCATCGCGGCGACAATGGCCCCGAGCCCGCTGGAATCGATGAACTCCACCGCGCCGAGGTCCAGCACCACGCGGGCGGTCCCGGGCGAGACGGCCTCGCGCACGGCATCCTTGAACTGGATCGCGACGGCGGCATCGATCCTGCCCTCGTCGACGCGGATGATCTGCGGATCCTCCGTATCGGTCACGGTCAGCTGCATGTCAGGGGTCCCGGTTGTCTCAGATCACGGGCAGGCTAGACGGCATTCCTTACCATTCGGTATGCAGGACCATCGGGTCGAAGGAGGAGACGACATGTCCGAGGTTGTGATCACCGGCGCGGCGCGCACCGCGATGGGCGGATTCCAGGGGGTCTTCGCCGACCTGCCAGCAGCCGAGCTCGGGGGCGCCGCGATCCGCGCCGCCCATGCCGAGGCCGGTCTGCCCTCGGTGGACGAGCTCTGGATGGGCTGCGTTCTGCCCGCGGGCCAGGGCCAGGCGCCGGCCCGTCAGGCGGGCTTCGCGGCGGGGCTCGGCGAGACGGTGCCGGCGACCACGCTCAACAAGATGTGCGGCTCCGGCATGAAGGCGGTGATGGCGGCGCGCGACCAGATCGCGCTCGGCCAGGCGGTCACGGTGATCGCCGGCGGCATGGAAAGCATGACCGGCGCCCCCTACCTGCTGCCAAGGATGCGCGGCGGCGCCCGCATCGGCCATGACAAGGTGATCGACCACATGTTCCTCGACGGGCTCGAGGACGCCTACGACAAGGGCCGCCTCATGGGCACCTTCGCCGAGGATTGCGCCGAGGCCTTCCAGTTCACCCGCGAGGCGCAGGACCAGCACGCCATCGCCTCGCTCGACAACGCGCTCGACGCCGAACGCAGCGGCGCCTTCGCAAACGAGATCACCCCTGTGCACATCCATGCCCGCACCGGCGAGGAAATCAATACCCGCGACGAACAGCCCGGCCGCGCGCGGCCGCAGAAGATCCCGACGCTGAAACCCGCCTTCCGCAAGGACGGCACGGTGACCGCGGCCAATTCCTCGTCGATCTCCGACGGCGCCGCGGCACTGGTGCTCACCACCCTCGACCATGCCGCCGCGACCGGCGCCACGCCGCGCGCCCGCATCCTCGGCCACGCCAGCCACGCCCAGGCGCCGCACCTCTTCCCCACCGCCCCGATTCCGGCGGCGCAGGCGCTGCTCGACCGCATCGGCTGGAAGAAGGGCGACGTCGATCTCTGGGAGGTCAACGAGGCCTTCGCCGTGGTCCCCATGGCCTTCATGAAGGAGATGGGCCTGCCCCGCGACGTGGTGAACGTGAACGGTGGCGCCTGCGCGCTCGGCCACCCGATCGGCGCCAGCGGCGCGCGCATCATCGTGACGCTGCTCAACGCGCTGGAGAGCCGGGGCCTCAGGCGCGGCGTCGCCGCCATCTGCATCGGCGGTGGCGAGGGCACGACGATTGCCATAGAACTCCTCTGACCCTTCATCTTGCCAGATAAACTCCGGGGGTGAGGCGCGCATGCGCCGAGGGGGCAGCGCCCCCTGTCCCTCCGCCACGAGGACCACCATGACCGTCGACTACCCCACGCTCGCCAGGACCATCGCCGCGCTGACCGAAGGCGAGGACGACGCGGTGGCGCTCATGGCCACCCTCGCCTGCGAGATCCACCATTCCGACGACCGCTTCGACTGGACCGGCTTCTACCGGGTGACCGCGCCCGGGCTGCTCAAGATCGGCCCCTACCAGGGCGGCCACGGCTGCCTCGTCATCCCGTTCTCGCGCGGCGTCTGCGGCGCCTGCGCGCGCAGCGGCGAGACCCAGCTCGTGCCCGACGTCGAGGCCTTTCCCGGCCACATCGCCTGCGCCAGTTCGACCCGCTCCGAACTCGTCCTGCCGGTGCGCGACCGCGCCGGCGCCATCATCGCCGTGCTCGACATCGACAGCGACCAGCCCGACGCCTTCACCGAGACCGACGCGACCGCGCTGCAGGATATCCTCGACGCAACCTTCGCGCGCTGACCCGCGCCTCTTGCGGCGCGGCCCGGGCTTTGCCAAAGGGGGCTGCATGAGCGACACCTACGATCCGCCCAAGGGCGACATCCCCATCCTGCACGCGGACACCGACTTGCTGGTGGTCGACAAGCCCGCGGGGCTTCTCTCGGTGCCGGGCAAGGGCGAGGCGCTGGCCGACTGCCTGATCACCCGGCTCGAGGCGGCCTTTCCCACGGTGCGTCTGGTGCACCGGCTCGACCGCGACACCTCGGGGGTGATGGTCTTCGGGCTCACCGCCCATGCGCAACGCCACCTCGGGATGCAGTTCGAGACCCGCAAGACCCGCAAGACCTACGTCGCCCGCGTCGCCGGCCGGCTCGAGCCGAAGACCGGCACGGTCGATCTGCCGTTGATCGTGGACTGGCCCAACCGGCCGCTGCAGAAGGTCTGCCACGAGACCGGCAAGCCCGCGCTCACCGACTACAAGGTGACCAAGACGAACGACGCCGAAAGCCGGGTCCGCCTGCACCCGCTGACCGGCCGCAGCCACCAGCTGCGCGTCCACATGCTGGCCCTCGGCCACCCGATCCTCGGCGACCCGCTCTACGCTCCCGAGACCGCGTCGCAGTACCCTCGCATGATGCTCCACGCCGAAGAACTGCGCCTGCACCACCCGGAAAGCGGCATCGGCGTGAAGTTCCGCGCCAAGACCCCCTTCTGAGGCAACTCCCCCGGCAGCGCCGACCCGAAGCCGTCTGAACGACACCGGGGAAGACAGCCCACCACCCGGGCCCGTCACCCCATGCTGACCACGCGTCGCGGCCAGGCTGGCGTCTCATGGTCTCCGACGACCTCCGAGAGCGCCGCGCGGACGGCGTGGGAGACCTCGCCGGTCTGGGCGTTCCAGTATTGCGCCGTGCTCTTGTAGGGCAGCGCCATGTGCGGGTGGACCTGCCGGTGCAGCAGCGCGCGCGGCAGCAGGTGGGTGTCGATAAGCGCGGCCTCGGGGGTCTCGATCAGGTGCAGGGCGGTGGCGCGGGTGAGCATCCCGGGGCCGGTCTTCGACCACGTGCTGTCGTTGTCCCGCCCGAGCAGCGCGCGCAGCGACAACTCGACAGCCCTGGCGATGACGGCATGGCCGCGGGGCGCGCAGAGAAGGTTGTTCTCGATGCTGCCGAGCGTCGGCTCGGGGAACACGACCAGCCCGGCGCCATGCTGCAGCAAGGCCTCCGGGGTGCCGGTCAGCAGGTCGTCCGCGTCGGCGTAGATCCCGCCATCCGCCAGCAGCAGGCAGAGCCGCAGGAAGTCGCTCTCTTCGGCCACATGGTTTGCAAGCTTGAAGGCCCGCACGTGCTCGGTGCCGTAAGTGTCGCGCAGCCAGCGAAGGGCCGAGCCCCGGTCGAAGAGCGTATAGTGCCAGCCCGGAACCTTGCGCCAGCTCTCCATGATCGCCCGGATCGAGGCCGGAACCTCGGTCCGGTTCCAGTACTGGACGATGCGCCGGGGCACGGTCGACGGCGCTGCGGGACGGGCATTCCAGGGGTGTACGGTCTGCCAGGCGTCGATGACCTCCTTCGCAGCGAAGTAATGCGTCCGCACGAGATCCACCGGCGGGGCCTTGCCCGGGCGCCTGCGCCGCTGGTCCGAGTAGAGCCGGAGCTCCGAGACCAGCGCGCCAAGGTGCACGATCCCGAACTGCGAGGCGAGCTTGCGGGACTGGCCGGGCGCGGTCTTGATGGCGACGGTCTCCGCCTCGGCATCCTCGAGCCGCCCGAGCGCCAGAAGCGCACGCAGCAGGCTCAGGTCGCCGGCGCCGCGCTGCCCGTTGGCGATCTGCGCCCGGATGAGCCGGGCCGCCTCGGCCATCTGGCCGGTCTCCATCGCCAGCAACTGGCGCAGCCCGTCGATCTCGGCAGGGTTGCGACCGCGGTCGAGCGTGTCGAGCCACTGGCGGGCCTCCTCGGTCTCACCGCTGCGAACATAGGCCTGCATCAGCCTCCGCCGCAGCGCGGGCGTGTCGGGCCAGCGGCGGTGGCAGAGCCGCAGGTAGCGCACCGCGAGCTTCGAGCGGCCCGCCTCGGTCAGCGCCTCGCCGAGCCCTGCGGCCTGCGTCGGCGTGCGCACGGGGCCGGAGATCTCGCGCAGGAGGGCGAGCGCCTCGACCGGGCCGCGGCAGAGCCGGGCGGCGCGCACCCGGAAGGCATCGCGCATGGGGGCGGCGACCCGTTCGGCCAGCGCCAGCTCCAGCCGGTGCTGCAGCGCCTCGTCGCCGGCGTGATGGGCGCTCTTCAGCATGGCCCGGGCGAGCTCGGGGGTGATGGGACCGTCGCGCCCGCCCACGTGGCGGATGACCGTCGCCACCAGCTCGGGGCGCTGCGCCCGGTCGGCGAGCTTCATCAACGACGCGAGCTGGCCGTCATCCAGCCGCGCGACGGATCCGGACAGGCGGTCCAGCGAGGCGCGGGCGCGCGGGAAATCCTCGGACCTGAGCGCCAGCGACGCCATCTGCAGAAGCCACGCCGGACGCGCGGGACCCGAGGACATCGCCTGTTCGAGCAGCGCCATCGCGCCCGCGCGGTCGCCACGCGCATCGGCAAGCTCGACGCAGCCGTCGAGCGCGGCGCGGCTGTCGGGCGCCTCGGAGAGCAGCGTGCGATAGAGCTGCTCGGCCGCGTCAAGCCGCCCGGCCTCGCGCAGCATGGCGGCGAGCGCAAGGCCGGTGCCGTGGTCCGCCGGGCGCTCGCGGCGCAGGTCCTCGAGGATCCCGATGCCCTCGCCCCTGCGCCCGGCCCGGCGCAGCACGTCCGCCTGCAGGCGCCTCAGGCGCAGCGCGCCCGGGTTCGCGGCGAGCCCCGTCTCGCATTGCGCCAGCGCCTCGCCGATCTCGCCCTGCGCGATGAGCCCCTGAACGAGGCTCAGCCAGGTCACGATGCCCTTGGGATTGCGCTCGAGCAGCGCGTCATGCAGCCGCCGCGCCGCCTCGTGATCCCCGGCGCGCCGCAGCGCCACGGCATGGGCGAGCACCAGCGCATCCTTGGGGCGGGCCTGGCGCCGGATCGCGGCGTCGAGCAGCGCCACAGCCTCGTCGAAGCAATGCAGGTCGATCAACGCGCGCCCGGCGGCCTCGGCGATGCCCTGATCGCCCGGAAGCACCCCAACGGCCTCGTCCGCGAGGCGGAGGCAGGCCGTGGCATCCTTGCGCTTGCGCGCCACCTCGAACCGCCCGAGCCAGGTCTCGCGATGCAGCGGATCCACCGCGTGCACCCTCAGGAAATCCGCCTCCGCCGCATCGAGCCTGCCGTTCGAAAGCTGGGCTTGCGCACGTCCCGCCAGGGCCGCGCAGTCATTGGGCCCGTCGTGGCCCGTCTCTGATCCGGTCACGCTGTCCTCCCTCTGTGGTGTCTCCTCACCACGATGTCCGGCGCGTTCTCGGCCCATCCTGCGCCCACGGAAAACCGCAGTGCAATCGGTAACTTGCCGTGCGACCTCCCTGCCGCGCGACCGAAGCCTTGTGCCGTGGATCGTCCGACAGGGACAGGCAGCAACGGAAAGGGGTAGTATTTGGTTCTATAATAACATGGGACTAGAACTAGTTTTTCACCTCGCAGGCGCGCTTCACGTAGCGCACACATCTTCGCGACGGCATCGTCGAGGCGGGCAGCTCGCGACCGCCCAGCCGGACATCGTGCGCAACCTGCCGCTGGGGATCTACCTCGATTATCTCGCGGTGCGTTTGCCCCCCAGTCCGCCGGGCAGGAGTTCGTGCTCCACGTCGTGATGGCTGATGCCGGTGACGCATTCGAGGGCACGGTGACCAACGGCGGGATGACCTACACGCTGGTCCGCCAGGGAGACAAGACGGACGGCACGGGGACGCTGGACCGGACCATGCTCGACGGCATCAACCTCGGCCAGACCACGATGATGAGCGCGATCGCGGACGGCGTCGTTGCGGTCGGCGGCGCCGCGCAGAAGGTCGAGGATTCCGTGGGCCTGCTCGACACGTTCGAGGTCTGGCTCCACATCGTGACGCCCTGAGCGGGGCCCTGCTCCGTACGGAGCGCCGCTCGCGGAAGACCCGAGAAAGCCGCCTCCCCCGAGGCGGCTTTCTCGGCTGGCCGTCCGATCCGCGCGGAAAAGGCGTCTCGGCCCCCCCGGTCGTCAGGTCCTGTTTTACGGCGCGGCAGTCAGAACGGGGTGTGTACAGAACTTGCCACATGCCCGCCACATTTTCGCCCAAATCATGAATGATAGGTTCATCTCTCGGATCAGCCGACGACTGGCCGGGTTCTGCGGGAACCGCCGCAAAGGCACTTTAGACTTGGTAGGGGTATCGGAAATGTATGCTGGAGCCATTGCAGTCATCGTCGCTCTCGGCTGTGTCGCGGAATTGTTGGAAGTCCGCGCTGAAAAGCGTCGTTCGGAAGCCGCGAAATCCAAGCGCGAAGATTTTCCCGGTCTGAGAGACTGACAAGACCCTTCCCGGATCGCCCTCTGTCGACCCGGTCGAAGCCACCTTGGTCCTTTTGATCGGACCTCCCCAATCACAGCGTAGTAGAGTCGATCCGCGCAGGCATTGCAGAACGTGAGGCCGGGCTAGCGCGTCCTCGGGAATCTGCCCCCATCTGAGCGCTGCGTTCTCGGCGGCGAGACACCAAGGGCCGAACCCCGCGCCGCCTGACCGAGCACTTTCAAGATGCGGTGGACGCGCGGCGCATTCGGGCCCGATCACCACACTCCCGCAAAATGAAAGAGGCGGCCCGTTGGCCGCCTCCCCCTTCCGTCCGGTCCTACTCGGCGGCCCAGCCCGAGACCGCCTTGATCTCGAGGAAGTCGTGGATCCCGAGGATCCCCGCCTCGCGGCCGTTGCCCGACTGCTTCATGCCGCCGAAGGGCGCGCCCGGGGCGCGGCTCTTGCCGTTCATCTCCACCATGCCCGAGCGCAGCTGCCGCGCGAGGCGGTGGCGGCGTTCGGTGTCGGCGGACTGCACGTAGTTGGTCAGGCCGTAGGGCGTGTCGTTGGCGATCTCGACCGCCTCTTCCTCGGTCTCGAACTTCATGATCGACAGCACCGGCCCGAAGATCTCTTCGCGCGCGATGGTCATGTCCGGGGTCACGTCGGCAAAGACCGTCGGGCGCACGTAGAAGCCCTTGTTGAAGCCCTCGGGACGGCCGGGACCGCCGGCGACGAGCCGCGCGCCTTCCTTGATGCCGGTCTCGATGAGGCCCTGGATCTTCTCGTACTGCAACGCGTTTACCACCGGGCCGATGTGCTTGCCGTCTTCCGAGGGCGCACCCACGGTGACCGACTGCGCCACGGCGGCGGCTTCCTCGACCACGCGGTCGTAGATCGGCGCCTCGACCATCATGCGCGAGGGCGCGTTGCAGCTCTGGCCCGAGTTCTGCATCATGTGCAGCACGCCGCGCTTGACCGCCTTGTCGTCGGCATCGGCGAAGATCAGGTTGGCGCCCTTTCCCCCGAGCTCGAGGTGCACGCGTTTCAGGGTCTCGGCGGCGGTCTTCGAGATCGCACGGCCGGCGCGGGTCGAGCCGGTGAAGCTCACCATGTCCACGTCCGCGTGACCCGAAAGCTGGGTGCCCACGCCCGCGCCGTCACCGTTCACGAGGTTGAACACGCCCTTCGGGAAGCCCGCGGCGTCCATCATTTCGGCGAAGAGCATGGCCGACAGCGGGCTCTCTTCCGACGGCTTCAGGATCATGGTGCAGCCGGCGACGGCGGCGGCGCCGACCTTCAGCGTCACCTGGTTCATCGGCCAGTTCCACGGGGTGATCAGCGCGCAGACGCCGACGGCCTCGTGGATCATGCGGGTGTCGGGGAACGCTTCGGAGAAGGCCTTGTCGAACTCGAAGGTCTTGGCGGCATCGATGAAGTTCTTCAGGTGGAAGCTGCCGGCACCCACCTGGTTGGCGCGCGACAGCGCGATGGGCGCGCCCATCTCGAGCGTCATTGCCTGCGCCATTTCCTCGGCGCGCTCAAGGTAGACCTCGAGCAGCTTCTCGACGAGCGCGATGCGCTCCGCCGCCGGGGTCGCCATCCAGCCCGGCAGTGCGCGCTTGGCGGCGGCCACCGCGGCGTCGGTGTCGGCCTGTCCGCCGAGGGCGATCACCGCGCAGGGCTCTTCGGTCGCCGGGTCGATCACCTGGTGGTCGCGGCCCTCGAGCGCATCCACCCAGGCACCGTCGATGTAGAACTGACGCTTCTCGATCATCTGAGTCTCCCTTCGTGAGATTTGATCAAATTCTCTCTTGGGCGACACTCTGTCACGCGCCTTCTGTCGCCGCAAGCCGGGGTCTTTACATCGTGACCCGAGACTGTACCTAAATCAGAGAGACCCACGTCCGGCCCCGCACGGACAGGAAAGGAGACTTCCAATGGCACTGCGCATCAACGACGAAATTCCCAACCTTCACGTCGTCACCGACCTTGGCGAGTACGATCTGCACGACTGGATCGGCGACAGCTGGGCGATTTTCTTTTCGCATCCCAAGGACTTCACCCCGGTCTGCACCACCGAATTCGGCGCCGTGGCACAGCTTGCCGACGAATGGGCGATGCGCGGCACCAAGGTGATGGGCATCTCGGTCGACGGTGTCGAGGAGCACAAGCGCTGGAAGGGCGACATCGAGAAGACCTCGGGCGCCTCCGCCGGCTTCCCGATCGTGGCCGACGATGACCTGAAGATGGCCAAGGCGCTCGACATGCTGCCCGCCGACGCCTACCTGCCCGACGGCCGCACCCCCGCCGACAGCGCCACCGTGCGCTCGGTGTTCATCGTGGCGCCGAACAAGAAGGTGCAGCTGATGATGACCTACCCGATGTCGGTAGGCCGCAACTTCGCCGAGGTGCTGCGCGCCCTCGACGGCCTGCAGCGCACCTACGAGCAGCCGCTCGCCGTGCCCGCCAACTGGGAAACCGGCCAGGACGTGATCGTGGCCCTGTCGCTCGACGATGCGGCGGCGGCAGAGAAATACGGCGAGCTCGACATCAAGCTGCCCTACCTGCGCTACGCCAAGGACCCGGCCTGATCCACGGCCCCTTGAAAGGCCTCTTGAACGGCCCCTTGAGATGACGAAGGCCCGCCTGTTACGGCGGGCCTTTTTGCTGGCGGGCGGCACCCTTCAGACGTCGAAACGATAGACCCCGCCCCGCCCCCGCGCGATGGCGTGACGCTCGATCATCCGCCTCGTGTGCGGCGGCTCGCTGCCACGATGCAGCTCCAGCAGCCGCGCATAGGTGCCGTGGTCGGCCTTGGTCCGGCGGGTGTTGTGGCGGATGTACTCGACCCAGGTCGGCACGTGGTAGGTCTCCTGCCAGATCCGCGGGTTCTCGAGATCGCGCATCAGCACCCAGTTCTGTGCCCCGTCGCGGATCCGCACGCGGCGGCGCTCGGCCATGACCTCGAGGAACTGCGGCACGTCCTGCGCGTCGATCTCGAACTCGGTCACCGCCACCACCGGCCCGCTGCGCGGCTGCACGTCGAGCTGCAGCATCGGCTCGCGGAAGAGCCCCAGCGGCGACAGGTCGAGGTTGCCGTATTCCGGCAGCGGCCGGCGCAGACCGACCGCGGCGGCGAGCGCAAGGATGCCGCCCGCGCCTGCGAAGGCCACCAGCAGGCCCTGCCCGTCCGACACCGCGCCCCAGAGCCAGCTGCCCAGCGCCATGCCGCCGAAGCTGGCGGACTGGTAGAGCGCGATGGCGCGGCCCACCACCCAGCGCGGCGTCGAGAGCTGCACCGTCACGTTGAAGAGCGACAGCGCCACCACCCAGGCCGCGCCGCTCAGCATCAGCGCGGGCAGACAGAGCCAGAGCGAGGGAGACACCGCGAGCCCCGCGGTCGAGACCATCGCCACCAACGCCGCCAGCCGCACGATGTGCTCGTTGTCCATGCTGGCGCGCAGCCGGGCATTGGCCATCGCGCCACCGATGGCGCCGACCCCGAAGGAGCCCAGCAGGATGCCGTAGGTGGTCGCGTCGCCGCCCAGCCGCTCATGCGCCACCACCGGCAGCAGCGACAGCGCCGCCACCGAGCCGAGGCCGAAGAGGAACGCCCGCCCCATGACGTTGACGAGGTTCGGCGACATAGCGACGTAGCGCAGGCCCGACTGGATCGCGAGGCGCAGCGGCTCGCGCGGCAGCGCGTCGTCCGGCACCGGTGCCTTCCAGAGCCAGAGCGCGCCGATCATCGCGACATAGCTCACCGCGTTCAGCGCGAAGGCCGCCGCGGCGCCCGCCGCTGCCACGATGATGCCGCCGATGGCCGGGCCGATGGAGCGCATGGCGTTGAAGGCCATGGAGTTCAGCGCCACCGCCGAGGGCAGCTCGGAGCGCGGCACGATGTCCCCCATCGAGGCCTGCCACGACGGGTTGAAGAAGGTGGAGCCGGTGCCGATCATGAAGGTCAGCAGCACCAGCAGCCACGGCGTCATCAGCCCGGCCCACGCCAGCAGGGTCAAGAGCGTCGCCGTCGCCATCATGAAGAGCTGCGCCCCGATCATCACCTTGCGGCGGTCGTGGCTGTCCGCCAGCGTGCCCGCGAAGACCGCGAACAGCATGGTCGGCACCGTCACCCCGGCCTGTACGAGGCCCACCATGGCGTCGCTGTCGCTGATCTGGGTCATCATCCAGCCCGCGCCCACCGACTGCACCAGCGTGCCGAGGTTCGACACGAGCGAGGCCAACCAGCGGTTGCGGAAGGCAGAAAAGCGCAGGACGGACAGGGGGTTGGGTACGGGCTGAGGCATGGCGTGATCCGGGATTGCGGCAACCGCCGGACCGCGGGCCTTGCCTCAAACTGTCACAGCCCCGGGCAGCGTCAACCCCCCTTCCCCGAAACGCGGGTGGCGTGCCTCGTCCCGAGGCCACGGTCCCGCCGGATGCCCGCGAATGGTGCCCGGAATGCGGATACGACCCGTTGGGCGCGTCAGTCCGCGGTCACTCACCAGCGGGCATGGCCCCCGGTGCGGGGCCAGCGTGTCCCTCCCAGAATTGCCCGAACACGGCGCTGTGCCCTGCCGAAACACGATCATGCGACCAAGTTCGGCGACTATGACACCAAGCGAAGGGGCGCCGCCCAATCACAGATGAAAGCGACAACCAACCGTCCAAGCCCCATGCATCGACGCTCCGGAATTGCACAACCCGCCCTCGCGTCCGACCCGGGCGCAAGAAAAAAGGGCCGGTGCGCATGGCACCGGCCCCTTCCGATAGATCTGTCCCGAAGGCTCAGAGCGTCGGGTACATCGGGAAGCGCTTCAGGAACTCGGCGACCTCGCCGCGGACCTTGGCCTCGACCTCGCCGTTGCCGTCCTCACCGTTGGCGGCGAGACCGTCGACCACCTCGATGATCCAGTCGGCGATTTGGCGGAACTCTTCCTCGCCGAAACCGCGGGTGGTGCCGGCGGGCGAGCCCAGACGGATGCCGCTGGTCACGGTCGGCTTCTCGGGGTCGAAGGGCACACCGTTCTTGTTGCAGGTGATGTGCGCACGGCCCAGGGCCTTCTCGGTCGCGTTGCCCTTCACGCCCTTGGGACGCAGGTCCACCAGCACGACGTGGGTGTCGGTGCCGTGGGTCACGGTGTCGAGCCCGCCCTTGATCAGCTGGTCCGAGAGCGCCTGCGCGTTCTTCACCACCTGAGCGGCGTAGGTCTTGAACTCGGGCTTCAGCGCCTCGCCGAAGGCCACGGCCTTGCCGGCGATGACATGCATCAGCGGACCGCCCTGGATGCCCGGGAAAATCGCCGAGTTGACCTTCTTGGCGATGGTCTCGTCGTTGGTCAGGATCATGCCGCCGCGCGGACCGCGGAGGGTCTTGTGCGTCGTGGTGGTGGCCACGTGGGCATGGGGGAACGGCGACGGGTGCTGACCGCCGGCCACGAGGCCCGCGAAATGCGCCATGTCCACCATCAGGTAGGCACCGACGCTGTCCGCGATCTCGCGCATCTTGGCGAAGTCGATCTGGCGCGGGATGGCCGAGCCGCCGGCGACGATGATCTTGGGCTTGTGCTCGTTGGCGAGCTCCTGCACCTGATCGTAGTCGAGACGGTTGTCCTGCTTGCGCACGCCGTACTGGATGGCGTTGAACCACTTGCCCGACTGGTTCGGCTTGGCGCCGTGGGTCAGGTGGCCGCCGGCATCGAGCGACATGCCGAGGATGGTGTCACCGGGCTGGATCAGCGCCTGGTACACGCCCTGGTTGGCCTGGCTGCCCGAGTTCGGCTGAACGTTCACGTACTCGCAGCCGAACAGCGCCTTGGCGCGGTCGATGGCAAGGTTCTCGGCCACGTCCACCCACTCGCAGCCGCCGTAGTAGCGCTTGCCCGGGTAGCCCTCGGCATACTTGTTGGTCATCACCGACCCCTGCGCTTCCATCACGGCGCGGGAGACGATGTTCTCGGAGGCGATCAGCTCGATCTCGTCGCGCTGACGACCGAGTTCGCCGGTGATCGAGGCGAAGAGTTCGGGGTCGCGGTCGGAGAGCGACTGGGTGAAGAAACCGTCATCGCGGTGCGGTGCGTTCATGAGGCGGGTCTCCCGGTGTCGTCATGGATTCGTCACGTGGCGACTAGGTAAAGGAAACCGGCGCCCCCGCAAAGGGATCAAAGCGGCATTGTTCCGGTACAAGGGCGACGGCACTGGCAGGTTGCGGAAACTTGTGCTTGTTTCGGAACCGAACGACCGAGTTCGGGAAACCCATGTCGCTGAAAATCGCCTTCTGCGCTTCCAACGCCGCCATTGCCCAATCCGCGCTGGAGGGGCTCACCCGCCGCTACGGCAACCACGCCGAAGAGGGCGCGGACGTGATCGTGGCGCTCGGCGGCGACGGCTTCATGCTGCACACCCTGCACCGGACCGAAGAGCTGGCGGTGCCGGTCTACGGCATGAACCGGGGCACCGTGGGGTTCCTGATGAACGCCTATTCCGAGCACGCGCTCGAGGAACGGCTCGCCGACGCCGAGGAGGCGGTGATCAACCCGCTCTCGATGCGCGCCCACCGCGCCGACGGCAGCACCCACCGGGCGCTCGCGATCAACGAGGTCTCGCTGCTGCGCGGCGGGCCGCAGGCGGCGCGGCTGGCGATCTACGTGGACGGCAAGCGGCGCATGCCCGAGCTGGTCTGCGACGGTGCGCTGCTGGCCACGCCCGCGGGCTCCACGGCCTACAACTACTCGGCCCACGGCCCGATCCTTCCCATCGGCTCCGACGTGCTGGCGCTGACCGCGGTCGCCGCCTTCCGGCCCCGGCGCTGGCGCGGCGCGCTGCTGCCCAAGTCCGCCGAGGTCACCTTCGAGGTGCTCGAACCCGAGAAACGCCCGGTCATGGCCGAGGCCGACAGCCAGTCGGTGCGCGACGTGCTGCGGGTCGAGGTGCGCTCGGAGCCCTCGGTCGCGCACCGGGTGCTCTTCGACCCGGGCCACGGGCTCGAGGAACGGCTGATCCGCGAACAATTCGTCTGATCGTCACGGAACCCGCCAGCAGATCCCGGCGTTTTGATGTCGAACCCCGCGATGAGGCGGGACAGCCTGACGAAAGGAGACTTCCGATGAATTGGGATGTTATCGAAGGCAAGTGGAAACAGTTCAAGGGTGAGGCCCAAGTGCAATGGGGCAAGCTCACCGACGACGATCTCGACCGGATCGAAGGCAACCGCGAGAAGCTGGTTGGCGCGATCCAGGAGCGTTACGGCATTGCCAAGGACGAGGCCGAGAAGGAGGTCGACGCCTTCCACAACAAGCACGCGGGCTGATCTGAGGCCCCGTAAGGCACGTACCGGCCCCGGCTTCCCTCGCCGGGGCCTTCGTGTGTCCGGCCCCCGGGTTTCCGGGCAATATCCGCCCCCCTCATGCCTTGCACCGCCCGCCCCGATCCGCTCTCTATGGCGCATCGACGCAAGGGCCGTGGCCGGGGGGCGCGCATGATCGAGGGATTTCACCACGTCGCGGTGATCTGCGGCGATTACGCCCGCAGCAAGGCCTTCTACACCGAGGTACTGGGCCTCGCGATCCTTGCCGAGACCCACCGGGCCGAGCGTGACAGCTGGAAGCTCGACCTCGCGCTTCCGGGCGGCGGCCAGATCGAGCTCTTCAGCTTCCCCGCCCCGCCCGACCGTCCCGACCGCCCCGAGGCCAAGGGGCTCCGCCACCTTGCCTTCACCGTCGCCGATGTCGAGGCCGCCCGCGACCGGCTCGAGGCGCAGGGCGTCGCGGTCGAGCCCATCCGCACCGACGCGCTGACCGGCAAGCGCTTCACCTTCTTCGCTGATCCCGACGGGCTGCCGCTCGAGCTCTACGAGCGCTGAGCCGCGAATCCGTTGCCCGGTGCCGCCCGCGCTGCCATGGTTTGCGCATTGTACCGGGGGGAGGACACCCATGTTCCGCATCATTCTGGCCGCGCTGCTCGCGGCCGGCACCGCGTCCGCTGACTGCGCCGGCGACGCCGAGATTTCCGCATATGTCGACGCCTACCTGTCGCACACGCCCGCCAGGGCGCTAGGCGCCGACGGCAGCCTCGAGGACGCGCTCTGCACGCAGGGCAAGCTGATCGCGACGCTCGAGCCCAAGATGGGCCCCGTGGTGGGCTACAAGGTCGGGCTCACCAGCAAGCCCGCGCAGGAGCATTTCGGCGTCAGCGAGCCGGTGATGGGCGTGCTCTACCGCGACATGCTGCTGGACGACGGCGCCGAGGTGCCCGCGGCCTTCGGCACCGTGCCGCTGGTCGAGGCCGACCTGCTGCTGGTGGTGGGCGACGACGGCATCCGCGAGGCCACCACGCCGGACGAGGTGGTGGCGCATCTCTCGGCCCTCCTCCCCTTCATCGAGCTGCCCGACCTCACCTTCGCCGAGGGCGAGCCGGTGACCGGCATCACCCTCACCGCCATCGGCGTCGCCGCCCGGCTGGGCGTGGTGGGCGCCGACATCCCCGTCGAGGATCCCGCCGCGATCTCGCAGGCGCTGGCGTCGATGACGGTGACGCTCGCCGCCGCCGACGGCACGACGCTGACCGAGGCCCCCGGCGCGGCGGTGCTCGGCCACCCCGCCAACGCGGTGCTGTGGCTGATGTCGAAGGGCGTGACGCTCAGGGCGGGCGACGTGGTCAGCGTGGGCTCCTTCGGCCCGCTCCTGCCCATCGCCAAGGCCGGCGGCGGCGCGACGCTCACCTACGCCGGACTGCCGGGCGACCCCAGCGTCTCAGTGCGCTTCGCCGACTGAGGCGCTTCGGCTTTTGCGGGACGCGAAGGCGGTGTTCGGCCCGGGATCATCGGGCTGGACGCCGGAGTGTCCCGACGTCTCTTGCGCCGCACCGAACCGGCGACCCCGCTCACGGGAAGCTCCGGTCCACGGAACGAGCCGAGGCTTCGCGCCCCTCGCCCACCATCCTCCTCAGAAGCGGGAGAAGACCCGCGATCCAGCCCGCCTCGTTTCGCCTCCGGATTTTCTTCTTGTCACACCCCGGCGCGATGACGGACCATCGCGGCGCAAACGGAAAGCAGGGTGCGCTCCCAATGTCCGAAATCATCTTCTACACCAACCCCATGTCCCGCGGCCGCATCGTACGGTGGATGCTCGAGGAGCTCGGTCAGCCATACGAGACGCGGGTGCTCGCGTATGGACCGCAGATGAAGTCGCCGGAGTATCTGGCGATCAACCCCATGGGAAAGGTCCCGGCCCTGCAACATGGCGAGGCCGTCGTGACCGAAGCCGCCGCCTGCTGCGCCTATCTCGCCGCCGCCTTCCCCGAAGCAGGGCTCGCGCCTGAACCGGGCACGCCCGAGAGCGCGGCCTACCAGCGCTGGATGTTCTTCGCTGCGGGACCGGGCGAGGCGGCGATCACCAACGCCCACTTCAATTTCTCCCTGCCGGACGACCCGCAGGCACGCGGACGCGCCGGGTATGGATCGCTGGAGGCGGTCGCCGATGCACTCGCCGCGATGCTCGCGGACGGGCGGGACTACGTCACGGGCGCTGCCTTCAGCGCCGCGGATGTCTATGTCGGGTCGCAAATCCTCTGGGGACGGATGCTCGGCTCCCTGCCCGACAGGCCCGGATTTGCCGACTACGCCGAGCGCCTGACAGCACGCCCCGCCGCCGTGCGGGCGCGCGAGATCGACGACGCATTGATGGCCTCATCCGGTTGAGCCGGCCCGGTCCCGCCGGGACGCAACAGGTAGTGAGCCCCGTCGGAACCGGAGGCGACAGCACCATCCTCCACAGGACCGAGACCGCTCGCGGCCGGTTCAGCCCGTCTTGGGCAAGCCGTCTCCCACGGCAATGATCCGGCTCGCGTCGTGGCCATGGTGCAGCGGTGACGGAAACACCGGCATCCGCAACGCATCGCAAGGACAGAAACGCCGGCGAAACACCCCGCCCGGATACGGCCAAAACGCCGGGTCCGGGCGGGGAAGTCAGGTCAGGCCGGCACCTTCGAGGCGTAGCCCAGCCCCTTCAGCGCCACGGCGATCTCGTCGAGGATGACCGGGTCGTCGATGGTCGCTGGCATCTTGAACTCTTCGCCATCGGCGATCTTGACCATGGTGGCGCGCAGGATCTTGCCCGAGCGGGTCTTGGGCAGGCGATCCACCACGGTCACCAGCTTGAAGGCCGCGACCGGGCCGATCTGGTCCCGCACCAGCTTCACGCATTCCTTGCAGACCTCGGCATGGTCGCGGTCGACCCCCGAGCTCAGGCAGATGAAGCCGAGCGGCAACTGGCCCTTGAGCTCGTCCGACACGCCGATCACCGCGCATTCGGCGACGTCCGGGTGCGAGGCCAGAACCTCTTCCATGGCGCCCGTGGACAGGCGGTGGCCCGCGACGTTGATGACGTCATCGGTGCGCGACATGATGTAGAGGTAGCCGTCCTCGTCCTTCATGCCGGCATCGCCGGTCTCGTAGTAGCCGGGGAACTGGCTGAGGTAGGACTTCTTGTAGCGCGCCTCGGCCTGCCAGAGCGTCTGCAGCGTGCCCGGGGGCAGCGGCAGCTTGATGGCGATGGCACCGAGCTCGCCCGCGGGCAGCTCGTGGCCGCCCTCGTCGAGGATGCGCACGTCATAGCCCGGCATCGCCACAGAGGGGCTGCCGAGCTTCACCGGCAGCAGCTCGATGCCGATGGGGTTGGCGGCGATGCCCCAGCCGGTCTCGGTCTGCCACCAGTGGTCGATCACCGGCACGCCGAGATGCTTCTGCGCCCATTCGATGGTCGAGGGGTCGGCCCGCTCGCCCGCCAGGAACAGCGCCTGCAGATCGTGCAGCTTGTAGCGCTTGATCCACTCGCCGTCCGGGTCCGCCCGTCGGATGGCGCGCAGCGCGGTCGGCGCGGTGAAGAAGCTCTTCACCCGGTGGTTCTGGATGATCCGCCAGAACACGCCGGCATGGGGCGTGCCGATGGGCTTGCCCTCGAAGACGATGGTCTGGGCGCCGGCGATCAGCGGGCCGTAGCAGATGTAGGAATGCCCCACGACCCAGCCCACGTCCGAAGCCGCCCAGAACCGGTCGCCCGGCCCGACGTTGTAGATGTTCTTCATCGTCCATTGCAGGGCGACGAGATGGCCAGCGGTCGAGCGGACCACGCCCTTGGGCTGGCCGGTGGTGCCGGAAGTATAGAGGATGTAGGCCGGGTGGTTGCCCTCGACCGGCACGCATTCGGCGGGCTTCACGCCGTACTGGAAGCCGTGCCACGAGAAGTCGCGGCCCTCGACCAGCTTCGCCACCTCCTGCTCGCGCTGGAAGATCACGCAGAACTCGGGCTTGTGGGTCGAGAGCGCGATGGCCTCGTCGAGCAGCGGCTTGTAATGCACCACGCGGCCGGGCTCGAGACCGCAGCTCGACGCGATGATCGCCTTGGGCGTGCAGTCGTCGATGCGCACCGCGAGCTCGTGCGCCGCGAAGCCGCCGAACACCACCGAGTGCACCGCGCCGAGCCGGGCGCAGGCCAGCATCGCCTCGAGCGCCTCGGGGATCATCGGCATGTAGATGATGACGCGGTCGCCCTTCTCGACGCCGCGCATCTTGAGCGCGCCCGCCAGCGACGCCACACGGTCGCGCAGCTCGGAATAGGTGATGCCCTTGGTGGCGTGGGTGATCGGGCTTTCGTGCATGATGGCGATCTCGTCGCCCCGGCCCGCCTCGACGTGACGGTCCACCGCGTTCCAGCAGGTATTGACCAGCCCGTCCGAGAACCACTCGTACATGTCGCCGCCCTTGTCGAACAGCGCTTTCGACGGTTCCTTGACCCAGTCGATGGCGCTGGCGGCCTCCATCCAGAACCCCTCCGGATCCGCCTGCCACGCCGCGTACACGTCCTTGTAGCCCATGGGAAAGCTCCTCCTCTCACATCTGGGTAATGTCATGAGGCATGAGCCCCGCACCGGGCAAGTACGTTACCGCATGGCAGGTCAGAATATCGCAGGGTTTCGCGCTTAACAGGGCGCTAACTTCGGCAAATATTTGCAAACTCCCTAAAATATAAGGGAAAGCTGCAAAGTTTTCGACGGTTTGCGAATTGGCAAACTCTGGATTCGCAAAGTCGCGGCGTGCGTGAATCACTTTTGCCGCGTGCGGCGCCTCCCCCATTCGCCTCGGTCACGGCCAGGCCGGCCCTTCGTCGCGGGGGGGACCAGGCCATGCCGCTTCGGACGCAGAGGTCACGCCCCGCAACGGCGCGCTGTTGCCCGACGGCCTGCTGCTGGCCGCGAACAGGATCCTCCGTCCCCAGTCCGGCGCACCGGTCACCGGCGAGCTGATCGAGTCGGGCGGGGCCCTGAGCACCTCGAGCAGCGGCCAGCCGAGCTTTGACGTCGCGCCGACCTCTATCGGCACAGGCCGGGGTCGATGTGCCGGGGTCAATCTCCCCGCCCCGCCCCCCGCACCGATCCTGCGCGGATACGAGGCGGCGGTGGTGGCGCCGACGGTGCTCGCTCAGCCGTAGCTGGCGACTGGGGTGCCACCGATGGCGGCCATGTTGAGCAGCCCGCGCGAGGTGATCGAGGGGGTCACGATGTGGGCGCGGTTGCCCATGCCCATGAGGATCGGGCCGACCTCGAGCGCCGAGGCCTTGAGGCGCAGGATGTTCCGCACGCCGCTGGCCGCATCCGCCTGCGCGAAGATCAGCACGTTGGCGGCGCCCTGCAGGCGGTTGCCCGGCATCAGACGCTCGCGCAGTTCGGGGTCGAGCGCGGAGTCCACGTGCATCTCGCCCTCGTAGACGAAATCGCGGGTCTCGCTGTCGAGGATGTCGAGCGCGGCGCGGATCCGCGGGCCGGTGCCGTCGTTCTGGTTGCCGAACTGCGAACGCGAGCACAGCGCGATCTGCGGCGTCAGGCCGAAGCGGCGCACGTGGCGGGCGGCGCCGATCACCGTCTTGGCGATCTGTTCGGGCGTGGGCTCGGTCCAGACCTGCGTGTCGGCAAGGAACAGCGGGCCGTCCTCGAGGATCATCAGCGACAGCGCGCCGTTCGGCTCGAAGCCGCCGCCGCCCAGAACCTGCGTGATGTAGTTGAGGTGCCAGCGGTACTCGCCGAAGGTGCCGCAGATCATGCTGTCGGCCTCTTCGCGATGCACCATGATGGCGGCAATCGCGGTGGTGTTGGTGCGCAGGATCGCCCGCGCGAGGTCCGGCGTCACGCCGCGGCGCGCCATCAGCCGGTGGTAGGTTTCCCAGTAGTCGCGGTAGCGCGGGTCGTCCTGCGGGTTCACCACGTGGAAGTCGCGGCCGGGACGGATCTCGAGCCCCATGCGCTCGCAACGGCTCTCGAGGACCTCGGGGCGGCCGATGAGGATCGGCTGCTCGGTGGTCTCCTCGAGGACCGCCTGTGCGGCGCGCAGCACGCGCTCGTCCTCGCCCTCGGCGAAGACGATCTTGCGCGAGGCGGTGCGGGCAGCCTCGAACACCGGGCGCATCAGCAGCGCCGACTTGAAGACGCTCTGGTTGAGCTTCTCCTTGTAGGCCTGCAGGTCGTCGAGCGGACGTGCCGCCACGCCCGATTCCATCGCGGCCTTGGCCACCGCGCTCGACACCACCGACGACAGCCGCGGGTCGAAGGGCTTGGGGATCAGGTAGTCGCGCCCGAAGGTGAGCTGCTCGCCGTGGTAGGCCGCCGCTGCCTCGGCCGAGGTCGTGGCCCGGGCCAGCGCCGCGATGCCCTCGACGCAGGCCACCGCCATGGCGTCGTTGATCTCGGTCGCGCCCACGTCCAGCGCGCCGCGGAAGATGAAGGGGAAGCAGAGGACGTTGTTCACCTGGTTCGGGAAGTCCGACCGGCCGGTGGCGATGATCGCGTCGGGCGCGACCGCGCGCACGTCGTCGGGCATGATCTCGGGCGTCGGGTTGGCGAGCGCGAAGATGATCGGCTTGTCGGCCATGCGCTTGACCTGGTCGGCCTTGAGCACGCCCGGGCCCGAGAGGCCAAGGAAGAGGTCGGCGCCGTCGATGACGTCGTCGAGCGTGCGCAGGTCGCTCTTCTGGGCGAAGCAGGCCTTCTGGGGGTTCATGTCCTCGGCGCGGCCCTCGTAGACGAGGCCGTGGATGTCGCAAAGCCAGACATTCTCGCGCTTGACCCCGAGCTTCAGCAGCATGTTGAGGCAGGCGATGCCCGCCGCGCCACCGCCGGTCGAGACCACCTTGACGTCCTCGAAGGCCTTGCCGGCCACGTGCAGCGCGTTGGTCGCGGCGGCGCCCACGACGATGGCGGTGCCGTGCTGGTCGTCATGGAAGACGGGAATGTTCATCCGCTCGCGGCAGATCTTCTCGACGATGAAGCAGTCGGGCGCCTTGATGTCCTCGAGGTTGATTGCCCCGAAGGTGGGCTCGAGCGCGCAGACGATCTCGGCCAGCTTCTCGGGGTCGGGCTGGTCGAGCTCGATGTCGAAGCAGTCGATGTTGGCGAATTTCTTGAAGAGGACGGCCTTGCCCTCCATCACCGGCTTCGAGGCGAGCGGGCCGATGTTGCCGAGACCCAGCACCGCGGTGCCGTTCGACACAACCGCGACGAGATTCCCGCGCGAGGTGTAGCGGGCGGCCGCCTGCGGGTCGGCCTTGATCTCGAGACAGGCCTCGGCGACGCCGGGGCTGTAGGCGCGACTGAGGTCACGGCCATTGGCCAGGGGCTTGGTCGCGCGGACCTCGAGCTTACCGGGCTTGGGGTTCTCGTGATAGAACAGCGCCGCCTGGCGGAGGCTTTCCTGTGCGGTGTCGGACATTGCGGCGGCGCTCCCGATTTAGTTCAATACTGAACAATCTGATGCAGGCCGAATATCAGGAGTCCGACGAGCCGTAAATGGGAAAGGCGCCCATCCGGGTCGGCGAGGGTCAAGCCGGGCGGAAAAAACCCCGGGCCGCGGATCAGTAAACGACGGCCTCGAGAAGCTCGATGCGCTGCTCTGCCTGAAGCACGGTGAGGTCCTCGTAGAACGGCTCTCCGGTGCGCTCGGACAGCTCGCGCAGGCGTTCTTCCTGCGTGGCGCTCATGCGCTGGCGCGGGTCCGGGGGAACGTCGAGGGCGGCGTCGATCTGGGCGGGGCGAAACGTGGCGTTCATTTGATCGTATCCTCTGATCATATTCTCCAAGCTGCATCCCAACGCCACAGGCAGGCGCGGGTTCCATCCCGATTGCGCAACTGATTGCGCCCACACCTCGCGCGTGCAGCATTTCGCCGGGTGACAAGGCATCGCGCCACGGCTACAAGGCCTGCGAAAATCCGATATGCACCCAAGGAGCTTTCCTCATGACCACCCTGGTATTCGGCCACAAATCCCCCGACACCGACAGCACCGGCAGCCCCATCGTCTGGGCCTGGTACCTGAACGAGGTGAAGGGCGAGGCCGCCAAGCCCGCGCTGCTGGGCGAGCCCAACACCGAAGCCGCCTTCATGCTCTCGCACTGGGGTCTGGAAAAGCCCGAGATCATCTCCGACGTCGCCGAAGGCGCCCCGGTGGTGATCGTCGACACCAACAACCCGGCCGAGCTGCCGGCGTCGATCAACGCCGCCGACATCACCGCGATCATCGACCACCACAAGCTGGTCGGCGGTCTCGAGACCAAGGGCCCGATCGACATCACCGTGCGTCCGCTGGCCTGCACCGCGACCATCATGGTCGACCTGATGGGCGACGACGCCGCCAAGATGCCCGAGGCCATCAAGGGCGCGGCGCTGACCTGCATCCTGTCCGACACGCTCGAGTTCCGCTCGCCGACCACCACCGCCCATGACAAGGCCGTGGCCGAGAAGCTGGCCGCCGACCTCGGCGTCGACATCTCCGAGTTCGCCTCCAAGATGTTCGCCGCCAAGTCCGACGTCTCGGCCTTCTCCGACGCCGAGCTGATCCGCATGGACAGCAAGGAATATGAGGTCGAGGGCACCAAGTTCCGCGTCTCCGTGCTCGAGACCACCGCCCCCGAGATCCCGCTCGACCGCAAGGCGTCGCTGATGGAGAGCTTCAAGACTGTCGCGGCCGAGGATGGCGTCGACGAGGTGCTGCTCTTCGTGGTGGACATCATCAAGGAAGAGGCCACCCTGCTGGTCCCGAACGATCTGGTGAAGACCGTGGCCGAGAAGAGCTTCGGCGCCACCGTTTCGGGCGACACCGTGGTCCTGCCGGGCATCATGTCCCGCAAGAAGCAGATCATCCCCAACCTCAAGCTCTGATCGCCGCGCTTTCGCGACGCATCGATGCATCCGGTGCCGGCCCCCGCGAGGAGGCCGGCATTTTCTTTAGCGAATGCGTGTACCCGTCTCGGGTGCCGTCCCTGACCGGGCGCCCTGCCCCGCCTGCCCCGCCGCACGGGCGAAATTTCCTGCCCCGACGTCTGGTCATCCGCCCCATGCTGGGCGATGCTCCGCCCGCAGAAACCGCGTCGAGACAAGCCCATGCCAACCGATCCCGTCCGCATCTCGGGCGACACCCTGTCTGCCACCGTGGCGCCGCTCGGCGCCGAGATGCAGACCCTGCGGACCGCCGACGGCGCCGACCTGCTCTGGCACGGCGACCCCCGGTGGTGGAGCGGCCGGTCGCCGATCCTCTTTCCCATCGTCGGACGCGCTGCGGATGACCGCATCGCCGTGGGCGATTTCGAGACGGGGATGAAGCAGCACGGCTTCGCCCGCCGCGCGGTCTTCACCCTTGACGCGCAAGACGACCGGAGCTGCCGCTTCACCCTGCGCGACAGCGAAGAGACCCGCGCCGTCTGGCCCTTTGCCTTCGAGGTCGCGGTGACCCATGCCTTTGCCGGCGACACGCTCGAGGTCGCGGTCGAGATCAGCAACCACGACGCCGAGCCGATGCCCTTCGGGTTCGGCTTCCACCCCGCCTTCGCCTGGCCCCTGCCCGGCGCCGCGGGGCAGACGCACGAGATCACCCTTGCCAATGGCGCCGAACCCGCCATGGCGCGGCTGAGCGGCGGCCTCCTGCCGCCCGAGCGGCTGCCCTCGCCCTTCACCGCGGGCAGGCTGGAGCTGGCGCATGACCAATTCGAGGCCGACGCGATGATCTTTCCCGAGGGCGCGGGCGAGGCGCTGCGCTACGGCGTGCCCGGCGGGCGGGCGCTGGAGTTCGAATTCGACAACCTGCCCAACCTCGCGCTCTGGCAGCCGCCCGGCGCGCCCTTCCTCTGCGTCGAGCCCTGGCACGGCATGGCCGCCGCCACCGGCGCCTCGCCGCAGGTGACCGAGCGCCCGTTCAGCCAGAGCCTTGCCCCCGGCGCCACCAGCCGTTTCGCATGGCGGGTGACCGCGCGGCTCTGAGCCGCGCGCCCGCACCACACTGACCCCCACTTCGACCCTGAGGCCATCATGACCCGGATCATCCACGCTCTCCCCGAAATCTCGAACCAGTACGACGCGATGTTCGTCGACCTCTGGGGCTGCGTCCACAACGGCGTCGAGGCCTATCCCGACGCGATCGAGGCCCTGCGCGCCTACCGCGCCAGCGGCGGCGTCGTCATTCTGGTCACCAACTCGCCGCGCTCGCGCAAGGAGGTGTTCAAGCAGATCGAGCGCTTCGGCGTGCCCGAAGACGCCTGGGACAACATCGCCACCTCCGGCGACTCGGCGCGTGCTGCCATGTTCACCGGCGCCGTCGGCAACAAGGTCTACTTCATCGGCCTCGAGGAAGAGCGCAGCTTCTTCGAGCCGCTGAAGATCATCACCGACCCGGTGGAGATCGAGACCGTGCCGCTGGAAGAGGCCGAGGGAATCGTCTGCACCGGGCTCTTCGACGCCACCGCCGATCCGGCGGTGATGCGCCCGCAGTTCCTCTATGCCAAGCAGAAAGGGCTCAAGCTGCTCTGCGCCAACCCCGACATCGTCGTCGACCGCGGCCACAGGCGCGAGTGGTGCGCCGGCGCGCTGGCGGCGCTCTACACCGAGATGGGCGGCGAGAGCCTCTATTTCGGCAAGCCCCACCCGCCGATCTACGACCTCGCGCGGCGGCGGCTCTTCGAGGTGGCACCCGATCTCGACAACCCCTCGATCCTCGCCATCGGCGACGGGGTGAAGACCGACATCCTCGGCGCGGTGGGCGAGGACATCGATTCGCTCTTCATCACCGGCGGGCTCGCCGCGGAAGAGACCGCGACCGAGTTCCACCCGCACGAAGAGCTGCTGCTCGAGTTCCTCGCCAGGGAAGGCGTGACGCCGACCTATTCCATCGGCTTCCTGCGCTGAGCCGATCCCGGCCCGCCATGCCACTTTGGTACCGATCAGGCACCGGCGGGCCATTTGCCTCTTGATTTTCTGCAGTCGCGAAGTAATAAAGTTGCTCGACAACGGTAGCGTAGAGCGTATTTATTACCAGACCGAGGATCATGGAGGCTGAGATGTTGGACAATCTTCCGCGTGGAACGATCTGCATCGAGGATATCGAGATGGGCATGACGCGGCACCTGCGCAAACAGGTGACGGACCGCGACATCGAGATGTTCGCGGAGGTCTCGACCGACCGGAACCCGGTGCACCTCGACGACGCCTATGCCCATGACACGATCTTCGAGGGCCGCATCGCCCATGGCATGCTGACCGCCGGGCTGATCTCGGCGGTGATCGGCGAGCAGCTTCCCGGCCACGGCACCATCTACCTCGGCCAGACGCTGAAGTTCCTCGGCCCGGTGCGCCCGGGCGACGTGGTGCACGCCGAGGTGACGGTGGTCGACATCGACCACGCCAAGCGCCGGGTGACGCTCGACTGCCATTGCTCGGTGGACGGCAAGAAGGTGGTGATCGGCGAGGCCAAGGTGCTGGCGCCCTCGCGCAAGTTCGACTGAGGCGCACAGACCGGAAGCGGCGCCCGGCCGCGAGGTCCGGCCGGCCTCCGGCGGGGATATTTGAGGCCATTGGAAGAGCCGGGGTCGCGCGCCCCGGCTTTCGTGTTTTCGGAACCTTCCCGTCGCGGCCCCGTCGCGGCGTCAGAGCGAGTCTTCGACCCGGAAGCCGTCGGGGATGGTGTCGCGCCCGTCCAGCATCAGCGCGGTCATGACCTCGGCGACCTTGGGCGCCATGCCGAAGCCGATCTTGAAGCCTCCGTTGGCGATGTAATGTCCGGGCCGGTCGGGCCACGGCCCCAGCATCGGCGCCCTGCTGCGGGCTCGCGGGCGCGCCCCGGCCCAGCGCTCCACCACCTCGGCCCCGTGCAGCACCGGCATCGCGGCGACGGCGCGCTCGACCAGCGCGTCGCACTGGTCGTCGGTGCTTGAGGGGTCGTCGAACTCGCGCTCGGTGGTCGAGCCCAGCGCCACGGTGCCGTCATGATGCGGCACGATATGCAGCCCGCCCGCGAAGACCTGCGGCACCTCTCCCGTGTCGTGGCGCAGAAGCACCGACTGGCCCTTGATGCCGGTGCCGACCGGCCGGTCCAGCGCCTGCGAGAGATCCAGCAGCCCGCGCCAGCCGGTGGCCCAGAGCACCGCGCCCTCGTCCTCGGCCTCAGGGACGATCTCGACCCCGCGCACCGCCAGCGCCGCCTGCAGCGCCGCCCCGGCCCGGCGCGGCGACATGCGCGCGCTCAGCGTGTCGCGGATCAGCCAGCCGCTGGGGCTGAGCGGCGCCCATGGGCCCGCGTCCTCGGCGCGGATCAGCTCCCACACCGCGGCATCGCCCCAGAGTTCGCGCGCGCTCAGGGCGCGGGCCCGCGCCAGCTCGAGCGCCGCGTCATCGGCCACCGGCTGCAGCCGTCCGCTGCGGGCATAGTCCGGGGACACGCCGCCCTCGGCCTCGACCGCGTGCCAGAAGCCTTCCGCCATCAGCAGGCTCTCGAGCTGGAACGCCTTCTTGGGGTTCCAGTTCTCGGGTACGTGCGGCGCCAACGCGCCCACCAGTCCTCCGCTCGAGCCCGCGCAGGGCCCGTAAGGGTCGACCACGCGCACCTTGGCGCCGCCGCGCAGGCAGCTCCACGCGATGGAGAGGCCGAAGATCCCCGCCCCGCGCACGGTCACATCCACACTTGCCATTCCCGAGCCTCCCGTCCATGGTCGCGCCCGTTCTACAGCGTTTCGCCTTGAACCTGAATCGCAATTCGGCGCCGTCCCTACCGGCCCTGAACGCGCCGCGAGCCCCACCGCAGCAGGCTCAAGCCGAAACCCATTTTGGACAGACCACCATGACCAACCAGCCGGATGCGCCGATCTGGCGCGACGGCGGGGTGCCCGTATCGCCCCGCTTCGACGACCCCTATTACTCGCTCGAGAACGGCCTCGCCGAGACCCGCCACACCTTCCTGGCCGGGAACGCCCTGCCGGAGCGCTTCCGGGACGGCTTTCATGTGGCCGAGCTGGGCTTCGGCACCGGGCTCAACCTGCTGGCAACGCTGCAGCTCTGGCGCGACGCGGGCTGCGAAGGGCGGCTCTGCTTCACCAGTTTCGAGGCCTTCCCGCTCGAGGCCTGCGACATGATCCGGGCGCAGGCCGCCTTTCCCGAGCTGGGCGGCATCGCCGAGGAGCTGGCGCCGTTCTGGCGCGGCGGCGCGCGCGAGATCGCGCTTCCCGACCTCGCCTTCCGCATGGTCGCGGGCGATGCGCGCGAGACCCTGCCCGCCTGGGAGGGCCGCGCCGACGCGTGGTTCCTCGACGGCTTCTCGCCCGCCAAGAACCCCGAGCTCTGGGGGCCGGAACTTATGGCAGAGGTCGCGCGCCACACCGCGCCGGGCGGCACCGCGGCAAGCTACACCGCCGCGGGCCACGTCCGCCGCGCGCTCGAGGCGGCGGGGTTTGCGGTGAGCCGCCAGTCGGGATATGGGCGCAAGCGACACATGACCGTGGCGGAGCTTTCCTGATGGCACAGCAGAACACGAGCCTCGGCATCTGGCTGATGGTCTTCACCACGCTGGTCTTCGCGCTGCAGGACGGCATCTCGCGGCACCTGTCGGCCGAGTACAACGTCTACATGGTGGTGATGATCCGCTACTGGTTCTTCGCGGCCTTCGTGATGGCCGTCGCGGGCCGGCAGGCGGGCGGGCTCAGGGCCGCTGCCGCCACCAGCCAGCCGCTGCTGCAGATCTTCCGCGGTGTGCTGCTGGTGGCCGAGATCTGGGTCATGGTCACCGCCTTCGTGCTGCTGGGCCTCACCGAGAGCCACGCGGTCTTCACCGCCTACCCGCTGCTGGTGGCGGCGCTCTCGGGGCCGATCCTCGGCGAGAAGGTCGGCTGGCGGCGCTGGACCGCCATCGGCGTGGGCTTCATCGGCGTCATCATCATCCTGCAACCCTCGGGCGGGGTGTTCTCGCCCTACGCGGTGGTGCCGCTGGTGGCGGCGCTGATGTTCGCGCTTTACGGCCTGCTGACGCGCTACGTGGCGCGCAAGGACAGCGCCGCAACCTCGTTCTTCTGGACCGGCATCTCGGGGGGGATCACCGCCACCCTGGTGGGCGCCTGGTTCTGGGAGCCGATGACCGGCGCGGACTGGGGCTGGATGGGGCTGCTCTGCATCACCGGCGCGCTCGGGCATTTCACCCTGATCAAGTGCTACGAGGTCGCCGAGGCGTCGGCGGTGCAGCCCTTCGCCTACCTTCAGCTGGTCTTCGCGGCGGCGCTGGGGATGACGGTCTTCGGCGAGACGCTGCGCCCGAACGTGGCGATCGGCGCCTGCATCATCGTGGCGGCGGGGCTCTTCACCCTGTGGCGCGCCCGGGTCAGGGGCTG